>Ga0137403_10001818_pt1 | contig 26597 bp, 23 predicted proteins | sample CZOMad2_1_16fung_FD_122057 | JGI IMG/M metagenome (GOLD analysis project Ga0137403, IMG submission 122057) | Vadose zone soil fungal communities from Angelo Coast Range Reserve, California, USA - CZOMad2_1_16fungal (Hybrid Assembly) | ecosystem: Environmental > Terrestrial > Soil > Vadose zone... | reverse complement strand
ATCGAGCACGCCGCGCTTGTGGAATTTATGCCGGTTGCGCGTCCAGTTGAGATAGCCGAGCGCGCGCTTGCCGGCGAGCTCGGAAAGCCGCGGCCGTGGCAGCGGCGGAAGATGCGGATCAGACAGGTGCGCAAGGACGAAAGCCGCCATCACCTAAAATCCGCTTCCATTGCCAGCACGAAAGGGCTGCCGCACGATCGCCTCATGATTTTTTGCAAGATCCCCGAATGTATTGGCAAGCCGGCCGCCGCGATGCAAGGATCAAACGCGATGTCCGAATCTCCAGGGGATTCCCGTGACGACGAGCCTGCAGGGCCTGCGAAGGAGGTTAGAGCCGGCGCTGCGGCGGGTTTTTCATTTCTATTGGCGGTTCGCCCGCGGCATGACGCTCGGGGTTCGCGCCGTTGTGCTCGATGGTGAAAATCGCGTGTTTTTGATCAAGCACAGCTACGTCAGCGGCTGGCATCTGCCGGGCGGCGGCGTGGCGGCCGGTGAAACCTTCCGCGACGCACTGCAACGCGAGTTGGCGGAAGAGGGACGAATTGAATTGACGGGCGAGCCGGCGCTGCACGGTGTTTTCTTCAACAGCCATGTCTCTCGCCGTGACCATGTCGCGGTCTATCTGGTCCGGCATTTCAGGCAAGATCGCTTGCCGGAGCCGAACCGCGAGATCGTCGCCTGCGGGTTTTTCGAAACGGCAGTGCTGCCCGCGGAGACCACCAGTGGCACGCGCTTGCGGATCGCCGAAGTGATCGAAGGCAGGGAACCGATCTTGACCTGGTGTTAGGGATCGTTAGCGATCGGTCTCTATGATCGTGGGCGAAAACCCTAATGATCGTTAAGGATTTCCCGATGAGCGCCGCGCAGGATCCAAAACGCCCGCCCCAGCTTCGCGGCGACCTTGCCAGCATGGCGCAGGCCCTCGCGCAATTCGCCGAGCGCGAATTTCCGCAAGCCGAGCCGGCGCAGATGCGGATTGCCGTGCTGGTGCCGTGTTTCAATGAGGAGGCCGCGATCGCCAGCGTGATCGCCGATTTTCGCAAGGCGCTCCCCTCGGCCGACATCTTTGTCTATGACAACAATTCGTCGGACCGCACCGTCGCGGTGGCGCGCGAGGCCGGTGCCGAGGTGCGCAGTGAGCGCCGCCAGGGCAAAGGTCATGTGGTCCGCCGCATGTTCGCCGACGTCGACGCCGACATCTATGTGCTGGTCGACGGCGACGCGACCTATGATGCCGCCAGCGCCCCGCGCATGATCGATGCGCTGGTGTCGGATCATCTGGATATGGTGGTGGCTCTCCGCGTCGATCAGGCTGTGACTGCCTGGCGACCGGGCCACCGTATCGGCAATCGGATGCTGACCGGCTTTCTGTCGTCGGTGTTCGGCGAGGCCTTCAAGGATATTCTTTCCGGGTACCGGGTATTCTCGCGACGGTTTGTCAAATCCTTTCCGGTGCTATCCGATGGCTTTGAGATCGAGACCGAGTTGACCGTTCACGCGCTCGAACTGGCGTTGCCGGTTACCGAGATCGCAACGCCCTACTATGCCCGCCCGGAGGGATCGGTCAGCAAGCTCAACACCTGGCGTGACGGTTTGCGGATTCTCGGCACCATCCTAAAGCTTTACCGCTCGGAAAAGCCGTTGCGCTTTTTCACGGTGATCGGCGTTTTCCTGATCCTGATTTCAGTCGGCCTCGCGATCCCGATTATCGTCACCTATCTCGAGGAAGGTATCGTTCCGCGCCTGCCGACCGCGGTTTTATCGATGGGCCTGGTGATTCTCGCCGTGCTCTCGGTATCATCGGGACTGGTGCTCGATACGGTGACGCGCGGTCGCCGCGAGATAAAGTTGTTGGCCTATTTGTCTCAAGCCGCCACCGGTAAGAATTAACCGGACTGTCCGGCCGCTGAGACGATGGACCGCGTGGCCGCCAGATGATATCCCGCGCATCATTATGAGCGATCTCTCTCTCACGATATTGGCCGAGACCGCCAACGACGCCCAGGCGATCGAACGTTTGCACGACCGCACCTTCGGGCCCGGCCGCTACGTGCTGAGCGCTTACCGGCTTCGCGAGCATGTCGACCATCTGCTCGATCTGTCGTTCACCGCGCGGATAGGCACGCTTTTGGTAGGATCGGTCCGCCAATTGCCGATTCTGATCGGCGAATCCAAGGCCTTGCTGCTGGGGCCGCTGACGGTCGAGCCGCCGTTTCGCGGCCGCGGCGTCGGTCGCGCGCTGCTGGAGCGCGCGATCAAGGATGCCAAAGCAAAAGGACATCGTTTGATACTGCTGGTCGGTGACGAGGTCTATTACAGCCGCGTCGGTTTCACGGCCGTGCCGAAGGGCCGGGCGAGCATGCCCGGTCCGGTCGACTACAGCCGCCTTTTGGTGGCGGAGCTCGTCGATGGCGCATTCACCGGTGTTTCCGGAGCGATCCGCCCGGACTGGAGCATGGCGCGATAATGTCACGCTTCAGCACACGTGGGATATCCGGCCCTTCACAGCTTTTGAGTGACGCCGACAAAGAAACCGCGGCGCGGTCCGAATTGCGGCGCGAACACGCCGATGCCGGAGCCGTCCCTGATCTCATAGATCTTGTCGAACACGTTGACGACATCGAACTTCAGCGTGGTCGGCTTGTTCGCCGCCACGACGTTGAAGTCGTGCGAAACCCCCATATTGACCTGGGTGTAGGATGGAACGTGATCGGAGTTCACAAAGCCCGACCGCAGTCCGCTGCCGTAGATCATCGAGGCGCTGAAACGCGTGCCTTCCCACAGATAAGAACCGCCGGCCGACGCGGTCAACTGCTGGGCATGATCGGTGAAAATAAAGTGGTTGGCGATGAATGCCAATTCATCCGGGCCGAACAGAAACTGGTTCGATACGATGTTGGTGCCGATTTGTGTCGCCCAGGCCAGATTCCCGTACGCGCGGAAACCGCCGTTGACGTAGTTGACTTTCAGTTCGACGCCCTCGTTGATCCCGCGCGCGTAGTTGAATCCGCTAAGCACATAGGCCGCGCCGAACTGGCCGTCGTCGAGCAAATCGCGGGCGGACTTGTAATAGGCGTCGATGCCGACTTCGAGGCCGGGTATCGCGCGAATCTTCTGGACCACCCCGACGTCGAAGACATTCGACCTTTCCGGCAGCACCGGATCGCTGGTCGGGACGGCGGGAGTTTGCGTGTTGGCAGGTGCGGTTGGGGGCGTGACCAGCGCCAGATTGACGGGGGCGGCGATCACCTGCTGCGGCGGCGTGAAGTATCGCGCGTAGCCAACATGGAAGGTGGTGTCGTCATAGGGTTTCCAGGTCAGGCTGATGCGCGGACTAAGCTGATTGGCATCGACATATTGATACATCTGGTCGAACCGTAAGCCTGCATTAAGGGTCAGTTGGTTGGTGAGCTTCCACTCGTCCTGAACATAGGTGCCGATCAGCCAGCCGGTCTTGGAGCTGGAATCGAACACGGTGAATGGCGGACCAAACGGAGCGCCGGTTACGGGATCGGTCTGATTGCCGGTTGTGGGATCGACCGGCAATACGGTGGATATGTTGGTGACCAGCGAGCGTTCCGAACTGACGGAAAACCCGAATCGCAGGGTATGGGCGTAGCCGATGCGATAGGCGGTGTCTTCCTGAATGCCATTGATGATGCTCTGACGGTAGACATCAGACGATAGCCCGTTGATAAGGACGTCGCCGATCAGATCGGGCCTGAAATGCAACTGGTTGTAGCGGTTGAAATAGGAAATTTGATAGTCGATGTCTTCCATCGATTTCTGGTAAGCGACGACATTGAACTGGGTCAGCTCATACTGCCGCTCATTGAGCTGTGACGAGTCGAACGCATTCAAACCGAAGGCCGTAAAATTGGCCGGCTGGCCCGGATTGTTGGGAATTTGAAACGCCGCGTTGGATACACCGCTCATGAAGGTCAAGCGGCTGGCGGGATCGAGTACGGTCGAGAGATAGAGAAATCCTTTTTCCTGTGATGTGTGGTCATGGATCGCTTCACGGGCCGGCGTCGGATTTTCGATTCCCAGATTATTCTGCAGATAGCGTCCAGAAAGGAAATATTGGGTTTGCCCGACCGTGCCGCCATATTCGAAACTCGGCGTGATCGTGCCATGGCTGCCGCCATAGAGGCTGACACTGCCTGAGTTGTTGAAGGCATCCGCCTTGGTCTGGATGTCGACCACGCCGGCCGTGCGCAGGCCGTATTGTGCCGGTAGCGCGCCGGTGATCAGGCTCAGTCTGCCGACGATGCCGGTGTCGAGGATCTGGCCGAAAGCGCCGACGCCGTCGGGAAGCTGAATGCCGTTGATGCGATACTGAACATTGCCGTGCTCGTTGCGTACGTGCAGGTCGCCACTTGCAGCGGAATCCTGTGTCACGCCTGGAGCCTGCAACAATACCTTGTCCAGCGTGTTGTTGGTGCCCTGCGGCAGAGCCTCGATCGCCTGCTGATTCAATTGATATGTTCCGGCACCGAGGGGTGCCAGAATGCTGTGGCGGGCCTCGTCGAATTTCTCGTTCTTGCCGGCGATCACCTGCGCCTCGGTTTGCGGCGGCGTGACAGGGGTCTCGCGGCGCTGGCCGGTGGTCACGCGGGCCCGTGGACGGCGTGGCGGTTGCACGCGACGTGGCGCCACCACCTCGATGCCGGGGAGCGCGGTCGTGCCAGTTCCGGTGGGCGCCGGCGTCTGCGCCAGCGCGGTGCCGCCGAGGCCGAGCAGCAGCGATGCCGAGCTGGAGAGAAGAAGAGTGCCTTTTACAGAAAACGCCATTGTCCTGATCCTGAGAAGCGCGGCCGAAATTCGTGTTCGTCGACGAATTCGAAAAAACGCTCACCGTCGATGTGACGGACCGATTCCGATTCATGCCCTGCGGAACCGCCACGCATGTCGTGGCCATTCCGCAGGGATCATTCACAATCGATGTCAGGAGAGCGGAGGTGCGCGGGGCTGAAACGCCGATGATGCCGAGTTCAGATGGGCGAAGGCTGCGTTCGCGGTCAGGTAAAGGAATTCGATGGCTTGCGGCAGCAGCAGCACGGGAAGCGTTGCGAACAACGCCGTGTTCGCCAAAGCGATAACGGCACAGACAGCGCAAGGGTCGCTCGGCTGGTCTGAATCGTGATTAGGTGCCGGCAGTTGCTGCTGGGCGGACTGAATCGATGTCGCGGCCTGCGCCACGACCCCGTGGAAATGACCGAATGAAAGCACCAGCTGCACGGCGAGCGCGAGCAGCGCCAACCATGCGCCATGTCTGATGTTCGACCGGAACCAGTGCATGCCGATAAACGCCCCACGCCGAAGCTCGGGACATCCCGGCCGCTCCGACGTAACAATATAACATCGCAAGCTTCGGCCGAGAGTGTCAACTCTGGTCCAAGCGGGCATGATGAGAATTCGCTTGCGCTGTGTGATTCGCGCAACGCCTGGGGTCCTGCGGAGACTCGCGCGCGATCAGCGTCCTTCGCGCAGCCAGGTGGCGGCGAACGCGCCGAGCAGCAGCAGCAAGCCGATCAGCCCGGCGAAAATCGGCAATACACCGACGCCCCTGACGACACTCGCGTCGCGCATCTTCACGCCCATCCAGCCGTCGCCACGGAATATGCTGGTTGCCCGCACGGGGACGATGCGAGGCAGCTCGACGCTCGAGCCATCGACGACGCGCCGGGCGTCGCCGCCGGTCGCCAGCGCCAGCGGCATCAGCCACTCGGTCGTGGAGGTGACTTCCGAAAATTCCTTGGGGTTGGTCGGGCCGACATTGATCAGCGCTTTCAGCGTGCCGTCGGTCGCCTGCCACAGGCCGAGTTCGTTGGCCGGGATCGCCGCGGTCCACGTGCCCGGTTCGCCGGCGCTTAACGTCAGCTCGCGCGTTGCCCCGGAAGGCGAGGTTACCGTCACGGGTGCGACGCTGTCGGCCATGGTCTGGCGCTGTACCACAAGGTCTCGGCCACGCACCTGCAGATGCAACGCCTCTTCGTCGAGGTCGGGCTGTTTCATCAGCCAATGCGACATTCGCCGCAGCAGGTCGAGATGCGGACCGCCGCCTTCATACCCGCGCGCCCACAGCCAGATATGGTCGGACAACAACAATGCGACGCGCCCCTCGCCAAACCGCGACAGCAGTAGCAACGGTTTGCCGTCGGCGCCGGTCATGACGGGCGGGCTGGTCGCGTTGCGGGTTTCCACCGTGCGGAAGAACCGGCTCCAGTGCGGTGGCTCGCTGCCTGAACCTTCCAGTCCGCGCGTGACGGGATGGCGTTTGCCGACGTCGCTCAGCATGGCGTAGAACGGCTTCTCGGTGACGCCGACGGGTTCGGCGGGTAGCACCGAATCAAGCGGCGTGCGCCAGATGCTGGTCGACGAAGCGTAGTCGGGCCCGGCGGACACCAGCACGGCGCCGCCGGCGCGCACATAACGTGCAATATTGTCGAAATAGGCGATCGGCAGTACGCCCTGGCGGGCGTAGCGGTCGAAGATGATCAACTGGAATTCGTTGATCTTCTGCTGAAACAGTTCGCGGGTCGGAAACGCGATCAGCGACAATTCATTGATCGGAGTCCCGTCCTGCTTTTCCGGCGGGCGCAAAATCGTGAAGTGCACGAGATCGACGCTGGCGTCGGATTTCAAAAGGTTGCGCCAGGTGCGCTCACCGGAATGCGGTTCGCCCGAGACCAGCAGCACACGCAATTTGTCGCGCACCCCGTCGATTGCGACCACCGCGCGGTTGTTGACCAGCGTCAATTCATTGTCGAGCGGCGACGCCTCGATCTCGACGATGTTGGGTCCAGCGTGTTTGATTTCGACGTCGACGTTGACGGTCTGGCCAGAGAGCACGGTGCGTTCGTTGATCACCTCGCCGTCGTAACGCACCACGACCTTGGCGCGCTGGCCGCTGGCACCCTGATCGTCCAGCCGGTAAGTAATGGTCTGGACCTGTCCGACGATGCCGAAACGAGGAGCCGCCGAAATCGCAATCCGGCGGTCGCGCTCGTCCTTGCGGCCCGTGATCAGTGCGTGCACCGGCGCCTGGAATCCCAGAGCCGCTGCATTCGCGGGGATATCATGCACGCGCCCGTCGGTGATCAGGAAGGCGCCGGCAACGCGATCGACCGGAACGTCCGACAGCACGGAGGACAGTGCGCCGAACAACCTGGTGCCATCGGTTTCGCCGTCGGCCTGGCCAGCCTCGACCAGCCGCACTTCGAGGCCGTTGATCTTCTTGAGGCTGTCGACCAGCGCCTCCTGGGCTTTTACGGTCTCGCGGGTGCGGTCGCCGAAATTCTGACTCGGGCTCTTGTCGATCACGACTGCGGCCACCGATGAGAGCGGCTCGCGGTCCTCGCGGGTGAATGACGGGTTGGCCAGCGCCAGCAGGATCAGCGCCAGCGCCAGGATGCGCACCGCAGCGCCGCGCGGCCGCCCGAGCAGCAGCAAAACCGCGATCACGACGATGGCCGCGAGCGCAATCCAGAGCACGAGCGAGGGGACAAGCGGGGTAAACGCGATGCCGTAGTTCATGGCACGCACCCGTCAACTTCGTCATGGCCGGGCTTGTCCCGGCCATCCACGACTTGACAAGCAGCAAGAAAGACGTGGATGCCCGGCACAAGGCCGGGCATGACGGCGTAATTCTGGCAAGCGCTCATACTCATTTACTGTCCCAGCCGTTCGATCAGCGCCGGCGCATGCACCTGGTCGGCCTTGTAGTTTCCGGTCAGCGTATACATCACGATGTTGACGCCGGCACGGAAGGCGAATTCGCGCTGCCGCGGTTCGCCCGGCGAAAGCGGCAGCATTGGCTGGCCGTCGGGGCGTATCGCCCAGGCGCCGGCAAGATCGTTGGAAGTGATGATGATCGGCGAAACCCCGTCGCCTCCGCGGGCGGGATGCGACGCCGTATCCTCGTCGTCATCGCGCGGCAAGGTCTCAACCCAGGTTTGGCCGGTGTCAAACCGGCCGGGAAAGTCGCGCAACAAATAGAACGTCTTTGTCAGCACGTGTTCTCGCGGTACCGGCTCAAGTTCGGGAACGTCGAGCGATGAAAGAATATTGCGCAGCGCCAGCATGCCGGGTGTCTGCGATGCGGCGCTGTCACCCGGCGACGCCTCGATGGCGTCGCGGGTATCGAACAGCACCGTGCCGCCCTGCTTCATATAGGCGTCGATGCGGTTGATCGCGTCCTGCGGCGGCTTTGGCGCGCCCGGCACGACGGGCCAGTAGATCAGCGGGAAGAATGCCAATTCGTCACGCGCCGGATCGACGCCGACGGGATCGCCGGCCTCAAGCGCGGTACGCTGCGCAAGAAATAGAGTGAGCCCGGCCATCCCCGCCTTGACGATGGAGTCGACGTCGGCATTCCCGGTCAGCACGTAAGCCAGACGGGTTTGCGTGGTTGCCTGGATGGCGAAATCGTCGGCGTTGGCGGCATGGGTCGGCGACGGCACCGTCAGCACCGTTGGCAGCAGCAACGCCAATGCCAATGCAGCCGGTGCCGCGCGGCGCCTCAGCAGGGCCACGATACCGCCGCCGAGCAGGGCGACGATCACCGCATCGATCAGAAACAACGCCAGCGACGATGACAGCAGGATACCGCGCAAGTCGCGCGGCTCGGAATTGGTGTAACTCGCTCGCCGTGCGCGCAGAGATGAAGTATCCAGTGACGCGAGGCGGTCCGCATCGGCGAGTGTGTTCACCGCCAGCGGGCCGTCGGCGGGACCGTAAAATCCGGGGGGATGATCCAGTGTCGCCCGATCGCGGAAGTCGGCGGCCAGAGGCTTTGCGGTCGAGGGTGGCGGTCCGAACGCGCCAAAACCATCCAGCGTGCGCAGCGGCGCCACCGTCTCGACAGTCGCCTCGCTCGCGACGCCCGCGCCGGGTCTCGAGGTGTAGCCGGAAATGTCGACGATCCGGCGCAGCATTTCGACGAAGGAGCCGGACATCGGCAGATCGGACCAGCGCATGTCGGCGCTGACGTGAAACAGGCTCACCAGACCCTTGCCGCGACGCTCGCCGGTGACCAGCGGCGTTCCATCTTCCAGCGAGGCCCAGCTCTTCGTCGCCAGCACCGCATCCGGTTCGGCGAGCACCTGCCGGTTGATGGTGATGTCCTTGGGCACCATCAGGCCAGCGAACGGTCCATCGGCTGCAAAGGAGGCGAGGTGCTGCGGCTTTTCCCAGGTGAGACTGCCGCCGAGGCTGCGTCCGCCGCGGCGCAGCTTCACTGGCACCAGATCGTCATCGGCCTGCGCCAAACGGGGCCCGGCAAAACGCACAAGCACCCCGCCCTGGTCGATCCACGCGTTGATGCGCTCGCGAATCTCAGGCGACGGCGTACCGACATCGGCGAGCACGATCATCGGCAGCTTCTGGTCGAGGAACTGTGCAATCGCCTGCTGCGGCGCGCCACGATCTCCTAACCGCACGTCGGCGAACGGCGCCAGCGCGCGGGTGAGATAGAACGCCGATGCCAGCAATGGCTGCGCGGTATCGTTGCTCGAACCTGAAACCACACCGATCGCGCGGCGTCGCCATCTTTTGTCGAGCAGTTGCACCGCGCCGGCGGATCGTTCGCCCGATATTTCAAGCCGGCCGATGTCGTTGCGCAGCTCGACCGGTAGGTCGAACGTCGCATCGGTCTCGCGGTCCCGTGGCGCAAAGGCGAACCGCGCCTCGCCGATCGGCGATCCCTTGTGGTCGAGCGCGCGCACCACGCCTGCGGCAGCGCCACCGTCGGCGCGCAACACCTTCACCGTCATCTTCGCCGCCGCATTCTCTGCGGCGGCCAGCGCCAGCGCGGACGGGGCACCGCCCTCGAAAACCGTGAGTGTGCGATCGCCCAAGGTCTTGCTCAGGCCCTGCACAAATTCAGCGCCGCGGCCGGTATCGACGCCGTCCGACAGCCAGGCGATCTCGCAGTCGCCGGTGACTTTAAGAAAGCGCTCGATCGCAGGCAGCGTTTCGACCCGCTCGATCGAATAGGGTTTGGGCGCGAGCTGGCGCAACGCCACGCGCGCCGTGCCGCCCGGCATGATCGTGATGTCGCGCGTGGGCTCCGACAGCGGAATGAGAGCGACACCGCGCCGGTCGTTATCGGCATTGGCGATCAACTCGTCCGCGGTCCTTATCCTTGCATCCCAGCTTGAGGCCGCGCTCCAGCCGTCGTCGAGCAGGATCGCGAGCGGAGCGCTCGATCCGGCGAGCCCATTTTGCGGATTCCAGATCGGTCCCGCCGCCGCCAGAATAATGAGCGCTGCGGCGGCAAGGCGAAGCGCCGTCAGCCACCACGGCGTCCGTGACGGGGTTTCCTCCTTGGGCGCGATGTCGAACAACAGCCGTGTCGGCGGAAATTCGATCCGCCGCGGTCGCGGCGGCATCACCCGCAACAGCCACCACAGCAACGGCAGGCTCAACAGGCCCAGCAGCAAGGCCGGTTCGGCGAAAGACAGCGGCAGGCCTGCGATCATGCGCTTCGCCCCACTTTAACGGTTGCGGTGCGTGCGCTGCCCTTGCTCACCATCATGCCGGAGTGCAGGAACAACAGCAGTTCGGCGGCCGAGCGGCTGGTGGTGTGTGTCGAGAACAGCCAGTCGAGCTTGGCGGTCTCGTCGCGAATCTGCTCGCGATGCAGCGCCACGCGTGCCACGTAATCGTCGGCCCATTTTTCCGCGCGTCCCGCGACAATGACATCGCCGCCTTCCGGCTCGACAAACTCGACACGGCCGGAATAGGGAAAAGTTTCTTCAGCGGGATCGACGACCTGGATCAGCGTGCCATGCGCGCCGGACGCCGACAATCCGGCGAGCATGGTTCGGATTTCCCCGATCGGCGACCAGAAATCCGACAACACCACGATTTCGGCGAGCGCCGACGGCACAAAGGATGGCGGCAGGCTCGGCCGCGCCGCGTCGTCATGCAGCATCGCCTGCGCCATCTTGTCGATGACGTTCCGGCTGGCGGTAGGGTTGATCAGGCCGGGAATGCCGACACGCTCGCCGCCCGCAACCAACAGCTCGGCCAGCGCAAACGTCACGATCAAACCGCGTTCCAGCTTGCTGTCGCGCGCCTGCCTGGATGCAAACGTCATCGACGGCGAACGGTCCGGCCAAAGCCACACCGTGTGTGCGGCCTCCCATTCCTGCTCGCGGACGTAGAGGTGATCGTCGCGCGCCGAGCGGCGCCAGTCGACGCTTTGCGACGGTTCGCCCGAGACGAAGCGGCGGTATTGCCAAAAGCTTTCGCCCGCGCCGGCGCGCCGCCGTCCGTGCAGGCCGTGAATGACATTGGCGGCGATGCGGCGGGCTTCAAGCACAAGGCGCGGCAGCGATGCGGCGAGCGTTCGGCTTTCGCCATCGGCACGTCGGATTGCTACGGTCTCCTTCGCTGCGTGCTCGGTGCCTGCGGCCATCAACCGATCCGCGTCTTCAATTGTTTGATTACGTCCGGAATGGTGCGGCCTTCGGCCCGGGCGGTGAATGTCAGGGCCATGCGGTGTTTGAGAACCGGTTCGGCCAGGTCCAGCACGTCGTCGATCGAGGGCGACAGGCGCCCGTCGAGCAACGCGCGGGCGCGAACGGCGAGCATCAGCGATTGGCTGGCGCGGGGGCCTGGCCCCCAGGCGATCAGTTTGCCGGCATCGCCGCCTTCCGGTCCGGGGCGCGCGGAGCGCACCAGTGACAGGATCGCCTCGACGACGGAATTTCCGACCGGCAGCCGCCGCACCAGCCGCTGCGCCGCGATCAAAATTTCGGCATTCATCGCCGCCTTGGCCAGCGTCTCTTCCGCGCCGGTGGTTTCGAACAGGATCCGCCGCTCGGCGTCGCGGTCCGGATAGTCGACATCGATTTCCATCAGAAAGCGATCAAGCTGCGCTTCCGGCAAGGGGTAGGTGCCTTCCTGCTCCAGCGGATTCTGCGTCGCCAGCACGTGAAACGGCTTTGGCAAATCGTGGCGCGCGCCTGCAACCGTGATGTGCTGCTCTTGCATGGCCTGCAGCAGCGCCGATTGGGTGCGCGGGCTGGCGCGGTTGATTTCGTCGGCCATCAAAAGCTGCGCGAAAACCGGGCCGGAGATGAAACGGAACGAACGCTTGCCGGAAGTGCTTTCGTCCAGCACTTCGGCGCCCAGGATATCCGATGGCATCAGGTCAGGCGTAAACTGGATGCGCTTGGCATCCAGCCCGAGCGTAATGCCCAAGGTTTCGACCAATTTGGTCTTGGCAAGGCCTGGTACGCCGATCAGAAGCGCGTGACCGCCGGACAGGATCGTCACCAGCGTATTCTCAATCACCCGGTCCTGGCCGAAGATGACGGTTGCGACGGCATCCTTGGCCGCGCGGATTTGACCGGCGACCTGTTCAGCGGAGCGGACGATCACGTCCTCCAGTTTCTCGACACTCTCGGCGCCTGCCATTTCGTTCTCCTTCGTCTCAAACTCTTGCCCGAAACGCCGCCGATTGCGTCGTCATGCCATGAACCCCATGCTAAACTCTTGCGAAGACCATGTATTCGTTGAATTAAACTATCCCCACATTATCGGCATTTCGGGGTATGAACGGCATCACGATGTGGCGACTTGATCCGGGATGTTACGGGCGGAACTCGTCCAAGGCGTATGCCGCAAGACGTGCACCAATCGTGCCAAACCGAGGCGATCAAACTCAGGGCAAACCATGGCGAACCAAGGGCGGAAACCGGATCAAGGTCTCGAAGGCCTGACGGCTGCGGCCAGGGACGCTGCAAACACCAGCGCGACCGGAAAGGGGCTGCCCCCGGTGCACTTATGGAATCCGCCGTTCTGCGGCGATCTCGATATGCGAATCGCGAGTGATGGTACGTGGTACTATATGGGGACGCCAATCGGGCGGCCGGCGCTGGTCCGCCTGTTTTCAACCATTCTCAAGCGCGAGGACGACAAGCATTTTCTCGTGACGCCGGTGGAGAAGGTCGGTATCCGCGTCGACGACGCGCCGTTTCTGGCGGTCGAGATGCGGAAAGCACACGATGGAAGCGGCCGGCTGCTGCGCTTCCGCACCAATGTCGACGATTGGGTCGAGTGCGACCAGGCGCACCGGCTGCGGTTCGAGGCCTCAGCCGAGGGCGGGCTGACGCCCTACCTTCACGTCCGCGCCGACCTCTGGGCCAAAGTCACCCGCGCGCTCTATTACGATCTGGTTGACATGGGCGAGGAGCGGATGGTCGATGGTCGTCAGATGTTCGGGGTCGCATCGGCAGGCGAATTCTTCGCGATGGCGGATGCGGAGCAGGTGAGGGGTGCGCTTTGAACGGGCCGATGTTGAAGAATGATCCCGCAGCGATCAGCTCGGCGGAATTTTTCGCGCGGGCCCGTGCGCGGCTGCGCTTTGACATTCCCGCAGGCCTGACCGATGCAAGCCTCGTTCCCGCCAGCGGCGACCAGGGCACCGACCGCATGCTGCAGATCCTGGCGCGCGAGCAACCGATCCGCCCCGCGGCGGTATTGGTCCCGGTGGTGGACTACCCGCAACCGACCGTGTTGCTGACCCAGCGCTCAGCCCACCTCAACGATCACGCCGGCCAGATCTCGTTTCCCGGCGGCAAGATCGATGCGACTGACGCTTCCCCGCTCGATACCGCGTTGCGCGAGGCCGAGGAAGAGATCGGCCTGAGCCGCGAATTCATCGATCCGATCGGTTATCTCGATCTCTACGGGACGAGCTTCGGATTTCGTATCCTGCCGGCGGTCGCGCGGATAAAACCGGGCTTCAAACTGCGCATCAATCAATCGGAAGTGGACGATGTGTTCGAAGTCCCGCTGGCGTTCCTGATGAATCCGGTGAACCATCAGACCCACAGCAAGGAATTCCGCGGCATTGAGCGTTCGTACTACGCCATGCCCTATGAGGAGCGTTATATCTGGGGTGCTACGGCCGGAATCCTGCGCGTGCTGTACGAGCGGATTTATTTGCCATGATCCGTCCGGCTTTCACCGAGATTGGACTTTTCCTCATACCCTTCGTGGTCTATGCGCTGTTTCTGGTCGCGACCCGCTCCGGATTGCTGGTGCAGTCGTCCTGGCCGGTGAACGTTGTTGCCAAACTATTGCTCGGTTCGTTGCTGCTCGTGGTGATCAGTTTCGTCCTACTGGCGCAATTCTCCGGCGCGCCGCCCAATTCGACCTACATTCCCGCGCACATCGAGAACGGCAGACTGGTTCCCGGAGTCGAGAAATGAAAGGCGCGCGGGTGCTGGATGATGCGCCCTGGCTCAAATCCGGTCCGACCGCCCGCGTGCTGAAATTGCTGAACGACGACGGCGAAGAAGCGCGCGTGGTTGGGGGCGCAGTCCGCAATGCGCTCCTGAAGATTCCGATAGGCGATGTCGATATCGCGACGACCGCATTGCCCACTGAAGTGATCCACCGCGCCAAGGCGGCCGGCATCAAGAGCGTGCCGACCGGTATCGAACACGGCACCGTGACGCTGGTCATTGATTCACAACCGTTCGAGGTCACCACGCTGCGCGAGGACACCGAGACCTTCGGCCGCAAGGCGAAGGTCGCATTCGGCCGCGATTGGGTGCGCGACGCCGAGCGGCGCGACTTCACCATCAACGGCCTGTCGGTCGACTTTGAGGGCCGCGTGCACGACCACGTCGGCGGGCTCGACGATATCGCGGCCAGACGGGTGCGTTTCATCGGAGATCCGAACCAGCGGATCGCTGAGGATTACTTACGCATCCTCCGGTTCTTTCGCATTCACGCCGCCTATGGCGCGGGTCAACCCGATCGCGCGGGTTACCTCGCATGCATCAGCGAGCGGGAAGGCCTTGCGACGCTCTCGGCCGAACGTGTGCGCCTTGAAATACTCAAGCTGATGGTCGCAGAGGCCGCGGCTGGCGCCGTCGCGGCGATGGTGGATGGCGGTCTGCTGCTCCCGATCTTCGGCGGCGTCGCGTATACCGGGCCGTTTGAGGCGATGATTTCGGCGGAGCGGACGCTCGGATTGGCGCCGGACCCGGCGCGCCGCCTGGGCGCGCTGGCGGTCGCCGTCACCGAGGATGCCAAGCGGCTGGCGATGCGCTTGCGATTGACCAATGCCGAGACCAAAGCACTCGATTCCATGGGCCATCGCTGGTGGCGGCTTGCGGGCATGGATGAGGCGACGGCGCGGCGCAGGCTTTATCGGCTCGGCGAAGACCGCTACCGCGACCGGCTATTGCTGGCGTGGGCGCGTTCGGGAGACCATGCCGATGTAGCGTCGTGGCGCCAACTGGCCACCTTGCCGGATCGCTGGAGCGCGCCGAAATTTCCGCTAAAGGCTGCCGACTTCATCGCGCGCGGAGTTGCCCAAGGCCCCCGGCTCGGGCAGGTGCTTGCGTGGGCGGAGGACGCCTGGCTCGCGGCGGATTTCCCGCTCGATGAGCCGGCGCTCAAAGCCATTGCCGACCAAGCCGTCGCACGAATTACCCGCGACGACAGGCCGTGAATCTTCTCTCCGGCTTTGCCGACATTTCGTTGGTTCAACTCATACTGGTGGCGTGCGTCGCGCTATTTGCCTCCGTGGTCGGAGGCCTGGCCGGCTACGGCACCGGCGCGCTGATGCCACTGGTTCTGGTGCCTCTGATCGGCGCCGAGCCGGTGGTGCCGATCATCGCGATATCGGGTGTTTTTTCCAATCTTAGCCGCGTCATCGCCTATCGCCGCTATGTCGACGGTCGCCGCGCACTGATCGTGATCGTTGCCGCCGCATTGACGACCGCGCTCGGCGCTTACGGGTATACCATGCTGACCAGTGCCGGCGCGGCGCTGGTGATCGGCACCATGCTGATTTTGAGCGTGCCGCTGCGTCGTCTGGCGAGAGGCCGCGACATTCGCATCGGTGACACCGGGCTTGGCCTTGGCGCGGTGGGTTACGGCATCGTGGTTGGCGGCACTACGGGCTCGGGCGTGATTCTGCTGTCGCTCTTGATGGCCGCGGGTCTCGAAGGCGCAGCCGTGATCGCGACCGACGCCGTGATCTCGGTCGCGACCAGCGTCATCAAGATTTCCGTGTTCGGACTGGCCGGCGTCGTCACCGCGCAGGTGATCGCCTTTGCGGTTCTGATCGGCGCGATTGCACTGCCCGGAGCATTTTTCGCCCGAGCCTTCGTCGAGCGCATGCCGGTACACATCCACACCGCCATCCTCGACGCCGCCGTCATTGCCGGCGGCGTGGTGATGATTTCGGCGGCGGTGCGGCAGTTGGTGTGACGACAGACCGGGGAGAATCCTTGGGCCAGAGCATTTCCGTTGCGGTTGAAGCGTCGATCATTTTGCCCAAAGGTTTGACAGGACACCCCAGACGGCAAGCACCGGTAACAAAATAGCCAGCCAACTTAGAACCACTCCCACGAAACAGGACCAGGTAAGGCCAACCGTCACCGTCACGGCATTCACACGCTCACCCTGAAGTCGTCGATCTTGGATCGACCGCCAGTATTCCATTGGAGCCAAGACCGGCGCACATATAACTCTGCCCCATCCCCTGAAAAATCGTGCCATCAAATTCGGCAACCCTGACGGGTGCGGCTGCATTTTAGAAAATAGCCAGATCACGAACATCGCGCCAATCATCAATTCGACAGCGAGTCCCGCTAGAGACTGGGCACCGGCCCAGAATGCCCATACTGCTCCTGCTGCAATTGCAATAATTATTGTAATACCAACGATCCACGCTGCGCCGACGAAAAGCCACGGCAGCAAGCTTAGGATTAAAACGGCGAGCAGAATTCCCCCAGCAATCGTAAACATAATACGCCCCGCGTGTTAGGCTGCTTGATAACTATCCGCAGATCACGGCCCTATTGTTCGCCAGATTGGGCGGCTACTTCCTCAGACCAGAGGAGACTGTTTCGTAACCAAAGGGCGACAGCAAGAGCGATCGTCGCCTAGTCACCATGCGGCGGGCTACTTGCTCCTCATGTCCGGAGAAGCGGAGATTTGTGCGCCGGTTCTCGGCGTTGTAGCATCACGAAATGGCTATCAAAGATGCTATCTGCTTTGGATGCGATGCCTTCATCAGATTGATGCGACCCAATCCGTAGCACGTTGTGATTGCGGTGGAAACGTCCTCCCCCTACTGAACCTTGATGCTTTTCGGACGGCGCGATTGGCTCACCGGCTTGGTGGTGGATACTACGTTCATTCCGCAATTATCGATGTTGCGGCAGGTGTAGATCGTAGCCAACCCATCAATTGGAACATTACACGCGAAGTAGTCCGCAAGGACGGCACCAAGCACGCTTTCTCGTTCGATCACCATCTCCGCGAAGCCTTCGAGAACTTAAGAACCAAAGATGATTTGGATCGCGTGTGGCTGACAGGAGGACTAATCGCGCTCGCCGATACGCTCGATCAAAAGGGTTACTTTGATCGAGCACCGCATCTAGAACTTATTAGGCACCTTCGAAATGGCGTCTGCCACGGCAATCGGTTCAGAATTGATAATCCGAACAATTTAGCTAAGCACCCTGCGCACAACTTCTTCGCCTCAGTTAGGTCACCAGCAGGAACGTCGTCCGAAATTACGGCGGCCACTCACGGCAAGACGGTCATGTTCGACTTCATGGGGCCTGCCGATCTAGTTGACCTTTTTATGTCGGTTGAGGTTCATCTATTCTCTCTTGCGGTCGTTACCGCATAAACCCCACCTCATGCGATGAGCAACCAAATGCACTATCGTCGTCGGCTTACCCGCGAGAACAAGCTTCTCGATCACTCAGGCAAACTCTTTGTAGCGCCAATCAATTTGTCTTCGCGGCAGCGCGCACGAAGGCGGCCAGCCAGTAGGATGGGTTGAGCACTTGCGAAACCCATCGCTTTGCTACACGTGTCGGGATCGCTCTCCAAAAGCCCCGCCATCATTCGAGACATCTCCTGCCCAATCCCGGGGATAGACGCCGAGCCTTACCACTGACGCGATGGGTATCGCTACGATCCACCCATCCTACCGGCTGAAAACGCGGGTCGAGATTGTCAGCATCGCTTACGGCGGACGGGATTTCGAGCGCGAGCTGCCCAAAGGCAAATAGTATTCCGAATTACGGTGGTTACGGTGACAGTGCTGTCACTTTAATTCTGTCGCGTTCGGTTTGAGAAAAGCATAGATCGCGTCGGCGGTAGCCTTGGGCTGGACACGGGGTCTCAAGCTTTCGCGGCTAACGACATCGACGGGGCGGTCGAACATGCCGGCGATAAATTCTTTCACGCCGGCATAGTAGAAAATCGTCACGACAATTGCGGGATCGAGATCGACCAAGATGTCGTTCTCAGACTCGGCTCCACCGGAGCAGCTACCAAACGTCGAAGCGCCCCGGCCGATCATTCTTGATCGCGCAGAGCTTTTCGGACCTTATTAATTCCGGCATCAGGCGGAAGTCCGAGGTTCTTTTTGATGTTTCCCAGCTGTGCGTCCGCACGCACATTGGAAAATTCAGGATAGTCCTTTCGAAGAGTGCCCGCAGTCGAATCACTCCTTTCTCTCCTAAAGGCTCCCTTTTCGGTTCTGTCATGCTTGTCCAGCGGCATCGTATCGTCTCCTTCTAGCTGAAATACTTACCTCATCATGACCACCAGAGGTTTATGTCTAATGTGAGGTGCGGGGCATCGCGAGGGACACGACCGTCGCGAAACAGATATTGTGCGACGTTAAGAAATGGAATTACGGTGACAGTGCGTTTAATTGGCTTGGCCGAAGCCACTCAGACAAATGCGATGCCCGGCGCGGGGAATTTTGAGATTTCCAGATGTGCAATTGCAATCGCTCGCTGCGGAGCCAGTCATCGGGCCGCGCTCTGCGCGAACCCGTTGGCACCATCCCGGAATGACGGGTGCGGCCTACGGCCATTTCACTTCCGGCGGCATCGATGACAGGATCGAATCGACATTGCCGCCGGTCTTCAGGCCGAATGTGGTGCCGCGGTCGTAGAGCAGGTTGAATTCGACGTAGCGACCGCGGCGCACCAGTTGCTCCTCGCGATCCGCTGCTGTCCAGGGCGTTTTGAAATTCCTTCGCACCAGTTCGGGATAGATTTTCAGAAACGCGCGGCCGACGTCCTGCGTGAACGCGAAATCGGCATCCCAGTCGCCGGAATCGTGGTGATCGTAGAAAATTCCACCGATGCCGCGTGCTTCCTTGCGATGCGGCAGATAGAAATAGTCATCGCACCACTTCTTGTACCTGTCGTAATCGGCAACTCCGTTGTTGCCGCCGCAGGCGGCTCTCATCGCGGCATGAAAGGCAACCGTGTCGGCGTCGTCCTGGGTCCGCCGCCGGTCCAGCACCGGCGTCAGATCCGATCCGCCGCCGAACCATGCCGTCGTGGTCACCACGAAGCGCGTGTTCATGTGCACGGCGGGAACATGGGGATTTCGGATGTGCGCGATGACCGAAACTCCCGAGGTCCAGAAACGCGGGTCTTCGCTGGCGCCTTGAACCTGCGCGCGAAACTCGGGGCTGAATTCGCCATGCACGCTCGAGCAATGCACGCCGACCTTTTCGAACAGTCGCCCGCGCATCACGCTCATCACGCCGCCGCCGCCGTCCTCGCCGGTATGGTCCGTGCGATCCCAGGGGGTACGCACGAAGCGCCCGGCGCTGCCGGGATAGAGCGCGGCCGGCGCTTCGTCTTCCAGCCTCTCGAAGGCCGCGCAGATGTCGTCGCGCAAGGCTTCGAACCAGCCCCGCGCGCGCACTTTGCGTTGTTCGATTTCTGAAATATCCATTTACAGTGCCTGACCCTGCGGGGAGATCCCGGGACCGGTTTGACGCAGCGCCTCACCCAAAGCCATCGCCGCCGCTATTGCGACATTGAGTGATCGCAGGCCCGGTTTGATCGGGATCACCAGCCGGGCGTCGGCGGCTTTGGCGACTTCGTCAGAAACGCCTGCAGATTCACGCCCGAACAACAGGATGTCGTTCAAGCCATAGCGATAATCAAGATAAGAGATCGCACCCTTGGTCGTGAAAAGGATCAGTCGATAACCCCCTTCGTTACGCCATTGCTCGAATTTTGACCACGCGTCGTGACGCGTCACACTCACCTGGTCGAGATAATCCATGCCGGCGCGGCGGAAATGCCGATCCGAGACCGGGAAACCGGCGGGTTCGATGATATGGGCCGCCACGCCCGTGCATGCGCACAGCCGAAGAATCGTCCCGGTGTTCTGGGGGATGTCGGGTTGGAAAAGTGCAATCTGCATCCTGGCACGGCCTTCGGGTCTTCCGCGAATTGTATGGCTAAATTATCGCTCCGGGCGGAATTAGTGCATTGCACGCTGGCCAGCCGATAGCGGGCTTGCGCTCGTCCGGCAAGGGTGCCAATAGAGCGATTCTAGACCGCTTGTTCTCCCGATTGGGTGAGAAACAAGGGGTCTTTCTGCCGCCGCGGGGGTCGCGGGCGCCGGCAGCCTCTCCCGGTACTTTGGGGTCTCCGGGGCGGTTCCACCGGCTGCAGCTTGAGAAAGGGTTTGGAATCGTGACGACAGCGTCTTCGGCGGACCATCCGACACGCCGTGATTTCCTCTTTGTTGCAACGGGAGCTGCCGCCGCCGTCGGCGGAGCGGCCACCCTCTGGCCGTTCGTCTCCCAGATGAATCCGGATGCCTCGACCATTGCGGCGGGCGCACCGATCGAAGTCGACCTGGCGCCGATCGCCGAAGGGCAGGACATCAAGGTGTTCTGGCGGGGCAAGCCGATCTACATCAGCCACCGCACCAAGAAGCAGATCGAAGAGGTCCGCAAAGTCCCCGTCTCGAGCCTTCCCGATCCGCAACCCGATCAGGCCCGGGTCAAGGACGGCCATGACCAGTGGCTCGTCGTGATCGGCATCTGCACCCATCTCGGCTGCATCCCGATCGCCCATGAAGGCAATTACGACGGCTTCTTCTGCCCGTGCCACGGCTCGCAATACGACGCCTCGGGTCGTATCCGCCAGGGGCCGGCGCCGGCCAACCTGCCCGTGCCGCCCTATCAATTTGTTTCCGATAGCAAAATCCAGATTGGCTGAGCCTCGGCCCCCAGAATATCCGAGACTTCAAGCCGTCGCATCGTCTTAAATTCCTTCAGGATCGCATCATGAGCGGACCATCCACCTACCAGCCGACCAATCCCGCCTTGAAATGGATCGAACGGCGTCTCCCGATCATTGGTCTCGTCCATTCCTCGTTCGTGGCCTATCCGACGCCGCGTAACCTGAACTATTGGTGGACCTTCGGCGCCATCCTTTCGATGATGCTCGGTTTGCAGATCTTAACCGGCGTGATCCTGGCGATGCACTACACGCCGCATGCGGACCTCGCCTTCCGGTCGGTCGAGAGCATCGTGCGCGACGTGAATTACGGCTGGCTGCTCCGCAACATGCACGCCAGCGGCGCCTCGATGTTCTTCTTGGCCGTTTACGTCCACATGTTCCGCGGCCTGTATTACGGGTCATACAAGGAGCCGCGCGAGATTTTGTGGATTCTCGGCGTCATCATCTACCTCTTGATGATGGCGACGGGCTTCATGGGATATGTGCTGCCCTGGGGCCAGATGAGCTTCTGGGGCGCCACCGTCATCACCAATCTGTTCTCGGCCATTCCCTATTTCGGCGAGAGCATCGTGACCTTGCTGTGGGGCGGCTATTCGGTGGGCAATCCGACGCTGAACCGCTTCTTCTCGCTGCACTATCTGTTGCCGTTCGTGATCGCCGGCGTCGTGGTGCTGCACATCTGGGCGCTCCATGTCGCGGGTCAGAATAACCCGGCCGGCGTCGAGGCGAAAACGGAAAAGGACACCGTGCCGTTCACGCCCTACGCGACCATCAAGGACGCGTTCGGCATCTCCTGCTTCATGCTGTTTTTCGCCTGGTTCATCTTCTACATGCCGAACTATCTCGGCGACGCCGACAACTACATTCCCGCCAATCCGGGCGTGACGCCCGCACATATCGTGCCGGAGTGGTACTATCTGCCGTTCTACGCGATCCTTCGCTCGATTCCGAACAAGCTCGCCGGCGTGATCGCGATGTTCTCGGCGATCCTGGTGCTGCTGTTCCTGCCCTGGCTCGACACCGCGAAAACCAGATCGTCCAAATATCGTCCGCTGGCGAAGCAGTTCTTCTGGGTTTTCGTCGTCGTCTGCGTGCTGCTCGGCTATCTCGGGGCGCAGCCGCCCGAGGGCATTTACGTGATCGCCGGACGTATCCTCACCGGCTGCTATTTCGCCTATTTCCTGATCCTGCTGCCGCTTCTGAGTCGGATCGAGAAGCCGCGGCCGATTCCGAATTCGATCGCCGAAGACGTGCTGGCGAAGACCGGCGGCAAGGCCGCGCCGATGGTGCCCACCGTGATCATGCTCGCGGTTGCGGGGGCGCTGTTTGCGACCAGCGTGCAAAACGCCCGCGCCGAAGGGCACGAAGAAGCGCCGCCGTCGCAGAAATGGTCGTTCGCCGGCCCATTCGGCAAATTCGATCGCGGCGCGCTGCAGCGCGGGTTGAAGGTCTACAAGGAAGTCTGCTCGGCCTGCCACAGCCTGTCCTATGTCGCCTTCCGCAACCTCGGCGAGCCCGGCGGTCCGGGATTTTCTCCCGCGCAGGTGGCGGCGTTCGCAGCCGAATACACCATCAAGGACGGCCCGAACGATCAGGGCGACATGTTCGACCGGCCCGGCCGGCCGGCGGATTATTTCCCGTCGCCGTTCCCCAACGAGCAGGCCGCGCGCGCGGCGAATGGTGGCGCGGCGCCGCCGGACCTGTCCCTGATCGCCAAGGCCCGCTCTTACGAGCGCGGCTTCCCGACCTTCATCTTCGACTTTTTCACCCAGTTCCAGGAGCAGGGTCCGAACTACGTGAACGCCTTGCTGGAGGGTTTTGAGAAAAAGCCGGCCGATATCACCATTCCCAAGGGCTCCTACTACAACAAATATTACCCCGGCCACGTCATCAAGATGCCGAAGCCGCTCGCGGACGGCCTTGTGACCTTTGACGACGGTTCGCCGGCCACCGTCGCGCAATATGCCAAGGACGTCACCACGTTCCTGGCCTGGACCGCGGAGCCGCATATGGAGGCCCGCAAGCGGCTGGGCCTGCAGGTCTTCGTTTTCCTGATCCTGTTCACGGGACTCATGTACTTCACCAAAAAGAAGGTTTGGGCGGCTGCGCACTGACGCCTTGAGGCCGGCGCCGACATGAGCTGAAAAAAGCCCCCGCGGGGGCTTTTTTTGTCACCATCTCGTTGTTTGAGCATGATCTTTTCGGAAAATCGGTTCCCACTTTTCCGGATCATGCTCTAGCCGCGCTAAAGCCACGAGCGCGAACCGATCGGCTTGCGGTTGCACGGCGGAGAAAATATCTGCCAAACGATCGCGCGAACGATCCGGGAGGTTCCCATGGGCACCAGCATCTCGTTCAAGCGTCCGGACGGCAAGGAAGCCAACGGCTATCTCGCCAACGCCGCGCGCGGCGATGCGCCGGGCGTCGTCGTGATCCAGGAATGGTGGGGGCTTTCGGACCAGATCAAGGGCCAGTGCGATCGTTTCGCGCTGGCCGGCTTCGATGCGCTCGCGCCTGACCTCTATACTGGCGTCGTGGTGCCGTATCACGACACCGAGGACGCCAGCCGGCAGATGAACTCGCTGGATTTCCTGGATGCCACCACGCAGACCGTGCGCGGCGCCGCGCTATACCTCGCCAGGAACGGTGCCAAGGTCGGCCTGACCGGCTTTTGCCTCGGCGGCGCGGTTACCATCATCGGCGCCACCAAAATTTCCGAACTGACGGCAGGCGTGGTGTTTTACGGCATTCCGCCGGAGGAGGTGGCAAAGCCCGAGGACGTGCGAATTCCGCTGCAGGCGCATTTCGCCAACAAGGACGATTGGTGCACGCCGCAGGCGGTCGATACTTTCGAGAAACGAATGAAGGCGGCCGGCAAGTCGATCGAACTGTATCGGTATGACGCCGAGCACGCTTTCGCTAACGAGCAGCGCGTATCGGTGCACGACCGCGAGGCGGCCGAACTGGCCTGGGACCGCGCTATCGCGTTCTTCCGAAGGCATTTGGGATGAGGCATCGGGGGGCTCACCGGGCGCAAGTCGAGGGCCCTGTCGTCCCTTGACGTCCCCGCTCGGCCATGGTGTTACATTTCCCATGATCACCGTCGTTCGCCCGAGCTGTCTCTGGTGGCCCACCCTCTAAAGGTGGCCGGTGCGATTTCATTTTCTAAAATCGTCAGAGGCCGTCATCGCAGTGCGACGGCCTTTCGTTTGTCCTGTGTGGCGTTTCCTCGGCAAGTTTCGTAAGAGGATCACATGAACAGGACGCTCTTTTCCCTGCCAGGGCACAGCGAATATCGTACCCGTGGCGGCCTTTCGGTTACGCGGTCGGTGGAGCAATTCGCCGGCGGCGCCAGCCGGCTCGATGACCTGATCGAGCTGCTCGACCGCAGGCGGGGCGTGGTGCTGTCCTCGGGCACCACGGTGCCGGGACGCTACGACAGTTTCGACCTCGGCTTTTCCGACCCGCCGCTGCGGCTCGAAACCAAGGGCTCCGATTTTTCGCTTCAAGCGCTGAACCGACGCGGCGAAGTGCTGATCGCATTCCTGGCCGATGCGTTGCGCGAGCCATGCGTGACTATTTCAGAGAAGAGCGAGGTGCGTCTCGCCGGCCATATCGAGCGTGGCGCTGCGCCGGTCGACGAAGACCAGCGCACTCGCCGCGCCAGCGTGATGTCGTTGGTCCGCGACCTCGTGGCGGCCTTCGGCGCGAACGACGATCCCTTGCTCGGTCTGTTCGGCGCGTTCGCCTACGATTTGGTGTTTCAGATCGAGGACCTCGTGCAGAAGCGCCCGCGCGAGAAAGACCAGCGCGACATCGTGCTTTATGTGCCGGATCGCCTTTTGGCCTATGACCGCGCCACCGGGCGCGGCGTTGTTTTGAGTTACGATTTTGCCTGGAACGGAAAATCCTCGGAAGGTCTGCCGCGTGAGACCGCCGAAAGCGTCTACGCCAAGACGCCTGGCCAGGGATTTTCCGATCACGCGCCCGGCGAATATCAGGCCACGGTCGAGACCGCGCGTGCCGCGTTCGCCCGCGGCGATCTGTTCGAGGCGGTGCCGGGGCAATTGTTTGCCGAGCCCTGCGAGCGTTCGCCGGCGGAAGTCTTCCAGCGCCTGTGCCGGATCAATCCGTCGCCCTATGGCGCCTTGATGAATCTCGGCGACGGCGAATTTCTGGTCTCGGCGTCACCGGAGATGTTCGTGCGCTCCGACGGCAAGCGGGTCGAAACCTGCCCGATTTCCGGCACCATCGCACGCGGCGTCGATGCGATCGGCGACGCCGAGCAGATCAGGCAATTGCTGAATTCGGAAAAAGACGAATTCGAACTCAACATGTGCACCGACGTCGATCGCAACGACAAGGCGCGGGTCTGCGTGCCGGGGACGATCAAGGTTCTGGCGCGGCGGCAGATCGAGACCTACTCGAAGCTGTTCCACACCGTCGATCACGTCGAAGGCATGTTGCGGCCGGGCTTCGACTCGCTCGACGCCTTCCTCACCCATGCCTGGGCGGTGACGGTGACCGGCGCGCCGAAATTGTGGGCCATGCAGTTTGTCGAGGATCACGAACGCTCGTCGCGGCGCTGGTATGCCGGCGCGATCGGCGCGGTGAATTTCGACGGCGGCATCAATACCGGCCTGACGATACGGACCATCCGGATGAAGAACGGTCTTGCGGAGGTGCGGGTCGGTGCGACCTGCCTGTTCGATTCGGATCCCGCCGCCGAGGACCGCGAATGCCAGGTCAAGGCGGCGGCGCTGTTCCAGGCGCTGCGCGGCGATCCGCCAAAGCCGCTTTCGGTATTGGCGCCGGATGCGACCGGTTCGGGCAAGCGGGTGCTGTTGATCGATCACGACGACAGCTTCGTGCACATGTTGGCGGACTATTTCCGACAAGTCGGTGCCAGCGTCACCGTGGTCAGGCACGTTCATGCGCTTGAGATGCTCAAGCAGAAACGCTGGGATCTCCTGGTGCTGTCGCCGGGGCCGGGCCGACCGGAAGATTTCGGGATTTCCCGGACGATCGATGCCGCGCTCGGCGACAAGCTACCGGTGTTCGGCGTTTGCCTCGGCCTGCAGGCGATCGGTGAATATTTCGGCGGGCAGCTCGGCCAGCTCCGTCAACCGGCGCATGGCCGGCCGTCGCGGGTTCAGGTGCGGGGCGGGCGCTTGATGCAGAAGCTGCCCAATGAGATCGTGATCGGCCGCTATCATTCGCTTTATGTCGCACGCGACACCATGCCCGACGTGCTGTCGGTGACGGCGAGCACCGAGGACGGCGTCGCGATGGCGATCGAGCACAAGACCTTGCCGGTCGGTGGCGTGCAGTTTCATCCGGAGTCGCTGATGTCGCTTGGCGGCGAGGTGGGCCTGCGCATCGTGGAGAACGCGTTTCGGCTTGGGAGCCTGTCAATTGAAGATGACGAACACAGACTCGAAAGATAGACCGATGACTTTTGAACACGATCTGAAGGCCAGCGTCCGCACCATTCCCGACTATCCGAAGCCGGGAATCCTGTTTCGCGACATC
>Ga0137403_10001817_pt1 | contig 26610 bp, 26 predicted proteins | sample CZOMad2_1_16fung_FD_122057 | JGI IMG/M metagenome (GOLD analysis project Ga0137403, IMG submission 122057) | Vadose zone soil fungal communities from Angelo Coast Range Reserve, California, USA - CZOMad2_1_16fungal (Hybrid Assembly) | ecosystem: Environmental > Terrestrial > Soil > Vadose zone... | reverse complement strand
GGCGGGCGGGCGGCCATCTTGTAGGCCGCACCTGAACAATCCACCCACTGCCGTGCGTGGAATTAGCGCCGCTTGCATTAGTCGGTCAGTTTAGGAGTCGTTCCTAGACTGAGTCCCGCTCTTAATTCACTCGGCGAGGAAGCGCGGGGCGCAGCGCCTATTCGCCAAGTGTCATACGAAAGTGCCGTGATTCATCGCTCGACTCTGCGATCGCAGCGCGAAATCCCGGCCAGGGTGTGATCGGGGGCGTGGCACACCGCTCGCAGTTTCGTCCGTTGATTGAATCCAACAAGAATCGGGAATCGAACTTGTCAACGGACATAACGCTTAAACAACGCACTCAGCCGTGGCAGGCGGCTGTCTGCCTGTTCGTGTGCGCATACCTCGCTCTTGGCGTGGCGACCGACAGCATTCGCGCTTACCACTGGTTTATGCTCCTGGCGATCCCAGGCGCGTTGCTGTCTCCCGAACGAGGCCGAAGATTTTTCCTGGACTGGGCGCCGTTGTTCGCCTTCTGGCTCGCGTACGACCGGCTTCGGTTGGTTCAACCGCTGCTTTACTCGCGCGTCGCCGTTGAGCCCCCGTTCTTGCTCGAGCGCGCGGCTTTCGGCTGGCTGGCAAAGGGCGCGGTTCCGGCTCACGCGGCGCATGCATTGTTAGCTTCTCACCACGGGACGTTGGCAACGACTATTGAATGGGCGGCACAGATCGTTTACTTCTCGCATCTGTTTGTTGTGCCTCTCGTCATCGTGGCGCTCTGGTTGTTGGGCTCGTCGCGCGAGCGATATCGCGCGGCGTTTCTTCAGCACATACGCGGATTCACGGTCTTGAACTTCAGCGCGATAGTTGTTTACCTGCTGTTGCCGGTTGCGCCACCGTGGTGGGTGACATTGAACGGGATGGCGCGGCCGACAGCCGAACTTGTCGCTCACGCAAACATGGCGGCGGCGATGCATGGAGCGTTGATCCAGGGCATGATCAGGAACGCTTCACAGTGGTTCGCTGCCGTCCCCTCATTGCACGGCGCTTATCCGGTGTTGTTGTTGCTGCTCATTTCTCGAAGCAGGAGTCGGCTGGCTCTAGCCACCGTCGCTCTTTACGGGTGCGCGATGTGGACTGCCACGGTAGTCTTGAACCAGCACTACGTGATTGACCTCGTGGCTGGCGCGCTGTTGGCTACTGGCGCCTGGCGAGCGGAGGGGCTTTTGAAGGTCTTCAAACTACGTTAGCTTCGCTCTCGTGCGAACCTCGCGAGAATCGATCAAAGGAGAACGGCGTCATATCGAAATCTCGAGCCTCTCCATTAATGATTATCTCCGCAAGCGCCCGTCCGGCTGAGGGCGAGTGTTGAAAGCCGTGCCCGCTGAAGCCGGCGACGATGAACATGCCTTCGACCTGGCGCGCTGGACCGATGATTGGCATAGCATCGGGGGTCATCTCGTAGAGTCCGGCCCATGCGTGTGCGATTCCAGCCTCGGCGAGAGCAGGCAGCCGCTTGACCGCCGTTCGTGTAACCTTCTCAAGAAACTCCCAACTAACGGTGGAGTTGTAACTCGAGGGTTCGTCCGGATCCGACATTCCGAAAAGAATGCCAGGGCCTTCGCGATGAAAATAAAACGTGGTCTCGAAATCTATGACCATGATTTTCGATCCCGGCGCACCGGAGCGTGGCATGATCGTTTCAGTTATGAAGATATGCCGGCGATAAGGAAAGACAGGAACCTCGAGTCCAACCATCTTGCCGATGTCTCGGGCATAAGGTCCGGCTGCATTCACCACCGTGCGGGCTGAGATCGTGCCTCGTGTGGTTTCAACCTCCGTCACGCGAGCGGCTTCGGTTCTGATGCCGATCACCTCCGTTTCGCGACAGATCTCGACTCCCGCGGCTTGAGCTGCTTTAGCGAACCCCATTGTCACGCCGTTCGGATCGGCTATCCCGTCGCGTGCGCAGAAAGTCGCTCCGATGACGCCGCCGACTTCAAGCCCGGGAGCCAGCGTCCGCGCTTCATTGGGCGTCAGCACCTCGACTTCAACACCGAGGCGCCGCTGCATCTCGACGTTGCGCTGAAAGTCGCTCAGGTCTTTCTCGTCCGAGAGAAGAAAGAGATACCCGTCCTGATGAAAATCGATCTCGTACCCGACTTCTTCCGCGAAGCGCTCAAACAAGCGGATTGATTCGATTGAAAGCTTGACGTTTGCTTCGCTTGAGAACTGATGCCGCACGCCGCCCGCGTTGCGCCCCGTCGAGCCCATCCCAAGCATCGGCTCGCGCTCCAACAGCACGACATCGCGCACGCCGTTGCGCGCGAGGTAATAAGCGGTGCTCGCTCCCATGCACCCGCCGCCTATGATCACGACTTCCGCGGTGGTCTTCACGTGGCGACAGCTTACACGAGCGATGAGCGTGTCGGAAGCCAGCGAGCATTGGTGTGGGCGGTCAACCCCGTAATGGTGAATCGTAGACCTATGGCTTCTTCGATAGCCGAACGACGATCGAGCCGGCCATATCCTTGCCGCCTTTCTCGCCGTGAAACTCGCAGTGATAGGCGAACGTGCCCGCCTTATCAAACTTGTGCTCGAACTTGTCTCCCTGTTTGAGCACATCGGATTTGAACGAGCCGTTGTCGGCTTCCACGGTGTGCCGGCCGCCTTCGTTGACCCACTCGACCGTAGTGCCCGGCGCTACCGTCAGCACCTTTGGTTCAAACTTAAAGCTGCTGATCTTGACGGTAACCTTTTCCTGAACCGGCGCACTCGCGCCGACGGCGCGATTCTTAATCACTGGCGGCCGCGCTGATGACGTTGCGGCGGCGAGCACCATTGTCAGAAGCAGGATCATCATCGTTTGCTTGCGCATAGTATCTCCTTGAGGGTTGGGATCGATTTCATTGGCCGCGCGGGGTCACAGTTATCACCCCGGCCATATCCTTGCCATGTTGTTCGCCATGGAAGCTACAGTAATAAGGGTACACACCAGGCGTGTCAAACTTGTGCTCGAACTGGCCTCCCGCCGTAAGCGTGTCGGACTTGAACGAGCCATCATCAGCCTCGACCGTGTGGCGGCCCCTTTCGTCCGTCCATTCAACAATCGTGCCCGCCTTGACGGTCAGCTCTTTCGGCTCGAACTGAAAGTTGGAGATCTTGACGCTCACTTTTTCGGCAGCAGCGGCGGACTGAGCCGGAGGGCTCGATGGTTGGGCAACGACCTTCGATGGGTTACCGATGTACCAGACGTAATAGGTGCAGACGCCGATCAGCACCACGACCCACCACAGCGCAAGCTCGGTTCGCATCCACGGCTTGTAACGCTTGAAGCGAAGCTTTTTGGGAACAAGTTTTCTTAGCGCAACCAGCACGATGTAGATGCCGAGCACTTCAGCTATCCCGCCGAGGATCGCGTGCACGTAAGGCACCAGGTAGTAAGTCTCCTTGAGCCCAGCCGGCAGTTGAGGCTGCACCTGCTTATGAAACGACGGGGCCATTATCAGAAATATCATCACCAGGTTCAGCAGCATCACCGATGACTGGCAGTACTTGTGCGCGCGAAACTGTTTGCGTCTGGCCAGGAACATTCCTACCAGCAGCGCGAGCCCCATTGCGAGCTGAACAACCAGATTCAGGTCGGCCCGAAAAGTCGCGCCTGTTCCGAGAAAACCGTTCATATGTTTCTCCCGATGATTGGTGTCGAAGCGTGATTAGGCCGGGCGAATAGCAATACCCATCCTTGATTACGCGTGCCGGTTGCTAATCGGATTTCCTCTGCCCTGGGGGCGCAAGTACCCTGCCTGCCTCTTCTCGCGAGGGCGGAGCAGGCAGGGGATGCCTGCGCTCCCAGGTTTACAAAGTAGACAAACGTCCGCCCACTGGCGCACAATCAGAGTCAACGGCCGAGGCGGACCAGTTCAATCGCAAACTCTGGACAGAGGTACCCCAATGACCTACATCGAAGAGACGGTCACTGCGACTGACGGGTTGCGTCTCTATCTGCGAAGGCACGAGCTGACGAACGCCCGCGGCGAGATCCTCATCGCTCACGGGTTCGGCGAGCATAGCGGCAGATATGGCGCGCTGACAGAACACCTCGTTAACCACAACTATTCCGTGACGGCCTATGATCATCGCGGGCACGGGCTGTCGGATGGCTTACCGGGACACGTTGAGAGTTTCGGCGAGTACGACGAGGATCTCGCTAAGCTCATCAGATCGGTGCGCTCGCGCAGTGAGACGAAGTCCCTATTTCTGATCGGGCACAGTATGGGGGGGCTGATCGCGCTAAGATACGCGGCGCGAAAGGGCGAAACCCTGACCGGGGCGATAATCTCTGCGCCGCTGATCGAAGTTGCGGTCCCGGTTCCCGCCCATAAACTGATGATCGCGAGAGTCGGCGCGCGGATGAATCCGCGTTGGCGCCTGGATAACGAAATAAACCCTGCGAATCTGAGCCGCGATCCTGAAGTGGGGCGGGCTTATGCTGCGGATCCACTGGTGAATCGCAAGGTGAGCCCGAAATGGTTCGCCGAAGCTACGCGGGCTATGCAAGAGGTCGTTGAGTGGGCTCCTCGGATTACAATGCCGATACTGGTGATGCACGGGACTGATGACAAGCTGGCGAGCGTGGCGGCAACACAGAGAATGTTTGAACGGATTGAGTCCGGGGATAAAGAACTGGTGATATATCCCGGCTATTATCACGAGCTGTTCAACGAGCCCGAGAAACAGGAAGTGTTTGAGCGCGTGACCAAGTGGCTGGATAAGCGGACTGTAGAGTAATCGGCAGGATTTTCAGATTCCAAAATGAAGCCAATTTTCAGATTTCAGATTTCAGAGTTCAGATTGCAGGAATCTCAGATGTCAGATTTCTGTGATCTGAGTCTCTGAGATTTGAGATCTGAGATTTGACATTTAATTTGACATCTGAAATTTGAGATTTGAGATTTGGAGATCTGAGATTTGAGATCTGAGATCTGAGATTTGACATCTGAGGTTTTACGTCTGAGATCTGAGATTTGACATCTGAGATCTGAAAATTTGGCATCTGAGATTCGAATCTTGAAGTCATTCGGTGGGAAGCACCATACAACCCAACCTGAGCAGCATCGTCTTAACGACGCGGATGTCTGGCATAGAAAGCCTACAACTCCACTCTCGCGCCGATGCCTCCTACCCTCGCTTTGGCGTATGCAAGCCGAGCGGTAACCAAATCCTCAATCGCAAGGCCACACGACTTGAACAGTGTTATCTCTGCCGGTGACTCGCGCCCGGGGACCGTGCCTGAAACCACCTCTGCGAGCGTGCCTTTCACATGGCTTGTGTCGATCGCCCCTTCGGATAACGGTATCAGTATCTCGCCCGCCTCGCGGCCGGCCGCGGACTCTGCGTCGATTATCACCCGTGCTCTCCGTACTGCTTCGGTATCGAGCTCGCGAGTCGAAGGAGTGAAAGCGCCGACGGCGTTGATATGCGTGCCTGCGTTCAGGAGCTTGCCGTCAAACAGGGGCGTTGACGAGGACGTGCACGTTGAAATGAGATTGGCCGTCGCTACAGCTTTCTCGGAGGACGCGACCTGACACGGAAGCCGGTGAACTGACCGTACACCCTCAGCAAGCGCATCCGCCTTGTCAGCCGTGCGAGACACGATCATCACCTGTTCGAGCTCAGCAACCTCGATCATTGCTTCAATGTGAAACCGTGCCTGGACGCCCGCGCCGAACACCGCCAGACGCTTTGATCCGGAACCCGCCATGAACTTGGTCGCAACCGCGGAAGTCGCGGCCGTGCGAACAGCGGTAATGAACCGGCCGTCCATCAGCGAGAGCGGAACCCCAGTCTCGCTATCGAGGAGCAGGTACACGGCCTGAACGATTTCCAGCCCACGCTTCGCGTTTTGTTCGAAAACCGAAACTATCTTGGTGCCGAGCGCCTCTACGCCATCGAGACCCGCGAAGGCGGGCATTTCGAGCAGGATGCCGTTGTGAGTCGGAACGTCCAGCCGCAAACGCTCGGGTGCCGTCGCATCACCTCGAGCCAGCGCGCGGAAGCCTTGTTCCACCGTGTCTATTACGTCGCGCATCGTAAGCACGGCTCGGAGATCTGATTCGCTGAGTATCAACATTAAAGGGCTGGCAGGTTCGCGGGTGAGGATTTAACTCTGCGGCTCTCCGTCGGTATACTTAACGAATATCAACTCGTTATGTTTTTCGTTGTAGACAAGCTCGTCGATGACCTGCGACGCCAGCATTATTCCGAATCCGCCCGGTCGGAGGCCCAGCTCCTGACGCACCTCCATGTGGCGAGTTGGCTGGCCGGGAGGATTAGCGAATGCAGCGTGTTCGATATCTTTGATGTTGAAGCCCTCGCCGGGATCCTTGATCGAGTACAGTATCGCGCGCTTCAGGTGAATGTACTTGATCTCGACTCGTTTTGAAGGATCGCACTTGCCGCCGTGTTCGATCGCGTTATTAAGCAATTCGCGAAACACCGCGCCCACCGCTTCGCGAGTTTCTTTCGAAATGTGCTCGTGAAGATGGCCGAGAAACTTCTGGATCGGCTCGACCGCGTTCAGGTCGCAGGGCACTCGCAGCTCGATCCAATCGGGCCTGTCTGAGATGACCTCGATCTGTAGTCCGAGGTGCCTGCTCATCACCAGTCGTACAGCCTCGACAAGCTCATCGGTATGGAATGGCTTTTCCAGGAACTCGCAGGCTTGATTGCGCAGGGCGCCGATCACAGCCTCGCTGGTCTTGTGGCCGGTCATTACGATCGCTCGCAAGTCCGGACGAATCTTTCTTGCGCGCTCGAGCAACTCGATCCCGGTCATGCCGGGCATCATTACGTCGGTCAACAATAGATCCACCGGCTGGCTGTTCAGCACATCGAGCGCCGCATTCCCGTCGGGCACTTCGATTACGTGATAGCCTTCGGCGTCCAGAACCGTGTAATAGATCTGGCGGCTCGGCGCGTCGTCCTCGGCTAACAAAACGATGGCTGACATAAGCTCCTCAATGTGATTTCGGGCGCCCTTTCCCAGCGTGGTCTTTGACCCAACGGTCGTAGCGCATCCGCAGAGTCTTGACGGGGTTGTCGTTCTCGTCGGGCTGAATGTCCTGGTCGGTTACTTGAATCTCGAGATAGTAGCTACCGTCGTTCAATCCCTCTCCCATCTTATCACTCTTGTTGGCGACGACAAGATAGGCTACGTGAGCCGTCTTGTTATCGCACGGCGCCGGCGGGTCCGGTTTCGTGTTGCAGTTGCAGCGCCGGTCGCCGCCGCGCGAATCGGCTGCCTCCATCGCGGCCATCACGCGATCGGCAAGGCTTCCTTTGGTCTGCTTGAAAGCTTTGACCGCCTCTTCGACCACATCGTCGCCCGTGAGAATATTTCCTTGTATTGAAAAGTAGACTTCGGCGCCTTCGACTCTACCCTGCCGGTCGAGCGATTGCTTTCCATTGGTGGCTCCCGAATAACCCGCTGCGCGCCCCTTAAGATCGACGATGCCATATTGACGCGAGGGGTGATTCTGATCATCGGCCTTGAGCATATCTATGATACGAGCCGGATCGGCGCCGCGGTTCAGCTCATCGGCGATTCGCTTTTGGAGGAGGCGGGAGCGATCGACGTTGGCCTGCGCAGCGGCGACTCCGACGCCGGGGATGATAATGGCCTGAACATCCTTCAGTCCCTTTGCCGGGAAGCCGGCGAATGCTTGTTGAGGAACGCAAGTGGCAGACGCGATGACCACCTGTCCGGTCTTTCGGTCGACGGCGATGACCGACCAGGTAGCAAGGGCTTGCGTATGAAGTGTGACGAGGAGAAACAAAAGGACAGCGTTCTTTCTCATAAGGGACCTCGGGCCGTCGCCGGGACATCTCATCGGGCCGCGACGATAGCACGAAGGCAACATGAGTTTCAACCGGAGTGACACCTGGCTGTCAGTGACACCTGGCTACCGTCTGTAGATGACAGGAGGAAGTAAGGAACGACAATGAAAAATGACAAATGGAAAATGGAAAATTTCACATTCGCGTTCGTAAAGCACCAATTCTCCATTTTCCATTTGTCATTTTTCATTTGGCATTTCAATCAGGCGCGGACCTGATTCCGCCTCACCTTGAATTCAGAAGGTGCACCGCTTAATATTCGCTGACTAACGCTAATGCAACCCAACGCGATTTCAGAGACCGCCGACACTGCGCCAATCAGGCCCGGTGAAGAACTCAACCTGGAGGCGCTCGAAAACTATCTGCGTGAACGCCTTCCTGAGCTGCTTCCTGGCGAGCCGCTCGATCACGCGCGCATCGAAGTCGAGCAGTTCCCGGGCGGCCATTCGAATCTCACCTACCTCGTGAAGCTAGGCGGCCACCAGTTCGTTTTGCGGCGGCCTCCATTCGGTCCGGTCGCGCCGACGGCTCACGACATGCCACGCGAATACAGACTGCTCGTTGCTGTTCATCCGCTGTTTCCGCTTGCGCCGCGGCCTTACCTGCTCTGCGAAGACATGTCCATCATCGGCGTGCCGTTTTACCTGATGGAGCGAAGACGCGGACTTGTCATTCGCCGCGAGACGCCGAAGGAGATCGGTGATGATCTCGATCTGCGGCGACGGGTCAGCGAAGGCATGATCGACACCCTCGCTACGCTGCACTCGGTTGACATCTATTCTTCGGGACTCGTGAACATCGGAAAGCCGGTTGGGTTCGTCACCCGCCAGGTGAAGGGCTGGACCGAGCGATGGCGCCGCTCGAAGACAAGCGAGCTGCTCGAAATTGATCGGGTCATTCAATGGCTCTCCGACCGCATTCCGCCTGAGCCCGATCCGGAAGGGGGACGGCCAGCCACGCTCGTGCACAACGATTTCAAGCTCGACAACACGATGCTCGATCCGACCGACCCGGCGCGCGTAGTCGCGGTGCTCGATTGGGAGATGTGCACGGTCGGCGATCCGTTGATCGACGTTGGAATCTTCCTTTGCTACTGGGCCAAGAAGGACGATCCCGAGGCGCGCCGCGAATCGATAAGCCCTGTCACGACCGAACCAGGGTGGATCAGCAGGCAAGAGATCATCGAGCGCTATGCTGAAGAGACCAAGCGTGATCTTTCGGGCATCGCGTTCTACGAAGTGTTCGCGCTGTTCAAAGTGGCGGTGGTGCTTCAGCAGATTTATTTCCGCTACGCCCGCGGGCAGACGCACGACGAGAGATTCAAGGAGTTTGACAAACGGGTCTCCGGGCTTGCGCGCGCAGCGTGGGACCTTGCAGAGAGGTCGGGAATCTGAGGATTTTCTATTTTCTATTTTCTATTTGCTATTCTGGATCGTCGCGAGTCGTTGATCGCCCAAGTTCGTTTCAGGGCTCCGAAAGAATAAAAAATAGAAAATAGAAAATAAAAAATAGAAAATAGAAATAACCATGGGATACATCTACCTTATTCGTCATGCACAGGCGGGCTCCCGCGACAACTACGACGTGTTGTCCGAGCTTGGCCACAAGCAGGCTCGTCTTCTAGGCGAGCACTTCACCGAACAAGGCATTGAGCTCAGCGCGGTGTACGCCGGCGGCATGCAGCGCCAGCGTCACACCGCTGAAATAGTTTGTGAGGTGATGGCGAGCCGAGGCGTTGCCGTACCCGACGTAACGACCGACGAGCTCTGGAATGAGTTCAGCTTGATCTCGGTCTATCGCGCAATCGCGCAGCGCATGATCGCTGAGAGCCCCGAGTTCGAGCGCGACTACCGTGAGATGCAAGACGCGATTCGGCGCGATCCGCACACGACTGGAGGCGCGACCGGTCGATGCGATGCGGCGATTGTTCGGGCCTGGATGTCTGCACGCTACGATGACTACAAGGGGGAGCCGTGGAGCGCCTTCCGCGAGAGAATTCATGGGTGCGGGGCAAGGCTCACAGGTAATGATTCGAATTCGGCGATTGCCGTGTTCACTTCCGCAACTCCGGTGGCGATCCTTGCCGCGGCGGCCCTGGGGCTTACTGACGAGAAGCTTCTGAGCATACTCGGCGTAATCTACAATTCAGGGATCACCATCTTCCGGTCGCGCGAGGATGATTTGAGGCTGTTTACGTTTAACTCGACGCCGCACCTCGGCGCTTCGCAGCGCACCTTCAGATGAGCTCCAACGACTGAAAATGAGCGATGAGCCCAACCGCGTCCGATCCTTCGTCGAGGTATGGGCCCGTCGTGTGTTAACGATCTCCGGCTGTGTTTTGATCTGGCTCGTCCTGTTGCCGGGGTTTCCGTTGCTGCTGATCGCCGGCGCGCTGATCGATCTCGCGCGCGGTGGGGTGTGGGTCGTGACGCGCTGCGTCATCTTCTTGCCGTTCTATTTCTCCTGCGAAGTCTTCGGCATCCTCGCCAGTTTCTTCCTATGGTTGGCCAGCGGCGTATGGATGGGCGCGAGCCGCGAGCGCTTCCTCGATTGGAATTTTGCTTTGCAACGCCGGTGGGCGAATGCGCTGTGCCGAGGTGGACTGCGCATCTTTGGCATTCGCATCGAAGTCGAAGGCGCGGATGAGCTTCGCGACGGACCCGTTATCGTGTTTCTTCGTCACGCCAGCGTAGCCGATACGCTCTTGCCGGCGGTGTTCATCGCCAACCCGAACGGCTTGAAGCTGCGTTACGTCCTGAAGCACGAGTTACTCCTGGACCCCTGCCTTGACATAGTGGGGAACAGGCTGCCGAATGCTTTCGTGCGTAGAAACTCAGGCGACAGCTTTCGAGTGCTCGAGCTAATGAAGAACCTGGGACCTAGAGACGGTGTGATCATTTATCCGGAAGGAACGCGCTTCACCAAAGGAAAGAGTGAAGCGCTCATCGAGCGACTCGAGCGCAAGGGCGAGACCTACTTGTGCGAGAAAGCCCGACTGTTGAAGAACGTGTTACCGCCGCGTCTGGGAGGCCCGCTGAATCTGCTCGATCAGAACGAAGCGGCCGATGTTGTCTTCTGTGCGCACTTCGGGTTCGACGGCGTAGTTGATCTGCGCGATTTCCTGAGGGGGTCGCTCGTGGGTGTGGTTGTTAAGGTGCGCTTCTGGCGCGTGCCATTTGCGGCGATTCCTGCGACCCGCGAGGCGCGACAGGAGTGGCTCTTCTTGAACTGGATGCGGGTTGATGAATGGGTTGGCCGGCAGAAGGCAAACGAAGTCGCGACTTCGCATGCTGCTGGAATAGGCGCGTCCCGCGGGTAAACGACGCGGTGGCTCCATTCTGCTGGCTGGGCGCTTTGGCCTCGGCGCTGACACGGAAGAGGAAGAGAATTGGAACACACGACGACGGTTCTGATAACGACGTTTGGCGCAACAATGTCGATGATGCTCGTGTTGTGGCTTGTGAGCCTGGCGATCAAGAACGCCAGCATCGTTGACATCTTTTGGGGTGCGGGCTTCGCCGTGATCGCCCTGGTTGCGTTCACGCTGACGGATGGCTACGCGCCGCGCAAGATGTTGATCACCGGGCTTGCGGTGATCTGGGGGTTGCGGCTCGCGACTCACATCGGCTGGCGCAACCACGGCAAGGGCGAAGATTTTCGCTATCAAGCGATGCGCAAGCGCAGCCGGGATCGGTTCGCGCTCGTCAGCCTGTACACAGTCTTCGGTCTTCAAGGTGTGTTGATGTGGGTAATCTCGCTGCCGCTCCAATTCGCTCAGCTTGCGCGCGAGCCCGCGCGGCTCACGTGGCTGGACTATCTCGGCGCGGTGTTGTGGCTGATTGGGTTCAGCTTCGAAGCGATTGGCGACTGGCAGCTTGCGAGATTCAAAGCGGACCCGGCGAACAAAGGCAAGGTGATGGATCGAGGCTTATGGGCTTACACGCGACATCCGAATTATTTTGGCGACGCGCTTCTGTGGTGGGGCTTCTTTTTGATCGCGCTGGCAACTCCAGGAGGCTTGTGGACGGTGATAAGCCCTGTGCTTATGACGACGCTGCTGATGAAGGTTTCTGGCGTCGCGCTTCTCGAAAAGACTCTGGTTAAGACCAGACCCGAGTATCAGGGCTACGTTCGACGCACAAGCGCGTTCTTCCCCTTACCGCCGAAGCGCTGAGGACGGACATTGCAACAGGAAAAAGGCGCGCATATACTGACGCAGGTTTGCATAAATTGGAGAGATGTAAGTCCATGTGAACAAACTTGTCGGGACATTCTAAAAGGAGATCTTGTGAGAATGAATGATAACAACCTTTCGCGCCGCTTGTTCTTGAGCAGCGCTGCCGTTGGCGTTGTTGGGAGCGCCGCCTTCTTTGCGCCCGGCGTCTTTGCTGAGCACTTGACACAGACACCGGCGCAGACTGAAGGTCCTTTCTATCCGGACAAGCTGCCGCTCGACACCGACAACGACCTGCTGATCATCAACGATGCGATCACGCCTGCCGTGGGCGCAGTGACTCACCTGAGCGGGCGCATCCTCGATCGGCGCGGCGACCCAATCAGAAACGCGCTCGTGGAGATCTGGCAGGTTGACAACAACGCCGCCTATCTTCACACCAAGAGCGACAACTACGCCAAGCGAGACAGAAACTTTCAGGGCTTCGGGCGTTTTGTTACCAGCTCAACCGGCGACTACTATTTCCGCACGATCAAGCCGGTGCTGTACCCGGGCCGCCTGGCGCCCCATATTCACTTTGCCGTCAAGATGAAAGGCCGGGACAAATTCACAACGCAATGCTATATCAAGGGCCATCCAGGCAACGCGAACGACTTTGTGCTGAAGGCGATTAGTGATGCGAAGGCCCGGGAGTCGGTTATCGTTGACTTCGCCCCGATAACCGCATCGCGGATCGGTGAGCTTGCGGCGAAGTTCGACATCGTGCTCGGCTTTACGGCGGAAGCCTGAGGCGGAGGCTAGCGAAAGCGGCCCGCGTCAGGAGTGCTCAACCTTGAGTATGGAATTACGCGTTGCGGACCAATCGATACTCTGGCGAAGGTTGGATCGTCCGGGGCATGAGTTTGCGAGCGCGTACGTCCTGAATTCCTCGCGGCGGTTGACCGGGACCGCGGTATTCGCTCACGAAGAGCAGGCCTGCAGGCTTGACTACCTGATCATCTGCGATGCCGCGTGGCGAACCCTTTCCGCCAGAGTTACGGGCTGGCTCGCCAATCAGCCAATTGAGATCGATATCTCGGTTGATGCGACGGGGCAATGGCGGCTCGATGGTGCGGAATGCCAGGCAGTACTGGGCTGTACCGACATCGATCTCAACTTCAGCCCATCTACGAATCTTCTTCCGATTCGCCGGCTTGGGTTGGAGATCGGAGCGGAAGCGGAGGTCCACGCAGCGTGGCTTCGGTTTCCGAGCTTCAAGCTTGAGCGCCTCGTTCAGCGGTATAGCCGCGTCGGTCCCGAGACGTATTGCTACGAGAGCGCGGGAGGGGCGTTCGTCACCGAGCTTGAGGTGAATTCCGCCGGTTTCGTGACGCGTTATCCAAACTTTTGGGAGGCTGAGGTATCTTGCTGAGCTCGGGTTGCGGCATTGAAGCCAAGAGGGACAGCACAGCCGAGATAGATCCCGATTGCGGCCAAAGCTTGGGCTCTCAAATGCTGAGGTGCTAAACTACGGCCTGGAGGCAACCGCGATGGACAAAACATTGACTTCAGATATCCCCTCAGACGACAAATCCATTGTGTTGGCAATCGACGATACTTCTGCGGAGATCGACCAAGTGATAGAGCACATGAGGAAGGATCAGGCAGAGATTGATCAGTTGAAAGCTGAGACACGGGCAATGCTGAAGGAGTTGATGGCCGCCTAGGCTATGCTGAAACAACTTTACGATCTTCTGAAGAGACTGCTGCTCGTTGCGCACGAATCGCAGCAGAACAAAACGGAGATCAAGGAGCTGCGTCAAGAACTCAAAGACCTAACAGCGGTGGTTCAACGTCTAGCTTATGAAATTCATCGAGTCAGTGAGAACGAAGCGCATGAACGAGAAAAGATGGCATTGCGCTTAGAGAACGAGTTGCTGAAATTCGAGCGTCGGCTACCGTTGGCAGTCCAAACGAAAAAAGACAAAGACAAGTAAGCAGCGTGCCGCAGTACTCCTTACAGTGTTCGACCGCCGTGTCTGAGCGCTCCGTCGCGGAGGACGACGAATGGATCGGAAAATGAACAGGCTGCCGCCTCTGTCCTCTCGCACCTCATTCCACAAGCAAGAAACAGGAGAACTTGTCTAGGGTTTCTTGCTGATTCAATCCTTGTAGCCGATAAATCTCGTCCGGATCGCTGGGGTGTCACCCTCGCTTCAGATTATGTTCGCCTCAATGTGGGAAAACCCGAAACTCTAACAATCTATAAGGGACGTCTTCATCTGGTTTTGGACTTAGGTACGCTTCCGAAGCAACTGATGCCCGGGCGGACCGGAGGCACTCCTGTAGGTAAATACATGCGGTGGGAGGCCGGTGGCCTATACCTATGGGGAAATAAGAACGATATTGGTTTGGGTGTCTTCTCAAGCGTGCCTGGCTCGATAACTTGTAATATCGTCTTGGATCTTTGCGGTTCGTGGCTGCCTGTGCTTCGACATTCACACCACTCTTTGATCGAAAAGGCAGCGCAAACTGCCATAAATCCCGAGACTAGAAGCGCCCATTCGCCGAACGTAATAACGTTCCTTGCGAAGTATCTAAACCGAGAAATGCCACAACCAAGCTATTCTGGTTCGGTGATGCACGGTGAGTCAGAGCCAAATCCATTGCGAGAAGAGGTTCCTCAGCCAGACCAGTACTTCGAGGGTAGCGTCAAGCAAATTGAAGTTAGTATGTACGAGCGAAACCCCGAAGCACGAGCGAGGTGCTTGGCGCATTACGGTCGTGACTGTTATGGCTGTGGCTTTAGCTTCGAACAGACTTATGGAAAGCCAGGTGAAGGCTTCATACACGTCCACCATCTAGAGCCGCTTTCAGGAATCAGGGCTAACTACGAGTTGGATCCAATAAAGGACTTACGTCCTGTGTGCGCAAACTGTCACGCGATGATCCATAGAGAGTCGCCACCATACTCGGTCGCCGAGGTGAAGAAAATGTTGCGAACCAGTAGGCGATGATCAGTACGCGCGCTGAAGTAAGATACAAGGACCGCTTTGGCGCGGGATGAAGGTTCTGGGTCCACCCCTGTTTTGCAACCGGGTTTTGTTACTTTCTACTGCCTTCTAAACCCGGATGATACACCCGCTTGCTGTTAGCCTTGATCTCCGGCAGCGTGAACCATGCCGGTTTGAACTCCTTCTTCGAGTAGAGCTGAGCCTGGTCGAAATTATTCGGCGACGTCGGGTCGCCGCTTTGGCCAAACACCAACAATGATCTCGCCTGAACCTTCGGGCCGAACTCCACGACGCTTACAAATGAAGTGCCCGCCACTCCATAGCGCCGCTTCTGACCGTCAACCGGACGCGTGTAGAAGTTGTTGACGATTCCTACCGGCCCGGGCGCGCCTGAGATCGGCAGGCTCACCTTCGCATCGCTGAACTTCTCGAGCTCGCCGCCCGATTGAATGCGTTGCAAACGATTCACGTCGCCCCACGCGACCCGCCAGGTTCCGAAGTCGCGGTTCAGATCGGCCGCCACTTCTTCAAGCGCGCGAATCTTCAGCCAGTCGTCTTTCACCTTCTGAGCTTGAAACCTGCCCATCCGTTCGAACCAAAGAGCAAATAAGGTCATCGCTTTCGAGTCGATGGTGCTGACGTGGTCCCAGGCCTTCAACTCGGCTATTGCGTCGGCGAGTTTGGCAGCGCGAGCCGCGTCTGTCGCTTTCAGCTTCTCCCACTCCTCGACGAGCTGCGGTATCTGCGTTTCCGATTCGAGCACCGTCGTGTCCAACCCGGCGCGAGCCCAGTCTTCAAACGAGAACTTCTGGTGTGTGGACAGAATCCGTCGCGAGATTCGTGCGCGAGCGTTGTCCGACTCGTGAGTCATATAAGCAGGGAAGCTGTCCTTCGCTGGGTTGCCCTCGGCGGTAGTCGTGAACGGAGTCTGATTGCAGTTCTGCATGAAACCGGTCTTCGGGTTGGTCAACTGCGGCAGCTCATCGAAGCTGTGATAGCCCTGCCATTCCGCCGCGGGGTTGCTGCCGTCGACGGGCTTCGACCAATCGAACTGGGTTGCGCGCTTCGGCACCGCGCCGTTGTAGATGTAAAAAATGTTCCCGTCGCGGTCCGCGTACATCGCGTTGAACATCGGAATCGCGCACTTTGCCATTGCCGTTTTGAACTCGGCCATTGATTTGGCTTTGCTCATCTGATACCACTCATCGCTCCAGCCGCCCTCTTCGAGTCGCGCCAGCTTGATCGCAAGCGGCTTGCCTTCGCGGACAGTCACTATCGGTCCGTGGTGTGTCTTGCGGAACTTGAAGCTCTTTGGTTCAACGCCCTTCGAAGTCTTCACCGAGATCGTCTCGGTCCACTCGGTCGCCGTCCGGTGTGCGTCGCCGTAGCGATACGCGAGCGGATTCCTGGCGTCGTCGAATTTCTCGATGAACAGATCGACGATGTCGGGATCGTTTACGGTGTGGCTCCAGCCAAGATACTCGTTGTGCCCGATCGTCGGAGAAGGGGAGCCGAAAAACGACGCGCCGCTCATGTCCCAGCCTTCTTCGCTGTGCACGTGGCCTTCGTACCACTGACCGGGACCGAAGAACGGCTGATGAGGATTGATGAACAACAGCGCGTGATTGCTGGCGCTCATCGACGGAGTCACGGTCCACATGTTCGAGCCAACTATTGGCTCGCTCTCAGGCTCATCGAGCCCCCCAAGAGGAACGTCAGGAATGTTGAGCGACACGGTGCTTGATCCAGCCGCGCCCCCAGAGTCGAGCGCTCGCACGGCCGTCTTGATCTCATCGACTTTCACTCCCGATTTGCCGAAAATGAATAGCTGATAGATGGAGAACCGGCTGAATGCATACTGGTACCACGGCTCAAAGTGAGTGAGGAGCCGCGGCTTGACCTGCGGGTTGTGCGCGAGAAAGTAATTGAGCCCGTCGGCGAACGCGTCGGCAAGCTCTCGCGCCCGTCCAGTCGTTCGATCGTACTCTGCCTTACCAAGCCGTGGAATCTCCAATGCCCGGTTCAGCATGTCATCGGCCAGCGTGCGGTCGCCGTAGACTTCCGACGCCCGGCCAAGCGCGCGGATGTAACTGTCTTCGATCTGCCAGAAGTTGTCTTCGGCTTGCGAGTAGATGAATCCGAACACGCAACTCGCGTCCGTCGGCCCGTAGATGTGAGGCACGCCGTAGCTGTCGCGGTAGATCGTCACCGAGCGCGCGATCTTCTCGGCTCTCGCTTCGGCCGAGGAAGCCTTTCTCGCCGCGTAGCCGGGCCGCGGAAACGCCGCCACCAGGGCAACCAGCATAAAGGCAACGAGCATTGCGCTCAGAGGCCGTGGCGCCAGGTTATTGATTGGGTTCGACAGATTACGTACTAGTCGCGCGTTCGTAGGCATAAAGAACTCTCCTTCGTTCCGCCGGTTCGAGATGTAATTAGCAGCACGGCGATTGACTGGCGCATCGGGGCGCGCTCTGAAGGCCGCTGGTGCTTATCCTTAGGATGAGCGCATTCTACAAGTCGCCGTGCGGGGGTGCAAGCAACGAGTGGGGCTGACTCCGCCTCGGATCGCGTTTCGCGTTGCGTTGGCGCGGGCATTCCGACTAGACTTCTAGCGCTGCTTTCACCGACAACTGAACCGCCAGCCTTACCGAGCGGAACAGGGATGCGGTCATTCCACATTTTGCTTTGGTGTTTCGTTCGAGGTTAGACAATGTCATCCGCGTTCATTCAAGCCGGCTTTACAAACTCGACGATGTTCGTGATCGCTCTCATAGTCCTTGTTCTCGCGGTCGGGCTAATGGCCTTCCTATTTGTGCGGTCGAGCGCACAAAGGCGGGAACGCGAGGGGCGCGTGCGCGAACGGATGTTGGAGATGGAACGCGAAGCGCAGTTCGCGGCGGCCGCAGATCGTGTTCCAATTTCCAGACACCCTGCCGACGTTGCCCAGCATATCGCCAGCTTGCTCAATGAATACATCTCGATGTCCGTGCTGGCTGTGTATTCAGGGCATGCCTCGGATGCACGCTTGTCCGACGTCCTCTCTTCAGGCAAGACAGAGTCGGTTGAGATGCCCGGTTTACGTCTGCCCGATTCTGTGCCGGCATCGTCGCTGATGGAAAACCCGCGGCCGGCTATCGTGAAGCTTGCGGCGATAACGGGTCTGGAATCGGCATACGTTACGGCGCCCCTGGCGCCGGCAATCGCTCTGGTTCCAGAGGGACCGCCCGCTGAAGCCGGGCAACCGGCCGGCGTTTCGGCTGCCGAGGAGGCTGTGGGCGAGAGTCAACCGCAGACGGGGGTTCCCGTTGCCGAGGAGCCCCGGTCCGAGCAAGTTGAGGAGCACCTGGAAGCGAACTCCGGCGCAGATCGCGTCGAGAAAAGTAAGAGTTGGGCCGGCGGTGACGATCACGTATCACCTGTTCGAAGCGATGATTACGTGATGGTCCTGCCGTGGCGCGGGCCATTCGGGTGGAATGGATTGATCGTTGCGCCGGCGAATCCGCGTATAGCGCTGGAAGCGCTTGATCCATACCGTGAGCCGCTCGCACGGTTGACCGACAGGCTTGCGGTCGCGCTCGAGTTTGAACACAGCGACGCGGTCAGTGAAGCGCACCACCAACTAGCCTCGCGCACAACGGACTTTTCACGCTCCCTGATTTCGTGTCTGGAAGAGGCGTCGCCGTTGGACGCGATCGTTCGTGAAGTCACTAAGCTGGTGAGCAGCGACAGCGCGGCGCTGTGGCGAGTTGACGAAACAAGCGGGATGGTCAGAATGGCCGCTGCTCACGGGTTGAGATCGGCGGAGTTTTTGCCGCTGCCTGTAGGGCAGGGCCTGGCCGGCAGCGTAGCAAAGAGCGGCGAGGTGGTCGCCATCGAAGACGCTCCTGCCGACCCTCGCTGCATCTTCCCGCGTGAGGCTCGCGAGAGTGGCATCGTCTCCTATCTGGGCGCGCCGCTTGCCGCGGATGGCAAGACGCTAGGCGTGATTGAAGTGCACTGCTCCAGTCACCGCTCGTGGACCGAGGACGACCAGCGCGCGCTGCAATCGGCTGCGACGATCATTGCTGAACTGCTAAAGAGCACGGACTCGCGCGTCAACCGGCTTCGCGTCGAGAGCGCGTATCTGGGTTTGTCGGAATCGCTTCAACGGCTGCGCTCGGCTGAGGAAGTCAAAGAGGCGGTGGTGGAAGTGCTCGGCCACGCGCTCGCCGCATCCCGGGTGATAGTTGTTGAATTCGATGATCAGGATCAGCCTGAACCGGTCAAGCAGGAGTACCGGCAGCCGTCCGTGAAATCGGCTCTGGGAGCCACTTTCGGGGAGACGCTTTTTGCCGGCGTGGCTGCATCGGTGAGCGGCCAGCCGATAGCAATCGCGGATTCCCGGGAGCAGTCGTTGGCGGGTGTGGACACTGCCGCCGAGCTGGGCGTGCTCTCGGAACTCGCCGCGCCGATCAGAGTCGAGGGTAAAACACGCGCGATAGTCTATGTCCACCAGTGCGACCGGGTCAGGGAATGGGACCACGAAGAAATCGAGTTTGCCGAGCGAGTAGTGCGTCAGCTATCGCTGTCGCTCTCGAATCTGCGCTCGCTGGAGGTGGCGTTCAGCGATGCGCAACAGGCTCGCGCGGATGCGCAACGAGCAAGTGAAAGCGGCAGCGAAGCTCCGGCGCGAATAAAGGAGCTCGAGCAGAAGCTCGAAGGCATCGAGCGCGCGCTCACGCAATCGCGAAGCCTGGAGGAGGCAGCTCGGGGCACGCTCGCAAAGGCGTCTGCGCTCGAAGCGAAGGCTCGTGCTGAGGCCGATGTATCGCGCCGGGTTGAGACCGAGGTCAGGCAACAGCTCGAGCGCGCTCAAGAAGAGCGCAAGCAGGCGCAGGGCTCAGCGCAACAGTTGCTAGAGATTAACAGGCTCAAGAGTGAGTTTATAGTCAACGCCGGTCACGAAATAGAAGCGTCGCTGCAGTCGGTGCTGGGATTGGCGGAATTGCTTGAACGCGGTTCGTACGGCAACCTTACTCCCGAACAGCGCGAAGCGGTGCACGGCCTCTACGGCTGGGCTCGGCGCATCAAGAGCGATGTCAACTCGCTTATTGAATACGGCTCCGCGCGCTCACGTCGGCTCGAATCGAGCGGCGCCAGCTAGCTGTGAAGATAACCGTCTTTTATGTAGGAACCAGCCTGCTCGCGCCGCTCAGGCGGGCTGAAGACGAGATCAATGCTCTCCACAAGCTTGGTCTGCAAGTCGCAACCTGTAACTGCGGCGCGCCCCTCACCGAAGCCGAATGGCGCGCGGCTGAAAGCGACGTCGCCGCAAGCGATCTCGTATTTGTCATACACGTAACCGAAGGAGAGAACGCTGCCCGAATTGCGGCCGCGCTCGAACATCATCACGAGCGTCACTACGCCGTGATCGCCTTCAACTGCATGCCGGACCTTATGCGCCGCACGCGCATGGGTAAGCTCGACTTCGGCAAGCTGATGAAGCCACGCACGTCGCGAGATCAAGGCGGCGGCGAAACCTCGGCGCCGGGCATCGCGAGAAAGCTCGGCACGTGGATGAGCGACTTCGTGAAAGGCCGGACCGCAACCGGTGGCGGTCCTTCTCCAACGAAGCGAGGAGGCCCCCCTGCGAACGCGGATCAGTACGTCAAGCTGATCGGCCGTCTGCCCGCGATTCTGAAGTTTGTGCCCGGCGCGGGCAGGCTCGGAGACATCAAGAACTATCTTCTGCTGTTCGGCTACTTCCTCCAGCCGACACCCAACAACATCCGCAGTATGCTGCTCCACGCGGTCAAGCATTACGTGCCGGGTGACTATCACGCCATCAAGGTCGAACCGGCGGAAGCTTTGCCGGTGGTGGGAATTTATCATCCTGACGCGCCGAGCCTGTTTGAAACGTTCGAGTCCTATCAGAAATGGTATCAGCGCAAACGCAGCCGGCCGCTTGGTCCTTCCGAGACTATCGGACTCCTGTTGATGCGGCCTCAAATCATCAGCGATGCGCGGCGACATTACGACGGACTGATCCGAGCGATTGAGAAAGAGGGCTTGAGCGTGATACCGGCGATTTCGACTTTCATGGACAATCGCGATGCCTGCCGGAAGTTCTTTGTTGAAGAAGCGAAGGAGCGGAAGGCTGCTAGTAAGGGCGTCCTGTGGCGGGCAGACCTCGATGCCAAGCAGAGTGCTCGTGGGATCGAGAGGGTCGCCCACGCAGGGACTCCCGTAGACGCGCTGGGAGGGAAGTCGCGTGTGAGCCAGGTCGTGTCGCTCACCGGGTTCAGCTTCGTTGGCGGCCCTGCGATGAACGACAGTCAGGCGGCCGCGGAGTTTTTGACAGAGATGAACGTGCCGTTTCGCTCGATGGTTTCGCTGGACGTTCAAACGATCGAGCATTGGAAACAAAGCAAGCTCGGACTGAACCCGATTCAAGCGGCGATGCAGATCGCCATTCCGGAAATCGACGGAGCAACCGAGCCGTTTGTATACGGCGGTTTGCCTTCGAACGGGAATCAGCCTGAACCGCTTGAGGAACGCTGCAGCCGAATCGCGAGGCGGCTCGCTCGTTGGAACCGATTGCGAGTGACGCCGCGAGATGATCTGCGCCTCGCGCTGCTGGTCTTTTGCTTTCCCCCTAACAAAGGAAACATCGGGACCGCAGCGGACCTGGATGTTTTTCCGAGCCTGTTTGAAATACTTTCAGAGCTGCGGTCGAACGGCTACGCGGTTGATGTGCCGGGGAGTCCTGATCAATTGCGCGAGATGCTGCTTGAAGGCAACTCAGGCGAGTCGGGCACGCTCGCCAACGTCGCCTATCGAATCAGCGTGGACGAGTATCGTAGGCTCTGTCCTTATGTCGATGACATCGAGCGCGAATGGGGCCGAGCGCCGGGCACGATCAACTCGAACGGCCGCGAGATTCTCGTGTTGGGAATACGGCTTGGCAATGTATTCATCGGAGTGCAGCCGACGTTTGGATACGAGGGTGACCCAATGCGATTGCTCGCGGCCGAAAGCGGCGCGCCGCATCACGGGTTCATGGCGCTGTACACCTACCTGCAAGAGATCTTTCGCGCGGACGCGGTTGTGCACGTTGGCACTCACGGGGCGATGGAGTTCATGCCGGGGAAGCAAGTTGGTCTCTCGGAGAACTGCTGGCCGGACCGGTTGATCGGCGAGCTGCCGAACGTATACATCTACAGCGTCAACAATCCGTCTGAGGGAACGATCGCGAAACGGCGCTCCTACGCCGAGCTTGTGTCCTACCTGACGCCGCCGATCGAGAACGCCGGACTGTACAAAGAGTTTGTCTCGATGAAAGAGTTGTTAACCGCTTATCGCCGGGCGGAAGGCGAAATGGAGCGGCATCGCTTGTTCGAGGCGATAGAAGAGAAGGCTCAGCAGTTGAATCTTTAATTCATTGACCCAACAGATTGCCGCAGATTCTACAATGAGTCCTTCGCTTGGCGTTGAGGTTGTGGCACTCGTCGCATCGGTAATACATCTTGCGAGTGAAAATGCTAGTGAAGACTGCGCTCAGGACGAGGATCCCCCCGAGCACTGCGATGGTCAAAAGAGTATCGGTCAGGCTTTTCATCTATTGCCGACGGCCGATCTACCTTTGGTTGTGAGCTTGTAGAAATCGCTCCCGCGCTCCTCCAGCAGCCCTTCTTGAACGAGTCGCGACACAACGTCGAGCACTTGTCCGCGAGCGTCAGGATCGTTGCCGCCCGCTTCAAAGAGAGTATGCAGGTCCAGAGTGTCGGTCTTCATTTGAGCGAATAGATTCAAGACTCGGCGCGTTTGTTCATCCATTGTGGTCACCTCACCCCAAGCGTCAGGATTAGTAAAGGGCCCAGTGGTCAGAAGCAATGATAGCAGCCCGCACCGAAATCCAGGAGCTTACTTGATGAGGCTTGTGCTCGACCGATTCCAGACAGAGAGGCTGATGATGATGCGCGGGTGGTTTTCACAGTCTCGCCGGTGGGTGACTATACGAGTGATTCGTTTTTCGTATTGCGCCGAGCCAGGGATGTGAGGTATTAAAGACTTGCTTTTCGTCTGCGAGTACAGGCGGGGATGAATTTCTGACTTCCTGGGTTCCCAGCCCACGTGCATCGAAAAACCGATCGATGGAGGAAGTCGGAATGCTCTTCAAGACCATCAGTGCAGCCGTGTTTGGCATCGACGCCTATGTCGTGGATGTCGAGATCGACCTGACCCCGCGAGCCGGCGACAGCATGATGCCAGTGTTCACGATGGTCGGCTTGCCGGACGCAGCCGTTCGCGAGAGCCGCGAGCGCATACGCGCAGCCATCAACAACTGCGGCTTCTTTTTTCCCATTCATCGCGTGACAGTCAATCTCGCTCCGGCCGATGTGAAAAAAGAAGGATCCAGTTTCGATCTGCCGATCGCAATCGGAATACTCGGCGCGAACGGCGATCTCAACCGCGAGGAACTGAGCGACACGCTCATCGTCGGCGAGTTGTCGTTGGACGGCCGTGTTCGTCCGATCAAGGGTGCGTTGCCGGTGGGCGTCGCTGCGCGAGCCCACGGCGTGAAGCGATTGATCGTGCCCGAAGAGAACGCCCACGAAGCCGCGGTTGTGACGGGTCTCGACGTTTATCCGGTTGCTACGCTCAAGGGCGTAGTCGAATTGCTAAACGCTCAGCAGCCGCCCTTGCCTCTGAAGATTGACACGGAGGCGCTGTTGTCGAACCTCGATCACTACCCGGATGACTTTCGCGAAGTGCGCGGCCAGCCGCATGCGAAGCGCGCCATCGAAGTAGCTACTGCCGGCGGCCATAACATCTTGCTCATCGGTCCTCCGGGCTCGGGCAAAACGATGCTCGCCAAGCGCATGCCTACGATTCTTCCGCCGCTCGAATTCGAAGAAGCCCTCGAGTGCACGAAGATCCATAGCGTAGTCGGGCTGACTGAGAAGCACGGCTTGATCACTACGCGGCCGTTTCGCGCGCCTCATCACACGATCTCTGACGCCGGTTTGATTGGCGGCGGCGCTGTGCCGCGCCCGGGTGAGGTCTCACTGGCTCACAACGGGATGTTGTTCTTGGACGAGCTGCCGGAGTTCGAACGGAATGTGCTCGAGGTTCTGCGACAGCCGCTCGAAGATAGCAAGGTGACGATCAGCCGGGCCTCGATGTCGCTGACGTTCCCTTCGCGTTTCATGCTCGCGGCCGCGATGAACCCGTGTCCTTGTGGCTTCTTTAACGATCCGACTCGAGAATGCAAGTGCTCGCCGATGCAGATACAACGCTACGTGTCGAAGATTTCCGGCCCGTTGCTTGATCGCATAGACATTCACATCGACGTGCCCGCGGTGAAGTTCAAAGAGCTTGCCAGCGATACACCTGCCGAAAGCTCAGCCGAGATCCGCGAGCGAGTAGTTCGCGCTCGTCGTGTCCAACTCGATCGTTTCCCCACCGAGCGTATTTTCTGCAACGCTCAGATGTCGCCGCGATTGATTCGCAAGTACTGCGCGATCGATTCAGCTTCGAAAGGGTTGTTAGAGAATGCGATCACTCGACTCGGATTGTCCGCTCGCGCTTACGATCGGATCTTGAAGGTGAGCCGCACGCTCTCCGACCTTGAAGGCAAGGAGTCGATCGAATCACAGCACGTGAGCGAGGCGATTCAATATCGCACGCTGGACCGCAACTTCTGGGCGTGACTCTGCTGTCCGTACGAGCACTGCACGCCGTTCTGACTTTTTCCGGCTGGGCCCTCTGTCTTTGGGTGCCAGGCCTGCAATGTTGCGATTCGTGGAGTGGCGGAAAAATCAAAACATCTGCCCGGAAACCTGGGTGCCGGGCCTGGAATTTTGCGATTCCTGAGTCGCAGGATTGGAGACGAAACATCATGGCTCGAAAACCCAGGCTCGAAGTAGAAGGTGGTCTGTACCACATCCTCACGCGCGGCAATAATCGACAACGCATTTTCGGCGACAACAACGACTATCAAAAGATGCTCCGGCTCCTGGAGGTCCAGAAGGCCAAACTGCCGTTCTTCTTTTACGCTTATTGTTTGATGCCCAATCACGTCCACCTGCTGGTGGAACGTCGGAAGGCCGCAATAGGCCGAGTGATGCATCGGCTGCTCACCGGCTACAGTCGATACCACAACAAGAGATACGGAAGGGTCGGTCACTTATTTCAAAGCCGTTATAAGGGGATACTGTGTCAGAGTGATCAGTACCTGGCCGAGCTGGTAAGGTACATCCACCTAAACCCGGTGCGAGCGAAGATGGTTCGCACGCTGGCGGCTTACCCTTACAGCAGTCATCGCGCCTACATCGGAATGGAAGAGCCCTGGGTGGTAGACATCGAACCGAAGAGCAGTCGGGTTGCGCCGCATATTCTTTCGTGACGCCCGCTTATCCTGGCGAGGACCGCGTCGCCTGCGTGAGCCTATCTCCCAACCGGCCCGACGTAGCGGTCCAGCCAGTCTAGGATTTCACGGATCAACTCGATCCGGGGTGGCACGTGCCCGGCGCCCTCGAAGATCACGTGTCTCTTGTGCTCGGCTGGCGTTCCGAGAAGCTTGAAGAGTGGCGCCTGCGACGTCTCGACCGGAAAGTAGAAGTCGTTTCGCCCTCCCAGCAGGAGGACCGGCATTTTTATCCGCGGGAGGAAATTGAGCGGTTCAACCTCGGGCGGTCGAAAGTCTCCGTACAGTCCGCCGGAAAGGAGAATCGCTGCTTTGAGACGTGGCTCGATAGCGACAGTCGGGAGAGCGTCAGCCGCACCCGTGCTGAAACCATAATACGCGAGCTTGTCACCGTCGATATCGCTGCGGCTTTCCAGATAGTCGATCGTTCTACCCAGATCCTTGGACCACTGGACGACGCGGTCTCGCCGCCGACTCGCGCCGACTTGCCCCGGTTCTTGACGCTCGTAGGTGCCCTTGTAAACCGGGTAGACGAGCGCGCGGCCACTGCGCGGCAAGAAGTCGAAGTAATAGGAGAACACCAGGTCTCCATCGCTGGACTTGAGGTCGAGGGCGTAGGAACCTGGAAACCAAATGACCGCTTGATATGGCGGCGCAGCGTTCTTGGGGAGCAGAATATTGGCCAGCACTCGCTCCCCGCCATACGCCGCCGCAAAGGAAACGCGTTCTCTTCGCCAGTGTTCGCCTTCCTCAGTACGCTCGATCCTTGGATCAAGCGGAGTTCGATCATAGGAATAGAACCTGCGAAAGATTTCGAACGCAGCGGCGCCGACTGGTTTCTCTTTAGTGAGGTCACGCGCCTTCTGCGACCCCGAGCTGTACGGGGCATACGCCGTAGCCTCAGACGGCGTGCTCTCCTTGACGCACCGAAAACCGTGCGTCTCCGCGCGATCGAGTGAAGGCTTCACATCGTCGTCTATCGCCATATAGACCGGCTCGTTCCACGCGCCCCCCAGGATGTACCGCTGGCTCTTGAACTCGTTCCACACCCACTCCTTGACGTTGCCCGCCATGCCATAGGTGCCGAACGGTCCCACTTCTTTCAGTTGTGTCGTGGCCTCTGGTCCTTGGCCGTTGAAATTGCCGAGCGTCAAGAC
>Ga0137403_10001816_pt1 | contig 26617 bp, 23 predicted proteins | sample CZOMad2_1_16fung_FD_122057 | JGI IMG/M metagenome (GOLD analysis project Ga0137403, IMG submission 122057) | Vadose zone soil fungal communities from Angelo Coast Range Reserve, California, USA - CZOMad2_1_16fungal (Hybrid Assembly) | ecosystem: Environmental > Terrestrial > Soil > Vadose zone... | reverse complement strand
GGTCAGGGAATGAGCGGCCACGGGTTTTTGGGGATTTGAACCCCAGCCCGCCGAGGCGGGCCCTGCCAAGAAGTATCCGTGTCCTTCGCCACTGACCGAATGCGAATGTCTTTGCCAGGGGAATGAGCGGCGGCAGCGGCGATTTGCAGTCGATGAAGCTGCAGCCTGCGCCACCTGGCGTGAAATTGTTTGAAAACGGCTGGTCGAAGCCTAATGGCTTAAAGACAGCGGTTTTCTTGAATCGGTTCTGGGGTTCGCGTAGGAAGTGAGCCGAAGGCTACCGAAGGACAAATAGAGACGCACCGGTGCGATCTGAGCCGAGCATCGGCTTCGCTTCGCTACGCAACGAGTTTTGCGTGATGTATTTCATTCCGGGCGTTCTCCTACGCTGAGACAGAGTCGCATGGATGGTAAGAAGCTGTCAACCGGGAAAACAGCGGTCGGCGGAAAAATCACGTCGAAGTGGCATCGAGCGAAGCTGAACCGCGAATCAGATGGACGGTCCGGGACTATCTTTCACTCTCGGTCAGAGTCTTCACGTGCTCTTCCAGAGCGCGGGTGTATTCACGCTCAGCTTCCAGCTCGGATTGCAGTTTTTTCACCAGATTTTCAAGTCGCATTAACTCGAGCTTCATCTTTTGCACATCGAGTGAGGCAGGAGCTGCTGACCCGGCTGGTACCGGACGCTGCGGCATCGGCGGGATCACTCGCGGCGCTGGAGCGGGCGGAGCGTACTGAGGAGGCGCCGCTGGCTGAGCGTAGGTCGGCGGAGCGGAGACAGGCGGCATCGCCGGACGCGTGCGCAGGTTCGCTGCTCCCGCCGGCGCTGAGAAAATACTGCTGAGCGCCGCTGCGGAGGCTGCTGCCGCCATTGGCGGAACCGGTGGCGCTGCCGTCGCAGGATTCAGAAGATGGCGCACGCGCGTGATCAGGTCCTGCGGCTGAAATGGCTTGCGGATCAGCTCATCAGCTTTTACTGCGAATGCCTTGTCCGCAACCGCTTTGTTCACTACACCCGACATGAGGATCACGGGCGTCTTGCTGAGAGTTGGGTGGTGCTTGATGTGTTGGCAGACCTCATAGCCATCTTTGTCGGGCATGATCACGTCGGTGATGACCACATCTGGGGCCTGAAGTTCGATCTGCGCAAATGCCGACGCGGCGTCATGGCACGCGATCACGTTGATGTTCTCGCGGCGGAAGGCGATCTTGATCACCTCACGCATGGTCGCGGAATCGTCGATGAAATAAACTGTTGGCGCGGTATCCATTATCGCGGACCTCCTTCGGCGAGGTCCTGCTCGCCCTCATCTACTTCGCGTAGCGCGTCGAGCATAAGTTCAGTCGAAGAGCGGATCACGGTGCGGGTTGCGGCTGCCGCGCCGGGAATGAATTTGTAGACCCCGGTCTCGACGCCGTTGCAGTTCTTTACGATGTGCACGACGGCGTCTTCGCCGACCAGTTCGCCACATTCGGCGTGAAAGATGTCGCCGCCTTCAAAGAAGATGATGCCGTCGAGGTGGCCGGCATTCACGTGCAGCGCGCCCGCCTGACGCGAGTGCGACAACATCTGCACCACACCAGGAAGGTCGAGGTGCGAAAGATTTCCGCTCAGCGCGGTCTCGGGAGCCGCCAGCATCTGCGTCGGTTGGAAGCCTTCGTCGTGGCTGCGCAGGAATTGCTTGATGTGCGCAGCGATCTGGTCGGGTCCGTTGCGTCGGTCAACGTAGTCCTCGCATCCGGCGCGGAACGCTTCCATGAGCGCCTGATCACCGCCGTCACCGACCGCAATGATGGGGATGTGCGCCGTTTTGATGTCGGCATGCAGGATCGGCGGCAGCTCGTAAGCGCCCATCTCGCGCATATTGGTGGCGCACAGGATCGCGAGCGGGGGGTTCCACTCGATCATGGTCAGCGCATAAGCCGACTGCGTGGCGTGCATCACGTCGAACCCTTCCCTCTTCAGCGCGTCGGCAAGCCGCTTGGCGAAGAAGACGTTGCTGTCGATGAGCAACAGCTTGGGGACGCCGGATTGTGCAGGAGTCGCCATCAGCTGCGTCCCTCCGCCAATTTTTCCAGGCTCACCACTTCCACGATCTCGTTGCCGAGCGAGAGCAGCCCGATGACATGGTGCGGCAGCGGTCCGGTGCGCGGCAGCATGGGAGTATTGGTCAGCTCGCACTCGCCGGTGACGGGCAACGCGGTCCACTCCGATGCCCCACCTTCGAACTTGCGTGTAGCGATCAAATAGAATTTTCGCGGCGGCGCGTCCGGTCCGATCAGGACTTGCGCCACATCGCATACCGGGACGATGTGTCCGCGACGCACCAGCACTCCGGTAAGCAGAGGCGTGGTGTGCGGAAAGCTCTGTAGCTTGTCCGGCTTCGCGAGTTCAGTGACGGAGCTCGCCGGCAACGCGAAACGCTTCTTCCCCAACGGGAAGAGGACGAAAGCATCTTTGCTGGTGCCGAGCGGAGTCATGGCCGATGTGCTCATGCCGACACCGCCTGCTTCGCTGGGCTCTTCGTTAGCGCCGCCTGCACCAGCTTCAAATCCCCAGCCGAGAGAAACGCCTCGGCGTTGACCACCGGAACCACCGCATCTTGAATCAAAGCGACCCCGCGGTACCAGCCACGCTCCTCGCCGATGAAGGCATGCGGCAAAGGATGGATGGCGGAAATCTCCGCGATGCGGTCGATGGAATCGACAGCGACCGCGATCGATGAGCCGCGCAGCAAGAGCACACGCGCTGTATGCGAAGGCAACATCAGAAGATGCGAGCTCGCGTCGACTACAAAATAAGTCTTTTCGTTGCGATTGAGGGTGTGGTTCACCTTCGCCAGCTTGGGAAGTGCGACCGGAAGTTTGATTGGCCGCAACTCTTCCATGTTCTCGATCTTTTCCACTGCCTTCGCGCCGATAGCGAACGTGTGCGGCCCAACGGCGAACAGGATCACGTCTTCCCTGTTGCCGCGGCGCTTGCGCTGCTCCTTTTTGAAGAACCTCACAGCGCACCTACTTTGCTGGCGCCGAAGACGTACATCACCCGCTTCTCGACTGCAGTAAAGATGTTGTCAATGCCGAGTACCTGGTCGACTGCGCCGGTCTTGATGGCCTCTTGTGGCATGCCGAAGATGATGGAGGTGGCCTCGTCCTGTGCCACCACGTATCCGCCGGCGGTCTTCACCTTCTGTACACCGACCATGCCATCGTTGCCCATGCCGGTGAGGATCACTCCGATGCTCATCGGCCCGGCGAATGCGGCCGCGGTTTCAAGTGTGACGTCGGCACACGGACGATAGCCAGAGATGCGCGGGCCGTCATCCAGCAGAATCCGTCCCGTTGCGGAGATGCGCATGTGGTGCGAGCCGGGGCAGATGTACATCTGATTCGGATTCACGATCTCACCCGCTTCCGCTTCTTTCACCTTGAGCGAACAGACTTCTGCCAGCTGCTGGCTGAACTGCGAGGTGAATGTCCCCGGCATGTGCTGGACTACGAGAACTGCTCCCGGGAAATTCACTGGAAAGTTCGGAAGAAACTTCATCAGCGTTGCCGGGCCGCCGGTGGATGCGGCGACGATGACCACAGGAAACCTTCCGGCTCCCTTGGACGAGACCGGCGTGGGCACCACCATGTCGGCAGCTTTGACTACGGGCTTGTAGTTGACGAGCGAAGGTCCCGGCCTTGGGGACTCTGCGGCGGCTGCGGCGGCTGCCGCATTCTTCGGCTCAGTGCGCGGCGCGGAGGTGGCGATCTCAGTCTGCAACTTTGACCGTACAGCAGTCCGCACCACGCGTACCTTCGCCGCCATCTTGAGCTTGCGCGCAAGCTCCTCGCGCACCGCGTTCATGTCGAGGTCGATTCCGCTCGAAGGCTTGGCGACGAAGTCGATCGCCCCTAGCTCGAGAGCTTTCAATGTGATATCCGCGCCGTCGCGCGATTCCGAACTGACGATCACGATGGGCCGCGGATTCGACGACATGATCATCTCGGTCGCCTGCAGGCCGTCCATGTGGGGCATGTTGATGTCCATGGTGATCACGTCGGGGCGCAATTGTTCCGAGAGCGTGACCGCCTCGCGGCCGTCGCGCGCCTCACCGACCACTTCCAGGTTCGGGTCCGCGGTCAGGATGCTCTGCAGCACCTTGCGCATGAACGCCGAATCATCGGTGATCAATACCCGGATTCTTTTGTCTGCCATGTCTTTCCTATTGCACCGAACCCACTGCCGCCGCCTGCGATGCGCCGCCGATCAGCGCCGCAACTTCTGCCACAAAAACGTCTTCCTGCACCGGCTTCACCATGAATGAAGCCGCGCCTTCTTTTAATGCGCGCTCACGGTGCTTCGCGCCCGCGCGCGAGGTCACGACCATGATCGGGATGTGGCGCGTCGCCGCGTTCTGCCGCATGTGCGAGATCAACTCGTATCCGTTGGTGCGCGGCATCTCAAGGTCGGTGACCACAAGGTCGCATTTCATCTGGGTGACGATCTCAAGCGCTTCCAGCCCATCAGCGGCGAGCTTCACGCGATAGCCGGCTTTTTCCAGCATACGTCCCACGAACTTGCGCACGCTGATGGAGTCGTCTGCCAGCACCACAACTTTTTCTTCCGGAACTTCATCAATAGCAGCCGGCGGAATCGAACCGTGTGCGATGGCCGCCGCTCCCGGCGAGAAAATGCGTGCTGCTGCCGAACTGGTCATCAGCGGACGCCGCTCGATAGCTTCTCCTGCGACTAGCCGGTTCACATCTATCAGCAAGATCAGACTGCCGTCGGGAGCGATGGTCGCGCCGGGGAACATCTTCACATTGCGCAGGTACTCGCCCATGTTCTTGATGACGATCTCGTCTTTGCGTAGCACGTCTTCGACGATCACGCCGATTTGGCGTCCGCCCACGTTCACGATGACCATGCGCATGAAGCCGTTCACCGGCTCAACGCGCGGCAGGCCAAGCGAAGTGTCGAGCCGCACGACCTCGGTGACAACGTCGCGCACCTTGGTCAGCAACTTACCGCCGACCTCTTCGATGTCTTCCGGACGCAACCGACGAATCTCTTCCACGAAGGCCAGCGGCATGGCGAAAAGCGATTCACCACAGCGGATGAACAACGCCTGCGAGATGATGAGCGTGAGTGGAACCTTCAGGGTGAAGCGTGTGCCGCGGCCTTTTTCTGTCTCAATCTCTATCTCGCCATTGAGCTGCTCGATGTTCGCGCGAACGACGTCTAGTCCTACCCCGCGACCGGCAAGTTCAGTCTTGCGTTTCGCCGTGGAGAAGCCAGGGTGGAACAAGAACTCGAGCAAATCGCGCTCGCTGACCTCGGCATCCGCCGCCAGCAGCCCACTCTCGACCGCGGTCTGGCGGACGCGCTCATAATCGATTCCCTTGCCGTCGTCCTCTACCTCTATATAGATATGGTTGCCACGGTGATATGCGCGCACTGCCACGCTGCCCTGCTCAGGCTTGCCGGCGTGGTAGCGGTCTTCCGGCTTTTCTAGTCCGTGCGCGACTGAATTTCGCACCAGGTGGACCAGCGGATCCGAGATCTGCTGAATGATGTTGTTGTCCAGCTCGGTGTCGGCGCCGTCGAGCGCGAGTTCCACGTGCTTGCCGCTGGCCTTGGCGGCGTCGCGGACGGTGCGCGAGATGCGGGTGTACAGATTGCCGATGGGCACCATGCGCGCCTGGGTGATCTCATCCTGCAGGCGATGAGCGAGCTTGGTGAACTCATCGATGTCGGAATCCACCCGGCGGACGAAGCCGTCGAGCTGCGTGAGAACTTCCGTGATGTCGGCGGAGATCTCAGTCAGTGAGCGCGACAGGATGTTGAAGTCGTCGTAGCGGTCCATTTCCAGTTCGCTGAAGTCAGCAAGCGACTGATCGTAAGAGTGGGTATAGCTGGAGTAGCCGCCGCGGAACGGATACGAGTCCTGCGAGATACCGTGCGAGAACTGGTCGTACTGCATTGGCTGCTGCGCCGGCACAGCGCCGATCTTGCTGAATTCGTGCTTCTCCTGAAATTCGGTCACCTTGTCGGACATACGCGCCTTGGAGAAGTTCAGCACGTCGGCAAGCTTTTCCAGTTCGGCCAAACGTCCCAGCATGCGGGTACGGTTGATCACCAATTCGCCGACCGCGTTCATCATCTGGTCCAGGCGCTCTAGCGCGATGCGGATGGATTTCGATTGCGGCAGTGCCGCCGGAACACCCTTTGCGAGAATCTCCTCGGCAACCTCTTTTTCGGGCGCTTGGACTGGCTCGAGAGACGCCACGAGTGGCGTCTCTGCCGCGGCGACTTCGGCTGCCTGCGGCGCGGATGCGACAGCTTCGTCCTCTGCTTCTTCCGGCGCCAGCGTGGCGATGCGCGCCAGCAGAGACTTCACGCTGGATTGCATGGTGCCTTCATCGGGCCACTGGCGATACAGGAGTTTCTTGAGCGTGTCGACTGACTCGAGGCAGATGTCGATGATCTGCGCGCTCGGACGCAGGAGGCCGTCGCGCAGGCGACCCACCAGATCTTCCGCACGGTGAGCGACGCGCGCGATGCGCTGCAATCCAACCTGCGCCGCCGACCCTTTTACCGTGTGTATGGCGCGGAACAAGCGATGGATCTGCTCCGGCCCGGGGTTGGCTTCCAGTGACAGCAAACATTCGGTAACTACCGCGAGATGCTCTTCTGCTTCCGGAACGAAGAATTCGAGGATCTCCGCCGGGATGTCACCGTCGTCCGGAAGATCAGGAATGTCAGCGGCAGTGATGCGCGGCACCACTGGTCGCGAGGGTGCGGGTACGACGTGTGCTACCGCCGCAGGGCGCGGCGCTCCGCCTTCGACTTGCGATCGCGGAACCCAATGGCCATCGGGAGTGAGCACCTGCTCTTCGCCTTGGACCGGTTCTGCCTCCGGCGCCGCGTAATCCACCGGCTGCTGCTCTTGCTCGGTCACGGCCTGCTGGAAGGCAAACGGATACTTCTCTTTGAAGGCATCGATCTCTTCCACCGCCTCGATGGCGTTGGCGCTGATCATCAACAGATCTGACTCAAGGACGGCAATACCTTCGGAGATGAACTCAACCAGCGGTCCCGCAGCTTCCGTGGTGATGGTCGCGTTCATCGCATATTGGAAGATGTGCGCGAGCTTGCCGGCGACCTCAGAGAAAAGCGGGTACCCATAGGAAGCGGAGGTTCCGCCCAGCGTGTGCGCGGATATATAAAGACGCTCGACATCGTCGGGCACGGGGTATGGGTCCTGCAGGATGCCGGAGTACTCCCGCAGGAACTGCAGGTGCTCGGAAGCCTCCTGCAGGAACAGCTCGACGAATTCTTGTCCCGGCGTAGTCATTTAATCCCCAGCCGCCTTACGCGCCAAACCCACTCCCGGCTTCTGATACAGAATGCAGTCGCCGTGCGTGGTGGCATCGAATTTCACCGGAAGCTTGGCCACCGACTCAGCGTGTCCGACAAACAGATATCCGCCCGGCTCCAAGTATTCGTAAAAGCGCTGGATCAGCGCACCGCGCCGCTCTTCGCTGAAGTAGATCATCACGTTCATGCAGAAGATGATGTCGAAACGTCCCATGTACACGCTCTGCGCAAGGTTCATCTGCGCGAAGGAGACCATGCTACGGATCTTCGGCCTTACGATGAATTGATCGCCTGATTTAGTGAAGTGCGTCTCGGCTTTCAGCCCGATGGCTTCCACCTCGCGCCGCGGATACAATCCCGCTTCGGCAACGGCTAGCGCCTTGCGGCTGATGTCGGTCGCCATAATGTTGATGTTCCATGCTTCGGCGAACTCGATGGAGTCGCAGATCGCCATGGCGATTGAGTACGGCTCTTCACCGGTAGCGCATCCCGCGCTCCATATACGCAGAGTGCGGGGGTTTTCCCAGAATTTTTTCATGTGCATCTCGGGAAGCACTTTCTTCTCGAGCGCGTGGTAGATCGAGGGATAACGGAAGAACGACGTCTCCTGCGTCAGCAGTCGTTCGACCAGAGTGTCGTACTCGACATTCGAATTCTTCATCAATCGGATCAGATCGGTTCCATGCGTGACTTTCTTCGCGCCCATGTGCTCGCGTACGCGCAACGAGAAGAAGCGTTCGCGCGAGGAATCGAAAAGTATCCCCGAGCGCTTCTCGATGAGCGCCTTGATCTCCGAGAGTTCGTGCTCGGTGACGGTCGGTCCGGCTATGGTTTTATCGATCATCAGTCGTGAGTTTTCGGCAGCTGAGGTTTACCTGCGTCCCGCTGTCATTTCCATCACGTTGGCACCACCGCTTGACCCGCCGCTGATGCGGAATTGCGAAAGTGCTTCGTTCAACTGCTCGGAGAGTTTCACCATGTTCTCGACTGTGCGCGCGGTTTGCCGTGCGCCCTGCGAGGTCTGGCGAGTGATGTTGGAGATGATCTGCATGGCGTTGGCAACGCCTTCCGTGCCGCGCACCTGCTGCTTCGAAGCCAGCGAGATCTCTTGCACCAGCTCTGCCGACTGACGAACCACGCTCGAGATCGCTTCCAGCGCCTTGCCGGCTTGATCGGCGAGTCGCGCTCCGACTTCCACTTCTTTAGTTCCCTCTTCCATGACCACCACTGCTTCGTTCGTCTCGGCCTGAATGGCTTTGATCAACGCGGCGATGTCTTTGGTTGCGGTTCGGGAGTGTTCGGCCAGCTTGCGGACTTCGTCCGCGACCACCGCGAATCCGCGTCCTGCGTCGCCGGCGCGGGCAGCTTCGATGGCCGCATTGAGCGCCAGCAGGTTGGTCTGCTCGGTGATGTCGTTGATCACGCTGATGATCTCCGAAATCTCGAGCGAACGATCGCCCAGCGACTTGATCTTCTTTGCTGTGGCTTGGACAGAGGCGCGGATACGCTGCATGCCTTCCAGCGTGTCGCGCACGGCGCGGTTGCCCTGTTCAGCGGCGTCGAGCGCGCGGCGCGCGGCTTCAGCCGAAGCCTCCGCGTTGTTCGACACCTGCTTCATCGAGACCGTAAGTTCTTCCACGGCAGACGATGTATTGGTGATCTCCTGATCCTGCTGCGTGGCGCCGGTCGACATCTCTTCCGACGACACCAGGATCTCATTCGCGCTCGAGGAGACGTCGATCGCGCCTTTACGGACGCGTTCGAGCACCTTGGTGAAGTTGTCGAGCATGTAGTTGACCGAGTCGACCACGTTGCCCAGCGCGTCAGACGTGACTTTGCCACGCAGCGTCAGATCGCCGCGGGCGATCTGGCTGGTGATGGTCAGGAAGTCGGTCACGCTCTTCTGCAACGACTCCTGCGCCTCCTGATTGAAGACCGCGCGCGACACCTTCTCGGCAGTGCGGTTCAGGTTCTCGGCGATGAAGGCGAAGTCGTCGGTGGACTCGACGTCTGCCTTCGCGCGATAGTCGCCGTTGGCGAGGCGCTCGGAGAACTCAGCGAGCTCCTTCACCGGCGCCGTCACCCGCGCCCCCAACACCCAGTACACAGCGATCGCAGCCGCGAGCACGATGATCGCCGCAAAGATCATGTTTGTACCGGAGTGGCTGGACCAACTTCCGAACTCCAACACGCCAGCAGATGGTGAATGTGCGCCTGCGCCGTATGCCAACACCATTACTGCGATCAGTGCGGCAGCATTTGCACCCACCAAGATTGTGAGGGTCGAACTCAACCGACCTTTCATAACTTCCTCCCGAAACCCCAGTACCTAGTACTCAGTACTCAGTACCCAGAACAGATTTTTGAAACTCACAGCTCCAGGCACTGCACCGACAAGAACTCGGTACTCGGTACCCGGTACTCGGTACTAAATCACTCCCACCGGAAACGTGTCCATCATGCGTTTCAGGTCGAGAGCCAAAGCCAAACGATCCTCGTGACGCAACATGCCGCAGCAGTGCGGGACCTCGCGCGGCGCTTCATCCACCAATAATGGCTCGGAGGTGGTGAAGGTGCCGATGACTTCATCCGCGGCGACCCCCAAACGGATGTCTTCACGCTCGCCGTCGCCGCGTTGCGACGCCACCACCACATGCTTGGGTGGCAGATCTGCGCGACGGCCCTCAGTGAATGCAATGTCGATCACCGGCACGATCGAGCCACGTAGGTTGAAGATTCCCATTAGGAACATGGGCGCGAGCGGCATTTTGGTCACCGTGGGCCACTCCACGACTTCTTCCACGTCGAGCACCGACAGGCAAAAACGCTCCCGGCCGGCGCGGAAGACGCAGTACTGCCGCTCGGGCAGCCGCTCTTCGGCTTCACCGGAAGCGGCCGGCGTCTCCGTCGGCTGCAGTGGTTCGAGTTGTTGATTCTCATCTGTCATTATGATCACGCGTCGCACTAGGCACCTATAAACTTCACAACCTGTCCCAGCAGCTCTTCAGCCTTGAATGGCTTCACCACGTATCCGTCGGCTCCCTGTTGTTGGGCCCAAAACTTATCGCTATCGGTGCTCTTCGAACTCACCAGCACCACCGGAATGCGTCCAAACTCAGCATGTCCCTTCAACTCGCGGCACGCTTGGAAACCGTTGCGCCCGGGCATCACCACATCCATCAGGATCAAATTCGGCCGCTCGATCTCTACTGCCTGCTCCAGGCGCATGGGATCATTGATCGAGACCAGCCAATATCCGGCGCGGCTCAACACCGCTTCCATCAGCTTGATCTCAGCCGGCGAATCGTCAACGATCAGTATCTTTTTCAAGTTACGTCCTATTACTACAGTGCATTTCGCACAAAATCACAATCCACTAGACCCCTGAGACGTAGGCCGCACGCCTCGCCTTACCTTCGCCGCGAGTTTCCTTCTCTGCCACCTGCATCTCGCTCTCGATCGAGGAAAACCGTTGCAGAATCTCGTGCATGCGCAATGACATCGAGTGGATGGTCTCGAGTTGCTCACGCACGTCGGCGGAGAATGTTCCCGGCTCCATCAGCAACAATTCCGAATTTCCCAGGATCGAGGTCAGCGCGTTGTTGCAGCTATGACGCATCTCGATCATGTAACGTCCTAAAGTCGCCTCGCGCTGGCTTTCTGTATTGGCGGATTCGGCGCGCGCAGCACGTTGCTGTGCGTCGTGACAACGAAGCGCCTCGGTTCCCAGGATCACTAGACCCTCGACCCAACCATCGTTTGCACGAACGATCAGCAGCCGCGAATCGTTCTCGGCGGCGTGGGAAGCTGAATCGGCGTCGGTTGCCAACAGGATCACCGGCGCATCCGAGGATGTGGCCGCCTGTAAAACCGTCTGCAATCTTCCGCCTCCCACCGGCCCGATGATGGCCAGGCCGAAGCGTCCCGCGAAAGAGCCATTCATGAGCTCGCTGCTCATCAGCGTGAATGATGGGACGTGGCGCTCCATCTGCCAGCGCGCCACCACGTTGCGGGAAAATTCCGCATCGTCGGTCACGATCAGCACGCTGTTTTGCGCCGCCCTCTCCCGGACTGGCCCTTTCTTATTCATCGGCCTCGAGAGAGCTCCACGGGTCGACCCAGTTTTCCTGCTTCCTCGACCAGCGACATCAACCGTTTGGAAGTCGCTGCCAGATTGCAAGCGGCATCGATGTTGTTTGCGCCTTTCGCCACCGCCACCTGCGCCTGTATCTTCTCCGCTTCCACTTGCGCCTGCCACAAGGCAGCACGCAGTTGTTCGCTGCTACCGCTGTACTTATGCTGATCGATCCCCACCAGCAAAACGGCGCGCGCTGCGACCGCGCGTTGCAGGATCTCTGCCGTTACATCTTTGCCGTTGGCGAAGGCGGATACTTCCCACGATGAGAGCAGGAGTTTCAGTGGCCCTATAGCGATGGTGGCTACGGCTCCATCGCGAGGTGCGAGTGACTTGATCTGCTCTTCTACTTGTGAACGATACATATCAACTTCGCTCGAAGTCGCGACGGCGGGAGCTGCGGCTGCGCCGCCCCCGGTGCTGACGACTGGAGCGGGTGCACCCGTGATTCCCTCGGCCGCACGGATCGCCGCTTCGTAAGCCTCGAGTTCCAGCTCTTCCTGCGTCTTAGGACGAGCGGCTTCTACCTGCTGGCGGCCACGCTCTTGGGCTTCGCGCGCAGTCTTGGCTTCGGCTTCCTGACGGGCATTCTCTTCCGCTTCGAGCCGCGCAAACTCCCGCTCGTACTCTTCCTTCTCTTTTCGCTTGCGCTCTTCTTCCTCGAGACGGGCTTTCTCCTCGGCATCTCGCTTCGCTCTTTCCTCGGCTTCGCGCGCAAGGCGGGCCTTGTCTTGGGCATCTTGCTTTTCTTTTCCTTCAGCTTCGCGAATGGCGCGTTCGTAGGCGTCCAGGTGTTCCGCTTCTTCTTTCTCGCGCTTGGCTTTGGCTGCTGCGTCCAACCGCTCTGCTTCCACGCTGCGGAGGGCCGCCAGTTCCGCTTCACGTCGCACCTTCTCTTCCTGTTCCTGTCGTGCCCGCTCTTCCGCCTCCACGCGAGCGAGCTGTTCGGATTCGCGCTGGGCCTGCTGCTCCGCCTCGATCCTCGCCGTCTCTTCGCGCTGGGCGTGCGCCTCGGCTTCGAGTCTCGCCTTTTCTTCCGCCTCGCGACGTGCCACTTCCTCCGCCTCCTGGCGGGCCCGCTCTTCCGTTTCCAGATGCGCACGTTGTTCGGCTTCAGCCTGGGCTTTCTCTACCTCCTCGCGCTGCATCTTCTCAGCGAGGGCCTGATTCAGACGATCTTCGACGATGGTGCGAACGTCTACCAGTTGCTTGAAACTCTGTCCCGCGGCATAGGCGGCGTGGAAGGCTTTTTTCCATTCGTGACAGATGTCACGCAGATGATTGACTGTCTCCTGGTTCGAGAGTCCTGCCTTGCTGCAGTCGACGGTCGTGATCCCATTCACTTCGAGATCGCGCAGGCTCGACCGGATGGCATGCAAGTCGGCCGCGATCATGCGCACGAAGCCGCGCCGCGCCAGGAAGTTGAAGCGGGTGATGGCCACCAGCGCCGTGGGACCAAAGTACATTTCGCCGGAGGAGACCTTCAGCAGGCGGGTTTCGTCGAGGATTCCTTTGCTAAGAAGTTCACGGACACTTTGGCATTGCTCGATCTCTTTCAGGCATTCGTCGAGCGGCTCCAGCCACTTGGGTGTGTGGATCCCCACTTCGCCCAATACCGGCTCCAGCGCCAGCGCGCAATCTTCGAATGTGACTTCTTTGTCATAAAATCCCGGAGGCGCGCAAGAACCTAAATACTGCACCAGTAGGAAGTCGACTTTATCGCGGTCGGCGTCAACTTTGTTTTCTTTATCAAGATGGCGAGTGATGATGGCGCGCAGGTTCTCTTCCGTACCCAAACGCGTGCTCTGCAAGAGCTGGCGCAACTGATGCACGTGAACCCGCTCGTCCATCTGAGCAAACCATGCCCACACTCTTTCCATCGATTCCGACTCGGCGCGGTTGATGGGCGACTCCAACTCGGGACAAGGCGGCACGCCGAGATCGAACTTCTGCTGCAAGGCGCTGTACAAAAGGTACAGGCGGCGCGCATCGCGCCACTGTCCGGCCAGTTCTGTAAGTTGTTGTGTCGCTGTTGCCATATTGATTAGCGCTTGATGATCCAGTTGGCGATTTCGCGCACAAATCGCGCGGCAATTGCGGTACGGCCTTCCTGATACTGAACCGCCACCACCGTAGCCTCGGCAGAGAGCGAGCCGTCACTGTTTTCCAGCGTGACGTGGTCCTCGAATTCCAGTGGCAGCGTGGAAGCGAATAGCGCCTCCTGGGGCGTCCCGAACTCAATGACCGTGTTCTCGCTCAACGCCACCCCCTGCTTCATGCCGACAACCCGCACCGGGATCCGCACCGGGCTGGCCTCTGGAAAGAACTGCGCCAGTCCAGCAACCGAGGATTGCGTCCGTGACGATGCCACTGCCTGATTTGGCACGACCAACTCCTGCGGCTCGGACTCAGAAGACACGGGTGGGCGTCCGCCGGCAAGCCAGCCCCTTCCCTAATGCACGGTGGCAGCCAAATTTAAAGCAAGGTTGTGATGAGTTAAGTCGTTGAAAACAGGAGATGTGTGTTAGCGCTGGCCCTTGAAACACACGATTTTATCTCAACTTGATACGCAGTCTCATCGTCCTGACGGGCAATTCTGGTGAGACGAGGTTTCACGCCGAGGTCGAAGCAGCCTTGATCTGATACCGTTTGATCTTCCTATATAACGTGGCGCGGCTGATTCCGAGCATCTTGCCCGCTATGGTCTTGTCGCCCTTTACCTGGTCGAAGACGCGTTGGATGGTGATGCGCTCCAGAGCCTCCAAGTCATTAGGTGTGACTGCCGGGGTAAATATTTTCCCTGCATTTCCGCGGTCAGACGTATCTTGCAGTGCCACATCGGCTGCCATTGCCGTTGGTGAGCCAACCGACATGGCAGCAGCGCCGCGCAGTGCCGGCGGCAGGTCGTAGACATCGATCAACTCGCGATTGCCCAGCGCCACGGCCCGTTCGATGCAGTTCTGCAACTCACGCACATTTCCCGGCCAGTCGTATTGCAGCAGCGCCTTCATCGCAGCGTTGCTCACTTGCAATGTTCCGTCGGGGACATATTTGTCGAGGAAGAAATGCACCAGGCTGGGAATGTCTGAACGCCGCTCGCGCAATGCCGGTAGATGCACCGCCACCACATTTAATCGAAAATAAAGGTCTTTGCGGAATGTGCCTTCTCGATACGCCTGCTCAAGATCGCGATTGGTGGCTGCGACGATGCGGACATCCACCTGGGTGCGCACGTTGCTTCCTACCCTTCGCACTTCCTTCTCCTGAAGCGCACGAAGTAGTTTGGTCTGCATCTCGAGCGGAAGCTCGCCGATCTCATCCAGAAATAGCGTGCCGCCATTCGCAGCCTGGAAGAGTCCGTCTTTGGGCTTGAGTGCGCCGGTAAATGCTCCGCGCTCATAGCCGAAGAGTTCGCTCTCGATCAGCGTCGGCACCAGCGCGCCACAATCAACCGCGACAAAAGGCCGCTGGGCGAGTGATCCACGGAAGTGAATGGCACGCGCGACCAGCTCCTTCCCGGTGCCGCTTTCGCCGGTAATCAGCACCGGGGTGCGCGTGTTCTTCAGGCGCGCAACCATGCGAAGCACGTCCTGGATCTTGGCCGAGGAGCCGATGATGCCGCTCAGCTCCATCTCCGTGGTCACGCGCTCACGCAGGAATTCGTTCTCCGATACCAGGCGGATCTTCTCCGCCATCCGCTGCAGTACCAACTTCAGCTCTTCTATCCGAAACGGCTTGGTGATGAAATCGTAGGCGCCCAACTTCATCGCCTGCACTGCGCTCTCGATGGAGCCGTGCCCCGTCATCATCGCGACTTCCGTACGCGGATGTGCGCGCTTCAGTTTCTCGAGGAATTCCAGGCCGTCCATATTCGCGAGCTTGAGATCGGCGAGGACAAGGTCCGGCGCCTGCGCATCGATGTACGCCAGGGCTGCCTCCGCGCTTTCTACTTGCGCCGAAACGAATCCCAGCGAGTTTCCGATGGTGACGCAGAGCTTGCGGATACTGTGCTCGTCGTCGATCACCAGGAACCGTATTCGGTAGTCTTCGCTCATGCTTTCGCTCACTTCGCCTTGCCGAACAGCTCTTCTACCTTTAGTACCAGTTGTTGGACCCGAAATGGTTTTTCGATGAACGGGATCCCGGTTTTCTTCAGGATCGCCCCAGTCTCATCGTTGGCGATGTCGCCGGTGATAAATAGCAACCTCGAATTCATGTGCGGGCGATGATGGTTGATCCACGCGTGTACGTCGGCCCCGTTCACATTGCCGGGAGTCCGCATGTCGGAGATGACGCCGGCAAACTCATTCGCCTGCAGCAATTTCAATCCTTCCGCGCCGGAAGCAGCACACGTGACTCTGTATCCATTCCGCTCGAGGGCCGCACGAACGAAATTCGACACCGAAGGCTCGTCTTCGATCAACAGCACCGGATGCATGCGGGTAGCGACGGCGCTATCTTTCATGTCTTCGCTCCTGCCGTTGCTGCGACCCGCGAGTCGCCCGCCGTCGAAGCTGCCGGCAGGCGCACCGTGAACGTAGCTCCGGCTTCTGGAATATTGTTCTGTGCACCAATCTCTCCCTTGTGCTCGTGGACGATCCCGTAGCAGATGCTGAGCCCCAACCCGGTTCCTTTACCGACTTCCTTGGTCGTAAAAAATGGATCGAAGATGCGTTCCGGGTCGGCGATGCCGGTGCCACTGTCCTTGAATCTGACCTCGACGTATCCGCCCGACGAAGTGCTTGAGACCTCGATCCGGCGCGGGTTTCCGCTGTCACGCATGGCGTCATAAGCGTTGTTCAGGATGTTGAGAAACACTTGCTGTAACTGGTGCTCGTCGCCAATCACTTCGGGCAGACTGCGATCCAGTCGCTGCACCACCTCGACACCGTGGTTCGACAGGTCGTATGCGCGCAGCTGCAATGTGCGCTCCACGATGGCATTGAGCTGGATCGCTTTTCGCTGCTGCGGCACTTGCCGCGCAAAACTCAGCAGGTTCTGCACGATCAGCTTGGTCCGTTGCGCCTCTTGAATGATGACGTTCAGGTCGCGCTGCCCTTCCGCGGAAAGTCCCGGAGTCTCCAGCAATAGATCAGCAAAGCCGAGGATCGCGGTCAAAGGATTGTTGACCTCGTGCGCCACGCCGGAGACTAATTGTCCGACTGCAGCCAGTTTTTCAGTGTTGATCAGCTTGGCTTGCAGCAGGGCGGCATCGGTGATGTCGGTCATCACGACGACTACGCTAGTCACGTTCCCTTGCTCATCGCGCATCGGACTCAAACTCACCGAGAAATGTCCTGGCTTACCATCGCCGCGCACGATTGGAAGTTCCAGATTTTCGCTTTGCTCGCCCAGCACGGTAGCCTCGAAGGCGTCGGCGAATTCGCGGCGGCGCCCGTGCGCCACGATCTCGCTCAAGCGATGCCCGATGAGTTGTGTGGCGCGGAATTCTCCCGCTTCGAAGCAGCGCCGGTTGGCGTAGCTGACAAGGCCAGCCGTGTCCGCAACCAGGATCATGCTCTGCGTGTTGTCGAGGATCTTGATATTGAAGTCGCGTTCGCGCTGTAACTGCGCCTGCACCGTCTTCTGCTCGGTGATGTCGAGGATCAGGCCCCGGTACTGAACTATCTTGCCGTTCGCATCGCGCACTGCAAAAGCATTCTGCAGGGTGTGGACGAGGGAGCCGTCTTTCCGTCGCAAGGTCTCTTCAAAATTGCGCAGGGTTCCGGTCTCGTCCATTTCGTGCACAAACCGCCGGCGTTGCTCCGGGTACATGTACAGATTGTTTGGAATGTCGGTCTTCAACAGCTCTTCGCGGCTCTCGTAGCCGAGCATCCGCACCAGCGCATTGTTAACCTGAAGGAAGCGGCCGGAAGGGGTCGAGAAGAAGAGTCCCTCCTGTATGTTGTCGAACAACTCCCGATAGCGTAGCTCGGCCTCGCGGCGGTCGGTCACATCCTTCAATACGTGAATGGTCTGCTGGCCCTCGTTGACTGCGCCCTGAATGCCAGACGTCGAGACCAGGTAGGTGCGGCCGAGTGTCGGATGAACGTATTCCTCAGCCCCCTCTTTCTTCGCATAACAGAACTGACAACCCTGCGGGCCTCCCAAGCCGGCGATGAGGGCGCCCATATTCAATCCGATGAGTTCGTGCGGGGGAGTCCCGATCAGGTCCGCCATGGAACGGTTCACGCGCAGCACTCTATTGCCGTCATCGTGCACCACGATAAGATCTGAGATGGCGTCGAAAATGTCGTGCCAGTGGCGGCTTGCCTGCGCGATCTTATTGAACAGCCGCGAATTCTCCAGGGCCACTGCAGCATGTGCAGCTAGCGCTTGGAGTAGGCTTTCGTCATCACGAGTGAGCGCGGCACCTCGATTCGCCAGGATCACGACTCCCAGCAAGCTGCGATCGGAACCTGTGAGCCAGGCCAGAGTTACGTCGCTCCACCCTGCAGCGTGTGTCAATCCCTTGCCTAAGATCGCCTCCGCAGGCCCGTGCAGAAAATCTTGAGAAGGTTTTTCAGCCAACTCCGTTAAGACGAGGTTCAGGTTGCGGAGAGCATTCTTGTCTTCGGCCAGGGCGGAACCGTGCACGGCGACCGTTTCAAGGCTCTTCCCCTGTGCCAGGGCCAGCACTGCAGTGCCCGCTCCCATCATTGCCGTGGCGCGAGCAAGAAAGTTTTTGACGAACTCCGGCAGCCCGAGCGACGAACTCGTCTCACGGGCAAGCGCCATCAAGTTCTCAGCTCGCTGCCGATAACGCTCGGCTAGCTGCGGCTGGAGAGAGTCCGGACCCGGCAGGTTCTTGGTTTCAGCCATGAGGATCGGTCTAACCGCTTGGTTTTTCGGGGGAGAGTAGAACCTTAGTCCCGAATCTCATTTTGAGTCAAGGAGTTTGTGGCAGAGCGTCTCAGGCTAGGAACTGATTTCTCCGTCTCAGCATGAGACAAATTGAAGACTCCTGAGCCACGATTGAGACTGACTGCGGCTTTGTTTGCCCTCGCAAAGCGCATTGCAACGCCTGTAAGCTGCTGAAAATAAACATTAAAAATTAACTTAGGCTCGGTGCCCCAATGCCCGCCATGGCTGGCATTGGCCGTGCTTCTACATAGCGGGGCGTATTTCGCCTTGTAGGAGGAGTTGTGCGATTACTCAACATCAGCAGGCCGGTTCTGTGGGGGACATTGGCCCTGGCTCTTGCCGTTCCAAGTCTGGCGACTCAGGCCCAGGCGCAGGAGGAGACCACTCGCAAAGTGAAATCGCGAATCGATCCCTTGTATCCCGAGCTTGCCCGCAAGATGCGCATCAGCGGAACGGTGAAACTCCAACTCGTGATCAGCAAGGATGGCACGGTGAAGAGTACGAAGGTGATCGGCGGCCCGCCGCTGCTCATCGATGCCTCTGTCGACGCGGTGAAGCGCTGGAAATTTGAAGAGGCAAAGGACGAAACCACCCAACCCGTGGAGTTCAAGTACAACAACTAGAGAGATGCGGCCGTGTCTGGGTATTGGAACGGTGGCAAGCACTGAGGAACTGTCATGAGCATCGGTAAAAAGCTTAACTACGGATTCGGCGCCCTCATCATCATGATGGGCCTGCTGTTTCTGGTGAACCTGGGAGCGCGCTGGAAAGACAAGAGCGCGCGCGACAACACCGCCGAGATCAGTGAGATCCGCGGCCTGGTCACCCAGAACAACCTTGCCTTGAACAGCTACCTGCTCAGCGGCAGCCCGGATGAAGTCAAGAAGATCGCCGATGGCGACCTGCGCCTGCTCGACAAGATCGATCGCTTCAAAGACAAAGTGAACACCGAGCAACATGCGTCTCTCGATAAGCTGCAGTCTGCTGAGCGCGAGTGGCTGGCAAAGTTCGCAAACCCCGTGATCGAGAAGCGCAAGCAGGTAGATAGTGGAAACGCGACCGTCGCCGAACTCCAGATCTTTTATCTGCAACAGGATCCCGGACAGTGGCTGGACGCGCTCAATACGCCGCTGGATCAAGTCCAGAAATCTATCAACGCCTCCAGCGACGCGACCTCGGCAGCAACGGGCGTAACCTCGATGGTATTTTTTGTCCTCGCTCTGATCGCCGGCGTGCTGATTGCGCAGAAGATCTCGCGATCCATCACCACACCGCTCAGTCACCTGATCCTGATCGCGCGTGAGATCGGCGAATCCGGCGACCTCGACCAGAAGATCGACATCAGCCGCGACGACGAGATCGGTGACATGGCGCGCACCTTCAACAACATGATGACTTATCTGAAGGAGATGGCGGCCATCTCGGAAGCCATCGCCGGTGGCGACCTAACTGTCGCCGTCGAACCGCGCTCCAAGAGCGACACCTTGGCGAACGCATTCTCACGCATGACCGAGGGTCTACGCACCCTGGTGAAGAACGTGCGCGATGGCGCGACCCAGGTAGCTTCGGGCTCCAATCAAGTTGCCGACGCCTCCGACGATTCCGCCAAAGTCAGCGTGCAGGCATCTTCTGCCATCGATGAGGTCACCAGCACTATGCACGAGATGAGCGTGAACGTGCAGAACATGGTGAAGAACACGCAGACGCAGGCATCGAGCGTCAGCGAGACATCAGCTTCCATCGACCAGATGGTCGCCTCGATCCAGCGCGTTGCCGACACCTCGAAGGTCCTACTCGACATCTCGCAGCGTTCGCGCGACGAAGTGCAGAGCGGCATCGTGACCATGGAAAAGACGACCGACGGGCTGGGCCGCATCAACCAGACCATTGGCGTCTCCTCCGGGATCATCGCCGTTCTCGGCCAGCGCGCCGACGACATCGGTAAGATCATCGAGGTCATCGATGACCTGGCTGAGCAAACCAATCTATTGGCGCTCAACGCAGCCATCGAAGCTGCGCGCGCCGGCGAGCATGGTCTGGGATTTGCTGTGGTCGCTGACGAAGTCCGCAAGCTGGCGGAAAAGTCAGCCACCTCTACGAAAGAAATCTCTGATCTCATCCAGAGCATTCAGAAGGAAGCTCGCAAAGCGGTCGAGAACATGGAAAAGAGCACCCACATCGTGAACGAGGGACTGGACCTCGGCAACGATCTCAGCGGCGCGCTCAAGAAGATCTCGAACGTAGTGACCGAGGTTTACAAATTCGCGCAGGAGATCGGCGCTGCGACCAACGAACAGTCGCACGGCTCTTCGCAGATCGCTCGCGCTACTACGCGGCTTAACGAGATCACTCACGAGATCAACTCTTCGGTCGAAGAGCAGGCCTCGGGCGCGCAAGCCGTTGTCCGCGCCATGGAAAAAATGCGCGAACTGGTGCAGCAATCTACTTCAGGATCGACCGAATTGGCGGCTTCTGCGGAGCAGATGTCGAAGATGTCGCGTTCGCTGCTCGAGATGATGGACCGCTTCGTCATCGACGTGAGCGGAAACGGGGCGAGTCCGCACGGCTCACATCTCGGTCACGAACGCGCTCGTCACGCGGTACAGGGCCGAAACTAGAGCTTCTGAGGAAGAGCATGGCCAAAGATCTACATATCGTCGGCTTCCGCATCGGGCGCGAGACCTTTGGGGTTCCCATCTCGCTGGTGCATGAGATCGTTCGCGTACCTGAGATCACCTCCGTTCCTGACGCGCCAGAATGCGTGGAAGGCGTGATCAACCTGCGCGGCAAGATCATCTCCATCGTGGACCTTCGCAAGCGCTTCGGGGAAAAAGACATAACCACCACCAAGAAGAACCGCATACTGGTGGCTGAAGTCGAGAACAAGATGGTGGGTCTAGTTGTCGATGCGGCGTCCGAAGTCCTGAAGCTGCCGCAGTCGGAGATCGAAGCGCCACCCAATGTTTTCGAAGAGGGAGAATTGAATTATGTGACCGGAGTCGGAAAGCTGAACAACCGGCTCATCATCCTGATCGACATGAGCAAGATCCTGCAGCGGGGTGAGTTGAAGAGACTCGGTGATTTTGCGGATTCGGCCCAGGCAGCATCGGCGTAGCGAAGTTCGGGACAACCAACTAAAACATGGTCACACCAGCGATCCAGGTCATCCTCACCGAGCCCGAACTCAAGCTGCTGCAGACGCTTGTCTACCAGGAATGCGGTATGTATTTCGACGAGCGCCGCGTCCACTTCCTGCAAGACCGCTTGCAGCGACGTCTCAAGACCACCGGCCTTGACAGCTTCTATAGCTACTACCGCTTGCTGACCAGCCGCGAAGGCAAAGCCGAACTCGCTGCGCTGCTCGAGAATCTTACCGTCAACGAAACCAGCTTCTTTCGCAACAAGCCGCAGCTCGAGCTGTTCCAGAAGACCATCCTGGAAGAGATCCTGCGACGCAAGCAGTCGCGCCGCGATTGGAGCTTGCGCTTCTGGAGCGCGGGATGCTCGACCGGGCAGGAGCCTTACACAGCAGCCATGCAGATCTGCGACGCGCTGGCGTATTACTACCTGCGCAATCCACTTCCCTTCGAGATGCCATCGCCCAAGCCACTGATCGCGCCACCGTGGAAGGTGGAGATCCTGGCTTCCGACATCAGCTACTCCGTCCTGCGCGCCGCGCAGGATGGCCAGTATCCCGAGCACCACATGGAGAGCGTGGATTACGCCTATCGCCTGCGCTACTTCGACAAAGTTGGCGAAAAGTACGCGATCAAGAAAGGCGTCAAGGAACTCGTCCACTTTGACTTCCACAACCTGAAGACGGAATTCTTGCCGCAGCGCAACGACGTGATCTTCTGCCGCAACGTGATGATCTACTTCGACGAAGCCGAGCAGAAGCGGTTGATCGACAAGTTCTACCGCTGTCTGAATCCGGAAGGCTACTTGTTCATTGGGCACGCCGAGAGCCTGTTCGGTCTCAGTGACAAGTTCAAGATGATCCACCTGAACAACGGCACCGCATATCAGCGGATCGAGGCGGCGCAATGAGCTTCTTCTCTGAAGAGCGGGCCGCTGAACTGAAGGAACTCTTCTTTGAGAGCGCGCAAGAATTGCTGCAGACGCTCAATGAAGAGGGCCTGAAGATGGAGCAGCTCCCCGACGATCCGGAGATCGTCCGCAGCGTGCGTCGCACCGTGCACACGCTGAAGGGCGACTCTGCCGCTTGCGGATACAAAGAACTCAGCGATCTTGCCCACCAGCTGGAAGATGCACTCACGCCAGAGCTCGCCAAGGCGGCGCAAAAACGCCTGGCAGAGCTGGTCCTCGCGGCTGCCGATACGTTCGAAGTAATGCTCAACGCATACCGCACCAACAAGGCTGCGCCGAACGGTAGTGTCCTGCAGAGTCAGATCAAACAGTTGGTTCAGCAGCCTACCGTCGCGATCACTCAGCCGAAACCACTGAACGTCAATTTTGCCTGGTCAGAATATGAGCAGATGGTAATCGCCGACGCCGCCGCGCGCGGTGAGGCCGTATACAACGTCGCGCTCGGCATCGATTCGAATTGCACCATGCCGGAAGCGGCGGTTGAGATGGCACGCAAGGCGCTTCCACAGATGGGGCGTTTACTGGCCATGCATCCGCAAGAAGGGCTTCCGCTTGCCGGACTCACCGTGATCGAAGCGGCGCTCGCAAGCAATCTCAAAGCTGACGCGATCGAGAAGAAGTGCATCGTCCCGGCGGTCATCGACCGCGCTCTGGCGCAACGCTGTGCATCGCTGCCTGGAGTATCCGAGCAGAAGACGCAATCCGTCACCGCGCATCTCCCCGATCCGGTCGTGATGTCGGCCCATCCGGCTGCGGCGCAGGTGCGAGGTGTCGAGCTTCCGTCACAGCCGGCGACAGAGCCCGATATTCAGCCCGAGGCGCAACCGCAAGTCCCTACTGGGGCTGTATCGGCCGAAAATTCCTTACGCGTGGACTCAGCGCGCATTGACGATGTCTTGAACCTGGTCGGTGAACTCATTCTTGGGAAATCCATGTTGCAGCAAACGCTGACGGATTTCGACAAGCGATTCACCAAAGACCCCCTGCGCTCGAAGTTCGGCGACGCCCTCGCCTTCCAGGCGCGCGTCTTGAATGACCTGCAGAAGTCGGTCATGAAAATCCGCATGGTTCCGGTCGAGCACCTCTTCCGCCGCTTCCCGCGCATCGTGCGTGATGTTTCCAAGGCTCGCGGAAAAGAAGTCGCGCTCGTGGTCAGCGGACAAGAGACCGATCTCGACAAGAGCATTCTCGACGTTCTCGCCGAACCCATGGCCCACCTGGTTCGTAACGCGGTGGACCACGGCATCGAAATGCCTGCAGACCGCCTCGCCGCCGGCAAGCCGGCGCAAGGCACGCTGCGCCTGAATGCATATCACCAGGGCAATCAGGTTGTAATCGAAGTGAGCGATGACGGCAAAGGCATCGATGCAAAGAAAGTGGTCGCGCGCGCCATCGAGCGCCGCATCGTCACGCACGACGAAGCCAATCGCCTGAGCGAAATGGAAGCGCTTCAGTTGATCTTCCATCCCGGACTGAGCACGGCGGAGGAAGTCACGGCGATCTCCGGGCGAGGCGTCGGTATGGACGTGGTGAAGACCATCATCGATCGCCTGAAGGGCGCTGTCGAGATTCGCACCAAACTCGGCCAGGGCACCACCTTCCTGCTGAAGGTGCCGCTCACCATGGCAATCATCAAGGCCTTGCTCTTCAATGTGGGCGAGAAGATCTACGCCGTACCTCTATCCAGCGTGCAGGAGATCGCGCGCGCCCGAGAGAGCGAGATCCACCGCGTAGACCAGCACGAGGTTCTCAAGCTGCGCGAGGAAGTCCTCACGTTGGTCCGATTGGGCAAATTGAACAAGGGCACCACTCCCGCCTCGCGCAAGAAACTTTTCGTTGTCGTGATCAACGTCTCCGACCGCAAGTTCGGACTCGTAGTCGACAAGATGGTGGGTGAAGAAGAATTGGTGATCAAGGCGCTCGACGATCACTTGGTCGCGACCGATCTGGTGAGCGGCGCATCCATCCTGGGCGATGGAACCGTGGTCTTGATCCTCAACATATCCGCGGTCGTGACCCGACTGGGGCGCATCGCAGCTGAGCTTCACGCGAGCAATCTGAACGCGAAGGGAGCATCAGCATGAGCGAGCCGGTACGCGTGCTCGTTGTCGACGATTCGGCACTGATGCGCAAGATGATCCCGCAGATCATCGAACGCGACAGCGGCATTCAGGTCGTCGGCACCGCCATGGACGGCGAATTCGCCCTTAAGAAAATGGACGAGCTCAAGCCCGACGTGGTGACGCTCGACCTCGACATGCCGCGCATGGACGGCATGGAGACTTTGCGCGTGATCGTGCGCAATCACAAGGTCCCGGTCATCATCGTCAGCGCGCACACCACGCAGGGAGCGTCGGCGACTTTCAAAGCGCTGGCATCAGGCGCCTTCGATTTTGTCGCAAAGCCCAAAGACGCCGCCTCAGCGCACATGGAGGACATCTCCAAGGAGCTGATCGGCAAGATCAAAGTTGCGAGCCAGAGCGGAGTGCCGCAAGCTTCGAATCCGGCGTCGGTGCTTTCCGAACCTAAACGTGCCGCCAAGCCCGTGGCAAAGCCCAAGCGCGCACCGTCGAAGGTGGTCGCTATCGGCATCTCTACCGGCGGGCCGAATGCTTTGCAATATGTGCTCTCGCAGTTGCCCGGTGATTTTCCCGGCAGCATCGTGGTGGTGCAGCACATGCCGGAAGGGTTTACGGAATTATTTGCACGCCGGCTCGACGAATGTTGCGCCATCGACGTGAAGGAAGCGCAATCCGGAGATCTGCTCATTGCCGGCCGCGCCTTGATCTGCCCCGGCAATCGGCACATGAAGGTGAAGCGCATGCCGCTGGGCGACATCATCGTTCTGAGCGACGACGATCGCGTGAACGGCCATCGGCCGTCAGTCGACGTCCTCTTCCGCTCGGTGGCGCAGGAATTCAGCACCAATGCGCTTGCCGTGCTGATGACCGGCATGGGGGAGGATGGCGCCGAAGGCATGGCCGCTATCAAGCGAGCTGGCGGAATGACGGTGGCGCAGAGCGAGGATTCCTGCGTCGTCTTTGGCATGCCGAAGGCGGCCATCGAGCGCGGACACGCCATCCGCGTGGTTCCACTCGATGCCATGGCAAACACCTTGCAAGCGCAGTGCACCATGGCTGCGCGGCTGACGGCAAAAGCTTAGGTAGCCCGCCGACGGGCGGGAGCAGTTGCAGTAAGGAGAACCTGTATGGAGCAATATTCAGCGCTGTTGCGCAGCAAAGACCGGCAGCCACTGCGGTTCCTGGTGGTGGATGATTCCGTCTTCGCGCGCAAGAACATCGCCAAGATGGTGGAGCAGTTCGGCGGACAGATCGCCGGCGAGGCCGGTGACGGCCTCACCGCCATCACCGAATACGACCGCGTGAAGCCCGACATGGTGCTGATGGATATCACCATGCCGCAGATGGAAGGAATTGAGGCGGCCGAGCGCATCGTGCGCCAGCATCCCGAGGCGCGCATCGTCATGGTCTCGTCGGTCGGCTACCAGGAGAACGTAGTCGCGGCTCTGCAAAAAGGCGCTCGCCATTTCGTGCAGAAACCGGTGAAGCCTGAAGTGCTCTACGAGGTCATCAAGTACGTGATGGGCGATGAGATTGTCGCTCCGGCCGCATCCGCCACCGCCGCAGGGGAAACAAAATGAAGATGGAGTTGATTCAGCCCTTTATCAACGCCGCTGACGCGGTATTGGCGGAGACTTTGCGGTCTCCCACCAAGATCGCCGACGTCAACATGGAAGAAGAGGCTTATCGCCGCAAGGGCATCGCTGCCATCATCACCATCATGGGCGACATCGAAGGCCGCGTCATCTTCGACCTCGATCCTGCAACTGCGACTAAGATCGCTTCTACTCTCGCCGGTGCCTCGGTGGAAGAATCCGCCAGCATTGTCGGCGAAACCATTTTCGAACTCGCCAACCTGGTGATCGGGAATGCAGTCACCACGCTGAACGATCTCGGCTTTCGCTTCAAGATCAGTCCGCCGCAGCTTCATACCGCGGAAGAAGGCATCAAGACCAGTGAAGACACAGAAGCTCTGGTGCTCTGCTTCGAGACACCTCACGGCGATGTGTACATGAACGTCGCCATGCGTTACAACCGACGCCGCGCCACTGAGCGCGCTGC
>Ga0137403_10001815_pt1 | contig 26617 bp, 19 predicted proteins | sample CZOMad2_1_16fung_FD_122057 | JGI IMG/M metagenome (GOLD analysis project Ga0137403, IMG submission 122057) | Vadose zone soil fungal communities from Angelo Coast Range Reserve, California, USA - CZOMad2_1_16fungal (Hybrid Assembly) | ecosystem: Environmental > Terrestrial > Soil > Vadose zone... | reverse complement strand
AATTCGCGCGCGGCCAGAAAGATAATCGCCGGTTAAAGAATTCTTCGCAGACACGATGTCGTTGAGTTTCCCTTGCGCGACGATTTCGCCCCCGCGCGGGCCCGCCCCGGGCCCGAGATCGATGATGTGGTCGGCCGCCCGGATCGTTTCTTCATCGTGTTCAACTACGATGACGGAATTGCCGAGATCACGCAGGCGGTGCAGGGTCCCCAGCAACTGACCATTGTCGCGCTGGTGCAGCCCAATGCTTGGTTCGTCCAGAATGTAAAGCACTCCAGCAAGGCCGGAGCCGATCTGTGTCGCCAATCGAATCCGCTGTGCTTCGCCCCCAGAGAGCGTGCCGCTCTGGCGATTGAGCGTGAGATAACCCAGTCCGACCTCTACGAGAAATTGCAAGCGCGACTGAATTTCACGCACCACATCGCTCACGATGGTGTGTTGCTGTGGAGTCAATTCGAGATCGCCAATAAACCGGGCGGCTGCTTCGATCGTAAGCTCACTGAACTCGTGAATGTTCAATTCGCGTTGATTTCGATCTTTGATGGTGACCGCGAGGACTTCCGGCTTAAGCCTCGCTCCATTGCACATCTTGCACGGTTCGCGCGCCATGAACGAGCGAATGCGGTTACGGGTGAATTCGCTTTGCGTTTCCTCGTAGAGCCGCTGCATCTGCGGCACTAGCCCCTCGAATGGTTTTGCGACTTTCTGTTCTCCGTTTTCGCTAAAGCCCATTTCAATCGGTGTTCCATCGGTGCCAAAGTAAAGGGCTTGCTTAAATCGCTCTGGCAAATCGCTAAACGGAACCTCTTCGTCGACGTGAAAATGTCTTACCAGCGCCTTTTGCAGATGCCGATAGTATGCTTGCATCCGCTTTGTCCCGCGTCGCCAAGGCGTGATTGCCCCTTCGGCCAGCGTTCTGCCAGGATCGGAGATCATCAGGTCTGGATCGCAGACCAATTGCGTGCCAAGCCCATGACAAGCCGGGCATGCCCCGAGATGACTGTTAAAGGAAAAATGTCTGGGAGTTAGATCGCTTAACGTGAATCCCGTCTCCGCGTTTCCAAAATCCGTGGAGTACCGCAGTTCTTCCCACTGCTCTGATGCGATGTTAGACGGTGGATGTTGGGCGTCCGCTGTTCTTGAAATTTCTCGCAGCACGACAACGCGATTGCCACCCAATTTGAGCGTAGTCTCAATTGAATCTGTTAGGCGCACCCGAATTCCGTCGCGAATGACCAACCGATCAATCACCGCCTCAATCGTATGCCGCCTGTTCTTGTTGAGCCGGATCAGCTCGGGGCGATCGAGCTCCATAAGCTGGCCATCAATACGCGCGCGAACGAACCCTTCCCGCTTGAGCTTTTCGATCACATCGCGGAACTCGCCCGGCTGATTCTCGATGAGGGGCGCCACCACAATGATTTTGGAGCCCGCTTCGTATGCGAGGATCTGATCGACAATCTGCTGAGGCGTCTGGCGGCTCAGTGGCCGGCCGGTAAGCGGGTCGTGCGGCTGACCGACAGCGGAAAAGAGGACCCGCAGATAATCGTAGATTTCAGTGGTGGTCGCGATTGTCGATCTAGGGTTAGCGCCGGCGCTGCGCTGCTCGATCGCAATCGCAGGAGAGAGTCCTTGGATAAAATCGACATTCGGCTTTTCCATTTGATCGAGGAATTGCCGCGCATAAGCAGAGAGACTCTCCACGTATCGGCGTTGCCCCTCGGCATAAAGAGTGTCGAAAGCCAGCGAGGATTTCCCCGAACCACTCAGGCCGGTGATGACGACAAACTTCTCCCGTGGAATCTCCACATGGAGGTTCTTGAGATTGTGCTGGCGGGCACCACTAATTTTGATAACTTGCGCAGGCATTCTGACGAAGAATGGCGAACCTATCAGTCAAGCACAGCCGTTCCTTTTCTCCAGCGAAATTGCGTTACCAGCAGAAGCTATCGGGGTAAACGTGAGTTCAAAACGTGAAGCTCTTTGCGCCGTGGCGGCAGCCAGAGCTGTTGTTGGCTGAATCTCTACCAGGAAAAATGGCCGAAAACCCGCAAGGCGCAGATGCACCAGAAGTGCACCGACTCAGGAAGACGGTTGCGACGATCGCTTCACTGTTGATTCTGGCTATACCTTCATTCTGGCTGATCGTGACTGTACCACCGCTGTGGCGCGACTCGGACGCATATGTGCAAACAGTTTTTCCGCCAAACGCAGCCACGATTTTGGCGCACGCTCCGCTTTATTGCATGCTTAGCCGGGTGCCTCTGTGGTTGGGCTATCTAACTAGCGGAGCAGGCCCGGTGGTTTCGCTCGACCACTTTATCAAGCATACGCAGCTCACCGATTCGGGGGTATTCGCGCTCATCCTTGTCCAACACGCCGCATTGTGGTGGTCGGCGCTTTATTTCATTAACGCCATCACGGCAAATTTACAGTCGCGTCTGCTTCTGGCGATTTTCTTTGCAAGCCACCCCCTGTTCTACGCGTTTGCACATTGCATCGGCTCGGAAACGCTGAGCATGATTATCACCGTGTTCCTGGCCGCGGCTGGTTTGCGTATTGTTTCGCGATATCCGAATATTGTGCTGCGGGACTGGATTCTGTTCGGTGCGTTACTTTGCGCCGCCATCTTGGCGCGCCATATCAACAGTGTTCTTGCTGCGCTTTTGCCGATCGCGATTTTTCTGATCGCTCTAGCGCAATCTTTGCACGAGTCGTTTGCCTGTCGCCAGGCAATATCCACTGTGACTTTCACATTCGGCAAGTCGGTGCGCGTGTGGTACGCATCTGTCGTAACCGGGCTGAGCGCGCTCATCTTAGCCACGAGCTTCACGCATTTACTCTGCTGGCACGCGCATATTCATTGGCGGTCAAAGTTCGGTTTTACCTTTGTTTGGCGGCTTAATTTCGTCGACCGGGTACCGCTCGGCTCGCGCGATCAATTCCTCGCGGCCGCGGCGTCGAAGTGCCAACTGCCCGAGACGCGGCAGCTACTTGTGAAGGTTGGGGAGCAGCTCAAACAGAACCAGCCTTGGGAGCCAACAGCTTTTGTTAGAGAATCACGAGGCTCTTTCTTCGCCCCGACCGGGAAAATTCAGGATGAAAGGTTTGATCGCTCTCTTAATGAGATGGCTTACGCGTTCCTTTGTCCACCGAGCCCGGCGCTCTGGGCTGCCGTCCTACAGGATTTCCAGTATGCAAGTCGGCTGCGCGAAAGTGATGTTGTGCACTATCTTTTCAAGACGACACATTATCTTTTCGATCGCCGCGCCTCCATGCCGCAATGCGCGCGATTGAAAACCTTTCGCGAACCGCGCGCGCAACTCGCGGGCGCCGCCAACCAGTTCTATTTCCGATGGTGGAACCCGATCTCGTTTCGTCTGTGGAGCATTATCTACTTGCTCCTCCTTTTGATGGCACTATTTATGAACACAAGGTTCCAAGCGAACAATGGCAGGGTAATTCTGTATGCGTTCGTCTTGTGCATATTTGGTATCACTATGGTGCTTTTGAATTGTTTCTTCGCAGCAATTCAACCGCGCTTTACGCTGCCAATGATGGAATTTCTTATACTTTCAATAATGATTCTGCTCGGTGTGATTTTGCGAGGGGTGCAAAACGTTCGCTAATCAGCGCTGGATTCCCATGAAGAACTTCAAGCACGGATAGGATTGCCAAGAACCCCTGCAAATCTTCTAGGCTGGCTGGAGCCTACAAAGCATTGAAAACCCACGCTCACAGTCTGCCATTGTGCTTGCGCCTACCACTGGTGTCGGTAACTTGCGCAGGCATTCTGTCAAGGAATGTGGAACCCTTTAGTTAAGCACAGCCCCGCTTTTTCACCAGCGACATTCGGGTCCGAGCGTGAAACCAGCCTGTTGATCGACAAAGACTGCTCGCTTTGCCATCCAACCCCGCCCTAAGAGCAATTTGGGTAAATTCGCGCAATCATCATGACGTCCGAACGCCAAAGCCAAGCCTCAACGCGCCACTTGTCAGGCCGCCTGGCAGTCGCCGCCGCATGCGTTTTCATTTTTCTGGCGAGCTATCGAATTGAGCTTCCAGGCCTTTATTACGACGAAGTGGCTTTTGTCAATGCAGCGCAAGGCGCCCCCGACAACACGTTCATTTACAAGAGACTGGGACCTGTGCCGGTCCTTATCAATCCCTATCTTGGGGCCCTAAAAGCATGGCTCTATGCTCCTATTTTCCGCCTCTTCGGAGTGTCGCCCGTAACTGTCCGCTTGCGGCTATTCTGCTAGCAGCGGTAACACTGCTGATCCTTTACGGCGCCATGCGAGACACCCTTGGATCGGCCTGGGCTGCCATCGTCGTTTGGATAATGGCGGTTGACCCAGCAAATCTATTTCCCAGCCGGCTGGATTGGGGCCCGACTGTGTTAATGCACTTCTTCCAAGCTCTTGTTCTTGCTCTTTGGTTTAGTTATCGCAAGAAGCCGCAACTGTGGAAGCTGTTTATGATTGTTGTATGCTTCGGGGTCGGTTTTTTCGATAAGTTCAATTTTGTTTGGTTCCTGTTAGCTTTCATCGTTGGGATCGTCCTATGCTATCCAGAGAGCCTTGTGAGTTTATGGAGTTCCTTGCCGAGGTTCACCCGTTGGCTGGCAATAATTGTTATTCTGGTTGGAATTGGTGCGATTGTGCACACGGTTTTGCCTCTTCTACAGCTCAAACCAGCCAAGCCTCATACCGCAGGCCTCGAAGTGAAGTGGAGTCAGCTCCTGAGCACGTTATCGGGCCGAGCCGTGGCTGCATTTATCTTTGGAGACAGGAGTGGGATCATTCCCCATGTTCCCCTTTGGCTAATTGTTACCGACAGTTGTCTCGGACTCGTATGTTTATTTTCTCCCACGTCGGACCCTGGAGCGCGTGAGAATCGAAAAAACGGTTTGTTTTGCCTCTTGGTTGGTTTTCTGATCTTCACACAGATCGCGATCACGCCTCACGCGGGAGGTCCACACCATTATTCAATGATTTTTCCCTTGCCTCTTTTGGCCTTCGCCTTCCTAGCGAAGTCGCTTTATAGCCAGGTTGCGACTAAAAACCTACAGCGAGTCGCCGCCGTCGTTTTAGGCTCTGCCGCGATGTGCATTTTTCTCGTGAACGGGCATAACACTGCGACATATCTTTCTCATTTTCGAACGAATGTGCATTACAACCCGCGATGGTCTCCAGAAATCTATTCTCTGTCAGAGTACATTAACAAGCATGGCTTCGAGGCGAACCGTATAATCAGCGCCGACTGGGGGCTGCACGACCAGCTTCACGCGCTTGCGCCCAGGAAACTCCGGCCGCGGACGCGGGATTTGTGGCCCCTATTCAAGCAGCTTGGTCAAAAGACTCAACAGGAGCAAAGCACAACGCTGCGGCGCGTTTTTCCAGAGGGTAAAAATTTTGTGCTCGCATTCTCCGCTTCGAAGGAAACATTCCCGGAAACACGGCAAAATTTTCTCGCTTCGTTAGCTGCCCATCCAGAGTTAAAATCTCGTTTGGCAAAGGAATTTTGGTTCGGAGGCGAGAAGATTTACGAGCTTTACGAGGTGGTTCGAAGTTCCCCTGGTGGCTGAAAATGAAAGTCTCAATCGTAATCCCCTGTTACAATGAAAAGGACACGATCAAGAAGATCGTTTCGGCGGTTCGCAGCGCACCACTGCAAAGCAGAGAGATTATTGTAGTGGACGATTGTTCCCAAGACGGCACGCAAACTCTACTCCGGGAGAAAGTTTCCCAGATGGTTGATCGCGTGATTTATCACCCGGTAAATCGGGGCAAGGGAGCGGCCCTGCGCAGCGGGTTCGCAGCCGCAACTGGGGATTTCATTCTCGTGCAGGACGCAGATCTCGAATACAGTCCCGAAGATTATCCTCTGCTTCTTGAGCCGCTTATGTCAGGCAAGGCAGACGTGGTTCTTGGCTCCCGTTTCATGGGCGGGCGACCACATCGCGTCCTTTTCTTTTGGCACATGGTTGGCAACAAATTTTTGACGCTGCTCTCAAACATGCTTACCAACATTAACCTGACCGACGTGGAAACAGGCTACAAAGCCTTCAAGGCCCCACTCATCAAATCGATTCGAATAGAAGAAGATGGTTTCGGAGTTGAGCCGGAAATCATTGCTAAACTCGCCCGCACGGGCTGCAGAATTTACGAAGTGGGGATCTCATACAGCGGACGCACCTACGCGGAGGGCAAGAAGGTCAACTGGAAAGATGGCTTCAGGGCGATTTATGCGATCTTCAAATACAACCTTGAGCGCCGCCAGGTATGAAAGAAGCTGTTGTGCCAAGCTCTGCCACGGGTCCGGTGAATATCGATCCGCCTTTAAATGACAGCGAGAAGGTTGGCGCTTTTCCAAATCAGCGCGAGCCGATTGCGGAAAGTTGGGGGCCAGCTGCGCTCGACGAAAGGCGCGAGCGAACACGTGATCAACTGGCCAAGATTGCTGCTCGTCGCGAGAGCTGGATTAACCGCAACAAGTATTATTATGAACTGCTAAACCGTTTGTTCCGATTCCTGGTGGAATCTGAGAAAAAGGTCCTATCGGTTCGCTGCGGCACCGGCAATCTCCTGGCGGTTGTCCGGCCAAGTAATGGCAAAGGCATTGAGATCTGCCGGGAGATCGTGGATATCGCGCGGCAACGAAATCCATCATTTGAATTCGCGGTCGCTTTTCCAGACAAGCAGGAGTTCCAAGAGGCTTTCAAGCCAGATGAAACATTCGATTACATTCTCTTTAACGATATTGGCGATACCGTAGACGTGCTTCAAGCGCTGCGGAATTTAAGGCCACTTTGCAAGAGGCACACGCGCGTGTTGGTAACAACTTACAACCGCCTATGGGAACCGTTCGTTACCTTTGCCGAATGGAGCGGGATGAAGGTGCCACGCACGGAGCAGAACTGGCTTTCCACTACCGATATCCGAAACTTGTTGAAGCTTGCCGGTTTTGAAGCTCTCGAGACGCATCGAATCGTGCTTTTACCGAAATATCTGCCGTTGCTGTCTGGTTTTCTTAACCGTTTTTGTGCGCGCCTCCCGTTTCTGAGCAAACTCTGTATGACACAGGTAGTTGTCGCGCGAATGCTGCCGCCGCCGGTTTTGCCAGAAGAGCTCGCCGTATCGGTGGTTATTCCATGCAAGAACGAGAAAGGAAACGTCGAGGACGCTGTTCGTCGCATTCCACCTCTAGCGGGACGGACAGAGTTAATTTTCTGTGACGACCAATCGACAGACGGAACCGCTGAAGAAGTGTTGCGGGTGCAATCGCGTCACCCGGAAAAAAATATTCGGCTTGAGCGTGGACCGGGAGTTTGCAAATCGCGAAACGTCTGGACAGGTTTCGACGCTGCGACAGGCGACATTTTGATGATTCTCGATGCCGACCTAACGACGATTCCCGAGGAGCTGCCTTACTTCGTCGATGTTATCGTTTCGGGCCAGGCGGAGTTTGTCAACGGATCGCGCCTGATCTATCCGGTGCCGAAAGGAGCAATGAACGGAGCAAACATGCTCGGTAACAAATTTTTCAGCGTCGCTTTTACGTATCTGCTCGGGCAAAGGGTAAAGGACACGCTGTGCGGCACAAAAGTCCTCTGGAGAAACGACTGGGAGCGCATTAAGCCAATGCTCGGAAGCTGGGGAATCGAGGACCGGTGGGGAGACTACGAACTGCTGTTTGGCGCCGCAAAGTTGAACCTTAAAATTCTGGACTTGCCCGTCCACTACCAGGAACGCATCTATGGTTCGACGAAGATGACCAAGGTGTTTCGGAACGGACTTGTGATGCTAAAGATGTGCTGGCACGGCTTCTTGAAGTTAAAACTCGGATATTAAGTTGGAATGAGGTCCGGAATTTTCAGACCTGCCGACAAAGGCGTACGACCTTCAAATTCACACTATTTGAAAATTTTTTAGTGCAAGAACGCATTGCCAAAGAAATTCAACACGGCCGGTTCCTGGCCGAACACGGGGCGGGGGAGATTTGGAATTGGGAGAGCCCAGCTGGCAAACTGCGCTGGGCCCGCCGGGTGAAGATGCTTAGCAAACATCTTGCGCCGAGGATGAGTGTTCTTGAGTTGGGATGCGGCACTGGCTATTTCACTCGCGAACTGGCGCGCTCGGGAGCGAAGATCGTCGCGCTTGATGTCTCGCCCGAGCTTCTGGAAATCGCGAGGGCGAATTGTTCTGCGCCAAACGTTCGTTACGAAATCCAGAACGCTTATGGCCTAAGCTATCCCGATGCCGTCTTTGATTCCGTCGTGGGCAGCTCGGTTTTACATCACCTCGAGATCCAAGACGCCTTACGCGAAATTTACCGGGTGTTAAAGCCCGGCGGTACAATTTGCTTTACAGAGCCAAACATGCTGAACCCTCAGATCGCGATACAGAAGAATGTGCCCTGGGTTAAGCGAAAACTTGGCGACTCACCGGATGAGACCGCATTCTTTCGATGGTCGCTCCGGCGCCTGCTCGAAGTAGCAGGCTATCGTGAAGTTCGAATTGATCCATTCGATTTCCTGCACCCGAAAACACCAGTTCCTCTAGTTAATCGATTAAACTCGGTGGGCCGATTCCTCGAAAGCCTGCCGGTGATCTCGGAGTTCGCCGGCTCGCTGTATATCTGCGCTGTCAAATGAGCAACACGATGATTATGCAGACCGGGGAGGCGAAAGATCGTGCCGCAACATTGCGTAACCGGGCACGGCTCGGGGCCAATAAAAATCTTCTTTTTTGGTATCGCGAGCTCTACCGCGATCAGTTCAAGGATTTTCCCAATCCGGCCGAGCTGTCGATATTAGAAATAGGAAGTGGCACTTCGCCTCTGAAACAATTCCTCTCAAACGTAGTCACGAGTGATGTGCTTGATCTGGACTATCTCGATCTTGTGTTTGACTGCCACGGAATCGATAGGTTAGACGCGATTAAAGACAACAGCCTTGATGTTATTAGCCTCACAAATGTGTTGCATCATCTCAAAAGCCCGATTGCATTTCTCAACCATGCAGCCAGCAAGTTGAAATCAGGCGGCAAAGTGATTGCGACTGAGCCCTTTTTTTCCGTGCTATCAACTCCCATCTTCAAGTATCTGCACCACGAACCAGTCGATTTCCAAATTTCTGATCCGGAGCTTGCCAAAGTGCGAGGGCCGCTGGAATCCGCCAACATCGCGTTGCCATGGCTAATTTTTTTTAGGAAGCGCGAATGGCTGCAGCGGTTGAATGATAAGTTCGATATTGCGAGTCTTTCGGCTCGCCCTTATAGCGCCCTATCCTACATGGCCACTGGGGGGATATCGCACAGGTTGCCGATTCCACGTCTTCTTTATCGCGCCTTGTTTTTTATAGACCGCGCATTCAGCCATTATTTCCCACGCTTGTGCGCCTCTTTCTTTACAATAATTCTGACGCGACGTTAAATGTCGGCAGCCTCGCTCCTTCACAGTATTGGAAACAAGGCTTACGTACGTGGTTTTCCAATATACCGCCTGCTTTATGGCGCTTTTAAAGCTTACACTGATCGCGCGGAACGGCAGCTACTGAGAAAGATCCTGTGTCACGGCGCCGTTGTCGCAGATGTCGGCGCTAACATCGGAATTTACTCGCAGTTTCTTTCCCGCTGTGTTGGTCCCACCGGCCTGGTTCATTCCTTCGAACCGTCGCCGGATAACTTCAGGCGATTGTCTGCTGCGACACATGATCTTTCAAACATCCGACTCACCCAAGCTGTGGTTGGGGACAGAAGCGGCGAGTGCAAGCTTTACGTTTCGGACAAGCTAAACGTCGATCATAGAGCGTACAAGGCCGATGGAGATTCACGCCGTGCCGTTCCAACTGAAATGGTCGCGCTCGACGATTACTTCAAACCCGGCCAACGCGTTGATTTGATCAAGATGGATATTCAAGGATACGAGCTTCATGCGTTACGCGGCGCCCAGCGCGTGCTACAGGAAAACCCCGACATCAACCTTTTGCTCGAGTTTTGGCCTGCTGGCTTGGAGCAGGCGGGCGTCGGCTGGGAAGAACTTGTCGAGTTGCTTCACGGCTTAAATATGAATCTGACTCTGGTGAGAACCTGTGGTTTGGTTCCCTTCGATGAGCGCGATGTTCGAAGGGATGCCTCTTGGTACGTTAATCTTTTCGCAAGGCGCAGGCGGGTCCACGATCTGCAATTCAATGGATTGCATATGGCCTGAAGTCGCAAAGTGATGTGAGCGGGATTCTTGGGCAAATCACGTCAATGATTACGGTCGAGTAAATGCGTACAATCATCGTCACAGGATCCGCGGGATTGATCGGTTCGGAAACGGTAAAGCGATTCTTTGGTGCAGAAGCATCGACGAAGAAGACGCGTGATAATCTAATCGCGAACGTCCGCGGATATGATCATCATGATCTCGACATCCGGGACGCTTCCGCGCTCGCAGAGCTATTCAAAGGTTATCACGGAAAAATCGATGCGATCGTGCATACGGCTTCGCAACCATCACATGATTGGGCGGCGCGCGATCCTTGAACCGATTTTACGGTTAATGCAAATGGCACGTTAAACTTGCTCGAAGCAGCGAGAATATTTTCTCCCGAGGCGCCATTTGTTTTTACTTCGACAAACAAAGTTTATGGCGACTCACCGAACCGGTTGCCACTGCAAGAATTGGCGAGGCGGTGGGAAATCCAGCCAGGGCATGAGTATGCGCAGGGAATCTCAGAAAGCATGAGCATCGATTACAGCGAGCATTCGCTCTTCGGGGCATCCAAAGCCGCGGCAGATCTTTTGGTGCAGGAATATGGACGTTATTTTGGAATGCCGACCGTTTCTTTTCGCGGCGGCTGCCTTACCGGTCCGGCACACGCCGGGACCGAGCTGCATGGTTTTCTGTCTTACCTGATGATATGCACCGTGAGCGGCAGGCCTTATCGCGTTTTCGGATACAAGGGCAAACAGGTTCGTGATAACATTCACAGCTTCGACTTGGTGGAAGCGTTTGTGGAATTCGTCCGAGCGCCGCGCAACGGAGAAGTGTATAACATTGGTGGCGGCCGGCACAGCAACTGTTCGATGCTCGAAGCAATCGATTTGTGCGAAGAAATTAGCGGGCGCAAATTAGCTTAGAGCTACGCGGAGACGAACCGTATTGGCGACCACATCTGGTGGATCAGCGATGTCCGAAAGTTTCAGAAGCATTACCCGGCCTGGAAATTTCGCTATAGTTTGCGAGAAATTTTGGAAGAAATTCACCGCGCAGTCAGCGATCGCACAGCATAGCACGCTGCACCCAATTACCGGTCCTCGATGTGGAGTCCTTTGCTAAAATACACCCGAGGTGAAACGAAATGACCAGTTTGCTCCGGCATCGGCGTGAATCTTCCCGCATGAGCATCCGCTTCGTCTAACACCAGCCAAATCCAATAGGGCAGTGCGACCACTTCTGTACCGGGCGGCACCTGTTTGAATCGACCGGCGAAGGGGAGGTACCTTCCTCGTGGGATATTTTGAATGAAGTCTTTTCTAGAAATGTTTGGCAACCAAGTGGGCTGGGCGTCATCGACAACGCGCAAGTGATAGCCAGCTTGCAACGAACGCAGATCGAAAGAACTCACGGAAGGGTCTCTCACGGTAAGTTCATCCACCATTAATTCGACAGGGTGGCGGCGATTTTTGGCAGTGGAGCTCGTACCGACCAAACAGCACGAAGCCGAGATGATCGCGATCGAAAGCGTTCCGCCTATGGCCGCGGCTGAGCCAATAGCAATCTTCGACTGGGGCTCTGGCTTCGACTCTGGGCTAACCTCGTGAAATTTGTTGACAATCGACAGATAGAAAGCCCCTACCCCTGAAGCGGGTAAGAGGAAGAACAAGGGAAGTGTGGCAGCAAAGATACGCGTTTCCCCGTCCCACGGCGGCGCGAAGGGAAATGAGAAAATCATTCCCAGTAAGCCCGCCAGATTAAGCCAGCTCAGGGCTTGATATGTTTTGAGGTTCGGGGCGAGGCGCCTTCCTCTCATTAAGAAGAACAGCGAGAGCGTAAGCCCGAGAACCGCGAACCAACGAGCAAATTCTGTAAACCACACAGGAGGCATTTGTGGATAGACAGAGCGAAACGGAGTGTTCTTCGACCAAAGAAAGCGCAGCGCGCGCCACCATCCTTCCAACAGCTTGCCTGGGTGATGGCTAATCTCAGCGAAACACTTCTCTCTCAGCAAGCCCAATGCTTGTGCATAAACTAACTCTGCCGGTGGCTGCCGATCAGATGGCACCATGCTAGCTTTGTCTCGCCATAGCTCTTCAGCCTGGTTCCGGCCATCCACCCAAGTCCCGCCATTTAGCAATCCATACATGCAAAACCATGCGTTGGAAGGAGCCGGCGATGCCACAACCTGATAGAACGTCATGCTATGTAAGAACAACGATGTGGTCACAGCTACCGCACTAAGAGCAACCATTCTGCCTCGGGCCTTGAGGTTGCCCTGGAATAATTCCCACGAGGCGAGGACAAGAAATGGTAGCGTCATGTAAGCCGCTGGTCTCGCATTCAAAGCCTGGGTAAGGAGAAAGAGACCGCCACAATAGAGCCAGATTTTCGCCTTTCTCTGAGTCGCGATACCTTCAACCAACAACGCAACGGCGCAGAGTGAATAAACGAAGGCTAGTTGTTCCGTCATGAATAACCCCGTGCAGTGGATACGTACGTAGAATGTAGCGCAGACCAAATACACAGTTGCCGCCAGACCGCCCAAACGACTGCGGATCACTTCGAAAGCTGACCACGTGGCCAGCGCCATGACAATCGTCGAAACGAACGTAACCAACAGAAAATCGTGTCTGAAGATTTTTAGAAGGACAGCTAAAAGAAGAGGATAAGGATCCCTGGCTCCAGCCATGGCGGTGATCTGTTGACCATTGAGCAGATTGCTGGCTGCAGTATAATACAAAACCGCATCAGCTCCCGGCAAAATACCCCAGGCTTGGAAAGGACTCAGCGCAGGGTGAGAACCAGTATTGTAGCACCACGCCTGGAAAACCGCCTGGGTGAGCGCTATCACTAACAAGGAAGACGCGTTCCCCTGTCCAGACCGGAAGAAGCGCGGCAGAACCGCCGCCATCGCGCAGAGTGCTACAACCGTCCACGTGTCTTTACATAAAGGGCGCAGCCACGACACTGGCATGGGGTGGGTCAGAACCCAAACGGCTGGAAGGAGGGCTACCAGAGGGTATACGATCGGAAGCCATTTTTGAATCCAGCGGAACTGAATTTGCGTCGACATTTCAACTATTGATCAGCCGACATGACTCCGCGCTCTTAACGCGCTTCAAGTCACTTAATGAGGTGTCATGCATGTCGGATTCGCCCTAAGCCAGGAGTATGCCACAGTACTTTTCGCACAACGGGTTGCTCACCTCGCGGATGCAGGCTTGGTGGTCGCGCCCTGCACAGGAATCTCATCCTCAGAAAGAACTCGATTGTCCGCACTGCGGACCATGTAACGCAATTCTGGATTGTAATCGCGTATGTAACCTAGGAATCCAGTCGCGTTAAGTTTACCTAGGTAAAACACGTGATTAACAAACGGACTTGTCGGCAAGGAGCGCGCCACTCCGCACACTACTCCAGTTGAATCGACAATCACGAATGCCTTCGGAGTTATGTATCGCTTCCTGATTTGCCGACCGACGATCCATGACATCGGAGTAATCGCCCATCGCATGATCGGGGCTACGTGTCGCTTCGTTAGTGCCTGACCAACAACTCGCGCTGCTGGGGCGCCATTATCGCATTGAACTAAGGCAGTCACGGCACATCGACCCTCTAGCTTCAGACGCATGTGCCGTCCCCCCAACAAATCTTGCTCCCTAAGACCGATCCAATCGTGCATTCCATCCGCGAACATATCCAATCGACGCACGCGAAATCGTTCCGCCACGTGATAAATCCGTTTTGGGTCACCGCCAAAGATTCTGACTTGACGCTCATCACAAACTCCGTTAACCAGGCTAACCGCACCGTATTCGGCCGAGGCTCTCGTCCATCTAGCGTTCAAGCCACTCCGGTAGTGCTGAGGAAAAGCCAGAACAGGCAACGCAAAAGCAACTAGCCATACTGACCAGCGTAGCCATGGCTTAGATTCGGCGTATTGAATGACGACTAATAGCAGACCAGTCCAAAAAAGTGTAGTCCAAAATAGGTAGCGCGGTAAGAGAAATTCAGATTGAAAGTGTGGCCCGCGAAGGCGGTTCCCAACGACAACGATGGCCATCGCGACAAAGTTAAAAGTAACCAAAGCCATTCCAATGAGCTTAAGGCTGCTTCTAGCCAAGTCTCGACGCATCAGTGTCAAAACCATTGCAACCACGGCGAGTGTGATCCCGGCTCCGCCAAACCAGGGTGCCAACATGGAAGACTGGGCTGCTTCAAGGGGCAGAGGCTTCTCGTGCCAGCCCGATGCTGCATAAAAAAATGGGCCGCCAGCCAGTCTGCATAGCCGGGTGACCAGAGCCAGGCCGGCAGAGCCCGCCGCTTGGATCATTCTGTAGTCTGCTAAGTGTGGTGGGATCCGCTGATAGATGATCAGTGCTGCCGCAGCGGCGATACCAAGCAGTACAAAAGATCGCCACGGAAGTCGCAAGCACAAAGCCAGGAACAGCAGAGTTGGCCAAATCGCAAGGCCGGTACCAAAGCTGAAGGAGGCCACAAACCCGGCACATATTACGATCAGGGTTGCTGGCAACGACCGTAGCATGCTGACGCCCATCTTTGGCAGGAGGAGAAAGGCAAGAACTGCACCTACTGTTACTAAGGAGCATATACAGTTAAATCCCCCTGACCCGGTGATAGGGCCACGGCCCATCCAAAAGTTGCCGACGATTACGACGAGGGTAGCGATGACTTTGGCAGTGAGACCTACTGTTTTATCGCGCCAAACTGGTATCAGCAGCAGCGTGAAAGTTAGAAAAAGCAGCATCAGCCCGGCTATGAAGAGCAATTCCTGGTCACCATGGAAAAAGCGAAGGTCAGCGAGCCAAAAAAAGCTCGGGAAAAATATCAAATGCTCGGCGTGTTTAAGTAGCGAGCTTTCGAGCCAAGTGTGGCTTAGGCAAAAATCGTAAATTGACCAGTAATCGAGATGTGTCACAGGCCAGTGACCCAACCAAAGATAGACAACGCCTGAAACTAAAAGGATAATTGCCGCCAGCGCGGCGCATATGCGAACAACCCACTCAGCTACTAAGGCAAACTTATGCATCTGGTTAAACGTGAAGTTGGCGTCGAGCGAGGTTGCAGGTACCAGAACGACGTTGCGTTCACTCTGTGGCCCCCTGCTCTAGGCGGAACCGAACGCAATTACGCTGAGTTCGAGTATTAGGGCCTCTGAGCAGATAGCTGGCAGCAACTTGCCGCGATGGTTTAACGAGTCAAATTGAAAGTGGAGCGAACGGATGGACACACACTGTATCACTTCTGACACTCGAGAAATATGATGACGTATGGGATACGTAACGGCTTTGTGTCGACGCATGTATTTACGTTTTTAAAAACATCGCTTGCAAGCTGACGGTACATTTGCTCTGTCCGAATATTTTGGCCTCGGTCCTTGGACATAATGTACCTGGAGAGAAACCCCTGGTTTGGCAGCCAGCATGCTTCAAAAGACACGAATCGCCCACCCTTTTTCAGCGCGCGATGCGCGAAGCGGATGCAATGCTGAGCTTCGTTATCCTCCAAGTGATGCAGAATGCCCAGTGCTGTCACAACATCTGCATCCCTGAATCGCGGGTCATCCCAAAGGGACTTCGTGTCGCCCACGACGAAAGTTCCCCTTGCGGCGTGTATCCGTTTGGCCGAAGCAATACAAGCTGGATTGACGTCGAGCCCGAGATAATCGACATCTGGAAGCCATGGTAGTATCTGTGCCGGGCCACATCCAATATCGATGACCTTATCACCAGCTTTGGCTCGGACGTGGTGGCGAATAAACTCCCGACGCAGCGCGTTTCCGCCAATAGCGTCTTGCCACAAGTTGTACAGCAGCGGAACCTTTAGCCAACGCTGTAACCCAGAGTTACGTTGCATATTGAGCTTGCTCAAAGAGATTGATGTTTCTTCCTCAGTGTGGTTTCCGGGCTAAATAGGAGCAACAATTTCGCAGTAGATTCCTTGGCCTGCCGTTATCAGAATGTAGCACGGTAAGAGTCGGATTTGTCCGATAGCTCCGTGCTACGCATTGACGGAAGTGCGCAGTCGTCCGCAAGCGAGGAGGGACGTGCCGAACGGGACCCGGAATGGCAATGCAGTCTCGACGTTCTTCATGCCGTGCAGCAGCAGCCGCGATACGGTGTTTGGCGGGACGAAACCGGTTCGAATCGTGTCGCGTCGCTTTGCTCGGCGCAAGAGAGCTTTGCGTGCAAGCAGCAACGGGGCCATGAGCATTCCCCATGGCTCGACGGCCTCGGCTTCCACGCCGCAACTGTCCAATAACTTTCTCAAACCGCCCAACGTATAACGCCTCAGGTGACCCGCTGCTCTATCGTAATCACTGAAAAGGAGCATGCTGGCTGGCACATTGACGGCGACTAATCCGCCTGAGCGCAGATGTCGTAATGCAGCACGGAGAAATGTGACGTCATCATCGATGTGTTCAATCACATCCAACAGGAAAACAGCATCGTAGCGGCCTAACAGTGATGGTTCCTGATCCAGTATGTTGTAAACGAAAAGGTGGCCTTTGCCCGGCTTTGCCATCTCCAGCGCCGCCCGGTTTAAATCGCATCCGTCTATCGGAATGCCAAGGTCATGCTCTAACATGTCGCGGGCGACTCCATGGCCGCATCCGATTTCCAAAGCGTTTCGCACCTGGCCGCCCGCACGCTTAAGTGCCCGCATGAGTCGACAGTGTCGCCATTGCATCCAAAAATGGTCCGCGGTCGCGAACTGGAACCACTCGTCGGCCATGGAAACTGCTTGAGGTGCAGAGAGAGTTTTAATCGCGCTCATCGGACTTTTCGAGGTTGATTGTGCGCTCAACGATGAAAGATGGGCGCGCTTTCACTTCCATGAACATCTGGCCGATGTACTCACCAAGAATCCCCAGGTATAGGAAGATCAATCCATTAGAGAGGAGCAGAAGGATCACCAGTGTCGAGAACCCGGGGGCTGCAATGTGAATGTCGGTAAACAATGCAACCCCAAGATAAATGAGCGCACTTATCACCGCGCTGAGGGAGAGAAGGCCGCCGCAGATGAGTCCGACCCTCAATGGTCTTGTTGAGAAGGATGTCAGCCCCGAGAAGGCAAGCTTGGTGAGTTTTGGCAACGAATATTGAGGAGAGCCCGCTGCCCGAATTGGTCGCGAAATGGGAAACGGCTTCGACGGCAATCCGACCCATGCACGTAATCCCCGTACGAAACGCAGCTTTTCTGGGAGACTTAGCAGCAGACGAACCGCTCGGCGGCTCATCACGCAAAAGTCGCCGCTGTCGGCCTGGACCGGGCTATCAGCCAAGTAAAGATAAAGCCGGTAAAACACGAAATAGAAAAACCGTTTGAGTTTCGTCTCGCGCCGACTCGTTCGTACGCCGTAGACCACATCAACTTTCTCCTTCGTTAAGATTCGATACATTTCGAGAAGGACTTCGGGCTCGTCCTGCAAATCTGCGTCCATGATTCCGACATAATTTCCCGATGCGAAAGACAGGCCGGCCGAGACCGCACTTTGGTGACCGAAGTTCCGCGTTAGCACAATCAACTTAACGGATGGATCCTCGCTGGCCCAGGTTTCAATGAGTCTTGCACTCCCGTCAATCGATCCATCGCTCACAAAAAGCAGTTCCCAGGTAGCTGGCCGATTTCGTATCTTTTGCAATCGCTCGCGCAACAATGGCAGAACCTGCTCCTCGTTTAGGAAAGGAATCACGATGCTCAATTCCAGTGGGCTCATCGCTGTTACGAAGGGAATCTTCTACCTTAATGGCAAGGATTGCGAGCAACGAAACTCGTCATCTCGACAGCCACATCTTACATTGCATGCCACTAAATGGTCACTTGTAAAGCCGGTCAAAGAATCGGCCGTTGTTGATGTTTCCCAACGCGTTTGCGCATAATCACGAGAATCGCAAAAGCCAGCAGCAATAAGATCGTGATTCGATTTAATGCGGCCAAGACCCGAAATAGTGTGGGAGAGTATTCAAACTCGACACGATTCTTTCCGGCGGGGAGGAGAACTCCGGTCTGCCACTGGTTTACGCGCAAAACCGGTTGCTTTTTACCGTTGACCCGGACCTTCCAGGCCGGCGTGAACCATTCGTTCAAAACCAGCAGTGAAACCGAATCACATTCGACCGCCGAATAACTTCGATTCGGTTGGTCGACAATCTTGACGATGCGGGCTTGAGAAGGCTGCAACGAATCGCGCAACAGGGTCTGAATCCTTTTGAGGTCGCGCGGGGTCACATAAGCTTCCGAGAGATAATCAAAGCCTGTCCTAATCCTTTTTAGGAACTCGTTCTCGTTCTTGCAGAACCCTGCAACCCGGTGCACCAGGGTGAGTCGCGCCATGGGATTCCTATTTTCGTACAACCGGTAGCCTTCTATCTCCAGTATCTGCTTGGCGCCCGCGTCTGTAGGAGAATAACTGGGTCCGCATAAAACGTAACGCGCGCCCATCATCTCATCTAAATCAGGAACGTTGGTCAAATTGCTGAAACGAAACTGATCATACGGCTGCGGAGGTAGCTGATTGTAGAAGCTTTTGATTCCATAGTAACTTGCGTTCATTGCCCAAAACCGGTTCGAAAACGCCTTGTCACGGAAATCTACCCGGTAACCTATAGCATCAATCTTGTTCACGATGTCCTGGATAATCCTGTGACTAAGCAAGTTCATTGGCTTGTTGAAATCCGATTGCGAAATCGAAATTCCCCTTGTCGGAACAACCACGGCGGCCACCGAAACCAGTGCTGCCGCTGGGACCAGCTTATTGCGGCGAGGTACTCTACAGACATAGCCGAGCACGAACAGAATCGGTGCCACTGCCAGAATCCAAAATCCAGTCTGCGTTCGGAGGGGTCCCGCGTTCTGAAAAAGCTCCCAGAGAATGATTCCAGCGAAAATTAGGATCAATGCTGCAGCCGGAATAAGCGGGCGCGGATTTCGGTGTTCTTTGTATCGCTTAAAGCTCCGCGCCAGCAGACTATAGCCAAGTCCGCTTAGGAAGGAAACGCCAATCACGAAGAGAACGAGATGCCGCCCCGCCTCTCGAATTTGATTAATAAATGGGAGGCGAAAATTGACATAGGCAAATCCAAGATTGGTCCCAAAGCCGGAAAGCAGGCCATACAAGCTGATGATTACAAATGCCACACCCAGCACACGAAAAAAAGAGTCAAGCCGGCGAAAGTAAACGACTGCCAGCAGGGTTCCGACCACACCAAGCGGCCCTATGTAAGGACTGCCGACAATGGAAATCAACGTTGGCCTTATTACAATACCGAGTGCCTGGCTCAGTGAGAGCTGATGCAGGTTGAAATTTTGCCATGGAATGTGCGCATTTCCAATCACAGCAGCGCCGGCGCCGATATGCCGGATCATTCCGCCCTTAGCGAGGTACATCGGGAGCGCCGCAACTGCTGCCAGGCCGAATGTAATGGCACTGCACACCACCACGCCCCTGGCCACGGGCCAGATTGGTGAAAAGCGCCTCTGAAGGCACATCGACACAACGCCCGTTGTAAAAAGTATCAAACACGTCAGGGCAGCGTGAATTACCGCCTGGGAAGGGCTTGCCAGGGTCAGCAGGCCCGCCGCGACGGAAAAAACGAGAATTCCAGACACCGTCCCAGGAGTGCGCAACATGAGCACGGCGCCTGCAAGCACCAAGGGTAACCACGCGTAGCTGGCCGTGACTGTGATCCAACTTGCGTAGAGTTCTGTATTCCGAGCCAGCAGTCCCACAGTTGCCCCAATGTAAGAGGCCCAAGGCCTAATTGTAGCGCAACGCAACAAGACATAGAGGTTGATGTAGAAAACGAAGATGTGGAGCATTGTCAGATGCGTGAGCGTGTAGAGCGAGTTCAGCGGCCCGCCGTAGTTGATCAGCCCAAAAAAATAAAATGGATAGAGAATGGAAAAATGGGGGCTCTCGAATACTGGAAAGCCCGTCCCAATGTCGGGCAAATAGTACGGAACGGCTCCAGATAACGACAACCGCGACACCTCGGCGAATATGGGCCCATACACATGGACATTGTCCAGGAATGGCCCAAACAGGAGGTGTGATGTTACAAATTGAACGTAACGAAGGGCGAAGGTAACAACTAGTGCAACAACAGCAAAGATCTCCGGAGCCCGACTGGGAAGGGATTGCTCGTGCGTCATCAGCTTAGGGGAACCACCGAAGTTCGGCTAGCGGCAACTGTAGTTGGTATACTTCATGAGAAACAAGTCCGTGGTGCGCTGCAGTCCGGCTGCTTCGACTTCTGACGTCTTGCCAATTTACTGTAGCGCGAGCAGATACATTGCGACCAACGTGAGCAGAAAATACGGAACAAGCACCGCCGCTCCGGCGTAATCCTTAGCCATTCGCTGCCCAAAAAATAGCGCAAGGATCGCAACCGCGGAAATGGCCGCTCCGTAGAAGGCAACTGTCGAATCGCGCGAAGCGATGAGCACCAGGCACCCGATCGCGCTCAATGCTCCTGCTGCAAGTTCGAGGATGGTGATTACGGTTACCAGAGTGGGAACCATTCGCGCTAACGGGCTTTTCGCTAAATGTCCTTTCAGCCATTCGAGGTTTCCGCGCCGATCGACGATTTTATCAATTCCCGATTGAAGAAAAAGAATCGCCAGAAAAGCCGCCGTGAAAAGCTGCATCAGATAAGTTGCTTCGGCCGACGTGTGCAAAGCTGGCATGACGAACACATCTTAGCTGGAACAATCAAGTTTTGTCGATGTTTCCGTGGTAAGAACATCGCGCTCCGATGTCCAGGACGGCGCAGCGCGTCGTCCTGTCAGCGCAAAAAAGGGACGCGGCCGCCGCGTCCAACGGTTACATCGACCGTTAATTCCATTCTAGTCGCCTTGCGCGACTGCATCGGCAAAGGCGACGTCGCCAGATTTTAGATCCAACTCCGCTTCGGCCGGTGTCCCGAAAACGTGTGCCCGTTTTTCATCGAATTCTTTTTCCCAGCGCGCGACGACTACCGTTGCCAGACAATTGCCAATCACGTTCACGCAGGTGCGCCCCATGTCCATCAATTCATCCACGCCGAAAATTATCGCCACGCCGATCGGACCGAGACCTGATGGCAAAAAACTGTTCAGCGTCGCGAGTAATATGACGAGCGAAGCACGCGGGACGGCAGCCACACCTTTGGACGTAAGCATGAGCGTGAGCATCATCACAATTTGTTGACCGAAGCTCATGTGCCAGCCCGTGTTCGTCTCGGCGGCTTGCGCGACGAACACCGAGGCGAGCGCGAGATAAAGCGTCGACCCATCGAGGTTGAATGAATATCCCGTCGGCATCACAAATCCCACGATGTGTCGCGGCACACCGAAACGCTCCATCGATTCCATCGCTTTCGGCAACGCCGATTCACTGCTCGTGGTCGCGAATGCGAGCGCCGCCGGCTCGCGCACTGCTCTGACGAATTGCCGCACCGGAATCCTCGCGACCCAAATCACTAATCCGAAGACCGACAGGATGAAAATCACGAGTGCCAGATAAAGCGATCCAATCAACTTGGCGAGATTTACCAGCACACCCAGACCCTGCGTGCCGATCGTGTGCGCCATCGCTGCCCCGACCCCAATCGGCGCGAACAACATCACGTAATTTGTAAACTTGAACATGATCTGGGAGAGACTCTCCATCGCACGAACAATTGGCTGTCCTTTCTCGCCAACCGCCGAGACCGCGAGCGCGAAGAGCACACTGAACGCAACGATCTGCAAAACATCGCCGCGCACCATTGCTTCGATCACACTGGATGGGAAAGCGTGCACGATTGTTTCGACCAGAGTCTTCGGATGGCTTTCGCCGATTGTCTTAATGATCTCGGTGTTGGTAGCCGCGAGCGTTACGCCTACGCCGGGCTTCGTGAAATTGACTACTGCCAGCCCAATGAACAGCGCAGCCGTAGTGACAATTTCGAAATAGACGAGCGCTTTCACGCCCATGCGCCCCACTTTCCGAAGCGCGCCCGCGCCGGCGACTCCGACCACAATCGTCGAGAAGACGAGTGGTGCGATGATGGATTTGATCAGGTTAATGAAGATGTCGCGCAGAAAATAAACTGCGTTCCCCCAATCGGGCCTTAGCCAGCCAATCACACCGCCTACAACCAACCCGATCATGATCTGTACCGTCAAAGAGGGCCGATACCATGGCCGGCGCATCCGTTGAGAAACTGTCTTGGTCATTGCCATTGCCATTAACACAAAGCGGAAATCCAAAACAGTGCGTTTCAGCTCGTGCTTGCAACGCAGGCATCCTGCCTGTGGGACAACCGGGCGTCTCGCCTGGTTGATGAAGGAACCGATACGCTTTAATCAATCATGCGCTCATCGATGCCCGCGTAGGCATCGATTCTTCTGTCGCGCAAAAATGGCCAGTGCGTCCGATGCTCGTTTACGCTGTCCCATTCTACATCCGCCATTACAATCTCTTCTTTATCGACGGAACCTTTTGCAATGATTTCGCCGTCTGGTCCGCAAACAAAACTTTGCCCCCAAAATTCGATTCCGTCCCCGCCGGCAGGCGCTTCTTGACCGACACGATTTGCCGCAGCGACATAGCAGCCATTCGCGATCGCGTGGCTGCGCTGGATCGTTTCCCACGCGGAATGTTGCGCTGCGCCGAAGTCTTTCTTTTCCGATGGGTGCCACCCGATTGCCGTTGGATAAAAAATAATCTCGGCGCCACGCAACGCCGTCAGACGTGCTGCTTCTGGATACCACTGATCCCAGCAAACACAGACGCCGATCTTGCCGCGTCGCGTCTGCCACGCCTGAAATCCCAGGTCCCCGGGCGCAAAATAAAATTTTTCGTGATAAAGCGGGTCGTCCGGAATATGCATCTTGCGATATTTGCCTAGCAACTTTCCATCTGTGTCGATGATTGCCGCCGTGTTGTGATAAACGCCGGCGCTGCGTTTCTCGAAGAGTGACGCAATAATCACCGTGCCGGTTTCGCGCGCGACATCTCCTAATGCCGATGTCGATCTGCCCGGCATTTCCTCAGCCAGCTCAAAGTTTTCGTGATCTTCTGTCTGACAAAAGTATTGCGACCGAAAAAGCTCCGGTAAACAAACGATTTGAGCGCCTTTTCCTGCTGCCTCGCGGATGAATTCAATTGCATGCGAGAAATTCTTTTCCGGGTCGATGCCACAGCGCATCTGAATGAGTCCGATTTTTGTCCGTCCTGAATTCATTTCCGATTCTCAGTAACACCGGGCTTTAGACCGGTGTTGCTGCCAGTGCAAGGATCATAAGCCGTTTTAAGGGCTTATTTTTGTAGGATCGCGAAAGTCGTTAAAACGGCTCGGCATAACTGGCGAGCAAAACACCTGGCTGAAGCCAGGTGTTAACGAAATTTTCGCGCGGCTATTTCACCGATTCAGCTGGCACGATCTTCACGCTTTCGATTACGACGCGCTTTGTCGGCTTGCTCGTTTCGCCCTGTGCATTTCGCTCGACCGGCGTGTTGCCGATTTTTTCGAGCACATCGTCGCCTTTAATTAGCTTGCCGAAAGTCGTGTATTGATGATCGAGCCGGTGCACGGGTGCAAGACAGATGAAGAATTGCGAACCGGCCGAATCCGGATCGGAGCTGCGCGCCATTGAGAGCACGCCGCGATCGTGCGGATGATCGTTAAACTCAGCCTTGATCTGGTAACCCGGACCGCCTTGTCCGTAACTGTTCTCTTTCGCCGGATCTTTCGAATTTGGATCGCCTCCTTGGATCATGAACTCTTTGACGATCCGGTGGAAAATGGTGCCGTCGTAGAAACCCTGGCGCGCCAGTTTTTTGAAATTCTCGATCGTGTTTGGCGCAGCATCAGTCCAAAACTGCACCACCATTTCGCCTTCGCTGGTTTTGATCACGGCAACTTCGTTTGATGTGTTCATTGAAGGAGTTTCTTTCTTGTCTTCCGCGACTGTCGTTGCAACCAACGCGGACGCAATTAAGCAACAAAATAAAGATCTCATGTCGGCCAATGGTAATACTCAACGATTAACCTTCAACATTACATAAACCCGTGGGTCGTCCTGATCGAAGTGAAGGATCTCACATCAACTGATTAATCACCCAATGTGCCCAGCGTGATCAGCGAGTCTTTGCGAGGCCCCTCGCTTCGCTCGGGATGACGCTTGAATTGTATTCCTGCAAACTGCGCACCTGAACTTTTCGTTTTTGTAACGACCGGATTCCGTTCGCGCTGGCCAGCGCGGCGCGCACCGTTGTCATGATCGGGATCTTCGCGGCAAGCGCGGCATTCCGAATGACCACTTCATGCTCGCGGGGAATTTTTCCGCTCGGCGTGTTGATGATGAAGTTGATGTCCCCATTCTTGATGCGGTCGAGAACGTTTGGGCGTCCCTCGTGAATCTTGAAGACCTTTGTCACTTTGATTTTTGCTTTCGAAAGCGCCTTTGCGGTTCCGCTTGTGGAAATGATTTCAAAGCCGAGTTTCACAAACTCGCGCGCGACTGGGATCACCGCTTCCTTGTCCGTGTCCTTGACGCTGATAAAGACCTTTCCTTTTTTCGGCAGCGGCGGCGGCGCAGCCATCTGCGACTTCGCGTAGGCAAGGCCGAGATCGATATCCATGCCCATCACTTCTCCTGTCGATTTCATCTCCGGACCCAGCGAAATATCGAGTCCCTCATAACGCAGAAACGGGAACACCGCTTCTTTCACCGAGAAATGTTTCGGCACAATTTCTTTCGTGAACCCGAGATCCCTCAATGATTTTCCAGTCATCACGTTGGCGGCCAGTTTTGCCAGAGGGATGCCGATCGCCTTGCTGACGAAGGGAATAGTGCGCGACGCGCGGGGATTCACTTCCAGGACATAAACGTCGTCGCCTTTGACGGCGAATTGCACGTTCATCAGGCCGCGCACATTCAACTCACGCGCCATCGCCTTCGTCGCTGCGGAGATTTCATCGAGGATTCTTTGCGACAATGAGAATGTCGGAATTACACAGGCGCTGTCGCCGCTGTGAATTCCCGCTTCCTCAATGTGCTCCATGATGGCGCCGATCACGGTCATCTCACCATCTGAGATGCAATCGACATCAACTTCGATCGCATCTTCTAGAAAACGATCGATTAGAACCGGACGATCAGGCGTTACTTCAATTGCGCTTGTCATGTAACGCCTGAGGTCTTCCTCGTTATATACGAGCTCCATGGCGCGACCACCGAGCACGAACGAAGGCCTGACGAGCACCGGGTATCCGATCTTCTTGGCTATTGCGACCGCCTCTTTTGTGCTTGTCGCCGATCCGTTGGGAGTTTGGCGCAAACCAAGTCTGTCGAGCATGGCGGCGAACAGTTGCCGGTCTTCCGCCGTCTCGATGCTTTCAGGCTGCGTCCCAAGAATCGGCACGCCCGCCGCCTTCAATCCGCTTGCCAGATTTAACGGTGTTTGCCCGCCAAACTGGACGAACACCCCTTCCGGTTTCTCCTGATCGTAAATGTTGAGCACGTCCTCAAGCGTGAGCGGCTCAAAATAAAGTTTGTCGCTCGTGTCGTAATCGGTGGAAACCGTCTCCGGATTGGAGTTGACCATGATCGTTTCGAATCCCAGCTCGCGCAGCGCGAACGCGGCGTGCACACAGCAGTAATCAAACTCAATTCCCTGGCCGATCCGGTTGGGGCCACCGCCCAGAATCATGATTTTGCGCTTGCCGCTCTCCCGCCGCTCGTTCTCGTCGCCGTAAGTCGAGTAGTAATAAGGTGTGTAAGCTTCGAACTCTGCTGCGCATGTATCGACCAGGCGGTACGTCGGTACGACACGTTCAGCTTTTCTCTTTGCTCGAATTGTTTCTTCCGAAGCGCCTCGCGCAACTGCCAACTGTCGGTCCGAGAAACCGAGCTTCTTCGCGCGCGAGAATATTTTCGTCTTCAAACATCGCGTTTCAGCAACGAGGTCAGCGATGTTTCTCAGAAACCACTTATCGATTCTTGTCAGGTCGTAAACCTCATCAATCGACGCGCCTTTTTGGAATGCCTGTGCGAGGTAAAAAATTCGTTCCGCATTCGGGATCGCTAGCTTCAGTCGCAGCGTTTCAAGGTTGACATCTTTGTCTGCCCCGTCGCCCAATAAGCCGAAACGCTTGATCTCCAGACTGCGCAGTGCTTTTTGCAACGCTTCCTTGAACGTGCGACCAATCGCCATCGCTTCGCCGACACTTTTCATGCGCGTCGTAAGCGTCGCATCCGCTTGCGGAAATTTTTCGAACGTGAACCGCGGCACCTTTACCACGCAGTAATCGATGGTCGGCTCGAAGCAGGCCGGCGTTTCGCGCGTGATATCGTTTTTGATTTCATCCAGCGTGTAGCCGACCGCGAGTTTTGCGGCGATCTTAGCAATCGGAAA
>Ga0137403_10001813_pt1 | contig 26627 bp, 34 predicted proteins | sample CZOMad2_1_16fung_FD_122057 | JGI IMG/M metagenome (GOLD analysis project Ga0137403, IMG submission 122057) | Vadose zone soil fungal communities from Angelo Coast Range Reserve, California, USA - CZOMad2_1_16fungal (Hybrid Assembly) | ecosystem: Environmental > Terrestrial > Soil > Vadose zone... | reverse complement strand
GCCGGCATGCGAGGCCTGATGGCGAATCCGAAGGGCGAGATCATCGAGCGCCCGATCAAGGCCAACTTCATGGAGGGTCTGTCGGTGCTCGAGTACTTCATCTCGACCCACGGCGCCCGCAAGGGTCTCGCCGACACGGCGCTCAGGACCGCCGACTCGGGCTATCTGACGCGCCGCCTCGTCGACGTCTCCCAGGACGTGATCATCCGCGAGGAGAACTGCAAGACGAAGGACTTCGTCGAGCTTCCGATCCAGGTTCCCGAAGGGCTGAACAAGAGCCTGCTCGGCCGGACGGTCGCCGAGGACGTTCACAAGCCGCTCGCTTCGGGCAAGCCCGGCAAGACCGTGCTCGCCGAGAAGGGCGCGCTCGTGACGATGCCGTTGCTCCGCGAGGTGCTCGAGGGGCTCGGCGAGGAGGACTCGGTGGGCGCGACGCTGCCGGTCCGCTCGGTGCTCAAGTGCAAGAGCGAGTTCGGCGTCTGTCAGGCCTGCTACGGCACCTTCCTTGCCACCGGCGGGATCAGCGAGATCGGCGACGCGGTCGGGATCATCGCCGCTCAGTCGATCGGCGAGCCCGGCACCCAGCTGACGATGCGGACGTTCCACACGGGCGGCGTCGCCGGAGCCGACATCACGCACGGTCTCCCGCGCGTGGTCGAGATCTTCGAGGCGCGGAACCCGAAGGGTGCCGCCAAGCTGTCGGAGGTCTCGGGCACGGTCAAGATCGAGGACTCCGACCGCGGGCCGAAGCTCTCGATCCTCGTCGAGGGCGAGGAGGAGCCCGTCAGCTACCAGCTGCCGCGCCGGACGCGCGTGCTCGTCGCCGACGGCCAGATCGTCGAGCCGGGCGACGCGCTCCACGAGGGCTCGCTCAACCCGGCCGACCTGCTGCGCCTGAAGGGGGACACCGCGACCGAGCTGTACCTCGTCCAGGAGGTGCAGCGCGTCTACAAGTCACAGGGTGTCGACATCCACGACAAGCACATCGAGCTGATCGTCCGCCAGATGCTGAAGAAGGTCCGTGTCGAGAGCGCCGGCGACACCGACCTGCTGCCGGGACAGCTCGTCGACAAGGTCGTCCTCGACCGCGAGAACGCCCGCGTCAAGAAGGAGAAGAAGGAACAGGCGACGTGGGAGCCGTTGATCCTCGGGATCACAAAGGCCTCCCTCGCAACCGAGTCCTTCCTCTCGGCCGCCTCCTTCCAGGAGACGACCAAGGTGCTGACCGACGCTTCGATCGAGGGCAAGGTCGACCGCCTGCTCGGGCTGAAGGAGAACGTGATCATCGGCAAGCTGATCCCGGCTGCCACCGGGTTGAAGCGCTACCGGGCGATCGACATCAGCCCGTCCGAGAAGGTGCCTGCGGAGACGTATGAGCGCGAGGCGCTCCTCGCGGCGCTGCAGGAGATCGGCGGGGACGGCGGCGACGGCGCGAGCCTCGCCAGCCTGGGCCTCGACTTCGGCGGAACCCCCGAGTTCGGCGAGGAGAACCCGCCGAGCGAAGAGGTAGAGGCCGAGGAGATCCCCGAGGTCGATACTCCTCTGGACGAGTCCTAGAACGTAAAGCGGAGGCGCGGCGACGGTCGGGCCTCCGCTTTTCCTGCTAGTTAGTGTCGCGCGCGCGTGAAGAGAATCTTTCTGCTTCTCCTGGTCGCCGTCGCCGGCCTCACCACAGCCTCGGCACGTCCCGCGGCGCCTGAGGCTGCGGCCACCGACGCCTGCTCGCTGCCGGCTAAGAAGCCGGTCTGGATCGACTTCGCCGACGGCTCCGTTCCGTTCTGGGAGCTGTTTGCGAAGCCCGGCACCGTCGACGCCGCCTCCAACTTCATCTTTCCGCCGCAGATCCGGGCCCGCGGGGCGAAGACCGTCTACTTCGACCTCAACCTCACCCGGCGGACGGGGACCCCGACCGAGCCCGCCGATCCGGCGACGGTGGCCGACCGCGCGAACCGCTTCTACACGTATGCGTCGAACGCGATGGGGTGCTCCAACCCGGTGATCGCCGAGAACGAACTGCAGGGCGCGAGCACGCTGACGCCTTGGAGCGTGAGCAACGCGCAGTACCGCGCGAACGTGCTGACCTTCCTGCGCACGATCGCCGCCCGCGGTGCGAAGCCCGTCCTGCTCGTCTCAAGCACCCCCTACACGGGCGGCGAAGCCGGCGATTGGTGGCGCCAGGTGGCTCAGGTCGCATCGATCGTGCGCGAGGTCTATTTCCCGGCGCCGAAGATCTACAAGCTCGGCGTCATCCAGGGCAGCCGGACGATCCGCCAGATGTTCCGCGGCGGAGCCCAGGACTTCATCTCGATCGGGATCCCGCCCTCGAAGCTCGGGATCATGCTCGGGTTCCAGACGACGCCGGGCTCCGGAGGCCGGGAGCAGTTGAGGCCGGCGAGCAAGTGGTTCGAGCTGACGAAGCTGCAGGCGCTCGCCGCTCGGGCGGTGGCACGTGAGCTTGGGCTCGCGACGGTCTGGTCGTGGGGTTGGGCGACCTGGACGGCCGCCGAGTCCGATCCGGACAAGCCGACCAACGCCTGCGTCTACCTCTGGGCCCGCGACCCGAACCTCTGCGATGCGCCGCGGAAGGCCGGCGCGGAGCTGAACACCGACGTGAGCGCAGGCCAGCTGATCTTTCCGCAGGGCTCGCGCTGCACCGTCAACCGTTTTCCGGTCCGCTGGGACGTCGCGGCCTCGATCTCACGCGTGACGCAAGACCCGCAGCCCGCTTTCACCGCTGCTTACTCCCGCGCCGTGGCGAGCTCGTACGCGCGCGTCACGACCACGGCGATCCTCAATGCCGAGAAGGCGGTGATCGCTCTCCACTTTCACGGGAGCAGGGCCGCCTACCTCGCGGCGCTTGGCCGCGATCGCGCCAACGTGGGGATCGGGCGAGGCGTGATCGGCGATGAGCTTCGGCGCTCGCAGATTCAGTCGCGCCTGCATGTCGGGGGCCCGTCGTCGGCGGAGGTTCGGTCGTACTACGACACCTACGCAGCAGCGCCTGTGCGACTTGTGTCCGTGAAGCCCGCGGCGCCGTGGCTCGCGAACTCGAAGCGCGGCTTCGCGCTCGGCGCCGTCGCTCCACCGCGGGTCTTCACGCTCAAGAACGGCCAGCAGGCGACGGTGCGGACGATGACCGGCGTCTTCAAGGTCAAGGCGCTCGGGCCCACCGTCGACCTCGCCGAGCTCCCGCTCGCCAAGGCTCGCAAGCCGATCGTGACCGCGCTCGTCTCGCTCGCCCGCGACACCGCCTACCAGAACTGGCTGCTCGCGCGCGAGAAATCGGCCCAATCGCAGACCCTCTGCTGGCGCGACCAGCTGCCGGCCGTCGAGGTCGTGCCGCTGACCGACTACCTGCCGTATCTCGCGCTCGACTCGGGCGCCGCCGCCTCGACGGCCACGGTCGGCTAGCTCGCCGCGTTCGAGGCGACGACCTGCGCCTTGCCGCGTTCCTTGGCGGCGTAGAGCGCCTCGTCAGCACGCTCGAAGAACGTCGTCGGGTCGTCTTCGGGTTTGAGCTCAGCCACCCCGGCCGAGAACGAGAGCGGTCCTGCCTGCCCGATCGGCCGTGCTGACACCGCGGCCTGAAGGCGCCGGTAGAGCTGGTCGGCGTCGGCAAGCGTCGACTCCGGGAGGATCACGGCGAACTCGTCGCCGCCGACGCGGCAGGCAATGTCCGCCGTGCGGACGACGTCGCGGACGCGTTCTGCCGACTCGGCGATCACGGCGTCGCCCGTGAGATGTCCGATCCGGTCATTGATCGCCTTGAAGTCGTCGAGATCGAGGACGACCAGGGCGAGTTGCCTGTCGTAGCGCTGGGCGCGGGCGACTTCGCGACTGAGCGTCTCGTGGAAGTAGCGCCGGTTGTGCAGGCCGGTCAGGGCATCGAGGTCGGCGAGCTGGCGCGCCTCGCGGAACCGCTTCGCGTTCTCGATCGCGGGCCCGGCTCGCAGCGCGAGCTCCTCGAGCTCCCGCACCTCGTCGTCGTCCCACGAGTGGGAGCGTGAGCGAGAGAAGACTGCGATGAAGCCGATCGAGCCGTTTTCGGTCTGGATCGGCACCGCGAGCCCCGAGTGGATCAGGCCCGTCGAGCCGTCGTTCGAGACCAGTTCGGTGGGGTATTGGTAGACGAGGGAGATCGAACGCGCCTCCGCGCCGCCCGGGGGCCCGGCGATCGCCTGGCGCTGCGCCTCTTCGGTCGTCAGCCCGAGCGTCGCGATGATCGGTGTGTCGGCGCCGTTGTCCAGTCGAGCGAGCGCGGCGTCAACACCCGGCATCGCGCCCGCAGCGTCGAGCGTCCTGGTCAGCACCTCGTCGAGGTCGATCGTGCCGGCGAGCTCGCCGAGCATCTGGTTCCGCCTTCCCTCTTCCTGGGCATGCTCGAGCGCCTCCGACAGCTCGCTGACCATGGTCTCCATGCGCGAGTTCATGTCCGCAACGAGGTCGGCCAGGCGTTCGTCGCTCTGGACGCCCTTCCCGGCGCCGCGGACGAGCCAGAGGACAACCAGCAGCAAGGCGACCGCCGCCGCGCCTGCGGCGATGGCTACGACGATAGTCGTCGTCACACCGACCACTTCTTCGAGCTCATTCGTCCCCCAACTATTCCCGGTCCCCCGCCCAAGCCGCAGCCCAAGCGGGCCCGATCTCACTGTAATTCGCCGAGGGCCGCTTGACTATAGTTTCAAAGTCATAAATACGACCATCCCAGATGCCACATTGACCACCCGAGATCCTCGCAACGATGCGGGTTTCGCGGGTTTGACGCACCGGAGAGCGATTCGCTACCATGCTTGTCCGGTTGGCAGGGGCATGCCCCTGGCCAGCCTTTGTTGTGTCGTAACCCCCTTTCCCCTGGAGAAGCTGCAACAGCAATGCCGACCGTGAATCAACTCGTGCGCAAGGGCCGCACCGCGCCGAAGGCGAGGGTGAAGACTCCTGCCCTACGCGGGGCGCCGCAGAAGCGCGGTGTCTGTACGCGCGTGTATACGACCACACCCAAGAAGCCGAATTCGGCGCTGCGCAAGGTTGCTCGTGTGCGGCTGACGAACGGAATGGAAGTCGGGGCGTACATTCCCGGCGAGGGCCACAACCTCCAGGAGCACTCCGTCGTGCTGATCCGCGGCGGCCGCGTTCGCGACCTGCCGGGTTTCCGTTACAAGGTGATCCGCGGCGGGCTCGACACGGCCGGCGTCGGCGATCGCCGCAAGGGCCGTTCCAAGTACGGCGCCAAGAAGGGCTCCTGAGTGGCTCACCTCGCAACAATCAGGGCGCCTCTGGCGCGCGATAAGCGGCGCCATGCGGCGTCCTCAGTCGCGCCCGTGCTTACTAGCACGGGCACTCCCTGCGTCCTTGCCTGGCTTGCTTCTCCCACGCCAGAGACGCGAGATCGTCACGAGGTGAACCACTAATGCCTCGCCGAGCAGAGATCCCGGTCCGCGAGCTCTCGCCAGACCCAGTCCACAACTCACGCCTGGTCAGCCAGGTGATCAACCGTGTCATGACGCGCGGGAAGAAGAGCACGGCCGAGCAGATCGTGTACGGCGCACTGAATCGCGTCGGCGAGCAGACCGGCAAGCCACCGGTCGAAGTGCTCGAGCAGGCGATCAAGACGATCACGCCCGTGCTCGAAGTCCGCTCCCGCCGCGTCGGCGGCGCGAACTACCAGGTGCCTGTGGAGGTGCCGCAGCGCCGCGCGCGCACGCTCGCCGTGCGCTGGCTCGTCACGTACTCGCGCGACCGGCGCGAGAAGCAGATGTCGGACAAGCTCGCCGGCGAGATCCTGGACGCCCTCAACCAGCAGGGCAACGCCTTCAAGCGCAAGGACGACCTCTACCGGATGGCGCAGGCCAACAAGGCCTTCGCCCATTACAGGTGGTAACAGTGGCGACCGTCGACAAGACAAAGGGCGCCCCTGTGGCCCTGGACCGCGTCCGGAACATCGGGATCATGGCCCACATCGACGCGGGCAAGACGACGACGACCGAGCGGATCCTCTACTACACGGGCCGCACCCACAAGATGGGTGAGGTTCACGAGGGCGCCGCGGTGATGGACTGGATGGCGCAGGAGCAGGAGCGCGGGATCACGATCACGTCGGCTGCGACGACGGCGTTCTGGCGCGACTTTCGCGTGAACATTATCGATACGCCCGGGCACGTGGACTTTACGGTCGAGGTGGAGCGTAGCCTGCGCGTGCTCGACGGTGCGATCGCTGTCTTCGACGCCGTAGCAGGCGTGGAGCCGCAGTCCGAGACGGTCTGGCGGCAGGCCGACCGCTACCGCGTGCCACGAATCGCCTTCATCAACAAGATGGACCGCACCGGCGCGGACTTCTTCGCCTCCGTGCAGTCGATGGTCGACCGCCTCGGCGCCCGGCCGGTGCCGGTGCAGCTGCCGCTCGGCCAGGAGGAGCACTTCCGTGGCGTCATCGACCTGGTCGAGATGCGCGCGCTCGTCTGGCAGGACGAGCTCGGCACGAACTACGAGGTCGAGGAGATTCCAGCCGAGCTGCTCGAGCAGGCGCAGGAGTACCACCACCAGCTGATCGACTCGGTCGCAGACCACGACGACGAGCTCCTCGAGACGTACCTGCTGGATGAGGACGCCGTCACACCGGAGATGCTGAAGCGCGCGCTCCGCGCGGCGACGCTCGACATCACGGTCACTCCGGTGCTCGCGGGCTCCGCGTTCAAGAACAAGGGCGTCCAGCCGCTGCTCGACGCGGTCATTGACTACCTGCCGAGCCCGCTCGACGTGCCACCGGTGCACGGCATCGACCCACGGACCGAGCACGAGCTCTCGCGGCGGCCCGCTGTCGATGAGCCGTTCTCGGCGCTGGCTTTCAAGGTCATGTCCGACCCCTACGTCGGCAAGCTGACGTACATCCGCGTCTACTCAGGGCAAGTCAATGCGGGCGACCGCGTCCTGAACACGACGACGGGCAAGACCGAGCGCGTCGGCCGGATCCTGCAGATGCACGCGAATCACCGCGAGGAGCGGGAGCAGATCATGGCGGGCGAGATCGCCGCGACGGTGGGCCTCAAGAACACGACCACCGGCGACACGCTCGCCACCGACACGGCGCCGATCCGGCTCGAGTCGATGGACTTTCCGGAGCCGGTGATCTCCGTGGCGATCGAGCCGAAGACGAAGGGCGACCAGGACAAGCTGGGCGCCGGCCTGCAGCGCCTCACGGAGGAGGACCCGACCTTCCGCGTCCGCACGGACGACGAAACGGGCCAGACGCTGATCTCGGGCATGGGCGAGCTCCACCTGGAGATCATCGTCGACCGGCTCACGCGCGAGTTCAGCGTCGACGCCAACGTCGGCCGTCCCCAGGTCGCGTACCGCGAGACGGTCAGCAAGCCGGTCGACAAGATCGAAGGGCGCTTCGTCCGCCAGACCGGCGGCCGCGGCCAGTATGGCCACGCCGTGATCAACCTCGAGCCGATGGATCCCGGCGATGGCTACGAGTTCGTCGACAAGATCGTCGGCGGCAAGATTCCCAAGGAGTACATCTCTTCGGTCGACCTCGGCATCCAGGAGGCGATGGAGTCGGGAGTCATGTCCGGCTACCCCGTCGTCGATGTCCGGGTCGAGCTCGTCGACGGCTCGTTCCACGAGGTCGACTCTAGTGAGATGGCCTTCAAGATCGCCGGCTCGATGGCGTTCAAGAACGCCGAGCAGCGGGCGAAGCCGAAGCTTCTCGAACCCGTTATGGCCGTCGAGGTCGTGACGCCCGAGGAGTACCTCGGCGACGTGATGGGCGATCTCAACTCGCGCCGGGGCCGCGTCGAGGGCCTCGAGCCGCGCGGCAACGCGCAGGCGATCCGCGCGCGCGTCCCGCTCGCGACCATGTTCGGCTACGCCACCGACCTGCGCTCGACGACGCAGGGGCGGGCCACGTTCACGATGCAGTTCGATCGCTACGAGGAAGTCCCTCAGTCGATCGCAGGCGAGCTCGTCGACTCACCGACCCCCTCGTAATAGCAACCGGAGGTAAGTAGAAGTGTCCAAGCAGAAGTTCGAACGCAACAAGCCGCATCTCAACGTCGGCACGATCGGTCACATCGACCACGGCAAGACGACCCTGACCGCCGCGATTTCGAAGGTTCTGGCCGAGCAGGGTGTCTCGGGCACTGAGGTCCGGGACTTCAACTCGATCGACAACGCGCCCGAGGAGCGGCAGCGCGGCATCACGATCAACACGTCGCACGTCGAGTACGAGACGGAGAACCGTCACTACGCGCACGTCGACTGCCCGGGCCACGCCGACTACATCAAGAACATGATCACCGGCGCCGCCCAGATGGACGGCGCGATCCTGGTCGTTTCGGCCGCGGACGGCCCGATGCCGCAGACGCGCGAGCACATCCTGCTCGCCCGTCAGGTCGAGGTGCCGTCGATCGTCGTCGCCCTGAACAAGGCCGACATGGTCGACGACCCCGAGCTGCTCGAGCTCGTCGAGATCGAGGTGCGCGAGCTGCTCTCGAACTATGAGTTCCCGGGCGACGACATTCCTGTCGTGCAGGTCTCGGCTCTGAAGGCGCTCGAGGGGGATCCGGAGTGGACTCCGAAGATCCTCGAGCTGATGGCGCAGGTCGACGCCTACATTCCCGAGCCGACCCGCGACACCGACAAGCCGTTCCTGATGCCGATCGAGGACGTGTTCACGATCACGGGCCGCGGCACGGTCGTCACCGGCCGAATCGAGCAGGGTCAGATCAACTCGGGCGACACAGTCGAGATCGTCGGCATCCACCCCGAGACGGCGAGCACCGTCGTCACGGGGCTCGAGATGTTCAACAAGACGCTCGACTTCGCGCAGGCGGGCGACAACGCCGGCGTGCTCCTGCGCGGAACCAAGCGCGAGGAGGTCGAGCGCGGCCAGGTGCTCTCGAAGCCGGGCTCGATCACGCCGCACACCCAGTTCAAGGCCGAGGTCTACGTGCTCTCGAAGGAAGAGGGCGGCCGCCACACGCCGTTCTTCAACGGCTACCGGCCGCAGTTCTACTTCCGGACGACGGACGTGACCGGCTCGATCAAGCTCCCGGAGGGCCAGGAGATGGTCATGCCGGGCGACAACACGAACATGGAGATCGAGCTGGGCCAGCCGATCGCGATGGACCAGGGTCTCCGGTTCGCAATCCGCGAGGGCGGCCGCACCGTGGGTGCGGGCGTCGTCACAGAGATCCAGAAGTAGCGGGGGGCGCCGGTTGGCTCAGAAGATCCGCATCCGTCTCAAGGGCTACGACCACACGCAGCTCGACCGTTCGGCTCAGTCGATCGTCGAGACGGCCCAGCGAACCGGCGCCACCATCACCGGCCCCGTCCCCCTGCCGACGGAGAAGAACGTCTACACCGTGATCCGCAGCCCCTTCAAGGACAAGGACTCGCGGGAGGCGTTCGAGATCCGCACGCACAAGCGGCTGATCGACATCCACTCGCCGACCCCGAAGACGGTCGACTCGCTGATGCGGTTGGACTTGCCCGCAGGAGTCGACATCGAGATCAAGCTGTGAAAGGCATCGTCGGCAAGAAGCTGGGCATGACCCAGGTCTTCGACGAGGAGACCGGCCAGGTGACCTCGGTCACGGTGATCGAGGCCGGCCCGTGCCCGGTCGTCTCCGTCAAGCAGGTCGACGTCGACGGCTACGACGCCGTCCAGGTCGCCTACGGCGAGGTCGCAGAGCACCGGCTCTCGAAGCCGAAGCTCGGCCACCTGAAGAAGAACAACGTCGCCCCGCACCGGCACCTGCTCGAGCTGCGCGGCCTGACGGGCGCGACGGAGGGCGAGTCCGTCACCGTCGAGAGCTTCGAGCCCGGCGACAAGGTCAAGGTCTCGGGCGTCTCGATCGGCAAGGGCTTCGCCGGCACGATCAAGCGGCACAACTTCAGCCGCGGCCCGACCTCGCACGGCTCGCACAACATCCGCAAGCCGGGGTCGGTCGGCGCCTCGGCGACCCCTTCGCGTGTCTTCAAGGGGATGAAGATGGCCGGCCGGCTTGGTGGCAAGCGCGTCACGCAAGTCGGCCTGACCGTCCACTCGGTCGACCCCGAGCAGAACCTGCTGCTCGTCAAGGGCGCCGTCCCCGGCCCGAAGAACGGTTTGGTCGAGGTGCGGCAGGAGGTGCGCCGTGGCGGCTCCTAGGGCCGGAAGCGGGACAAAACGGTCGACCGGGCAAAGCCCGGCCGACCTCCAGGCGGCGTCGCCGAGTCGACGCCTAAGAGCACCAGTCCTCGACGGCACCGGCAAGAAGGCCAAGGACCTGACGCTCGACGAGAGCGTCTTCGGCGCCGACGTCAAGCCCCACCTCGTGCACGAGGCCGTCCGCGCGGAGCAGAACGCAAACCGGTCGGCGACGCACGGCGTCAAGAGCCGCGGGCTCGTCGCCGGCGGGCGCTCGAAGCCCTGGCGCCAGAAGGGCACCGGCCGTGCGCGCGCCGGCACGACGCGGGCGCCGAACTGGACCGGCGGCGGCGTCGCCTTCGCGGTCCGCAGCAGCTTCGTTGGCAAGGTCAACCGCAAGGAGCGCAAGGCCGCCTTCCGCGCCGCGCTCTCGGCGCACGCCGACGAGGGAACGTTCGCCGTCCTTGCGAACGACTCGTTCGACGAGCCCTCGACGAAGGACGCCGCGGCGGTCGTCGAGGCATGGGGCAAGCAAACGCCGCTGATCGTGGTCGCCCAGCAGGAGCAGGAGGCGATCGCCAAGTCTTTCCGCAACCTCCAAGGCGTGCACGTAGTGACGCCGTCGGAGGTCGAGATCTCGGCGCTCGTCTGGGCGCGCTCGCTGCTCGTCAGCGAGGGCGCGCTCGAGCTGGTGCAGGGAAGGGCTTCATGAGTCTTCATCCGAACGAGGTTCTTTTGGCGCCCGTGGTCTCCGAGAAGAGCTACGAGCAGATCGAGGCCAACCATCGCTACTCGTTTCGCGTCCACCCTGACGCGCACAAGACGCAGATCCGCCAGGCCGTCGAGGAACTGTTCGACGTCCACGTCGAGCGCGTGAACGTGATCCAGGTGCGCTCCAAGCCGAAGCGGCGCGGTCTTGTCAAGGGGCGGAAGCCCGGCTGGAAGAAGGCGATCGTCCAGATCAAGGCCGGCGAGTCGATCGAGATCTTCGAAGGCGCCCAAGCCTGATGGCGATTCGCAGGTACAAGCCCACGAGCCCGGGTCGGCGCTTCATGTCGGTCTCGTCGTTCGACGAGATCACGAAGACCGAGCCCGAGAAGAGCCTCACCGAGCCGCTCAAGAAGAGCGGTGGGCGAAACGTGAACGGTCGCATCACCCGCCGTCACCAGGGAGGCGGCCACAAGCGCCAGTACCGCCAGATCGACTTCAAGCGCGTCAAGGACGCCATCCCGGCGAAGGTGGCCGCGATCGAGTACGACCCGAACCGGTCGGCCAGGATCGCGCTGCTCCATTACGCCGACGGCGCGAAGGCGTACATCCTCGCCCCCGCGCGACTGCGGGTCGGCGCGGTCGTCGAGTCGGGCCCAGGCGCCGACATCAAGCCCGGCAACGCCCTGCCGCTGACGAACATCCCGACCGGCACGCTCGTCCACAACGTCGAGCTGAAGCCCGGCCAGGGCGGCAAGATGGCGCGCTCGGCGGGCTCTGGCGTCCAGCTGGTCGCGAAGGATGAGGGCTACGGCGTCCTGCGCCTTCCCTCGGGCGAGATGCGCCGCGTTCCGCTGACGTGCAGGGCGACCGTCGGCCAGGTCGGCAATGTCGACCACGAGAACGTCACCGACGGCAAGGCCGGCCGTAGCCGCTGGCGCGGCAAGCGCCCGACCGTCCGCGGCTCCGCGATGAACCCGGTTGACCATCCGCACGGTGGCGGCGAGGGCAAGTCGAAGGGCGGCCGCCATCCGGTGACGCCCTGGGGCGTGCCGACGCTCGGCAAGCGCACGCGCCGCAAGCACAAGGAATCCGACAAGTTGATCGTCCGCGCGAGACGGAGGGGTAAGGACAAGCGATGACTACCGGAAAAATGCTGCGCATTTTCCCGGGTGCTGGTTTGGACTTCGCTGCGCTCGTAGGAATGGAGGAACAGGTTGAGTAGATCCAGTAAAAAGGGCCCGTTCGTCGAGGAGCGGCTGATGGGCCGCATCACGCGGATGAACGAGTCCGGCAGCAAGCAGATGATCCGAACCTGGTCGCGGACGTCGACGATCTTCCCGGAGATGGTCGGGCATACGATCGCGGTCCACGACGGCCGCAAGCACGTGCCCGTCTTCATCAGCGAGCAGATGGTCGGCCACAAGCTCGGCGAGTTCGCGCCGACGCGGATGTTCCGCGGCCACTCCGGCGACCGCAAGACGGAGGTCAAGAGGACCTAGTGAGTACGCTACGCGTCCAGTTTGGCTGGAGGACTCCGGCCGGAATGCATCTCGCGGTCCAACGAACCGCTCACGAGGTTGCCCAGTGAGCGCTGTCGAGAGACAAGAGGTTCGCGCGGTGGCCAAGTGGGTGCGCATGTCGCCTCGCAAGGCGCGGCTCGTCGCGGAGCACATCCGCGGGCGCAGCGTGCCCGAGGCGCGGACCGTGCTCGCGTTTACTCAGCGCGCGGCCGCCCGCGAGATCGAGAAGGTGCTGCGCTCCGCTGTTGCGAACGCCGAGGCGAATCACGGCCTGAACGGCGACAGCCTCGTCGTCTCGGCCGCCTACGTCGACGAAGGACCGGTCATGAAGCGCTGGCGCGCGCGAGCACGCGGCCGCGTTGCCCGGATCAAGAAGCCGACTTGTCACATCACGGTCAAGCTGGTGCCCGCGGCGGACGGCGCGACCGCGCCGACGCCTGCGCCGACTGCGCCGGCCGTGCCGCCTACTCCGGCCCCTGAGCCCGAGCCAGCGCCCGCAGCCGAGATACAGCCCGAAGCCGAGGCACAGACCGTTGAGGAGCCGAAGCAGGAGCCGGAGGCTGACGCGCAGGTCGAGACCGAAGAAGAGCCCAAGCAAGAGGCAGAGCCTGAGGCCCAAGCCGAAACGCCGGCAGAGCCACAGCCGAAGCCAAAGCGCACCCCGCGCAAGAAGACCGAGGAGACGGAGGACTAATGGGTCAGAAGGTCCATCCCGGCGGGATGCGCGTCGGCGTTATCCACGACTGGAAGTCAAACTGGTACACGGGCAACAAGGACTTCGCGGACTTCCTGCAGGAGGACGTCCGCATCCGCCAGCACATCTACAACAAGCTGGCGCACGCCGGCCTGTCGGACATCCTGATCCGCAAGGACGCACAGCGGATCACGATCGACATCTATACGGCTCGGCCGGGGATCGTGATCGGCAAGTCGGGCGTCGAGGTCGACGCGCTGCGCAAGGACATCCACGGGATGACCAGCAAGGCCGTCCACATCAACATCAACGAGATCAAGCGGCCCGAGCTCGACGCGAAGCTCGTCGCGCAGTCGATCGCGGAGCAGCTCGAGAACCGGGTCAGCTTCCGGCGCGCGATGAAGCGGTCGCTCGCCTCGGCGATCCGGTCGGGCGCGCAGGGCGTCAAGGTTCAGTGCGGCGGCCGGCTCGGCGGCGGCGAGATGAGCCGCTCGGAAAGCTACTCCGAGGGCCGTGTGCCGCTGCACACGATCCGCGCGGACATCGACTACGGCTTCGCCGAGGCGAAGACGACGACCGGCAGGATCGGTGTCAAAGTCTGGATCAACAAGGGCGAGATCATGCCGTCGGGTTACGAGAGCTCGGCCCAGCAGGGCGACACCCGGCTTGGCGAGCAGGACCAGGCACGGCGCCGCGGCGGCCGCACAGAGGGACTCGGCGAGAGCCGCCAGGGCGGCCGGGGACGCGGCGCCGACCGCGAAGGGCTCGGGCCTGTGCGCCAGCGCCGCCCGCGCCGCGGCAGCGGCCAGGGCCGTGGCCCGCGCCGTCCGCAGGAGGACGCGCCTGCGGAGAACGTCGAGCAGCCGCGCACCGACGAACAGGGTGTCTCGGCGGGGGGTCGTGAGCAGCCCGCGATCGAGCCGCAGGTCGAGGAGACGCCGGCGGCGGTTGCCGATGCGCCGGACACGACGACGCAGAAGCAGATGCACGAGGACCCGACCAAGCTCGACCAGTCGGGCGACCCGAGCGCCGAGAAGCCCAAGACCGCGAGGAAGCCGGCTGCGAAGAAGGCTCCGGCCGCCAAGGCAAAGCCCGCTGCCAAGCGGACGACCAAGAAGGACGACGAGAGCTAAATGCTGCTTCCGAAGAAAACGAAGTTCCGCAAGTACCAGCGAGGCCGCCGGCGCGGCTTCTCGAAGGGCCAGACGGCTGTGCAGGCCGGCGACTACGGTCTGAAGGCGCTCGAGAACGGCTGGGTGACGAATCGCCAGATCGAGGCGGCCCGAATCGCGATGACGCGCAAGATCCGCCGTGGGGGCAAGGTCTGGATCAACGTCTTCCCGGACAAGCCGGTGACGCAGAAGCCCGCCGAGACCCGGATGGGCTCGGGGAAGGGCGCGCCGGAACACTGGGTCGCGGTGATCAAGCCCGGGCGTGTCATGTTCGAGCTCGCCGGCGTGCCAGAGCCGCTGGCGAAGGAGGCGCTCCGGCTCGCGGGCCGGAAGCTGCCGATCAAGACGAGAGTCGTTAAACGGGAGGCGGATCTCTTTGCGAGCTAGAGACCTGAGGGACCTCACCGACGAGGAGCTGGACATGCAGCTCGCCGACAGGCGGCAGGAGCTCTTCAACCTGCGCTTTCAGGGCGCAACTGGCGCGCTGGAAAACACGGGGCGGCTGAAGCTCGCCAAGCGCGAGATCGCCCGCATCCTCACCGTCCGGACCGAACGAGAAGCGAACGCGAATCGAGTGACGAATGGCTGACGAAGAACAGAACGAGCAAACAGAGAACGAACAGCCCGAAGAGAACGAGCAGGCGGCTGAAGAGACTGTCTCCGCCCCCGAGGGGCCGGTCGCTCCTGCGGCCGAAACCGAGGAGCAGCCTGCAGAGGAGCCGGCGGCCGAAGAGCCTGTGGCCGAGGAGTCCCCTGCAGCCGAGGAGCCTGTGGCCGAAGAGCCGGCCGCCGAGGAGCCTCCGGCCGAAGAGGCACCCGTCGCCGAGGCCGAGCCTGCGCCGGACGTCGAGGCCGAAGCAGCGGCTGCCGAAGCCCCCGAAGCAGAAGCTCCGGCAGAGGAGGCCCCAGCAGCCGAGGCGCCGGAGCCGAAGCGGAAGCGGAAGCGCCTGCCGCGCTCCCTGCGTCACCGCCACTCGAAGGCCAAGCGCGAGCGCTCGGCCGAGCGCAGGGCGATCACGCGAGTTCCGAAGCCCGAGCATCCGCGCGGCCGGCGCCAGGAGCGCCGCGGTGTGGTCGTCTCGAGCGGCATGGACAAGACAATCGTCGTCCGGGTCGATGCCGTGAAGGCGCACAAGAAGTACCTGAAGGTCGTCCGCCGCTCGACCAAGTTCCACGCCCACGACGAGGAGAACCAGGCGAAGGTCGGCGACGTCGTCCGGATCGTCGAGACGCGCCCGCTCTCGAAGACGAAGAACTGGCGTCTCGCCGAGATCGTGGAGGTAGCGCAGTAATGACGGCGACGGCCCCCTCCCGCGAGTCTCGCACCCGCCAGGGCGCTGCAAAGCCCACTGGCGTCCGCCCCGGTTACGCAGTCGCGTCCGTAGCTTCCAGCTACGAACACTCCCTGCGTCCTTGCCAGAGCGGCTTTTCCCGGCTGGCGGGCACGAGCCCCACGGAAGGTGACCTGTGATCCAGCAGGAATCCCGGCTGCGCGTCGCGGACAACACCGGTGCGCGCGAGATCCTCTGTATCCGCGTCAAGGGCGGCTCGAAACGCCGCTACGCCCGCGTGGGCGACGTGATCACGGCTACCGTGAAGACGGCGACCCCGCAGGGCGCGATCAAGAAAGGCGAGGTCGTCCAGGCGGTGGTCGTCCGGACGCGCAAGCCGTACGGGCGCGACGACGGTACGTCGATCGCGTTCGACGAGAACGCGGCCGTGATCATCGACAACGCGAACAATCCACGAGGCACGCGCATCTTCGGGCCGGTAGCACGTGAATTGCGCGAACGGAATTTTATGAAGATTGTTTCCCTAGCTCCAGAGGTGCTCTAAGAATGCTCAACTTGATTTCCAACGATTCCCCTGTCCTGAAGCCGGGTCAAGAAGGCCACGTCGGCACAGCCGCCATGGCCTCTAGCCGGCATCGCAAGCGAAGCCGGTGGTGAACCAAATGACTACGAAGATGAAAGTGAAGAAGGGCGACCTCGTCCACATGATCAACGGCAAGGACCGTGGCAAGCAGGGCCGCGTCATCGACGCGCGTCCGGCGGAGCGGCGGGTGATCGTCGAGAACCTGAACGTCGTCAAGCGGCACACGCGGCCGAAGCCGATGCGCGACTCCAGCCGCATGGGCGGGACGCAGATGACGCCCGGCGGCGTGATCGAGAAGGCCGCGCCCGTTTCGGTCGCCAACGTGATGGTCGTCTGCCCGACTTGTAACCGGCCCACCCGGATCGGGATGAAGGCGAAGACGGTCAAGGACAAGGTGCTGCACGTGCGCGTCTGCAAGCGCGCCGACTGCCTGGAGGAGATCGACAAGTAATGGCCCGCCCGAGGAAGACAAGCGCCAACGGCAACGGCTACCAGCCGCGCCTGAAGGAGCGTTACGAGCAGGAGCTGCGCCCGCAGCTCAAGGGCCAGCTCCAGGTCTCGTCGGTGATGGACGTCCCGCGCCTGCAGAAGATCACGCTCAATATGGGCATCGGCGACGCGAAGACCGAGGCGAAGGTGCTCGAGAACGCGCTCGACCAGCTGACGACGATCGCCGGTCAGCGCGCGCAGGTTCGCCGCGCGCGCAAGTCGATCGCGAGCTTCAAGCTGCGCGAGGGGATGCCCGTCGGCGTCCGCGTGACGCTCCGCGGCGCGCGCATGTGGGAGTTCCTCGACCGCCTGATCTCGATCGCGCTCCCGCGGATCCGCGACTTCCGAGGCCTCAGCACGCGCTCGTTCGACGGCCGCGGCAACTTCTCGCTCGGGATCCGCGAGCAGATCATCTTCCCGGAGATCAACTACGACGACGTCGACACGATCCGGGGCCTCGACGTCGCGATCACCACGACTGCAGCGGACAACGAGCAGGCAGAAGCCCTGCTGCGCGGCCTCGGCATGCCCTTCCCGGGCATGGCCGAGCCCGCACCCGAAGGAGAAGAGGAGTAGTGGCCAAAAAATCCCTCGTCGTCAAAGCCTCGCGCCCGCAGAAGTTCAAGGTGCGGAACTACACGCGCTGCCGCCGCTGCGGCCGCCCGCGCGCGGTCTATCGCAAGTTCGGCCTCTGCCGGATCTGCCTGCGCGAGCTCGCGCACGAAGGCTCGATCCCCGGCATGACCAAGAGTTCCTGGTAGTGACGATGAAAAATGCTTCGCATTTTCCATCGAGCTGGTTTGTCCCGATCGCTTCGCTCGGGAGATAGAGGAGAAGCCTATGTTGACTGATCCAATAGCAGACATGCTCAGCCGGATTCGCAACGCGAATCGCGCGCTCCACGACCACGTGGAGATGCCGAACTCGCGGATCAAGGAGGAGATCGCCCGCCTGCTCAAGGAGGAGGGCTATATCCGCGACTACCACGTCGAGAACGGCGGCTCCTACAAGCGGCTCGTGATCGATCTCAAGTACAGCCGCAGCCGCGAGCGCGTGATCACGAACCTGAAGCGCGTCTCCAAGCCCGGACGCCGGATCTACGCGCGCAAGGACCGGCTGCCGCGCGTGCTCGGCGGCATGGGTGTCGCGATCCTGTCCACCTCGAACGGCCTGATCACGAGCCGCACCGCCCAGCAGCAGGGCGTCGGCGGCGAGGTGATCTGCTTCATCTGGTGAGCCATGTCCCGAATCGGTAAACAGCCCATCGAGCTTCCCTCCGGCGTCAACGTCGCGATCTCGCCTGGGCGCGTACAGGTGAACGGCCCGCTCGGCGAGCTCTCACAGAACGTGCCGGCGCGGATGCAGATCGACCAGGACGACGGCACACTCGTCGTCAAGCGCCCCACCGAGCGCGGCGACGACCGGGCGCTGCACGGATTGACGCGCTCTCTTGTCGCGAACATGGTCGAAGGGGTCACGAAGGGCTTCGAGAAGCGGCTCGAGCTGCAGGGTGTCGGCTATCGCGTGGCGTTGCGCGGCACGGATCTGGAACTGAACGTCGGCTTCTCGCATCCCGTCGTGATCAAGCCGCCGCAGGGGATCTCGTTCGAGGTCCCGGACGCGACCACCGTGCTCGTCAAGGGGATCGACAAGCAGCAGGTCGGCGAGATCGCGGCGCAGGTGCGCAAGGTGCGGCCGCCCGAGCCTTACAAGGGCAAGGGCATCCGCTACGAGGGCGAGTACGTGCGAAGGAAGGTCGGTAAACGAGCGTAATGGCGGTTCTGACGAAACCCCAAGCTCGCGCCCGCAGGCACAAGCGCGTCCGCGGCAAGGTCTACGGGACGGCCGAGCGGCCGCGCCTGGTCGTCTTCCGCTCGAACGCCGGGATCGAGGCGCAGCTCGTCGACGACGGCGAGGGGAAGACCCTCGCGGCGGCGAGCTCCCTGCACCTGAAGAAATCGTTCAAGGGCAACAAGACCCAGCAGGCGGCCGAGGTCGGCAAGCTGCTGGCCGAGCGGGCGAAGCAGGCGGACCTCGAATCCGTCGTCTTCGACCGAGGCGGCTACCTGTACCACGGACGCGTGAAGGCGCTGGCAGAGGCCGCACGCGAAGGAGGCCTGAAGTTTTGAGCACGACTCCGGTCGAACGTGAGGTCATCGAGCGCGAGCGAGAGCGCGAGCTCAAGGAGCGCGTGGTCGAGATCAACCGCGTCGCCAAGGTCGTCAAGGGCGGCCGACGGTTCTCGTTCACGGCGCTCGTCGTGATCGGGGACGAGGTCGACCGCGTCGGCGTCGGTTACGGCAAGGCGCGAGAGGTTCCGCTCGCGATCTCGAAGGCCGTCGACGACGCGAAGAAGAACCTGTTCACGGTGCCGAAGAAGGGCACGACGATCACCCACGAGATCCTGGGCGAGTTCGGTGCCGCGCGCGTGTTGCTGCGGCCCGCGAGCGAGGGGACGGGCGTGATCGCGGGCGGCGGCGTCCGCGCTGTGCTCGAGCTCGGCGGCGTTCGCGACATCCTCGCGAAGAGCCTGGGGACGACGAACCCGATCAACATGCTCAAGGCGACGGTCGATGGTCTACGGCGCCTGCGGCGGCCCGAGGAGGTCGCGCAGATCCGCGGCCTGACGGTTTCACAGGTGCTGCCGATCCCGACGAGAGTCGAGGAAGAGCCCGTCGCCGAGCCGGTCCCCGCTGTCGAAGAACCGGCAGCTGTCGAGGAGCCGGCTGCGGCGGAGGAGACAAACGATGCCGAAGTTGAAGATAACCCAGACACGTAGCCAGATCGGTCAGAGCGAGCGCCACCGCGGCACGCTGCGGGCGCTCGGTCTCGGCAAGATCGGCCGCTCCGCAGAGCACACGGAGAGTCCTCAGCTCGCCGGTATGCTCAGGAAGGTTCGACACCTGGTGAAGGTCGAGGACGCCTAGCTGCCATGCCGGAGAAGCTCAACCTCTCGAACCTCAAGCCCGCCCAGGCGCGCAAGGATCGCAAGCGCGTTGGCCGCGGCCTGGGTTCCGGCAAGGGGCGCTACTCGACGCGCGGCCTCAAGGGACAGAAGTCGCGCTCGGGCTCGCACAAGATGCGCGCCGGCTTCGAGGGTGGCCAGATGCCGATCTATATGCGCCTCGGCAAGCAGCGCGGCCCCTACTCGAAGGACGCGATGCCGATGGGCCCGCACCGCACCCACACGGTTGCGGTCAACGTTCGCGACCTCGAGCGGTTCGACGCCGGCACCGAGATCACTCCCGAGTCGCTCGCTGCGGCCGGCCTGATCCGGAACACGAAGTACGACCTGAAGATTCTCGGCCACGGCGATCTGTCGAAGAAGCTTGCCGTCAGTGCGCACAACTTCTCCAAGAGCGCCCGCGAGAAGATCGAGCAGGCGGGCGGTTCGATCACCTGGCTCCGCGGGGAGCCCGAGCCACGCAAGCCGAAGCGGCGTCCACGCGCCGAGGTCTCGCAGGCCGAGCCTGAGCCGCCCGAGACGGAGGAAGAGGCGGCGGAGAACCCCGAGAGGGACAAGGCTGAAGCGACGGAGGAGCCGGAAGCGTCCTCCGAAGCTGATCAGACGGCCGAGGAAGAAGAGTCCTAGTGTTCTCCTGGCTCGCCAACGCCTGGCGCGTCCCGGAGCTACGGCGCAGGGTCCTGTTCACGGGCATGATCCTGGGCCTCTACCGGCTCGGCTCTTGGATGCCCGCGCCCGGCGTCGACTCGCAGTCGATTCAGGACTTCTTCGGCTCGGGCGGCCGCGGCAGCTCGATCCTCGGCCTGCTGAACCTGTTCTCGGGCTCCGCGCTCTCACGCTTCTCGATCTTCGCGCTCGGGATCATGCCCTACGTCACCGCCTCGATCATCCTCCAGCTCCTGACCGTCGTGATCCCGAAGCTCGAGGAGCTCCAGAAAGAGGGCGAGGCCGGCATGGCCAGGATCAACCAGTACACGCGCTACCTGACCGTCGCACTCGCCGCGGCGCAGGCGATCGGCTACGCCTTCCTGTTCAAGCGCGAGGGCGTGCTGACCGCGAACTCGGGCCGGCTCGTCCTGATCGTCGTCACGCTCGTTGCCGGGACGACGCTGCTGATGTGGATGGGCGAGCTGATCACGAAGCGCGGGATCGGCAACGGGATCTCGCTGCTGATCTTCGCATCGATTCTCGCCACGGCCCCCGCTGGCGTGGTCGCCTGGTACAACGGTGGCCCGATGGAGAAGCTGTTCTTCCCGATCGTGGCGATCGCGATCGTGGTTGCGGTGGTGTTCATCCAGGAGGGACAGCGGCGGATCCCGATCCAGTACGCCAAGCAGATGGTGGGGCGGCGGATGACCTCCGGCGGGTCGACCTATATGCCGCTGCGCGTGAACATGGCGGGCGTCATTCCGGTCATCTTCGCGGCCGCTGTGCTGGCCTTCCCGCCGACGGTCGGCGAGTTCATTCCTTCGACGCAGTCGTTCGTCAACCGGCACTTCCAGCCCTCGAGCTGGGGTTACCTGCTCACCGAGGCCGCCTTGATCGTCATCTTCACCTACTTCTACACCGCGGTCCAGTTCAATCCGGTCGATCAGGCTGACAACCTGCGCAAGTACGGTGGTTACATCCCCGGCATCCGCCCGGGGCCGCCGACCGCGCAGTACCTGGACCGCGTGCTGACGCGACTGACGCTGCCCGGCTCGCTCTACCTGGCCGCCGTCGCCGTCTTACCGAGCCTCTTCATCCGCTACGGCGGCTTCTCGCAGGCAACCTCGCGCGCTCTCGGCGGAACCTCGGTGCTGATCGTCGTCGGCGTCGCGCTCGACACGATGCGCCAGATGGAGTCGCAGATGATGATGCGCTCCTACGAAGGCTTCCTCAGATAGTGCCTCACCCGGTGATGCTGCCGAGGCCGGCGTGTATTGCCGGGTGAGGCACCTATGAACATCTTGCTGCTCGGGCCGCAGGGGTCCGGCAAGGGAACGCAAGCCAAGCGGATCTCGGCCGAATACGGGATTCCGCAGATCGCGACGGGCGACATGCTCCGGGCCGCGATCGCCTCCCGCACGCCGCTCGGCCTGCAGGTGAAGCCGGTGCTCGAGCGGGGCGAGCTCGTCCCTGACGGGCTGATGATCGACCTGATCCGCGAGCGCCTGGAGGAGCCCGACGCCGCCGATGGCTTTGTCCTGGACGGTTTTCCGCGTACGACGCCGCAAGCGGATGCGCTCGACTCGATGCTGCGGGAGATCGGCCGTGAGCTGACGGTCGTCTTCGCTCTTCAGGTCTCGGACGAGATCTGTATCGAGCGGCTGCTCAAGCGCGCCCGTGAAGAACGGCGCCCGGACGACACGCCCGAGGCGATCCGCACCCGCCTCGAGCTCTATCACCGCGAGACGGAGCCGCTGATCGAGCACTACCGCACCCAGGGTGTCCTCGTCCCCGTGCACGCCGACGGCTCGCCGAACGAGGTTTTCGCCGAGATCCAGGCCGCGCTGGAGCAGGTCGCCGTCAGATGATCATTCGCAAGAGCCAGGCCGAGATCGAGGGCATGGCCCGCGCCGGCGACATCGTCGCCGACACGCTGGCGATGATCGGCGAGGAACTCAGGCCCGGAGTCTCGATGCTCGAGCTCGACCGGCTCGCAGAGGACTACATCCGCGAGCGCGGGGGAGTTCCGACCTCGAAGGGCTACCGCGGCTACCCGGCGGCGCTCTGCATCTCCCCGAACGCGATGATCGTGCACGGGATCCCTACTAATTACATTGCTGCGGCGGGCGACATCGTCTCGATCGACCTCGGGGTCACGCTCGACGGCCTGATCGCTGACAGCGCGTACACCTTCGGCGTCGGCGAGATCTCCCCTGAGGCCCAGCGCTTGCTCGACGTCTGCCAGGAGGCGCTCGCCGCCGGAATCGAGCAGGCGCGGATCGGCAACCACGTCTCCGACATCAGCCACACGATCCAGACCGTGGTCGAGGCGGCCGGCTTCTCGGTCGTCCGCAGCTTGGTCGGCCACGGCGTCGGCCGTGCCTATCACGAGGATCCGCAGATCCCGAACTTCGGAGCGCCGGGCCGGGGTCCTGAGCTGCTTCCGGGCATGACGCTCGCAATCGAGCCGATGATCACGGCAGGCGGGCCGGACGTGGTCATGCACGCGGACGAATGGTCGATCTCCTCCGCCGACGGCTCGCTGACGGCTCACTTCGAACATACGGTCGCGGTGACCGAGGAGGGCCCGAAAGTGCTGACCGCGGCGAAACGGCCTGTCGAAGCGGGTTTGCTACCATGACGAGCCGCGGCGCGAGCCGTGTTTTTCCGTGTCCCGACAAACCGCGCTGATGAGGCGCGGTTTCTGCGAGGTAATTGGCGAAGCAAGAAGACAAGATCGAGGTCGAAGGCGAGATCACCGAGGCGCTTCCGAGCACGATGTTCCGCGTCAAGCTGGACGACGGGCACGAGGTGCTGGCGAAGATCTCAGGGAAGATGCGAAAGCACTACATCCGCATCCTTCCGGGCGACAAGGTGAAGGTGGAACTGTCGCCCTACGACCTCACTCGCGGTCGAATCACCTACAGAGAGCGTTGATGAAATGAAAGTACGAGCCTCAGTCAAGCCCATGTGCGAGCGGTGCCGCGTGATCAAGCGGCACGGCAAGACCATGGTCATCTGCACGAACCCCCGACACAAGCAACGGCAGGGTTAGGAGCTACATGGCGCGAATCGCCGGAGTCAATCTCCCGAACCAGAAGCGGCTCGAGATCGGGCTGACCTACATCTACGGCATCGGCCAGCCGACGGCGCGCAAGGTCTGCGCCGAGCTGGGCCTTTCGCCGGACGAGAAGATCAAGGATCTGACCGACGACGAGGTCACGAAGCTCCGCGAGTACATCGACACGCTTCAGGTCGAAGGCGATTTGCGCCGTGAGCGCCAGCAGGCGATCAAGCGGCTGCAGGAGATCGGCGCCTACCGCGGCCTCCGCCACCGGCGCGGCCTGCCGGTGCACGGCCAGCGGACCAAGACCAACGCGCGAACGCGCAAGGGTCCGAAGAAGACCGTCGGCCGTGGCAAGAAGGCGGCGACGAAGACCTGATGCCTCCCACTCCGCGCAGAGCCGCGACCCGTGGTCGCACGCGCCGCCGCGTTCGCAAGAACATCGCGATCGGCCAGGCGCACATCAAGACGTCGTTCAACAACACGATCGTCTCGCTCACCGACGGCGAGGGCAACGTGATCGCTTGGGAGTCCGCCGGCTCGGCCGGCTTCAAGGGCTCGCGCAAGTCCACGCCCTTCGCCGCGCAGGTGACCGCCGACGCGTGCGCCCGCAAGGGAATGGAGCATGGCCTCCAGAAGGTCGAGGTTTTCGTCAAGGGGCCGGGCTCGGGCCGCGAGACCGCGATCCGGTCGCTCCAGGCCGCAGGCCTCGAGATCCTCGGAGTCAAGGACGTCACCCCGCAGGCCCACAACGGCGTGCGCCCAAAGAAACGGAGGCGCGTCTAATGGCCCGCGACACCGGCCCCAAGTGCCGGATTTGCCGGCGGGAAGGCATGAAGCTCTTTCTCAAGGGCGAGCGCTGCCTGACCGAGAAGTGCGCGATCGAGCGCCGGTCGTATCCGCCGGGCGAGCATGGCCGCGGCCGCATCAAGCAGAGCGAGTACCTGCTGCAGCTGCGCGAGAAGCAGAAGGCGCGCCGGTACTACGGCTTGCTCGAGAAGCAGTTCCGCACCTACTACACGAAGGCCGCCAAGGGCTCGGGCGTCACCGGCGAGGAGTTGCTGCGGATGCTCGAGACGCGGCTCGACAACGTCGTCTACCGGCTCGGCTTCGCGGCCTCTCGCGCGCAGGCGCGGCAGCTCGTCCGCCACGGCCACTTTCACGTCAACGGCCGCCGGGTCAACATCCCGAGCTATCAGGTCAAGCCGGACGACATCGTCTCGATGTCGCCGGGCAGCTCGGCCGAGCCCGTGATCCGCGACGCCACCGACCTGACGGCTTCCGTCGCGCCGTGGCTCCAGGCCGACCACGACGGCCTCACGGGCAAGATCCTGAAGCTGCCCGAGCGCGCAGAGATTGACACCCCCGTCCAGGAATCGCTCATCGTCGAGCTCTATTCCAAGTAAGTAACAGAAAGGCGAAATGGCTACGAGAACAAGTTTGATGGAGTTCCAGATCCCGAAGATCGTCCACGAAGAGATCGACGAGAACCGCGGGGTCTTCCAGATCGAGCCGCTCGATCGCGGCTTCGGCTACACGTTCGGCAACTCGCTGCGCCGCGTGCTGCTCTCCTCGCTCGAGGGCGCCGCGGTCACCTCGGTCAAGATCGAGGGCGTCGCGCACGAGTTCACGACCCTGCCGGGCGTTCGCGAGGACGTCACCGACATCCTGCTCAACTTCAAGAACCTGATTGCGCGACTGCACGGCGACTCGCCGGAGATCGAGGTGCGCCTGTCGAAGCGTGGAGCCGGCGCTGTCACGGCCAAGGACATCGAGGCTCCGGCGGAGCTCGAGATCCTCAACCCCGACCTCGAGATCGCGAACCTGTCCGACAAGGGCAAGCTCGAGGTGACGCTGACGATCGGCCGCGGCCGCGGCTACGTTCCGGCCGAGCTGAACCGCGGGCCTGAGCACACGATCGGCGTCATCCCGGTCGACTCGATCTTCTCGCCCGTCCGGCGCGTCTCGTACGACGTCGAGGCCGCCCGCGTCGGCCAGCGCACCGACTACGACAAGCTGATCCTCGACGTCACCACCGACGGCTCGCTCGACCCGCGAGACGCGATCGGCCAGGCCGCCGAGATCCTGATCCGCCAGCTCGCGATCTTCACCGATCTCGACCGGATCGAGGGCTTCGGCGAGGCCGCAGCTGCCACCGACGGCGGTGCCGGCGCGGAGCCGGCGCTCGCTCACGGGATGGAGAACTTCCCGATCGAGGAGCTCGAGCTCGGTGTCCGCTCGTACAACTGCCTCAAGCGCGTCGGGATCGAGACGATCGGCGACCTCGTCGTGAAGACTGAGAACGAGCTGGCTGCGATCCCGAACTTCGGCAAGAAGTCGATCGAAGAGGTCAAGGAGACGCTGCAGCAGCACGGTCTCAACCTCCGCGGCGACAACGGCGGCGGCGGCGGCGGGGGCCTGGAGTAACGCCTTGCGTCATGCGCGGAAAGGCAAGAAGCTCGGGCGCGACTCCGCCCATCGGAAGGCGCTGTACGCGAACCTCGCGTGCTCGCTGATCGAGCACGGGCGGATCAAGACCACCGAGGCGAAGGCCAAGGCCGTCAAGCCGTACGCGGAGAAGATGATCACGCTCGGCCGCCGCGGCGATCTGCACGCCCGGCGGCAGGCGCCCTCTCCACGGCCGGGGCGTTGGCCTACGCGGTCACCGAGACGAGCACCTTCCCGATACTTCCGGGCTCGGCGGCCCACCGTGTGAACGCGCCGGGGACCTCTTCCATCCGCACGCGATCGGTCACCACCTGCCGTGGATCGATCCGCGCTGATTCGAACAGCGCGATCACCTCATCGAACTCGTGCAGCGAATTGCGTGAGCCGACCAGATCAACCTCCTTGGCGACGAGATGGCGCGCTTCAATGGCCACATCGCCTTTCACCCACCCGAGGCACGCGATCCGTCCTCATAGAACGCGCCCCCGTGGCATGGACACATGAACAGCCGCGATTGCTGAAACCAGCGAACCGGGCAGCCGAGGTGCGTGCAGTTGATGGCGAATACCTGAAACTTGTCGGAGTCAATTCGCCGTACCCAGCACGGCGCCTCAGCCGTGTCGCCGTCCCAAGGCTTGTTGACGGGGTTCCGATAGACAGCCAGTCGGGTTTCGCCCTGAGGAAAGCGGTCCACAGGACCGAGCGAAAGCCAACTGTTCGCCGACTTCCGTGTGAAGCTCGATAACACGTAACCCAGAAGCGGGATGCCCATCAGGGTGGCCGCGATGCCGTTCAATCCGGCTCCAACCTTGAGCAGTAGATTCCGGCGCGATGGAGACTTGCAACCGCAATCTGATTTCTGATTGTTGTCCGTCATGGTATTTTCCTGTGCCCGGACAGCCAGGCAACAAC
>Ga0137403_10001812_pt1 | contig 26627 bp, 30 predicted proteins | sample CZOMad2_1_16fung_FD_122057 | JGI IMG/M metagenome (GOLD analysis project Ga0137403, IMG submission 122057) | Vadose zone soil fungal communities from Angelo Coast Range Reserve, California, USA - CZOMad2_1_16fungal (Hybrid Assembly) | ecosystem: Environmental > Terrestrial > Soil > Vadose zone... | reverse complement strand
TCGATGTCGATCTCGTCCCGCCGCGGCCCCATCGTGCGCATGGCGTCGAAGCCGTCCTCGACCATGTCGCAGTAGAGCTCCACGCGATTGCCGTCGGGGTCGTGGAAATAGACGCTGCGGGTCACGTTGTGCTCGATGGTGGACTCCACGGCGATGCCGAGCTCGCGCAGCTCGCGATACGCGGCCTGCAGCTCGGCGAAGCTGCCGAGCTGCCACGCCGAGTGATGCAGACCGGGCTGCCTGGCGTCGGGGGCCTCCCCGGTGGCGAGCTGGAAGAGCGCCAGGTCGTGGTGCTGCTCGCCGAAGCTGAGGAAGACCGCGCCGCGCTCGAGGTCCTCGTGGGCGACCTTGAGGCCGAGGGCGCGGGTGTAGAAATCCCTGGACTTCCGGGCGTCGCGAACCTTCAGCACGAGGTGGCCGAGCTTGCGGGCAGCAATCATCGTTGTGCTCCTGCGCCGGGGCGCTTCGGGGGTCAGGAGATGCCGCACCCTGTTCGCGTGCGCCAGTATACTCCGCCTCATGAATCGTGATGAGGCCGACGAGGTGCGCCGGCGGCGCGGGTACGAGCTGGAGATGCACCGGATCCTGGAGGCCCTCGAGGCGGTGATCATGCCGATGGGTGGCCTCGCGTTCCGTCGCGGCATCCAGGCCTGGGCGGCCGAGACCGGATTCCAGGAGATGACGTGATGGGACTCGCCGACAGCGGCGCGTTGACGGGCAAGGCCGCGATCATCACGGGCGCGGCGACGGGCATCGGCCGCGCCAGCGCGCTGCTCTTCGCGCGGGCGGGGGCGCGCGTCGCCCTCGTGGACGTGCGCGAGCCCGAGCTGGCGCGCACCGAGGCGGACGTGCGCGCGGCCGGCGGCGAGGTGACGGCGATCGCGGCCGATCTCGAGAATCCCGACGACTGCGCCGCGGTTGTGGGGCGCGCGGTGCGGGCGTTCGGCCGGCTCGACGTGGTGCTCAACAACGCCGGGGTCGGCACGATGGTCGTCGGCGGCACCATCGAGAGCATCTCGCTCGAGCACTGGGATTTCGCGCAGGACGTCAACGTGCGCGCGATCTATCTCGTGAGCCGCGCGGCCGTGCCGCACATGCGCGGCGCCGGCGGCGCCATCGTCAACATCGCCTCGGTGTCCGCCTTCCGCGGCTCGGTGGAGCGCCCGAGCCACGCGTACGCCGCGTCCAAGGGCGCCGTGCTCGCGCTCACCCGCGCGATGGCGGCGACCTACGGCCGAGACGGCATCCGGGTCAACGCCATCTGCCCGGGGACGATCCGCACGCGCCTGACCGCGGACATCGTGGACCGCGTGGAATCCGCCGCGAAGGAGGGCCGCGGCATCCCGCTGGGGCGCGTCGGCGAGCCCGAGGACATCGCGCGCTGCGCGCTCTTTCTCGCCTCCGACGACGCGTCGTTCATCTCGGGCGCCGCCATCGTCGCCGACGGCGGCGCGATGGCGGCCGGTGCCTAGTGAGCCTGTCGGAATTTCGAGGCGTGCCACGGCTTCGCCGGGGCACCCCCGAGTGTTGGGGGCTGGGGGGTAGAGGAGCGCCCGGGTTCACCCCGGGCGCGCCGAACGTTTGGCCGGGGGAGTCCGAGGGGGGCGTAGCCCCCTTCGCTTGAAGAATCTGGGGGGCCATGTCGGGGCCCCCCATGACTAGCGTCGCGCTCGCGCGGTGGCTTTCGTCGGGGCCGGGCCCGGGTACGGGTGGGTCGCGATCCAGTGGCGCGCGATGTCGATCCGGCGCGTGATCCAGACGCCGTCCTGCTTGCCGAGATAGTCGAGCAGCCGCTCGAGCCCCGCCGCGCGCGCCGGGTGGCCGATGAGGCGCATGTGCAGGCCGACGGACATCATCTTCGGATGCCTCGCCCCTTCGCGGTAGAGCATGTCGAACGCATCCTTGATGAACGAAAACCACTGATCGGACGTCCCGGTCCAGCCGGCGTATTTCCCGTCGTTGTTGGTGAGCGAGTAGGGGACGACGAGGTGCGGGCGGCCCTTCACCGTCGTCCAGTACGGGAGCTCGTCGTTGTAGGCGTCGGAGTCGTAGAGGAAACCGCCCTCCTCGACGAGCAGCTCTCGCGTGTTGACGCTGGGTCCGTAGCGGCAGTACCAGCCGAGCGGACGCTCGCCGATCGTCCTGCCGAACGAGGCGACGGCCTTCGCGATGTGCTGGCGCTCGGTCGCGCGCGACAGCTCGTAATGCTTGATCCAGCGCCAGCCGTGGCTGCACACGTCGAAGCCGGCCTTGCGGATCGCCTCCGCGGCCGGCGGATTGCGCTCGATGGCGAGCGCGCAGCCGAAGACGGTCAGGGGCAGGCGGCGTTCCTGGAACAGGCGCATCAGCCGCCAGAAGCCGACGCGGCTTCCGTACTCGAACATGGTCTCGGCCGCGAGATCGCGGCCCTTCGCGATCTGATTCAGGGCGTGCGCCTCGGTCAGGCCGCTCTCCGAGTAGCCCTCGCCGTCCTGCACCGACGGCTCCGAGCCTTCCTCGTAGTTCATGACGAAGTTGACGGCCACCCGCGCGCCGTTGGGCCACTTGGGATCCGGAGGGTTCGGTCCATAGCCGATGAGGTCGCGATCGTAGGCTCGCGCCATGACTCTTATCTCCTTGTCACCGTGGAAGCTCGACCGTGAACGGCGCGGCGAGCGTGCGGAACTCTTCGTCCGTGCGGGTCCCGTCGCGCCACATGACCACCGCGACGCGCGCCGGCCGATCGAGGATGGTCAGCGGGTGGTGCCACGTGCCCGCGTGGTAGGTGACGCCCTGGCCCGGCCCCGCGAGGAACGCCACGGCGCGCGAGGGATCGGGTCCGCCGTCGGCCCCCGAGGGCGCGACGACCACGAGCCAGCGCGAGACGTCGAGCGGCAGAAAGCTCTGCGACGAGAACTCGTGCCGCTCCATCACCCTGGCGTCGAGCGGCAGGCTCGGCAGCGGCCGCACGTGCGAAACCGACAGGCTCGGCCAGGCGGTGGACCGGCTCGTCCGCAGCCCCTCGTCGAAATACGCTCGGCCGAACTCGGCGGGCGCCGCCAGCACGTCGCCGTAAGGGGCGAACGCCTTCTCGGTCAGGCTCTCCGCGATGATGCGCATCATGATGTCTCCTTCGACGTCGGGGGGAGCGACCGCCGGGGTTCCTAAGCGAAGGGGCTACGCCCCCTCGGACTCCCCGGCCTTCCCCCGCCAACGGTCATCGTTGGTGGTGCATCGTTCAGTCTCGGAGCCGGCGGGTCAGGCCGACCACGCGCTCCATGACGAGCATGAGGACGAGCACGGTGGCGATCAGGACGCCCGACACGGCGGCGACGCGCACGTCGAGCATGCTCTCCATCATTCCCCACATGCGAATCGGCAGCATGTCGCTGCGCGGCCCGGCCAGGAAGAGCGAGATCGGCACGTTGTCGAGCGAGCCGACGAAAGCCAGGAAGGCGCCCGCCGCGATGCCCGGCGCGATCACCGGCAGGGTGACGCGGCGAAACGTGTAGAACCAGCTCGCGCCGAGGCTGGCCGAGCTCTCGAGCAGCGCGGGATCGAGCTGCGACATGCTCGCCGAGGTCGTCCTCAGGGCCAGCGGGGCCACCACGACGACGTGGCCGATCGCGATCAGCGCCAGCGAGGGACGAAAGCCCATGAAGGTGAAGTACATGAGCGCGGCCAGCCCGAAGGCCAGCATGGGGAGGATCAGCGGCGACATGAAGAACGTGTCGAGCGCGCGGACCCAGGTCCCGGACCGGCGGGCGAGGGCCACCGAGGCGAGGGTGGCCAGGACCGTCGCGCCCACCATCGCCACCACCGCCACCTCGAGGCTGTTGAGGGCGGCGCGGTGGATCTGGCTCGAGTGCACGGAGTCGAACAGGAGCTGGTACCACTGGAGCGACAGACCGGTGGGCGGAAACCTGATCGAGCGCCCCTGGGTGAAGGACGTCAGGAGCACGATCACGACCGGCCCGACCAGAATGAGGAACCCGAGCCCGGCCAGCAGGCCGACGACGACGGCGTAGGAGAGGTCCTTCGCGCGCATCGCTAGACCGCGTAGGCGCGGCCGCGCCGGCCCAGCGCGGCGATGGCGGCGACGCCGAGGCCGACGGAGACGAGGAGCGTCAGCGCCGCCACCGAGGCGAGCGGCCAGTTGTAGACGACGAGCGACTGTTGCCAGATGAGCAGCGGCAGGTAGACGAGACGGTTGCCGCCGATGACGAACTGCGAGATGAACGCGGTGGTGGAGCTCGCGAACACCAGCATGCAGCCCGCGACGAGGCCGGGCAGGCTGAGCGGCAGCGTCACGCGAACGAGTGTCCGCCACTTCGAAGCCCCGAGCGCCGCGGAGGCGTCGCGCAGGCTGGGGTCCATGCGTGACATGACGCTGAGCAGCGGCAGCAGCAGGAGCGGCATCTCGATCTGGGTCAGGGCGATCACCAGCCCCGGCTCGGTCTGCAACAGGCGCAGCGGCGCCGGCGCCAGCCCGAGCCACAGCAGCGTCTGGTTGACGACGCCCTCGTGGCCGAGGATCACGATCCACGCGAACGTCCGGACCACGACCGAGGTCAGCAGCGGCAGGATCACGACGAAGAGGATCACCCGCTGCCAGCCTGCGCCCGCGCCCAGGTACACGAGCGCCACCGGATAGCCGACGAGGGTCGTGGCCGCGACGGTGAGGCACCCGAGCTTCACCGTGTCGACGATCACCTTCCAGGTGAAGGGGTCGGCGAGAAACTTGCGCCACTGCGCGAAGCCGAGGGTGGTGATCTTCTCGTCGTCGAAGGCGCTGACCCCGATGAGGAGCAGCAGCGGGACGAGGAAGAAGGCCGCGTAGGCGAGCGCGAGCGGCAGCGCGAGCTGCCACTCGGCCGGCCGGACGCGGACCGTCACTTGGCGACTTCCTTGTTGAAGCGCTCGATCCAGGCGGCGCGGAGCGGGTTGATCTTCGACCAGTCGTGCCGCACGAACTTCGCCATCTCGTCGAGCGAGGCCATGGGCAGGGCGGCCGCCAGCTTCACGTCTCGATTCACCGGAATGAAATTGTTCGGCGGCTGCATCAGCGCGGTCTGCACGGGCGCGCTGATGACCGTGTCGAAATACTTGTACGCGTTCTCGAGCTCCCGGGAGCCCTTGGCGACGTGCATGGTCGTGAAGAACGCCACCGCGCCGCTCTCCGGCTTCACGAACTCGATGTCGACGTCGCGTCCGCGCAGGGTGGCCACGGTCTGCGTGTTGGTGTAGGTGATGTCGCACTGGCCCTGCTGGAACAGCGCGGGCATCGACGCCGGCGCGCCGATGGCCGCGATCTTGGGCAGCACCTTCTTGATCTCGACGAAGAACGGCTCGACGTTCGTCTCCGAGCCCCCGAACTGCTTGGCGATCTCGATGATCGACACGGTGCCGTACGTGGTCTGGAAGCCCGTCATCCCGAGGCGCGAGACCCACGGGTCCCTCAGCAGGTCGGTCCAGCTCTTCGGTCTCGGCAGCTTCTTGGGGTTGTAGCCGATGCCGACGACCTGGGCCGCCACGGTGACGCCCCAGTCGTCGACCATGCCCGCCGGCAGCCGGCCGAGGTTCTTGAGCCGCCTGGCGTCGAATTTCTCGAAGAGTGCGCGATCGATGCCGGTGACGCGGGGGCCCGGATCGAGCACGAAGGCGTCGAACGGCGGAGCGCCGCGCGCCGCCTGCGCCTTGGCGATCTGGTCGACGGCGAACAGCGGCGTCATCTCAAGATCGACGTCGTGGGCGCTCTTGAGCGCGGGGACCACGTGCGCGCGGAAAGCCTCCTCCCACGTTCCGGGGTACATCGCAGCGGTGACGGAGCCCTTGGCGTGCGCGGGTCGTCCGATGGCCAGCGATCCGGCCGTGGCCGCCGCGCCGGCGAGAAACTGACGTCGGGTGAAGCGTGCGTGAGTCATACGTCCTCCTTTGTCACGTCGAGGTCGCGGCATCGAACAGGCGGGGACGCGCATCGGGCCGCAGGCCGCACCACGCGTCACCCGTCGGCTCGACCGACGGTCCGAGCCGGGGCTCGAGCAGCTTCAGGGTGACGCCGTCGCCCGTCTCGAGATCGTGCATGGTGTTGGGCCCCAGCGGCACGGCGAGGCGCCGGTGCACGCGCCAGCGGCCGGCGGCCGCCTCGGCGTGGAGGCGGAGCTGCTCCGGCCGGGCCGACAGCATCACCGCGGCGCCCGCCGCGAAGACGCGATCCGTCGGCACCGTGAGCCTGGCGCCCGCCTCGAGCTCGACCAGCGTCGTGCCGTTCGCGGACTCGACGGCCCGCCCGCGCAGGAGATTGGTCGTCCCGATGAAGCCGCTCACGAAGAGCGTGGCCGGGCGGTCGTAGACGGCGATCGGCGTGTCGAACTGCTCGACGCGCCCGTGGTTCATGACGGCGATCCGGTCGGCGACGCTCATCGCCTCGTCCTGATCGTGCGTGACGAGGATCGCGGTCAGGCCGAACTGCCGCTGCAGCCGCTTGATCTCGATCTGCATGTCCAGCCGCAGTCCCTTGTCGAGGGCGCTGAACGGCTCGTCGAGCAGCATCACGGTGGGCTCCACCGCCAGCGCGCGCGCGACGGCCACGCGCTGCTGCTGGCCGCCGGACAGCTGGCGGGGGAGACGGTCGCGGAAGTCGGTGAGGCGGACCACCTCGAGAAAGCGCTCGACGGCGCGCCGCACGTCCCCGCGCGGCACGCCTCGCGCCTGCAGCCCGTAGGCGACGTTATGGGCCACCGTCATGTGGGGAAAGAGCGCATAGCTCTGGAAGACGATGCCGACATTTCTCAGATTCGCCGGCAGATGGTCGATCGCCTTGCCGTCGATCCGCACCGATCCCGCGCTCTGTCGAACGAACCCGGCGACGACCCGCAGCAGCGTCGTCTTGCCGCAGCCGGAGGGGCCCAGGAGCGCCACGATCTCGCCGGCCCGCACGGCCAGCGACACCTCGGCGACGGCGGTGACGGGACCATAGCGATGGGTCACCGAGTCGATGTCGAGGGTGTGGCCTTGCTCGCCGCTCATCGGTCGCGAAGATCGTGGGATTACAGCACGCGCTCGACGCGTACCGCAAGCGCCTCCGTCAGGGCCGAGACGCAAGCCTTCGACGGCCGGTCGCTCGCGCCCAGCTCGCCACATCTGAATGAACGGTCATCCATGGGCCCGGCGCCTTCGAGCCCGGCGCCTTCGAGTTGACACGTGACCGCCGCGGAGTTATTCGCTGGGCACGCCATGAACGCCGGCGGTCGGAGGCACGCGCACCTCCGCCCGGAACGGGGCGTTCGTCGGGGCGGTCGCGCGCGATGCTGCAACGCCGAAGCCCGAAGGGAGTCGCCATGGCCGCGAAAGGCGCTGGATTCCGAGAGGACGATTCCTGGTTCAGTGAGGCACAGCTCGCGAAGCTGACGCCGGCGGACGAGGCCGACACGCTGCACTCGCCGGTCCCGACGCAGATGGTCTCCAACGGCGAGTACATGCCGTATCCGCAGACCGAGCAGCAGCAGCACGTCGAGTACCGCATCAAGCAGTTGGCGGACCACGCCTCCAAGAAGCTCGGCGTGAGCCGCCGGAAGTTCCTCGCCTCCAGCGGCGGCATGGCGGCCTGCTTCCTCGCCATGAACGAGGTGTTCGGTCGCTTCTTCGACGTGCGCCCGATCGAGCTGTTCGAGCCCGCTGCGGCCGCCGAGAGCGGGCCGCCCCCCAACCTGTTCGTGCTCGACGACCAGCTCCACATCGTCCGCAACTCGCGGCGCAACACCGGCCAGGGTCTGCGGCGCATCGCTCAGGGGCTCACGCCCAACCAGGCGAACGGTCAGGCCGACGAGCTCGGCCGGGTGAACTTCCCGTGGAACCCCGCGCTGGTCGGGTTGCCGAACGTCGACGAGAACTTCCAGCTGATCCAGGTGATGAAGGACCTCTACCTGGACAGCCAGATGACGGTCGGCGTCATGAGCAACAACACGTCCGCCGCCGTTCCCGATCAGGGCACGTCGCGCCCACCGCGGACCGCCGTGGAATCCGAGGCCGGCGAGTTCCTCAGCGCGCCGCAGACGATCGCCGTCCGCAACTGGGTCAACAAGCTGGCGGGCTCCACACGCATGCTGGGGCACGGCCAGATGTACCCCGGCATTCCGGGCAGCTATCCGGCGGGCACGAACGCGCTGAGCAACCTCGAGTACATGCAGTGGCAGACCGATGAGCTCAAGCCCGACTCCTGGAAGGGTTACACCAGCGCCAACTCGGCCAAGTACGACCTCGATCCCCAGAGCCTGATGCGCCGCTGGCGGCTCGACGACCACGACGTCGCGTACCCGATGTACCAGCTGCTCCTCGACAACCGCGCCATGCTGAAGACCCATCCCGGCTTCTTCAACGTGTGCATCCACAAGGGACTCTCGACCAACGCGCTGCCGAGCCAGCCGGAGCTGGGACACCCGGCCGACATTCCGGCGGCGGCGCGTGATTGGCGCGAGCTGAACTTCATCATGTACCACGCGTGCATCCGCCCGGGCTTCTGGGTGCTGAATGCGCTGAACGACGTCCGCTCGGGGCGGCTGCGCAACTCGCTCAACGAGGTCGGCATCGGCGTGCGCGAGGGCGTGCCCGACATCCTGTGGAGCACGGAGTTCGCCATCACGTGCGCGGAGCTCCGCAACGTGTACGCTGAGCTCGGCACCACCTTCGCCTCGTCGGTCATCACGTTCCCGACGGTGTGCGCTCACCTGCTCGGCCAGTTCATGAAGTTCATGGGCGACGAACGGATCGTCTTCGGCTCCGACTCGCCGTGGTACGGCGGTCCGCAGTGGCAGATCGATGCCCTCTGGCGGTTCGAGATTCCGGACGACATGCGCAAGCAGTACGGCTATCCGGAGCTGACGAAGGCGGCCAAGCGCAAGATCCTCGGCCTCAACTCGGCGCGGCTGTACAAGATCCCGGGCGCGAGCGAACCGTCGCCACAGGGCCGGTACACGCCGTTCCCGGCGGACTATGCGTCACGGGTCCCAGACGATCTCAAGACGATTCTCGAGTTCCCGGGGTTCGTCGCCGACAACTTCTCGAAGGCGCGCACGATCTACCAGGCCTGGGAGGGCGCCGAGCCGAGACACACGCGGTTCGGCTGGATCCGGACCCGGGTCTGAGCGGGGGAAACGGGGGCTGGCGGCCGCGCTTCGGCCGCCAGCTCGGCCATGCCGTGTCTCGAGCGCTCCTCGTCGTCAACGGCGTGCTGGCGGGCGTCTGCCTCGTCTGCCTCGCGCTGATCGTCGCCGCCTGGACCGCGCCGCGACCGCGTCCGGCCGCGATGCCGTCCGACGGGTCCACCTTGTCAGGGGCGCCGCCGTCTCGTCCGGCTCTGCGCACGCCCGATCGCGATGCCAGCGTTCAGGGGATCGCGAACCGCAATCTGTTCAGTCCGAGCCGCTCGGAGACCGCCTCGCGAGACGCGAAGGCCGCGCCGCTGGCGCGCCCGAACCTGTACGGCGTCGTCATCGGCGACGAGGACTCGATCGCGTACCTGCAAGATTCGGTGAGCAAGCGCGTCCTCGGCCACCGGGTCGGCGACGCGATCGCGGGGGCGGTCGTCACGGCGATCTCGGCGGATGGCGTCGTGCTCTCGTCGCGGAACGGGACGATCACCATCGGAATGCAGCATCTCTCGCCGCCGCCGCCGGTCCTCGCCGACGCGGACGCGCAGCACCCGCCGGTCGTGACGCCGCCGTCGCGCGTCGCGACGCCGAACGATGGGCGGCCGGGGTTCGCGCCCGCGATCGCCGTCACCGCCGCCGCTGGCACGGACAGCGAGGAGAGCGAGCCGCCTACCGCTTCGCGGTGGTGAGGTCCGAGCGGACGATGGCCCAGCCGAGCGCGGAGATCTGGCGGTCGACGTTGCGCCAGCGCAGGTTCATCCGCGCGAGCGCCTGCTGTGGCCGGTTGCCACGGCGGTCGAGGATGACGGTGACCGTTTCGCTGTCGTGGAGCTCACGGCGGAGCATCTCGAAGAGCTTGGGCTGGTCGCGGGAGACGATGACCAGGTGACGCGCGTCGCCGCGGGCCGCCGCGCCGCCGCGCGTCTCGGCCACCACGGCGCGCACGGCCCGCACGATGGCCCCGTCGGTGGCCTGTCCGATGAGACGGGACAGGGGTGACCACGTCCGGCCCCCACAGGCGGGGCAGGCATCGTGACCGATCTCGAAGCAGACCTCACAGTCGGCGCAGAGGGCGAGGCGGGCGAACGGGAAGTAGACCCGGGGCGTGGTCAGCGCGAGACGTGATCGCATGGCGCGGCACTATGGCAAGGTCGATGCCACGCAGATGGCCGCGCCATTGAGCGTATCCTTGACCGCCGCGCCAGCGCGTCACGTACGAATTGGCACCGCCCGCGCCAGGCTGGCGCGCGGCCCGACGCGGGAGCGCTACGTCGCGCCGGCCGGCACGTCGCCGGCCAGGGTGATGCGGTGCATGACACGGCGGTGGCCGGCGTAATCGTTGACGGCGTTGTGCTGGGCGCAGCGGTTGTCCCAGAACGCGAGCGAGCCCGGCTGCCAGCGGAAGCGGCACGTGAACTCCGGCCGGACCTGGTGGCGGTAGAGATAGGCGAGGATGGGCGTGCTCTCCTCTTCCGTCATCCCCTCGAAGCGCACGGTGTGGGCGACATTGACGTAGAGCGCCTTGCGCCCGGTCTCGGGGTGCACGCGCACGACGGGGTGCGCCGCCTCGTACAGCTTGCGCGCGTCCTCGCGGCCGCGCTCGGCGATGCGGTCCTCGCGCGTACGCGAGGCGTCGGCCTTCGACGAGCTGTTGACCGCGCGCAGGCCCCCGAGCAGCCGCTTCATGCCGTCGGAGAGCGTCTCGTAGGCGAGATACATGTTGGCGAACAGGGTGTCACCGCCCGCCGGCGGGACCTCGCGGGCCAGCAGCATGCTGGCCATGGGCGGGACGTCGAGGTACGCGGTGTCGGAGTGCCAGACGCCGCCGAAGTTGATCCGCTCGTGCTCCAGCTTCACCACGGGAATGATCTCCGGATACTCCTCGAGCCCTTTCACGAACGGGTACTCGATGATCTCGCCGAACCGCCGCGCGAAGGCCAGGAACTGCGGCGGCGTGAGCGGCTGATCGCGGAACAAAAGCACGAGGTGCTCGAGCCACGCGCGGCGCAGCACGCCCAGCGTCTGGTCCTCGAGCTCGTTGGACAGATCGACGCCGGAGATCTCGGCGCCGAGGGCGCCCGAGATCGGATGGATGCCGATGTCGCTCATGGCGCGGCCTAGAAGCTCGGCCCGGGCTCGAGGCCCTTCGCCTTGTAGACGGGCGCCGTCGCCGGCGCCGTCAGGAATCGCAGCAGCTCGTTCGCGAGCGCCGGCTCTCTGGCCTGGCTGCCGACGGCGCCGCTGAGCACGATGTAGTTCTGCACCTCGGCGGGCAGCGGCCCGACGAGCTGGACAGCGCGAACGGCGATCAGCTCGGTGATGAGCTGCACGGCCATGTCGGCTTCGCCCGCGGCGACGAGCTCGGCGACGTTGCCGGCGCCGAACTTCGTCTTGGGCCGCATGGCCTCCGCGATGCCGAGCCGGTCGAGCAACCCCGCGAAGTAGATGCCGCTGCCGCCTTCCCTGGCGTACGTGATGGACTTCGCCTCGAGGAGCGCGCGCTTGAGCGCGTCGACGCTGGAGATGTCGGGCTTCGGCGTCCCGGCGCGCACGGCGATGCCGATGCCCCCGCGGGCGACGTCGGTGCGCGTGGCGGCGACGAGGCGGCCCTGCTTGATCAGGTCGTCGGTCACGGCGGCCGTCATGATCGCGAGATCGAACGGCTCGCCGGCCTCGATCTGCCGCTTCAGCACGTTGGCGATCCCGAAGGTGATGGCGAGCTTGTGGCCGGTCTTGCTCTCGAACTGCGGGGCCAGCTCCTCGACCGCCGACCGCACGCCGATCGTGCTGATGAGCTTGATCTCGGCGGCCTGTGCGTCGATGGGTCCGGCCAGCGCCGACGCGAGCATCACGAGGAGAGCGAGCCAGATCGCCATGGGGACCTCCGCCGGAGACCTTATCATGTCGGGAATGAAGCGCGTGCTGATCTACGCGGGGCTGGCGCCCTTCCTGTTCATCTCGCTGTTCCCCGTCCTCTGGATGGTGATCACCGCCTTCAAGCACGAGCGCGACCTCTACTCGATGCGCGGCATCCCCTTCTGGTTCTACGAGCCGCCGACGCTCAAGCACTTCGACCTGCTGTTCACGCAGACGTGGTTCGGCTCCTGGTTCGCGAACACGGCGGCGGTGTCGCTGTGCGTGGTGGCCATCACGGTGGCCACGGCGGTGCCGGCCGCGTACGCGCTGGCGCGGCTGCGGCTGCCGGGCGCGGGCAACACCGCGATCGCGATCTTCATGACCTACCTGGTGCCGCCGATCATTCTTTTCCTGCCGCTCACGTACGTGATCGGCCGGCTCGGCCTCTTCGACTCGTGGTGGGCGCTGGTGCTCGTCTACCCGACCTTCACGATCCCGATCGCCACCTGGCTGATGTTCGGCTTCCTGCGCGGCCTGCCGCCGGAGATCGAGGAGGCCGCGTGGGTGGACGGCTGCGGGCGCGTCGGCGCGATCGTGCACGTGGTGCTGCCGCTCAGCCGTCCCGGGATCGCGACCATCGCGATCTTCGCGTTCACGCTCGCCATGCAGGAGTATCTCTACGCGGTCGTGATGGTGGCGCCCGCGGATCAGAAAGTCATCACGGTCGGGCTGCCGACCATGCTGATCCGGGGCGACATCTACTTCTGGGGCTCGCTCATGGCGGGCGGCCTCCTCGTCGGCGTGCCGGCGGCCGTGCTGTTCAACGTCGTCATCGACCGCTTCATCCACGGCCTCACGATGGCCGGTGATGCTTAGTGGAACGAGGGGCGCCCCGGGGAACCCGGGGCGCCTCCGAGCGATGGGGGTAAAGGGGGCCCTTCGAGGCCCCCTTTGATCACCGCCGCTACGACACGGCTTCGCGCTCGAGCAGCAGGCGCTTGCGCTTGACGCCCCAGCGGTAGCCCGCGAGCCCGCCATCGTGGCGCACGACGCGGTGACAGGGAATGGCCACCGCCAGCGCGTTGGACGCGCACGCGCGCGCCACCGCCCGCACGGCCCTCGGCGCGCCGATGCGCGTGGCGATCTTCGTGTAGGTCGACGTGGCGCCCGCGGGGATCTCGCGCAGCGCCTGCCACACGCGCTGCTGGAACGCGGTGCCGCGCACGTCCAGCGGCAGGTCGAGGCCGAGCGCGGGCGCCTCGACGAAGCCGACCACCTTCGCGACCAGCCGCTCGAAGTCGCGGTCGCCGCCGATCAGCCGCGCCTTCGGGAACTTATCTTGGAGGTCGCGCGCCAGCACGTCCGGGTCGTCGCCGAGCAGGATCGAGCAGACGCCGCGCTCGGTGGCGGCCACGAGGATGGAGCCGAGCGAGCACTCGCCGACGGCGAACCGGATCGCGGCGCCGTCGCCGCCGGCGCGGAAGTCGGTCGGGGTCATCCCGAGCACCTCCGAGGCCGTGGCGTAGAAGCGGCCGCTCGAGTTGAAGCCCGCGCCGTAGATCGCGTCGGTCACCGTGCCGCTGCGCGACAGCTCGTCGCGGACGCGCCGCGCGCGGTGCGCGGCCGCGTAGGCCCTGGGCGTGAGGCCGATCGTCGTCTTGAAGACGCGATGGAAGTGGAAGCGGCTGAGGCCCGCGGCCTCCGCCAGCGCGTCGAGGCTCGGCACCTCGTCGGCCGTCTCGATGAGCCGGCACGCCCTGGCCACCGCGTCCGCGCGCGCCTCGAGGAGCCCGTGGCCGTCGGGGCGGCAGCGCTTGCACGGCCGGAAGCCCGCGCGCTCGGCGTCCGCGCCGGTCGCGTGGAAGCGTACGTTCTCGCGCCGGGCCAGGCGCGCCGCGCAGGAGGGCCGGCAGTACACGCCGGTCGTCCGGACGGAGTAATAGAAGACGCCGTCGGCGCGCCGGTCGCGTCGGGCGACGGCCTCCCACCGCTCGGGGTCGCCGGAGAACGTCGGGGAACCGTTTGGATGTCTCGCCACCACGCTGACCATGATGCCTCCTTTTCGTGTCCTCATCCTCGGCCATCGAGAGCCCACCGGCACTCCGGTCCTTGCTCTCGAATTCGGCGGCGGCCGCGCCGGTCGCCATGGCTTACGTGCGGCGTAATTGATCTCGCGCCGGCTTCCGCCGAGGATCTGGCCGAGGAGGAGCCGCCATGCTTGCCGTCGCCTTCGCCGGAACCTTTGCCGCCAGCCTCGAGGCGCCCGTGCGGGCCCACCTCGGCCTTCCGTGCGAGGTCGTCGTCGACGACGAGGCCGGCATCGTGGGCAAGCTCGGCGATGTGGACGTGTTGGTGACGATGGCGTTCACCCGCGAGATGGGCGCGGCGGCGCGACGGCTGAAGCTCGTGCAGGTGCCCGGCGCCGGCCTCGAGCGGATCGACCGCGCCGCCCTGCCCGCGGGAACGGCCCTCGCCAACGCGTACGGCCACGAGGCCGGCATCGCCGAATACGTGCTGGGCGCGATGCTCACGCTCACGCGCGACTTCGCGCGGCTCGACGCGGCGCTCCGGCGGGGGGCCTGGGAGAGCCAGTGGGCCGTCGGCGCCGCGCCGCCGCCGCCGTGGCCGGAGCTGGCCGGCAAGACCCTCGGCATTCTCGGCTACGGGCACATCGGCCAGGCGCTGGCCCGGCGCGCCCGGGCGTTCGACATGGCCATCTGCGCGATCCGTCGCGACGTCGCGCGCTCCGCGCAGGACGGGCTCGCGCTGCTCGGGGGCCTGGAGATCCTCGACGAGGTGCTCCGACGATCCGACTACCTCGCGATCACGATGCCGGCGACGGCCGCCACACGCGGGCTGATCGGCGAGGCGCAGCTCCGGGCGATGAAGCCGACGGCGGTGCTCGTGAACGTGGCGCGCGCGGAGATCGTCGACGAGGCGGCGCTCTACCGGGCGCTGGCCGCGCGGGCGATCGCCGCGGCGGCCCTCGACGTCTGGTATCGCTATCCGACCGACGCGGCGCCGACGCTCCCCGCGCGCCAGCTGTTCCACACGCTGCCGAACGTGCTCATGACGCCGCACGTGTCGGGCTGGACGGAGGGGATGCTCCAGGCGCGCGCGCGGCTCATCGCGGAGAACATCCGCCGCACCACGCGCGGCGAGCCGCCCGAGAACCTGATCGGGTGATCAGAACGCGGCGGCGCCGGCCGCCGACTCGCCGGTGTCGGTGGGGGCGTCGCGGCCGCACAGCGCGGCGATCGTGCGGCAGAGCCGGTCCATCTGGAGCGGCTTACGGAGATAGGCCGTGAACCCGCGCGCGACGCTCACGGGGAAGTCCTCGTAGTGCGCGGTGATGGCGATGGCGGGAACGTCGCCCCCCTCCGCCGGCGTGCGCGCGCGCAGCCACTCCATGAAGTGCGTGCCGTCCTCGCCGGGCAGGTTGAGATCGCACAGGATCAGGTGGGCCTTGCGCGTCCGGAGATACTCGCGGGCCTGGCCGGTGTGCGTGGCCAGCAGCGGGTGGGCGCCCGCGGTGTCGAGGATCGCGCGGATCAGGTTCAACGCGTCGAAGTTGTCCTCGACGACGAGGATCGTCAGGCCCGTCAGATCGGGAAGCATGGCGGGCCGCATCGGCGTCATCACGGGTTCACCAGGTCGTGAACCAGGGTCACGAGATCGTCGAGGTTGACGGGCTTCACGAGGTAGCCGGTGTACCCCGCCTTCCTCGCTTCGATCGCGCTGAAGTCCTTGTCGAACGCGCTGACGGCGATGGCGGGGACGTCACCGCCGGCCTCGGGCTCGAGCCGCCGCAGCGCACGGATGAACTGCAGGCCGTCGGCGCCGGGCAGCGAAAGGTCCGAGACGATCACGTGCGGCCGGTATTCGGCGAGGTCCTCGAGCGCCGACTCCGTCGAGTGGCACATCGTCACGAGCGCGCCGCAATATTCGAGAAAAGTCGCCAAAAGCTGCCTGCTGTCTTCGTCGTCTTCGACGATGAGAACGTGAACGCCCGTCAGGTCGACGGTGGCCGCGGAGTGTTTACTACCAGCCACTAGCGCCTCTCCCGGGCGGTCGACGTCACTGGCGACACAGTACCCCGCGCACGCGCTAAAGCCAGCCCTGAAAAGAATTCTCCAGAATTCCTAGGTAGTTGTACGGATTACATCGTCCCTGTCTAGACCATCCGGGGCCTCACGCGCCTCTTCCTGCCGGGCGCAATCACGGTGGGCGCCGAAGCCGTGCCACGAGGTGGCCGAGCGCTCGGATTCGAGCGGGTTGTCGCAGAGCCAGCAGAGGCCGTCGTCGTCGAGCCGCATGAGCGGGGTCCTCCTTCGCGTGAACGTGGGCCCAAAGTCGAGCATGGCCGATGCCAGCGATCTCATTGCCGGCTCGCCTTGCCGTCCGGCACGGCTCGCCCGGTGGTCAGCGCAGGCGCCCGATCAGGTCGAGGACGCGCAGGATCTCGGCCCCGTCGCGGACCATCTGACGGTCGCCGGCCTGGCCCCAGCGCAGGACGCCGTCGCGGTCGATCACGAAGGTCGAGCGCCAGGCGACGTTGCGATCCGCGTCGAGCACGCCGTACGCGGCGATGACGTGACGGTGGAGGTCGCTCAGCAGCGGGAACGGGAATTTCCGCGCCGCCGCGAAGGCCGCGTGACAGGCAGGGCTGTCGCCGCTGATCGCGAGCACGGCCGCGCCGCGCGCGCGCGCGCGCTCGGCGACCTCGACGAGGTCGCTCAGCTCTGGCGTTCAGATGCTGCCCCAGTCGAAGCAGTAGAAGATGAGCACCACGTCACGGCCGCGAAAGTCCGTCAGGCGCACGTCGCCGCCCGTGCTGGCCGGCAGCGAGAACTCGGGCGCGGGTTGGCCGAAGCGCAGGCCCGTCATGGCGTCGCAGTATATCCTGCGTGCCCGTAGTGCGGCCTTCTGGATCTCGCGGGGCTGGGGCCCCGCCGTCCGAGGCGAGCCTATGAACAAGCACAGGAAAGAGAGGACCCCGATGAAGGACAGTGAGACGTATCGGAAGGGCGCGGAGATGCGGCGGCGGCTGCTGGGCGACGCCTTCGTCGACCGCTCGACGAAGACGGTCTATGCCGATCCCGTCATGAGCAAGTTCATCGACGTGGCGACGGAGACGATCTTCGGCATGCTGTGGACGCGCCCCGGCCTCGATCTCAAGACGCGCACGCTCGTGTGCGTCGTCTCCGACGCGGCGACGGGACGCGAGCCCGAGCTGGCGATCCACCTGCGCATGGCGCTGCGACAGGGCTGGACGGAAGAGGAGCTGACGGAGACGTTGATCCAGCTCGTCGGCTACGTCGGCGCGCCGTTCGCGCGCGACGCGCTCATCGTGGCCTCGCGCGTCTTCGGCGAGATGCGCGGGGAGACGGCCAGGGCCTGACCCTCAACGGGACGCCAGCCGCGCGACCACCTCCACGAGCGCGGCCGGCTCCACCGGCTTGGGGACGTGGACGGCGTAGCCGACGGCGAGGGCGCGGGCGCGGTCCTCGGCGCGCGCGAACGCCGTCAGCGCGACGGCCGGCACGCGCCCCTCGCGGTCGAGGCCCAGCGCGCGCACGCGCTCGAGCAGCTCGTACCCGTCGTCGCCGGGCATCGAGAGGTCGCTCACGAGGACGTGCGGGCGCGCGCGCGCCAGCGCGTCGAGCGCTTCCGCCGCCGAGGCCGCCGTCACCACCTCGGCGCCCGACTGGCCGAGCACGGCCGTGATCAGGTCGCGCGCGTCGGCGTCGTCGTCGACGACGAGGACGCGGATGCCGGCCAGCGGCGGCAGCCGGTCCACGCCGGTGGCGGCGTCCTCGCTCTCGCGCGCCGTCGGGCGCAGCGGCGCCAGCGGGATGCGCACGGTGAAGATCGTGCCGCGGTTCGGGCCCTCGCTGGCGGCGGCCACCGTGCCGCGGTGGAGCGTCACCAGGTGGTGGACGATGGCCAGGCCGAGCCCGAGCCCGCCGTGGGCCCGCGTCGTCGTCGAGTCCGCCTGGCGGAAGCGGTCGAAGATGAACGGCAGGAACTCCGGCGCGATGCCCTGGCCCGTGTCGGCGACGCGCACGACGACGTGCGGGTCCTCGCGGTCGACGGCGACGCTCACGCGGCCGCCCGCGGGCGTGAACTTGATCGCGTTCGAGAGCAGGTTCCAGACGACCTGCTGCAGGCGGTGGGCGTCGGCCCACGCCGGGCCCGCCGCGGGGTCGATCCGGCCCTCGAGCGCCACCGACTTCGCGAGCGCTCCCGGCGTCACGGCGTCCAGCGTCGCCTCCACCACGGCGCCGACGTCCACCGCCTTGAGCTCGAGGCTCAGCTTGCCGGTGACGATGCGCGAGACGTCGAGCAGGTCGTCGATGAGCTGCGCCTGCAGCTTCGTGTTGCGATCGATCACGTGCAGGGCGCGCGCGCTCGTGGCGTCGTCCAGCGTGCCGCTCTGGAGCATGCGCACCCAGCCGAGCATCGCCGTGAGCGGCGTGCGCAGCTCGTGCGAGAGCGTGGCGAGGAACTCGTCCTTGGCGCGGTTGGCGTCGCGCGCCTCCGCGAAGAGCCGCGCGTTCTCCAGGGCGAGCGCGGCCTGCTCGGCGAAGCCCTGCGCGAGCAGCACCTCCTCCGGCCGGAACGGCCGGCCCCGGCGGTCGCCGAGCGCCAGCACGCCGATCACCCGCTCGTGCGAGAGCAGCGGCACCGCGAGCACCGAGCGGAACGGCGTGCGCTCGAGGATCGCGCGCTGCTCGGGCGACAGCGCGATGCGCGGGTCGGACAGGAAGTCCGGCGTGGTGACCGGCCGCCGCTCGCGCACGGCGAGGCCGACGGTGGCGGAGCCCGCCGGGACCGTCGTGCCGGGCTCGAGCCCGGGGATCGGCGTGCCGGAGCCGGCCACCACCGTCATCTCGAGCGTGTAGGGATCGACTCGATAGAAGAGCGAGGTGCCGAGGCCGAGCAGCGCGCGCACGGACTCCGCGATCCGCCGGCCGACGACCTCGGGGTCGAGCGCCTGGTTCAGGAACCCGCCGATCTCCGTCACGACCTCGGCGGCGCGCAGCCGGGTCTCGCTCTGCTGATAGAGCCGGGCGTTGTCGATGGCGACGGCCGCGCGCCGCGCGATGTCCTCGGCGAGCGGCACGTCCTCCGCCGTGTATCGCCGGCCCGAGCCGGCGGACACGAACGAGATCGCGCCGAGCGTGCGCTCGCGCGCGATGAGCGGCACCACGAGGTACGACGTGTACGCCATCGCGTGGGCCAGCTCGCGGTGCGCGGGATCGGGCGCGATCGCCTGCAGCGCGTCGGCGGACAGCTCGGTGGCCAGCTCCGGGCGGCCGCCGCGCAGCGCGCGCGCGACCGGGTGGGTGCCCCGCCGGTCGGGCGGAAAGCGCCGCGTCAGCTCGCGGGCGGCCTCGTCCTTGGCGGGGTCGGCGTGCACGGCGGCGACGCGATGGATCTCGCCGTCGTCGCCGACGATGTCGACCACGCAGAGGTCCGCGAGGCCGGGGACGAGCAGCCGCGTCAGGCGCTCGAGCGTGGCCTCGTAGTCGAGCGACGACGCGAGCAGCCGACTGGCCTCCGCGAGCAGCGCTGCGCGCTCGCGCGAGGCCTCGGCACGTCTCAGGAGATCCTCGCGCTCGTCCTCGATCTCGCGGCGACGGCGCGCGGCGTCCGCCAGCGCGGTGCCGAGGGCGGCGACTTCCTCGACGCGGCTGACGGGCGGCGCGCCCGGCATCTCGCCGGCCCCCAGCCGCGCCGCCGCCGTGGACAACGAGACGATCGGCGCCGTCAGGCGTCGCCCGACGATGATGGCCAGCGCGATGCCGGCCGCGAGGAAGACGAGCCCTCCGCCGATCAGCGTCCAGAGCGAGCGCTGGAACACGGCGTCCATCGTCGCGGCCGGAATCGCCAGGTACACGGTCCAGTTCGCGTGCTGAAGCCGGTTGAACACCGTGTGACGCCTGACGCCGTCGAGGCCCGGCACCCGCGCGGAGCCCGCGTCCCGGCGCGCGGTCAGAGCGACGTACGCGGCCGGCGCCGGCAGGCCCGTGAAGCGCGGCGACTCCGGTACCCGTGCCACCACGACGCCGCGGCCGTCCACGATGGCGGCCGCCCACGGACTCGGCAGCTGCTGCGCCTCCAGCACGCGCGCGAGGCCGTGGGCGTCGAACGCCGTGAGCAGCGCCCCGCGCAGCGTCCCGTTGCGGAGCACGGGCACGGCCACCACGACGTGGGCGCGGCCGGGCAGGTCGCCCGCGATCAGGTCCGAGACGACGGGCGTGCGGCGCGCGAGGACGGCGGCGACGGTCTGCACGTCCGCGGGGGGCGGAAGCTCCGCGCCCGTCGGCCGCAGGGTGTTGAGCACCTGGCGGCCGGTCCGATCGACGACGGCGACGCTGAGCCAGCCGCGCTGACCCTCGAGCGCCCGCGCGGCCACGCGGTGAAACCCCGGCAGGTCGCCGGCGTCGAGGAGATCGGAGGTCGCGAGCACCTCGAGCGCGCCGATCGCGTTGTCGAGGGTGTGGTCGATGGCGCTGCCCACTGCGCGCCCGGTGGCCCGTAGGCCGCGCTCGGTGGCGTCGCGCTCGCTGTCGGCGGCCAGGCCCAGCACGATGGCGGAGAACAGGAGGAGTGGCAGGACCGCCACCAGGACGAGGGTGATCAGGTGGGACCGGAGGGTCATGCTCACGCTCAGTATACGGACCTATTCGAGCACGGCGATTCGCACGCGGAAGACGCCGGCGCCCACCGCGTCGAGCGCGCGGGCGGCGCCGTAGGAAAGGTCGATGATGCGGTCGGGCACGCTGGGGCCGCGATCGTTGATGCGCACCTCGACCGCGCGCCCGTTGGCGAGGTTCGTGACCCGCACGCGCGTGCCGAGCGGCAGCGTGCGGTGCGCCGCGGTGAGCGCGTGCATGTCGAAGGGCTCGCCGCTCGCGGTCTTCTTGCCGTGGTGCGCCTCGCCATACCACGAGGCCGCGCCCGTCCACACGCCGCGCGGCTCACGGCGCGTCGGCGCGCATGCCCCCGCCGCGAGCGTGACGACGATCAACGCCGCAGCCAGTCGCGGAATCGGCTCCACCACTCCTCCATGCGGTCGCCGAGGCCGCCGTGCTCGCGGCAGGTCTCGGGCTCGGTGCCGGTGAGGAAGACTTCCTTCCCGGTGCGCGGGCAGAAGCGGTTCGCGAGCTTGCCGTTGGTGACGTCGATCTCCGCGAACGTCACGCCCGACGGCACGGTGAAGCCGCGCCTGGCGACGCTCTCGAGCGCCGGCCGCATGAACTCCGCCCAGATCGGCAGGGCCCCCTCGGCCCCGCTGAGGCCGTGCGCGTCGCCGCTGTCGTAGCCGACCCACACCGCCGTCAGCAGCCCCGGGGCCCCGCCGACGAACCACGCGTCGCGCCCGTCGTTGGTCGTCCCGGTCTTGCCCGCGACGGCGCCGGTCACCCCGAGCGCGCGCGCGGTGGCGCCGGTGCCCGCGGTGATCACGCCCTCGAGCAGCGAGGTCATGAGGTACGCCTCCGCCGGCGACATCACCGACTTCGGCGGCTCCTCGTCGACCTCGACGGCACCGCCGCGCTCCTGGACCGCGCGGACCGCGTGAGCGGGCGGCGTGCGCTGGCCGCCGTTGAAGAACGGCAGATACGCGTGCGCCAGCTCGAGCGGCGTCACCTCGAAGGAGCCGAGAGCCATGGCGGGCACCGGCTCGAGCCGGCTCTCGATCCCGAACGCGCGCGCGCGCTCGACGATGGTCGGCAGCCCCACGTCCTGCGCGAGCCGCACGGTGGCGGCGTTGAGCGACTGCTGGAGCGCCTCGCGCACGGTCACGCGGCCCTGGTAGCGGTCCTCGTAGTTGCGGGGCGACCACGGCTCGCCGTTCACGGTCAGCGTCAGCGGCGAGTCGTCCAGGAACGTCGCCGCCGTGAAGCCGCGCCCGCCGCCGCCCGGCGCGGCGAGCGCCGCCGCGTAGACGAACGGCTTGAACGCGGAGCCGGGCTGGCGGTGCGCCAGAGTGGCGCGATTGAACTGGCTCGCCTGGTAGCTGCGGCCGCCCACGAGCGCGCGGATCTGGCCGTTGGCGGGATCGAGGGCGACCAGCACCGCCTGCAGGCGATGCGCGTCGTCGGCGCCGCGCAGCGTCGGCCGCTGCGCCTCCAGCCGCGCCAGCCCGCGCGCCACCGCGGCCTCAGCCAGGCGCTGGAGCGTGAGATCCAGGGAGGTGAACACGCGGACGTCGCGCGCGTCGAGGGCGCCATTGCCGAAGCGCGCCTCGAGCTCCTGGCGCACGTGATCCACGAAGTAGGGCGCCGTCTGGCTGGCCGCGACGACGGCCTGGGTCTTCACGGGCTCGCGGCGCGCGGCCTGGTAGTCGGCGGCGGAGAGCCGGCCGAGCTCGCGCATGCGTGCGAGCACGACGTCGCGCCGCTCGCGGGCGCGCGCGGGATTGGCGGTGGGCGAGTAGGTGTTCGGCGCGCGGATCATGCCGGCCAGGAGCGCGGCCTCCGCCACCGTCACCTGGTGTACCTCCTTGTGGAAGTAGGCGCGGCTCGCGGAGGCGACGCCGCGGATGGCGATGGACCCGCGCTGGCCGAGGTAGATCTCGTTGAGGTAGGCCTCGAGGATCCGCTCCTTGCTGTACCGCCACTCGACGAGCGTCGCCAGCCACGCCTCGTCGAGCTTGCGCATGAGCGTTCGCTTGGGATCGAGCAGGCGGTTCTTCACGAGCTGCTGGGTGATCGTGCTGCCGCCCTGGGCCACGCGCCCGGATCTCATGTTGACCCACGCCGCGCGCACGAGCCCGCGCAGGTCGACGCCGGGGTGGTCGAAGAAGCGATGGTCCTCGGCGGCCAGCACGGCCTGCAGCAGGCTGAAGGGCACGTCGCGCAGCCGCACCGGGCGGTGGTCCTCGCCGGGCCGATCGCCGGCGCTCCCGAGGATCTCGGGCTCGAGGGCGGCGGCGCCGATGTCACGCCCGTCGCGCGTGACGCGGAGGATGCGGTCGTCGCGCACCTCGACGAGAACGCGCTGCGCGCGGCTCAGTCCCGGCAGCCCGCGCAGGTGGATCTCCCACGCGTCGCCGTCGCGTCGAAACTGGCCGGGGGCGTCGGGCGAGCCGGGCGTCTCGGTATACGACAGGCGTGTCAGCGTGCCCCCGAGGTCGGCGATCTTCACGTGCACGTCGGCGACGAGCGGCTGCGGCGCCGCGTACACGAGCGCCGCGCGGCGTACCTCGACGCGGTCGAAGCGCGCCAGCTCGACGGCGGAATACACGAGCAGTGCGAGCAGCGCGAGGCCGCCCACGCCGGCGAGGCCGAGCGCGACGAGCGTGCTGCGCCGCCGCGTCCCCGCCCACGCCACCAGCCGAGCCCGTTGCACGTCCCGAAGGCGGGCGGCCCAGCGGGACCACGTCGTCCGGAAGGTCACGTTCGATTATGCCCGCGGGACGCGGCCCGGCCGCCGGAAGGTTTTTCCCATCGGCGCACGCGAGAGAGGGGAGAGATTTTCCGTCACGGCCGGCGGAATGCGCGGCAAGTGCCCGGGATCGCGGGGCGGATGAGGCCGGGCACATCCGTTGCAGCGGCCTGTCGTGTGATGAACGCCGGACGGGTCCCGTGCTCCTGAGCCGCTGCGCCTGGCACCCTCGCTACTTCGGCTATCCGCTCGTCGAGGGCGTGGTGTCGTGGAGCGGCTGGGGGCTGAGGTTCACCGACGGGATCTGTCCGGAGTGCACGACGCGCTTCCGCGCCGAGTACCGCGCCTTCATCGAGCGGCGCGACACCGGACGCGAGCTCGAGCCCGAGCGCCACGTCGCCTGAGCACCCTCCCCGCCCTAGAATCCGCGCCGCTTGAGACAGTCGCGGTAGGCCTGCTGATAGGCGGCGCTATCCTTGCCCGCGTCCGCGATGCCGGGCGAGATGGTGCCGCTGGTCACCGACGAGTCGCGGTGGGTGCCGGCGCCGCCTGCCGAGATCGCGCCGGCGTTCGTGCCGGGCGAGCCTGCGGAGCCGGAGATGCGCCCGCTCGCGTTCGGCTGGCGGTTGGCCTCGCTGCTGCCCGGACTCGTCATGACCGAGCCGCCGACGCTGGCGCCCGGCGATGCGCTCGGGTTGCTGCCCGGCGCCGCGACGGTGCCGCCCGCGGCCGCCTGCGCCTCACGATTGCACTGATCGAAGTCGTTCTGGGTCTGGGCGTGCGCCACGGCACCGGCGGCGAGCAACGCGGCCGTCGCGAGGAACACGAGGCTCTTCCGGGCGTGGATCATGAGGTCCTCCTTCGGTTCAGGGTGCCTCTCGAGGGTTCAAGGCGAGTGCCACCGTGGCCACGCATCCTCGCGTCGTTTCTACAAAACGCGATCCTTGCGACCCCGCCCCGCGGTGGGTATGCTCTGGGCGCGCGTACTCGCGCCTATCCCGCGAGAGTGGCGAAACTGGCAGACGCTCCGGACTTAGGATCCGGTGGGTGTAAAAGCCCTTGGGGGTTCGACTCCCCCCTCTCGCACCAACTCGGAGCCTCGATGACGGTGTGCGTGGTGCGTTCGTGAAAGTGGCGGTCGAGGAGCTGGAAGCCTGCAAGCGGCGCCTGGCCGTCGAGGCACCCGCCGACGTCGTCCAGAAGGAATGGGAGCGTGCGTACGGTCGCGTCCAGAAGCAGGCGCGCCTGCCCGGCTTCCGCAAGGGCCACGTGCCGCGCTCGCTCGTGAAGCTGCACTTCGCCGACGACGTGCGGCGCGAAGTGGCCGAGCACCTCATCCCCGACGTCTACCGGCAGGCCCTCACCGAGGCGCGGCTGGATCCCGTCAACGAGCCCGACCTCCAGGAGGTCAAGCTCGAGGAGAACGCGCCGCTGTCCTTCGTCGCCGTCGTGGAAGTCAAGCCGGCCATCGCGCTGGCCGACTACAAGGGCGTGGACGTGCAGCACGCGACCACCGCGGTGACCGACGAGGACGTGGCGGCCACCCTCGAGCAGATGCGCGAGCAGCAGGCGGAATTCCGCGCGGTGGACCGCGCAGCCGCCACCGGCGACCTCGCGGTGGTCGACTACACGCTGCGCCCCGACGAGCACGACGCGACGACGGCCAACGGCTATCACTTCGTGATCGGCAGCGGCGCCGTGATGCCGGAGATCGACGCGGCCGCCGTCGGCATGAAGGGGGGCGATCAGAAGGACGTCGCGCTGCGCTTCCCCCAGGACCATCGCATCGAGTCGCTGCGCGGCAAGGACGGGACGGCCACGCTCAAGGTGAGCGAGGTCAAGGAGAAGATCCTCCCCGCCCTCGACGACGAATTCGCGAAGTCGCTCGGCGAGTTCGCGACCCTCGACGCGCTCCGCGCCGAGGTGCGCAAGCAGCTCGAGACGCGGCGGGAGGGCGAGCAGCGGCGCGCGCTGGAGGACAAGATCGTCGGCGCCGTGCTCCAGCGCCATGAGTTCACCGTGCCCGACACCATGGTCATGCGGCAGATCGCGCACCAGGTCGAGCACGCGCGCGAGCGGCTGCGGCGCCAGGGAGTGGACCCCGACGGCGTGAAGTGGGACGTCCCCAAGCTCGTGGGCGAGCTGCGGCCCGGCGCGGAGCAGGGCGTCCGGCGTGCGCTCCTGCTGGAGGCCATCGCCGACAAGGAGGGACTGGTCGCCGCCGACGACGAGGTGGAGGCCGAGGTGGAAAAGATCGCCCGCGCGAGCCAGCGCCCGGCGCCGGCCGTGCGGCGTATGATGGAGAAGAGCGGAGACCTCGAGGCGCTCCGGATGGGGCTCCGCGAGCGCAAGACGCTCGACTTCCTGATCGGACACGCGACGGTTCGCGCATGACAGCGCGTAGAAGGAGAGCAGCGATGGCCCTGGTTCCGATGGTGATCGAGCAGACGCCCCGCGGCGAGCGTGCGTTCGATATCTTCTCGCGCCTGCTCAAGGAGCGGATCATCTTCCTGCCGACGTTCATCGAGGACGAGCTGGCCAATCTCGTCATCGCGCAGATGCTCTTCCTGGAGGCCGAGGACCCGGACAAGGACATCTACCTCTACATCAACTCGCCGGGCGGCTCGGTCACCGCGGGCATGGCCATCTACGACACGATGCAGTACGTGAAGCCGGCCATCTCGACGATCTGCATGGGCCAGGCGGCCTCGATGGGCGCCCTGCTCCTGTGCGCCGGCGCCAAGGGCAAGCGTTTCGCGCTGCCGCACGCGCGCATCATGATCCACCAGCCGCTGGGGGGCGTGCAGGGCCAGGCCACCGACATCGACATCCAGGCCAAGGAGATCTTGAGGATGCGCGAGGAGTTGAACCGCATCCTCGTGCACCACACGGGCCAGGGCATGGAGAAGATCCAGAAGGACACCGACCGGGACTTTTTCATGACCGCCGAGCAGGCCAAGGACTATAGAATCGTGGATGAAGTCATCTCCTCCAAGCCCACGACGCGAGCGGTCAGCGAACAGGCGGCGCTGGCGGCGCAAGTCCAGAAGTAAGGAAGGCAGCGATGGCGGGTCGAGCGCGCGAAGGCAACGGTACCCTCAAGTGCTCGTTCTGCGGCAAGAGCCAGAACGACGTGCGCAAGCTCATCGCGGGACCCACCGTCTACATCTGCGACGAGTGCATCGAGCTCTGCAACGACATCATCGCCGAGGAGTGGGAAGAGGAGAAGTCGCGGGAGATCCGCTC
>Ga0137403_10001811_pt1 | contig 26629 bp, 23 predicted proteins | sample CZOMad2_1_16fung_FD_122057 | JGI IMG/M metagenome (GOLD analysis project Ga0137403, IMG submission 122057) | Vadose zone soil fungal communities from Angelo Coast Range Reserve, California, USA - CZOMad2_1_16fungal (Hybrid Assembly) | ecosystem: Environmental > Terrestrial > Soil > Vadose zone... | reverse complement strand
GGGTGGGTTAGGACATCTCTGCCTTACCAGAGATGGCACGCTTCGCGTGCATTGCGACACGGCCTAGCGCCGCGCCCGATGCATGTCATGGGCCACTCCTCCCTGATCGAGGCTGTCAAGATCAGGCCCAGTATGACATCTCTCTCAGGCCATCTCCCCGTTTAGAACACTACCCTCACGGGAGTCATGGCTGTAGCTGATGAAGACTTTGGGGTGGTCAGATGTGGGGGACCTCATACTCAGCCTCGGGTCTTGGACAGATTCATATAGTGCGTCAGCACAGAGTTTCTACCTGCCGGCCGGAACTCCGGGAATCGTTACTGGATAACTGCCGTCGCTGTTGATCTTGCCTGAGCACTGGGCACCTTGGCAGGAAGCATCCTGTGTTAATATCTGCTATTCGCCCTTCGAAATTGGTGGCGATGAGCAGCGCGTGAGTCATCCCAGCAGTGAAGCCAGCGGCGAGCAGAACTACCACCCATGGGGTGAATCGCTTCTTACTCATTTTCGTCTGCTTCTGCCTGGTGGCGTGATAGAAGAGAGGTATAGATCAGAAGGTATTGTTCCCTGTGGGAAGAGGGGAGACGCGAGTCAGGGATTGGGGTCTCACCAGTAAGCGGGATTGTGGATGGAGTACAGCCCTGGCTGGAAGGCCGGAGAAGAGACGGGCTCGACAGCGGCTTCATGGCAGCGCCTCCGGGATGTGCCGGTGGCGGGGCAATTAGCATCAATCATCAAGTACCAAATTCTGCGCTAGCATAGGGACGTTGCACCTGCGTGTCAACGGATATTTTGCACGACCTTTCACGCGCGCGATCTGCGCCAGGAGCACCTGAGAGGGCGGGGTCTCATCTATGACAAAATGGGTGGGTGCCATGGTCATGTTCGGGGGGATAAGGTCTTCCGATGGCTGGACGTCTTCACGTACCTTCCCATGCGCAGGCTGACCTGCCGGGCCACGCTCGTCGCGGGCAAGGTAGGGTATTGAGCATGTTGATCATGGATAGCACTGCCGCCAAAGGGGGGAAGCGCAGCCAGGGTACACCAGCGGCCCAACTTACACGCGCCACGAGCGCGGCCAGCGCGGGGAAGTCGATGATACCTGGGAGATTGTATCTTTGGGCTACTCTTCTCGAAGGCAGATCTTATACCATCTCTCGAACGCGATGTGACAAATCGAGGATCGCGTCGTCCCTTCGTTTGGCTCTGGGCTTCGGCGCACACTGCTCCTCGCCATGACAGACGGCGTTATGGCGGGCGAAGGGAAGCCATCTTTCGATGGCCGTAAAGAATCGTACGCTGTCTTTCGATGCGGCACTGGTATGAGAAACCATCTGTTCAGTTACCCCCGAGGCCAAGGAGACGGTTATGGATTTTCATCTAACCGAGGAACAGGAAGGACTCCAGAGATTGGCGCGCCAGATCGTTCAGGAAGAGCTGATGCCGCTGGAGCCACGCTTGTTAGAAGAGGGACGTGACGCCCTCTGGCCGGAGGCCTACGCCCGGCTCAAACAGCTGTCGATGGACACAGGGCTGTGGGGCGCACATCTCCCTGCTGAATTCGGCGGCAGCGGCATGGGCGTGCTCGGCAAGGTGTTGTTGCTCGAACAATTCTTCCAGACGGCGGTTCCCTTCCCGTGGTGCGCGGATTGGATGGACGCCTTCCTCGACGATTGCAATGAGGATCAAAAACAGCGCTTCGCCTGGCCCGTGGTGCGCGGCGAGAAGCACAGTTGTTTCGCCCAAACCGAGCCTAACGCCGGCTCTGATCCCGGCGGCATGATGCAAACCACAGCAGTGCGCGATGGCGATCACTGGATTATCAACGGCACCAAATTCTTCGTCAGTTGGGCAGACAACGCCGACTTCGCCCTGGTTCAGGCCGTCACTGACCCGGAGAAGCGCCAGCGCGGTGGCATCACCATGTTCATCGTTGAGAAGGGCACGCCAGGATTTTCGCTCAAGCGGCCGATTCCAGTATGGGTGAGCAAGAAGCCTGAGCAGTTTGAGCTCGTCTTCGATAACTGTGTGGTGCCACAGGCCAATGTGCTCGGTGGGGTCGGCCGTGGCTTCTATATGGGCCAAAAGATTCTCACCATTTGGGACCGACTAGAACGGGCGGCTTGGATGCTGGGCATGATGCAGCGGGCGCTCGACATGTGCATTGCTTGGTCCAAGCAACGCGTCACCTTCGGGCGGCCGATCGCCGACCGCCAGGCCATTCAATGGATGATCGTGGAGATCTGGACGGATATTCAGTATCTGCGCACGAAGCTCTACGAGGCCGCATGGAAAGCCGATCAAGGACAGGATGTGCGCATGGAAGCCTCGCTCCTGAAGTACACCGGGGCACAGTGGGCGACGCGTTCGCTCGACAAGGCGATCCAGATTCACGGTGGCATCGGCGAGACCGACTGGCTGCCGCTGACGCGGTTTTACCATATCGCCCGACATGCCCGCATCGGCGGTGGCACGGATGAAATTCACAAGATGGTGCTGGCGAGGTTTCTCTTGGGTCGTAGCGGGGGATGAAAATTCGCCTTCCTAGTTGACAAGGTTAACTCTTTGGCCTGGATGCCCTCAGAACATTTCCCTCCCCTTTGCTGGAGGAGGGCCAGCCTGAGGGTGAAACTCCTACGCCCTCCGGCCCCCGGTAATCGTCGCTAAAGAGAGCTTCATTTTTTCGGCAAACCGTGTAGACTTGTGGCCCACCCAGATGCTTTCCTCCACATCTGGGGAGCCTATGCCTATGCTGATGGCAGCGGTCGATCGCGTCACCTTCCACCACTTCATGCGTTTTCGAGGTCTGGCATAGCGGTCTGCGCATAGCTAAGACAGATTTGCTCTGAGAATGTTGCCCAAAATGATATTTCCATCAATGAGTTGTCGAGGCCGTATTGGCTCTCCCGGTTAGCTGAGGCCTATGGGAAAGCAGGCCAGCATAAGGAGGGGCTGGCCCTAGTGGCTGAGGCGCTGGCGGCCTTGGAAAAGACTGGGGAGTGTTTCCACGAGGCGGAGCTGTACCGGCTCAAGGGGGAGCTCTTGTTGGCGCACTCTGCGGAGCATCAAACTGAAGCAGAGGCCTGTTTTCATCAGACCCTTGAGGTGGCCCGCTGCCAGCAGGCGAAGTCGCTCGAGCTACGGGCGGCGATGAGCCTAAGTCGGCTGTGGCAGCGGCAAGACAAGCATGATGAAGCGCGACAGCTGCTCACAGAGATTTACGACTGGTTCACGGAGGGGTTTGGGACGCTGGATCTTCAAGAAGCGCAGGCCTTGCTGCAGGCGATGGAAGGCGGAAAAGCGCAGCAGCCAGCCTAGGGCTCGATGCGAGATGGAACCAAGGTGATCGACCTGCTAATGAGCCGCGTCAAAGCCGGCGAGACGGCCAAGGGGACGAGAACATCGATGCACACCAGGCCCCGCTGGCCGCACGAGATCATCGACCGCTGCTTCGAGCGGATCACTGCGGAGGTGCACCGGTTTGAGGGCACGATCAACCAGTACACCGGCGATGGCGTGATGGCGCTGTTCGGCGCGCCGATCGCCCACGAGGACGGCCCGCGGCGGGCGGTGCATGCGGCCCTGGGGATCCAGCGCGCCCTGCGAGAGTGTGGCCAGGTGCTCCAGGCCGAGCGCGACCTGCTGCTGCAGATGCGCATGGGCATCAACACCGGCCCGGGTGTGGTCGGCAAGATCGGTGACGACTTGCGGATGGACTACACAGCGGTAGGGGATACGACCAATCTGGCGGCGCGATTGCAGCAGGCCGCGCGGCCGGGGAGCATGGTCATCAGCGAGGTCACGCACAGGCTGGTGGTAGGCTTCTTCGAGACCCTCGACCTGGGCGAGGTGGCGGTGAAGGGGCGGGCTCCAGCCCGGGCCTTCGAGGTCCTCCGGCCCCGCGGTCGCCGGGCTCGCCTTGATGTCGCCATCGAGCGCGGCCTCACCCCCCTCGTAGGCCGGGAGCGCGAGCTGACTACACTGCCCGACCGCTTCCACGAGGTCAAGGACGGGCGGGGCCAGGTGGCGTTCATCGCCGGGGACGCGGGCATCGGCAAATCGCGGCTCGTGCTGGAGTTTCGCCGCGCGTTGACCGAGGCCGGGGACGCGGTGACCTGGCTCGAGGGGCGCTGCATCTCCTTCGGCCAGGCCATCCCATTCCTCCCCCGCGTCGATCAGCTCCCTTGGGCTAAGTAGCGTTTACAACTGGTACCACAAGACAGAGCCCGCCCTACAGTGCGTCAACGCGGCCCTCGCCGGCGCCGTTGAGATCGGCGACCGCGCTTCGCAGGCAAGCTGCCTGGTGATGCGCGGCGAGGCCATCGCTGCTGGGTACGGCCAAGTCATGGAGGCGACACCAGATCTGGAGGAAGCGGTCCGGCCTCGAAGGAGATCGCGGACCCGCGTTTGCTGGCCCGAACTCTCACCTTTGCAGGCCGGAACTTGCGGTGGCGGGGCAAGTTCGATCGGACCATTGCCTATCTCAAGGAGGGAGCCGAGCTGGCCCGGCGGGAGCACTCAGGGTTTCTGTTGGGGCTCGGGCTGTTCTCGTTGGGTCACGCGTACCTGGCAAAGGGGGAGTATGATGAGGCCCTCCGGTCCTACCACGAACTGAGAGAGTATGTGGCGGCCGCTGGGGACAAGTGGTGGATCACCCGCACCCCGAACTGTATTGGTGCGGTTCACCTGGAACTCTACGATCTGGAAGAAGCCGTCCGGTTCAACGAAGAGAACGATGATCTCGCGAAACGGCTCTGGCCCTGGCCTGAGCCCCGTGCCCACTCCCTGGTAAAATTGGGACTGGCCCATCTCTATGGGGACAACCATACGCGACACACGCGAGGCCCGTTCCACCCCGAAAAACGTGTATTCGACGTCGCCATACCCCAATCCCACGCCGCACACCAGCCGTCCGTCGTAGATGATGTCAAGGGTGGCGAGCTGTTCGGCCAGGTCGACCGGATTATATAGCGGCAGCAGCAGGATATTGGTGATCAGCATCATTTCCCCCGACTCGGCGGCGATGCGCGCCAGGAGCGGAATCGGCTGAAAGTACTGGAAGGGTGCGGCGAGATAATGCTGGCTGGCGGAGATGCTGTCGAAGCCGAGGTCGCGGGCCAGCTTGACCTGCTCGAGAAGCTCGCGCAGACGTTCGGCACCGGGCTCGCCAGGGGGGTGCTGCACGGGAACGCTAAGGCCAAATTTCATGGCGAGTTCCTTTCGGAAGTGAGCCAGCGAATGCGCGGCAACTGTGCAGGGTCGACGGTCAACTCCCCGTTGCCCGCCTGGCGCACACGGTCGAGCCACGAGCGGGCTTCACAGCATAAGCTGTCAACATCGATGCTCTGGCAAGTCGGCTGAAAGGCGGTGAGTTTATCAAGTCCCTTGCTGAGCAAGTTCAACGCTCCCCGACGGTTGCCATTCGACAGATGGTACAGGGCCACCGCCAGTTGAATCAACCCTTGATAGAAGAGCCGCAGCGGACCTGAAGTCCCACGCCACAGATCTTCTAACGTCTCATGCGCCTCGAAGAAGTAGGCGCGATTAAATTCCTCAACCCCCTGGCGAAGCGCTTGCGGGAGTGTGTCCATATGCCACCTTTCGGGCTTGCGGGCCTAGGTACCCTGATACCGTATGATTTATCCTTGGCCCGAGGGGAGTCAGGGAACAGCTTTGGTCTACCGCCAGCCCCACTCAAGATAGGAATGGGACCAGAAGGAGGTAGCCGTTCACCGTGAGCAATGTTCCTAGCGAGGCAAAGAGCAGCGAGAATACATAGAGCGACCATGAGGAGGCTAGGATCGAAACCGAGGCAGTGACAATGGCAATTTGTAGCAGCACCTGAGCATAGTCAAAGTTGGGATCGCGCTGTCGGTTGATGTCGCGTTCCTGCTCAAGCTTTCGGGCTTCTACCTCGATGTCTTTCTTCTCAGCGCCGTAACGTTCCTCCTCTTGGGCAGTTTGCCGCAGTATTTCTTGATACCGCTGGTGCGCCGCCGCATCCATGGTTGGGCCACGTTCGGCGAGCTCAAGCTCCAGCCGCAGCTTCTGTAGGCGATACTGATGCTCACGGCTCACTTTCGCTTGATAGAAGGCCCACTGATCGGACGCCTGCTGCTGGGCCAGAAGCATCTCTTTCGTCGCATTATCGCCGCCTAATGAGGCAATGGCAAGAATCACAGCATAGATGGCGGTGGTGAAGGCCGCCCTCCGTGCAAAGGTCCTTTCAACCGTCCCAACCTCCGGCAGTTCAGGTGCATCCATGCCCATGTGCACTTCGCCTTACGTTCGGGGCTCACGCCCGTCGCAGGACTCAACGATTGTGCCTATCCCAGACTTTGCGGAGCAGCGGATGGACAATAGGGGACACGAGCAACCAGATCGATAGGATCACCAGCACCGCCGCAATCGGGCTGGAGAAAAAGATCATCGGGGAGCCCTGAGACATGATGAGGCTCTGTCGCAATGCCGACTCGGCCATATCGCCGAGCACCAGCGCCAGTACCATGGGGGCGATCGGATAATCCAGCTTCTTGAACAGATAGCCGGCGACGCCAAAGATCAGCATGTACCAGATGTCGGTGGTGCTGTTGTTCACGGCATAGGCCCCGATGGCGCAGACATAGATGATGAGCGGGATCAAGATGGCAAATGGCAGGCGTAGGATCGCCGCGAAGGCGGGGACGAACAGCAGCACGATGAGCACCCCGATGACGTTACCGGTATACATGCTGGCGATCAACCCCCAGACGAACTCCGGCTGTTCCTGAAACAGCATCGGCCCCGGCTGCAACCCCCAGATGAGCAATCCCCCCAGCATCACAGCCGCCGTCGGAGACCCCGGAATACCCAGCGTGATCATCGGCAGCAGGGCCGACACCCCGGCGGCATGGGCGGCGGTCTCCGGCGCCAGGACGCCTTCCAACGTCCCGGTGCCGAATTTTTCAGGCGTCTTGGAAAACTTCTTGGCGATGCCATAGCTCATGAACGACGCTGGGGTGGCTCCGCCGGGCTTAATCCCCATCCACGAGCCGATCAGAGCTGAGCGCACAAAGGTCTTCCAATACTGCGGCAGCTCCTGCAAGGTCTCGACAATCAGTCGCCAGCGCACTTGCGGTTTCGCCCCGCGAAATTCCAGTCCCTCTTCGATGGTCAAAAGGATCTCGCCGATGCCGAACAGACCGATGACCGCCACCACGAAGTTGAAGCCGCGCATGAGTTCCACTGTGCCAAATGTCAGGCGGAGCTGACCACTAACGATGTCCATGCCGACTGTCGCCAGGATGAGCCCCAGCAGGGTGGCGGCAATGGTCTTGACGGGTGAGCTGCCCCCCAGACCGACAAAGGCGCTGAAGGTCACCATTTGGATGCCCAAGAATTCCGGGGGGCCGAATCTGAGGGAGAACTCGGCAATGAGGGGTGCGAAAAACGTCACCAGGATAATCGCGAAGGCGGCGCCGATAAATGATGAGGTAAAGGCGGCGGTAAGCGCTTGCCCACCCAGCCCCTGCTTCGCCATCGGATGGCCGTCGAAGGTCGTGGCGACCGACCAGGGCTCACCAGGAATGTTGAACAGGATTGAGGTGATCGCCCCGCCGAACAGCGCTCCCCAGTAGATAGACGACAGCAGGATGATCGCCGAGGTGGGCGGCATGACGAAGGTCACCGGCAGCAGAATCGCCACCCCGTTAGCGCCCCCGAGGCCAGGGAGGACGCCGATGACCGTCCCCAGGACAATGCCGAGCGTGGCGATCATCACGTTGTATGGGGAGAGGGCGATCTGAAATCCCATCAGCAGGTTGGTGAAGGCATCCACTGCGACGCTCTCCCGGGTGCTAAAGTCTGAGATGTTCTCCCCACCACCCTTTGGGCATTGGGACCAGAAACCACTTGTCGAACACTATATAGCTAATCAGGGGGACACCAATACTGACGGCGAGCACGAGGAGCCAGCGGAATTTACCAATCCACCGCATGTAAAAGCCGATGTAGAGGGCAGCAGCCGGATAGAGGCCGATCATCTCGGTGAGGGCCACCATTGCGGTCGCCGGACCAGCTACCTTGAGGATCGGCGCCCATCCGCCAGGTCTGACCAACGGTTGCCGCGACGTTGGAGAGGTGCGCCGCAGGGCCTGTACCAGGATGACCAGGCAACAGATCGCCAACCCCACTGCCAGCCAAAACGGGAAGAAGCCGCCCTGCGGTCCATTCAACCCCCAGCCGATATTGAGCTGCAGGGATTCTTCGGCGACTAACACGGCCAACACGAACAACATCAGCGCAAATCCAATATCGGCCTTACGCATACCCACGTCCTCTAATGCTTGAGCAGCCCCCCCGCGGCCATCAGGTTCTTGTGGATCGTATCCATGAGCTCAAGCCATATCGTGAGTTCCGGCCCCGTTAGAAAGCTGCGCTTCACCCCCCCCTTGTCGGTGAACTCTACCCACTCTGGGGTCTCGGTGACTTTTTTCAGGAGATCGATGTACCAGTCCTGGGCCTCTTTGGGGATATCCGGCGCGCCAAAAATGCCGCGCAACATCAGGTATTCGATATCATACCCCTGCTCCTTCATGGTTGGGATATTCTTCCAATCCGGCAACTCGAGGCGTTCGAGATCAAAGATCCCCAGCGGCCGGAGTCGCCCGGCTTTCCAGTGGCTCACCGCCTCGTTGGGATTATTGACTGTAGAGTCCACATGCTTGCCCACCAGATTGGTGGCGACATCACCGCCACCTCTGAAGGGGACATAGATGAACTTGGCGCCCGTCGCTTGCTCCAACTGAATGGTGATAATCTGATCCTCCTGTGCCGTGCCCGTCCCACCCATCTTGAATTTGCTGGGCTGGTCCGTGACTGCTTGTAGATAGGCGGCAGCCGTCGTATAGGGAGACTCTGTGTTGACCCATAAGACAAACTCATCCAGGGCTAAGCGTGCCAATGGCGTGAAATCCGTCCAACTGAACGGCGCGCCAGTAGCCAACGGCGTGGTGAACAGGTTGGAGAGGGTGATAATGATGACATGGGGATCCCCCTTCTTGCTCTTGACATGGAGGAACCCCTCGGCCCCAGCCCCTGCTGGTTTATTGACCACGACCAAGGGTTGCGGCGAAAGGTTGTACTTGCTGACCAGGGGTGCGATGAAACGGGCCATCACGTCGGCCCCTCCCCCGGTCCCTGCCGGGATAACGAACTCGATCGGTTTCTGTGGTTTCCATGTCGGACTACCACCCCACAGCGGCGTATACGTCAGGACCATGCCGAGCATCCATATCAGCCATTGCCAGCGCTTCATCTACATCTCCTCAGGTCGCTATGCCTCCGCTCCTAGCGGGAGAGGGCTGAGGTGCGAGCTATTACGTAATATCGCCGTCATCCCTCCGCCTTGAGCCTCACTCAGGGTGGGAGGGAACTCGAGGGTGATGCTCCTAGAGGAAAGGTTTGCGAAAGCTTGCTGCAGTGGCGGTTCGCTCTAAAGGACTTTAGAGGACAAACACAGCTAAGACAGGCCATTGCCTGACAATCGCTGCGAGTGTAGCGAGGGAAGGTTCTGAATGTCAAGGGAAAAACGGTTTGAGCGTGCAGCAGTCTCCTCGGCCGCCCGGAGAAACTGCTGTCGCATGTAGGTGGGGCTGCTCTAGATGGTGTACTTGGCGGGGAACTGTTTCGCGATGGCGTCGGCCAGTGGGTTGGCGAGCATCGTCATGTGACCGGCGGCATGGCGCAAAGCCACATAGACCTGGGCGGCGACGGGCATCGATGTTTTGTCGATGAGCATCCAACCCACCACATTCCAGCCATGTGTCCACAGAGAACCTATCCCATCCATACATCTGATAAATGCCACAGCGGCTTCGGTTTCGCATTGTTTCCGTCTGCTGCGGTCTCTTTGGGTCTGTAGCTCGGCTCTTAGTTGTTCCAAGGCTTCTCGCGCCATATTGATCTCTAATTTAAGCGATTGATCTGGATCTGTCGCGAATTTTCATTTATGATCGATGGCGATTTGAGAGGGGAGCATAATCAGCTTCAGGGGTGCCCATTTCGCGGAGGACATCGGGATCCTCACATGCGTCCGATGGCACGCCGCGTATCCATTAAGCGACCGCCAGCCCGAAGAGATGATGCAAGAGCGCGTGGTCTCGGTCGATCACGCCACCAGCAATCGCTGGGTCCTGAAATATACCCCTCAGCTCGAAGGAGCATGCCACCGCACATTCGCTCAAGACATAGCGTAAGTACCAACGCACGGCGTTTAGGATGATGTCTGCTTTAAAGTGGCACCCTGAGCAGGGAAGAATCACACATGGGAGGTCACCAGTGATCTGGGGACGGCCTTGTATGGTTCTCGGTATTAGATCACTAGATCACCAGCGATGCCTGCACCAGAACCTGTGCTAAAATTCCCAGGACGCATACGCACAAACGTTGACTGACGTGCTGGGAGGACGATGGTGACGAACAGCCTCATTGCTCCGGGAGCACGAATCGTAGTGCGCGATGAGGAATGGCTCGTACGGCGGGTAGACCCGTCAAGCGATGGTGGCCGTCTGCTGACCTGTGACGGTGTGTCTGACTTGGTGCGCGGGCAATCCTCATTGTTCCTGACCGCTCTGGAAGGACCGATTGAGGTCCTCGATCCCGCCGAGACGGAGCTGGTCGCTGACCCCAGTCCGATGTTCAACGCCGCATTGCTCTACCTCGAGAGCCAGCGCCGCCGCACCATGCCGAACGATGCGCAGATTCACCTCGGCCATCGCGCCGTGATGGATCTCGAACCCTACCAGTTGGAGCCCGCCTTGCAGGCGCTGCGACAGCCCCGCAGCCGCATCCTGATTGCCGATGCGGTGGGCCTGGGCAAGACCCTGGAAGCCGGTATTCTGGCCACCGAACTCATCCAACGGGGTCGCGGTAAGCGCGTCCTGGTGGTGACCCTGAAGAGTATGCTCACCCAGTTCCAGAAGGAGTGGTGGAGCCGCTTTTCGATTCCGCTGGTGCGCCTGGATTCGGTGGGGCTGACGCGGGTGCGCCACCGCATCCCCAGTAACCACAATCCGTTCAATTACTTCGACCGCAGCATCATCTCCATCGACACTCTGAAGAACAACCTCGAATATCGCAACTATCTCGAGAACGCCTGGTGGGATATCATCGTCATCGATGAGTGTCACAACGTCGCGGCACGCGCCTCTGAGCAGGGCAAGTCGCGGCGGGCGCGCCTGGCTGAGAGACTCGCTGGCCGCTCCGACACGCTGATCCTGCTGTCGGCCACACCGCACGATGGCTCAGCGCGGAGTTTTGCGTCGCTCATGGCCCTCCTCGACCCCACGGCGATCAGTGACCCCGATGACTATACGCCGAGGGATTATCGCCATAAAGGCTTGGTCATTCGCCGCTTCAAGAAGGATATCAGGGGCCAGGTGACGGGCGATTTCAAGGAACGGCGCACGATCAAACTCACCCCACAGGCCTCAGCGGCTGAAGAAGACGCCTACCGGGCCCTGCTCGCCATCCGTTTCACCCAGGCTGGTGTCCACCGCGGCGGCAAACAGCAGGAGCTGCAACGCGTGGCCATGCAGAAGGCTATCTTCTCCAGCCCGTTTGCGGCGCTTGAGTCGACCCATAAGCGTATCCAACTGCTCACCCGATCGCGTCAACCCAGTGCTGACGAACGGCAGGAAGTGGCGGATTTACAGGCCTTTGCCGCAGCGCTGGGCTGTATCGATGCCAACAATTTCAGTAAGTACCAGCGGTTGCTGGCCTATCTGACGTCTGCCGAGTCCGGGTGGGTCTTGAGTAATCCGGCAGACCGCGTTGTGGTGTTCTCCGAGCGCCTCGAGACCCTGCGCTGGCTGCATGGTCAGTTCAAACACGATTTGCGCCTGCACGACCAGCAGATCACGCTCATGCACGGCCAGCTCCCCGATACCGCGCAGCAGGAGGTCGTCGAGCGCTTCGGGCGTCGGGAGGATCCCTTGCGGCTGCTGCTCTGTTCGGACGTCGCATCCGAGGGCCTGAATCTGCATTACTTCTGCCACCGGCTCGTCCATTTTGACTTGCCCTGGTCGCTGATGGTCTTCCAGCAACGCAACGGGCGAATAGATCGCTACGGCCAGGCGCAGGAACCACAGATCCTCTATCTGTTCACCGCCACGCAGGTGGAAAAAATCCTCGGCGACCTGCGCATCCTGGAGATCCTGGAGCAGAAGGACGAGCAGGCCACCCTGAACCTGGGCGACCCGGCGGCGTTCCTCAACGTCTACGACCCGGATAAAGAAGTGGAAAAAGTCAGCGACTTCATGGCCAGCGGCATGACGCCAGCGCAGGTGTCAGCAACGCTGGAAGCGCAACAGGCCAACGCACAGGCTAACGAGGGCGACTGGCTGCTGCAGTTGTTCGGCGACGGTACGGCGGCAGTCCCGATAGAAAACCCCCTCGCCGTCCAGAGCCGCGACCACATCGAAGACTGGCCTGGTCTCTTCAAGAGCGAATATCACTTCACCACGGCCGCCCTGACCCAGCTGGCTCCAGCGCGCGACTGGCTGCAATGGACGACGAACGAGGCGGCACAGGGTCTGGCCATCACCGCACCACCCGACCTGCAAGAGCGGCTGCAGCAGCTCCCTCGCGAGGTGCGCAGCAGCGACCACCGCTATGAGTTGTGCGCCGACCCGGCGCGTCTGAAGCAGGCCATTGAGCAGGCCCGTCAGGCCAGGGCAGAGGACGAGACATGGCCGCAGCTGCATTATTTGTGGCCGCAGCACCCCATCGTCGACTGGCTGGTCGACCGCGTCATCACCCTGTTTGGCCGCCACCGCGCGCCAGTCATCAAGAGCCATTCTCTGCAACCCGGCGCGCAGGCCTTTGTGATGATGGGGCTGGTGCCCAACCGCAAGGGCCAACCGCTGCTGGTTGACTGGCAGGTGGCCTGTCGGCAGCCCGGCCAGCCGTTCACGCTAGAGCCCTACGATGCCTTTATGCAGCGCGCTGGTCTCCAGGCCGGCCAGTTGCCCAACCCTGGGCTGACCTCCTCGTTGTCAGACTTGCAGGTGGCGCTGCCCGAGGCGGTGGTCCACATGCGCCAGCACATGGTGCAACGGCAGTCTGCCTTTGCCGGTGAGATGCAGCAGCGCCTGCAGGGCACGCTGGCGGACCTAGAGCGCCTGCAGGACGAGCAAGTGCGACAGCTGGAATTGCGCCTCGAGAAGCAGTTGGAGCAGGTCAGGCGCAGCCAGTTCGAGCGCCGCAGCCGGGTCATCAGACGGGAGTTCGACGAGTATCGCCAGTGGGTGGAGGAAACCCTGAGCACTGAGCCTGAACCCTACCTACAGGTCCTCGCCGCGGTGTGCGGCTGAGCCCCACACCTACAGGGAGTACAATGCGGAGGATGTGCGACTATCGCTGGGGCAGCCAGAGGACTTCGACCAGGGCAGCGACTTTTTGGAACTCCGGATCACCGGTGACCACAGGCCCATGGAGCTGTTGTCCCAGTGCTGCCGCAAAAGCATCAGCGTAGGAAATAGCAGGGTTGGCCTTGAGGGCCGATGCCGCCAGCACCCGCGGACGATCAACGGCTTCCTGGTGTATAGGCAGTTGATCAATGAGCGCTTACGTCGCCACTGCCGCATCTCGTCCACGCTCGCGCTGGATGATGTAGTACACCTCTCCCAGATTCACCAGTGACAGATGCAGGGTGGCGGTCTGGCCCTGAGCTTGTCGCAGGAGTTGCTCTACCATCTCTGCCCCAGGTTCATTGTCAAAGTAGGCCAGGAGGGCAAAACTATCGAACACGTACCTCTTTGGCTCGTCGCCCGTGCCAGGCCCCCTCACTTGTGTACGATGGCGGTCGGCGGAGAGACGCTTGGATCTGTGAGAGAGTCATCTTCTGACCGTGCCTTTAGAAGAGCTGCGGTTAAAGAGGTTCCCCCCTGGAGAAACCCACGGCTTGTTTGAATAGCATCTTTGAGTAATGGAAAAACCAGGATTTTGCCATCGCCGTCACGCACATCAACCGTATCTCCGGGGGCAATAGCATATTTTTCGCGGAGTTCCGCCGGTATAACGATTTGACCTTTGATGGATACCTTGGCATGCATGATGTTATACTCCTTTTGATAAATAAGGACACGATGACCCACTTAGTATACCTATAGCGATATCGAAAGGCAACGCAGAGGGGCTTGCTAGCAGCGGAGAACGTCCATGCCGGTGGTCGAAGCGGTTCAGACCTTTGTTGGCATCGTCAATGAAAACGAGTTCTACAGCCACCACTACCTGCCCGAGGTGTTCAAGGGCGATATCAGGGAGCGCCTCGAGCAGTGGGCCGCCGTGGAAGAGGCCCATCCGGCGCAGCGGGCGCCCTACAAGCAGCTCGCCAGCTGGGCCGGTCAGTGGTTCGCGTTGCGCAACACCGGCACTCGCAGTGGTGATGCCGTGGAGAAGCTCGACAGTTTCCAGGAGGTGCAGCAGGGGCTGCTCCAGGCCCTAGGGTACGCTATCACCCCACAGCATCTGGAACTGCAGGCCGGCATGCCGGTGCCGGTATGGCAGGTGCTTGGTGACGCTGGCAAGGTGCCGCAGGTGCTGGTGGTGCCGGCCTACAACCCGGGGCAGGAGGACGAGGACATTCTCGATCAGCACTTGTCGGCGGTGCACTACGGTGGTGTACCGGTGCCGTTGGCGCTGGCCGAGGAGGATTTTGCCACCATCGTGTCGGACGCGCTGTTCGGGGCAGACCATGCGCCACGGTTCATCATCCTGGTGGGCCTCAAAGAGTGGTTGTTGCTGGACCGCTTCAAGTGGCCTAACAGCCGAGCCCTGCGTTTTGAATGGAGCGAGATCCTCGACCGCAAGGAGACGCTCACCCTGCAGGCGGCAGCAGCCTTGCTGCACCGGGACTCGCTGGCACCGGGCAGTGGGGCCAGCCTACTGGAGAGCCTGGACGAGAACGCTCATAAGCACGCCTTTGGGGTGAGCGAGGATCTGAAATACGCCATCCGTGAGGCCATCGAGGTGCTCGGCAATGAGGCGGTGCGGCAGCTACACCAGCAGGCGGTGGAGGCCAAACGAGGGTTTTTCTCCGGCAAGGACGAGCTGGACCCCGAGCAGTTGAGCCTGGAATGCCTGCGCCTGGTGTACCGCCTGCTCTTCATGTTCTACATCGAGGCGCGGCCGGAGTTGGGCTACGTGCCCATCCGCACCAGCGACATCTACCTCAAGGGCTACAGTTTAGAATCCCTACGGGACCTGGAGCTGACGCCGCTGCACACGCCGCAGGCCCGCAATGGTTTTTACTTCGACCACACCCTGCGCCGGCTGTTCTCCCTGGTGGCGACGGGCTGCGCGCCGACCGTGCAGCAACCCCTGAGCGTTGCCAGTGTGCGAGACGCCTTTGTGCTGGCTCCCCTCGACAGCCGCCTGTTTGACGAGGCCAGCACGCCGTTGTTGAATCGGGTGCGCTTCCCCAACCACGTGTGGCAACGGGTCATACGCCTGATGTCGCTATCGGGCGGCAAGGGTAAGAGGAAGGGGCGGGTCAGCTATCAGTTACTGTCGATCAATCAGCTGGGGGCGGTGTACGAAGCTCTGCTGTCGTATCGCGGCTTTTTTGCGACGGAAGATCTGTACGAGGTGATGCCTGAGCGCAAGCAGGTCCGGGCGGCTGACGACGAGGAAGAAGAGGAGGTGGCTGAAGCAGAGGGCGGCAGCAGCAATGACATGCTGGACAACGCCTGGTTTGTTCCCGCCAGCCGCATCAACGATTACAAGAACACCGAGAAGGTGTACGACGTCGATGATGCCGGTCACCGCAAGCTGCGCAAGTACGAGCGCGGCACCTTCATCTACCGCCTGGCCGGGCGCGACCGCCAAAAGAGTGCTAGCTACTACACGCCGCAGGTGCTGACGCGCTGCCTGGTAAAGTATGCCCTGAAGGAATTGCTCCAGGGCAAGACCGCCGACGACATTTTGCTTATCAGCGTGTGCGAGCCGGCCATGGGCAGCGCGGCGTTCTTGAATGAGGCGATTAATCAGCTCGCCGAGAAGTATCTGGCGCTGAAGCAGGCCGAGCTGGGCCAGCGCATCCCGCACGAGGACTACCCGCGCGAGCTGCAGAAGGTGCGCATGTACCTGGCCGACCGCAATGCCTTCGGCGTGGACCTAAACCCGGTGGCGGTGGAGCTGGCCGAGGTGTCGCTGTGGCTCAATGCCATCTATGGCGAGGACGAAGCCGAAGACGGCGCCCCGCGTCAGGCACGCGTGCCCTGGTTTGGCTATCAGTTGTTTGCCGGTAACAGCCTGATCGGCGCTCGCCGCGAGGTGTATCGTGCATCGCAACTGGTCAGGAACGCGAAACCCGCCTGGCACGATGAGGCGCCGCGCCGGCTGGACCCGCAGCATCCGGCGCGCCAGCCCGACGAGATCTACCACTTCCTGCTCCCCGACCCAGGCATGGCCAATTATACCGATAAGGTGGCCCGCAAGCTCTATCCAACAGATTTTGCGCGCCTGAAGCAGTGGCGCAAGGATTTTTTCAAGCCGCTGGAGCGGCACGAGATCGCTCGGTTGCAGCAGCTCTCGGCCATGATAGATGACCTCTGGCAGCAGCACGCCATCGTGCTGGCACGTGACCGGGAGGCGACGGAGGACCCGATGCCCGTCTGGCCGGCTGAAGACCCTCATGCGTCCGGCTCGACGTGCGCCGCCAAGGAAGCCATCCGCAAGCGCGGCCTGTTCAACGAGGACGATGACCTGGCCACGCCGTTCCGCCGCCTCAAACTGGTGTTGGACTACTGGTGCGCCTTGTGGTTCTGGCCGATCAGCCGCAGCGGCCAGCTGCCCAGTCGGGAGCAGTGGTGGATGGAGATCGGCGCCATCCTCGAGGGCAATGTGGTGGACCTGAGGCCGGAATCCCAGTTCAACCTCGAGCTCGCGCCAGAGCCACAGCCAGAGCTGCCCGGACTGGCATCCGTAAAGCAGCTCAGCCTGCTGGGACCAGGACAGCAGACGGCGCCGGCTAGCGATCCGACCGGCCCGAACCTGCACGACCGGTTCGGCCAATTACGTATCAGCCGACTGCGTGAGCATTGTCCGCGCGTGAAAACGGTGGAAGACCTCGCCATGTCAGCGCGATTCCTGCACTGGGAACTCAACTTTGCGGATGTGTTCGCCAGGCGCGGGGGCTTTGATCTGGTGCTGGGGAATCCGCCCTGGATCAAGGTCGAGTGGAAAGAGGCAGGCATCCTGGGCGAGAAAAACCCGTTGTTTGCCATTCGCAAGTTCTCGGCATCTGACCTAGGAAAACTACGCGATGAGGCGTTTATAACCTATCCCGGCCTGCAGGATGCGTGGACTGCGGAGCTGGAACAGGCCGGCGCGACGCAGAATTTTCTGAACGGCACGCAGAACTACCTGCTTCTCAAGGGCATGCAATCGAATCTGTACAAATGCTTCCTGCCGCTGGGCTGGCGGCTATCAGGCGACCATGGGGTGGTGGCTTATCTGCACCCCGAAGGCCCGTATGATGATTCTAAAGGCGGCGTACTACGGGAGGCGCTCTATCCGCGCCTGCGCGCGCATTTTCAATTCATCAACGAACTGCAACTGTTTGCCGAGGTAGATCACCATACCAAATACAGCATCAACCTCTATGGGCCGCCTCAAGACCAAACCGCCTTTGACCATCTGGCCAACTTGTTTGCCCCTGTCACCGTGGATGCCTGTTACGCCCACGACGGCATCGGCACGGTGAGTGGATATAAAAGCGAAGATGGCAAATGGAGCATGGCTGGCCACAGTGATCGTATCGTGCGTGTGACCGACGCTGCCCTGGCGGTGTTTGCCCAGCTGTATGACGAACAAGGCACACCACCGCGCTGCGCCCGTCTGCCGGCCCTGCATGCCGGTGCGCTGCAGGGCGTGCTGGACAAGCTGGCCGTCTACCCGAGCCGCCTCGCCGATTTGGGGGATCTTTACACTTCCACCGAGATGTGGCACGAAACCATGCAGCAGAAGGACGGCACCGTCCACAGGCGTACCTCTGGCGACAACGGCTTCGTCACCGATGCTAGCGACTGGGTGCTGTCCGGCCCGCATTTCTTTCTGACCAACCCCTTCAACAAGACTCCAAAACGGGTGTGCACCGCCAACGGCCATTATGACCTCATCGACCTTGAGGCCATCCCCGACGACTACCTGCCGCGCACCAACTACCACCCCATGGCCGACCGCGCTGAGTACCTGCGGAGAACTCCGCGTGTAAGTTGGATAGAACCAGGGGAAACTGGCGCAAAGCCGGTCACTGAATACTTCCGGTTAGTGAACCGAGAGATGATAGCACCTGCATTAGAGCGCACCCTAATCACGACTCTCGTGCCGCCCGGTGTGACTTGGATACACACTGTCCTCGGACATGCATTCAAGTCGTCGCAAACGCTGGTTGGTTTCCTCGTGTTTAGCCAATCGGTACTCGTGGATTTTCGCGTCAAGTCAACGGGGATGGGCCATGCCAACATCTCACTGATGAGTCAGCTACCAGCCCCGCAAACGCTGACGAGTGACATCGCTACACGTGCGCTTGGGCTCAACTGCCTCACCACCCACTACGCTCCCCTCTGGTCAGAAGTCTTCACCCCCGACTTTACCCAGCAGCGCTGGAGCCAGCCCGACAACCCGCGCCTGCCGCAGGACTTCTTCGCCCGCCTCACACCCGTATGGCAGCGCCACTGCGCGCTGCGCACCGACTATGCCCGCCGCATGGCACTGGTGGAGATCGACGTGCTGGTGGCCCAGGCCCTGGGCCTAACGCTAGACGAACTGCTGCTGGTCTACCGCGTGCAGTTCCCGGTCATGCAGCACTACGAGCGCGATACCTGGTACGACATGAACGGCCGCATCATCTTCACCAACAGCAAGGGTCTGGTGGGCGTCGGCCTGCCGCGCAAGGGCGGGACCTCGCAACCCGAAGCGCGAATTACCATGCTTGATGGCACGGTGCGAGAGGGCCAGTTCGGTTGGGAGGACGTGCAAGGCCTGCCCGACGGCGCGATGGTGCAGCAATGGGTGCAGGATGATACCCTAGCCACCGGGCTGTATCGCAAAGAGCGGCGCTGGGTGGCACCCTTCGCCCGCGCCAGCCGCGAGAACGACTACCGCACCGCCTGGGCGTTTTTTGAGGCCCAGGCCGCAGTGCAGACAACCTCCAACACCTCCTTACAGGCCTAAGCCATGCTACCCTCACCCCTGGCGCGCCACATGCAAGGCCATACACTATGTTGTCAGGTGCCATGCTCTCAGAGAAAAGCCCCAAGATCACGACTTACAGGGCTATTCGGTGTGTGCTATACTCCTTCCGCTAAGGAGGCAGTATGTCAACAAAAGAATTGATCCAAGCAGAGCTTGATGTCCTCAGTGACGAAGACCTCGAGGCGCTGTACGCCGTCATTAAACAGTTCATGGAGTCCAAACGACACGCGAAGCCACGGAGTTTGATGGCAACCCTACGGGATATTCAAATCGATGCGCCCCCAGATTTTGCCGCCAATCTCGATCAATATGTGAGTGGGGAGAAGCGTGCCGAACCGGATCTTCATTGATACGCTGTTCGTGATTGCCCTGATGAACCGCCGGGATCAATATCACCAACAAGCTCTCGACTTGTCGGAGCAGTTTGAAGGCCACCCTTTACTCGTGACGGATGCGGTGCTCCTGGAGATCGGAAACGCCCTGGCACGGAGCTAAAGCAGGAGGCCGTTAAGATCATCGCCCAGTTCTTGGCCGCAGAGGAAGTGGACGTGGTGCACCTCACCCCTGATTTGTTCGCGCAAGGCTTCAGATTGTACAGATCGCATCAAGATAAGGCATGGGGACTCGTGGACTGCATTTCGTTCATGGTCATGCGCGAAGCAGGGCTAAACCAGGCCTTGATCTTTGACCAGCATTTTGTGCAGGCAGGCTTTCAGGCTTTGATGCTGGAGACGCCGCGTCCCTGAGGTTCAGCGATAAGCAACCGAGTCATGCCGCAGTACGAGCGCGACACCTGGAAGGTCACGGCATAGATCAGGGAAGAGAGCAAATCTATGGCCGAAAAGGCAACTCCACCACCGACCGTTGTCCGGACCAGCCGCGGGTTATCGATTGCTGGTCGTCGGCTGACCCTCTACAGCATCATGGATTACCTTCAGGCGGGGTGGCCCCCGCATTTGATTCGTGATGAGTTCGATCTCACCGACACGCAGATGACCGAGGTGATGACCTATATTGAGGCACACCGTGATGAAGTGGAGCAAGAATATCGCGTTATACTCGAACGCGCTGAGGAAAATCGGCAATATTGGGATGCGCGGAATCGTCAACGTCTCGAGCGCATAGGGCATACGCCTCCCAAACCAGGGCAACAAGAGTTGCGTGCCAAGCTAGAAGCCGTGAAGGTGAGGCTTGGCATCGAGTGAATGCGGAACGCAATGAGCGTTTCTAGCTGGCTAATTGCTTCACAGAAGCAAGTATCCTGCATGGAGGTGCACTATGCTGCGCACAGTCGAGGCAGTCATCGATGTACAAGGTCAAGTGCATTTGCTAGAGCCCATCTCCCTGGCAGGAGCGCGGCGGGCACTCGTCACGATTTTAGAAGAGGAACCAGGCACCCACATGCACGAAATAGCCTTGTTGAGCGAAGCTGCCCTTGCTGAGGACTGGAACCGTCCTGAGGAGGATGCAGCGTGGTCACACCTGCAGCTAGCCTCAGAGCGTGACTAGAAGCTGCTTTCGGGGGGGGGCTCGCAGAGGGCAGGAGGCGAAGCACCGCTGGAGTGTTGTCCAGTCAGAGTCGCTTGGCGGACCCAGCGCCTCTCGACGGCTTCCAGGGAAATAGGAGGTGCCGTTATGTCCCCAAAGCTCGCGCAGCTACTCGAGGAAATGACGCCACAAGAACGAGCGGAAGTGGAGGCCTTTGCGGCCTTTGTCATTGTCCGGAGGCATTTACAGCAGCCCCAACTTCTCACTGACGATATCTCTATTCAGGAATTGACGGAACTCGTGGCCACCTCCGGTAGTTTTGATTGGCTCAACGCGGAAGAAGAGGATATCTATTCCCTCGAGGATGGCGAGGCCGTGCAATGGCCCAGTCCGTAGTCAAACGCGGGAGTGTGGTGCTGATCCGCTACCCGTTCACTGATCTGAGCGGTGCGAAAGTCCGTCCTGCGCTTGTGCTAACCCCCGACGATCTTCTACCCCGTCTGGAAGACGTACTCTGCCTGTTCATCTCCTCTGCCATGCCGGAGGAGCTTCTCCCCACGGATTTCATTCTGGAACCTGGGCATGCGTCGTTTCTGAAAACAGGACTGAAGCGTCGCTCCGTGCTCAGAATGCACAAATTAGCCTTACTTCACAAAGACCTCGTGCTGCGGGTATTAGGTGAGGGAGATCAGTCGCTCATACACGAAGTCAATCAACGGTTGCGTCTTGCATTAGGCTTGTAGGGAACGACCTCCAACAATGCAACCCCAAGGATAAGCCATGCTGCCCTCCCTCCTGGCGCGCGACATTCAACAGGGCATCAAGCAGTTCCTGGTCATCGGCTTTGAGCCGGCGGATGGCTTCTTTCATGGAGTCATGCGCGGCTTCGTCGACAACGAACTGGCGTGGATGAAAGGGCCGTACCTACAGGTCGGCCTGCCCTTCCGGCATGACAGCGCCGGCAGGGAATTTTTTAGCGGCTTCCAGACCGAATGCCCCGCCTACACACACCAGCGCGAGGCGTGGCGGCGTCTGGCCACCGATAGGATGGCGGCGCACACTCTGGTCGCCACCGGCACCGGCAGCGGCAAAACGGAATGCTTCGTCTACCCGATGCTGGACCACTGCGCGCGGGCGCGTCAGGCCGGCGAGCGCGGCATCAAGGCGCTGGTCATTTACCCGATGAACGCCCTGGCCATGGACCAGGCGCGGCGCTTTGCCCGGTTCATCGCCTGCATGCCGGCCTTCCAGGGGCTACGCGTTGGCCTGTTTGTCGGCGGTAACGCGGGAACCCCCGGGTCGGGCATGCTGATGACCCCCCAGGGCGTCATCACCGACCGCGACACCATGCGCCGGCATCCGCCCGACATTCTGCTGACCAATTATAAAATGCTCGACTACCTGCTCATCCGCCCCAGAGACCGGCAATTGTGGGAGCACAACGGCCCGACCACCCTGCGCTACGTAGTGGTGGACGAACTGCACACCTTTGATGGCGCCCAGGGCACGGACCTCGCCCTGCTGCTGCGCCGCTTACAGGCGCGCTTACACACCCCTGCCGGCCACCTGATCTGCACCGGTACCTCAGCCACGCTGGGGGATACGGTCGATACCGCGCCCCTGCGCGAGTATGCCCGGCAAGTGTTTGGAGTGCCCTTCGACGAGTCCTCGGTGATCACCGAGAGTCGACTGAGCGCCGCCGAATTCCTGGGTGATGCCGCCATTGAGCACGTGCTGCAACCTCGTGCTGACCTGGGCGCGGTGCTGGACCCGGCGCAGTACACCAGCCCGGAAGCGGCTCTGATGGCCTGGGTGCCAGTGTTCTTCCCCGAGGTACCGGTCCCCGCCAATGTCGGAGATCAAGAGTTCCGCGTGGCTCTGGGAGCATTGCTCAAGCGGCACCTGCTGTTCGCCAACCTGATCAGGCTGCTCAAGGGCCGGGTGATCAGCCTGCCGGAGCTGCAACAGCAGATGCAGGGGCCGCTGCCGGAGTCGACGCGCCCACACATCCGGCTGGTGCTCGATGCCCTGCTGGCGCTAGTGGCCTGGGCTCTGGCCCCGGGCGGGCAGGGGCCACTGGTGACGTTGCGGCTGCAGGTGTGGATGCGTGAGTTACGCCGCATGGTCGGCAAGGTGACCTCCACAGCAGACCGGGTGGAGCTGCGCGCCGACAAAGACCTCAAGGCCAGGCCCGATGGTTTGTACCTCCCCCTTATTCAATGCAGCGAGTGCCATACCACTGGCTGGCTGTCGCGCCTGGCTCCGGCCAGCCGCAAGCTGTCCAACCGTCTGGACGAGATCTACAACACCTGGTTCAGCGGGCGCAGTGAGGCCGTGCGCCTGTATGCCGGGGAAGATTGGCCCCGGCCATACGTCGAAGGAATGCCACAGCGCGTGTGCTGCGCCTGCGGCAATCTGCAGCACAATACGGGAGGCTGCCAGGCCTGTGGCCATGACGAGATGGTAGCGGTGTTTCGCACCACCGGCACGCGCAGCCGCACCCGAGGGAACGTCACCATGACCTGGCACGACAGCACCTGCCCGGCCTGTGGCCAGCGCGACCGGCAGGTCCTGCTGGGGGCCCGCAATGCCACCCTGGGCGCCCAGGTCGTGGCGGAGAGCTGGGCCAGCCCCTTCAATGACGACAAGAAACTGATCGCCTTCTCCGACTCGGTACAGGATGCCGCGCACCGCGCGGGCTTCTTCGGGGCGCGGACCTATACGAACACCGTACGCACCGCCATGGCGCGGGGCATCGATTATCTGGCCACGCCGTCGCTGCCCTGGGACGTTTTTCTGCAGCGCTTCGAGCAGCTCTGGCGCCAGCCTGGATCGCCGCTGCATATGGACCGCGAGCGCTTTGTAGCCGAGTTCATTGCGCCCAACATGACCTGGCAGCGGGACTGGGCCCAGGAACTGCTGGGACACGGCGCCCTGCCGGCCTCCAGCCTGTTGCCAGAGCGCGTACAAAAGCGGCTGGCCTGGCAGGCGGTGGCCGAGTTCACCTACCTGAGCCACCGCGGGCGCAATCTGGAGCGCATCGGCAAAGCAGCCCTGGCACCGCGCACGGCGTTGGTCGAGCAGGCTGCCCGGCAGCTCACACCGCGGCTGCACGAGTCGTTGGGGCTGTGGGGACTATCTGAGGCCACCGTGTTCCAGTGGCTGTGGGGCTGGCTGACGTACCTGCGGCGCCGTGGCGGCGTGCTGCACCCCGAACTCACCAGCCTGGCACGCGATGGCTCGATCTGGACGCTGGTGACACGGCGGGCCGAGGTGAATGGATGCCTGGCATGAGTGATCGCACACCGCGCCCGATATTGCTGTCACTGGGGCAGCACCCGGACTTTGACCGCCTCACCAGCCCGCGCGGGACCACGTGGTGGGAACGCTGGATGGAGACGGTGCTCGGGCGCGACGTGCTGTTGCCGACCAATATCTGCGAGCCGTTGTACCGCGCCGCCATCGAAGTAGCGGGAGCCGTGGGTCTGTGCGTACGGACTACGAGCCCTCGCGGCGACGCGATCGCCCTGGCGCCAGGTGCCCTGGACCTCCACACCCACATCCGCAGCCTGCAATCCACCGCTGGGCGTCGCCGGCTCACCGTCCCCGCCGAAGTCGCAGAGCGCCTCATCGTCATGCCTTGCCTCGACGCACCACAGGAGCACTACGGGGAGGTGGTCGAGGCGCCGGAATGGTGGGCCGACAGGTTCAGCCAGGGCGACCTACACCGCGTCATTGCCGCGGAGCACACCGGCCTGCTGGGGCGCGAGGAGCGCGAAGCGCTGGAGCAACGCTTCAAGGCCAGGGAGCCACAACCCTGGCACGAAAATCTGCTGTCGGCCACCCCGACGCTGGAGATGGGCGTGGACATCGGTGACCTGTCATCAGTGCTGCTTTGTGCCGTCCCCCCCAACCAGGCCAGCTTCCTGCAGCGTATCGGCCGGGCCGGCCGCCGCGATGGCAACGCCATGATCACCACGCTAGCCGATGGCAACAGCCCGCACGATCTGTACTTCTTCGAGCAGCCCCAGGAGATGCTGGCTGGCGAGGTGACCCCGCCCGGAGTGTTTCTGCGCGCCGCCGAGGTGTTGCGCCGTCAGTTGTTCGCCTTCTGCCTGGATGATTGGGTCGGCAGCGGCGTCCCGGTCACCGCCCTGCCCGATGAGACCTCCAGAGCCTTGGACGCCCTGGCGAGACGAGACACGAGTCGCTTTCCGTTCACCTTTCTCGACCATGTCCTGACCCACGAGCCGGAGTTGCTGCAGGCGTTTCTCGACCTGTTGGGCGCAGATCTCGACACCCAGACGCAGCAGCGGTTACGCGATTTCATGCGCGGCACTGACGAGGTCGACAGCCTGCGGGTGCGACTCTCCAAAGTCCTCGAAGAGATCCTGAAAGAGCGCCAGGCCTATCAGAAGCGGGCTCTGCAGCTCAAAAAACAGATCGACGCCCTGAAGGCCAGGCCGCAGGACGAAGCCACACAGCACGAGATCGACAGCCTGCAACGGGAGCGCCAGAGCGCCCTGACTCTGATCAGCGAGCTCAACCGGCGCGAGTTGCTGCGCACCCTCACCGATAACGGCGGACTGATCCCCAATTACGCCTTTCCGGAGGCCGGCATCGAGCTTAAATCTGTGCTCTGGCGGCGGCATACCGCTGAAGACCGCGGAGCGGGCCGCTACATTGCGCTGCCGGCCCTCACCTACGAACGGCCGGCCGCCTCAGCGCTGTCGGAGTTTGCCCCAGAAAACCGTTTCTACGCCAACCAGCGCCGGGTCGAGATCGATCAGATCAACATGGCGCTGGCAAGCCTCGAGACCTGGCGACTGTGCCCGTCGTGCCACCACATGCAGAACCTTATGCTGCAGCCCGATGCGCATGTCGCCTGCCCACGCTGTGGTGACCCCATGTGGGCCGATCAGGCGCAGCGCCGCCAGCTGCTGCGCTTCCGGCAGGCCATCGCCAATAGCGATGACACCAGGGTGCGCATCGACGACAGTGCCGAGGACCGCGAGCCACGTTTCTACCTGCGCCAGTTGCTGGTCGATTTCGAGGCCGCAGATGTGCGGGAGGCCTGGCAGCTCAAGGCCAGGGATCTGCCGTTTGGTTTTGAATTCATCGCCAGCGCGACCTTCCGTGACGTGAATTTCGGTGAGCTGGGGAAGCCTGGGGTGGACTTCAAAGTCGCCAACCGGGAAAGCCCGCGCCCTGGTTTCAGGCTCTGCCGGCACTGCGGCAAGGTGCAGGGGGCCCCTCGGCACTCCGATGACGGCGAGCCCGAGCAGGCGCATGCCTTTGACTGCGACACACGCGATGCACACGACGCCGCGAGCATCGTCGACTGCCTCTATCTGTACCGGGAGTTCTCCTCTGAGGCGTTGCGCATCCTGGTGCCCTACACCACCCACGGGGTCGATGAAGAAGTCGTGCAGTCCTTCATCGCCGCGCTGCAACTGGGCCTGAAGCAGCGCTTTGGCGGCAAGGTGGACCATTTGCGCATCGGCACGCAGGAGGAGCCAGGCCGGGATGGTGGGCCACGCCGCGCGTATGTGCTGCTGTACGACTCCGTCCCCAGCGGGACCGGCTATTTGCATCAGCTCCTGGCTCAGGACGCCATGACCCTGGTCGATGTGTTCAAGCTGGCACTGGAAGCCATCACGCGCTGCCCGTGCAACCTCGAAGCGGAGAAAGACGGCTGCTACCGCTGTGTGTACCAGTACCGGCAGGGGCGCGCCATGGAGCAGGTCTCCCGCGACCGCGCTAGAGAGGTGCTCACGGAGCTGGTCAGCGCCACGGACCAGTTAGAGCGGGTGCCGACGATTTCTGACATCTTCATCAATCCCAACTTCGATTCGGCGCTGGAGGCCCGCTTTATCGAGGCGCTGCGGCACCTGAGCGGATG
>Ga0137403_10001810_pt1 | contig 26644 bp, 21 predicted proteins | sample CZOMad2_1_16fung_FD_122057 | JGI IMG/M metagenome (GOLD analysis project Ga0137403, IMG submission 122057) | Vadose zone soil fungal communities from Angelo Coast Range Reserve, California, USA - CZOMad2_1_16fungal (Hybrid Assembly) | ecosystem: Environmental > Terrestrial > Soil > Vadose zone... | reverse complement strand
GGCAAAGTTATCAGATGGTATGGAACAAGCACTGACATCCAAGAGCTTAAGCAAACCGAAGAGAAACTGCGGGACGATGAACGCGAACTTCGCCGGATTACCGACGCGATACCGCAGGCCATAGTTGTTCTGTGTCCAGCAGGGGAGCCTCTCTATGCCAACCAAGCGACACTTGATTACACGGGTCTGACTGCCGATGATGTGGTCAGCCCGGGATTTCGTGAACGAATGTTCCACCCGGAGGACCTCGATCAGTTTCGTGAAAAGCGAAAGACTGCCCTTGAACGCGGCCTCCCGTTCGAAGCGGAAATGCGAGCCTTACGGAACGACGGCGAGTACCGCTGGTTTCTAATCCGCTACAACCCTTTTCGAAACGAGCAAGGTCAGCTTACTCGCTGGTATGCCACGGGAACCGATATCGATGACCGGGTCAAAGCCGAGGACAAGACACGCAACGAAAATCTGGCATTGCGAGAGCAAATCGACCGTGACTCGATGTTTGAGGACATCGTCGGTTCTTCGGAATCGTTGCGCAGAGTATTGCGTCAGGTCACTAAGGTTGCGCCTTCCGATTCGACAGTTTTGATCTTGGGCGAGACCGGTACGGGAAAGGAGTTGATCGCGCGGGCCATCCACAGACGATCCGCACGGGCGGAGCGGGCGTTCATCGCGGTGAATTGCGCGGCAATCCCACCATCGCTGATTGCCTCCGAGCTTTTCGGTCACGAGAAGGGCGCGTTCACCGGCGCAACGCAACGGCGCCTGGGCCGTTTCGAAGCCGCAAATGGCGGGACTGTTTTTCTAGACGAAGTCGGTGACCTGCCGCCTGATGTTCAAATTGCGCTGTTGCGAGTCCTACAGGAACGTGAAATCGAACGCGTCGGCAGCAACGGGCCGATTCCCGTCGACGTTAGAGTGCTGGCAGCCACCCATCGCGATCTAAACGCGCTCGTGGCGGAAGGCGAATTTCGCGAGGATCTCTTGTACCGGCTCACTGTTGTACCTATCGAGATACCGCCGTTGAGAGAACGACTCGCTGACATTCCTTTGCTGGTCGAATACTTCATCGATCGCTTTGGAAAAAGGGCTGGAAAGAAGTTCACGAGCATCGACAAGAAATCTCTCAAACTGTTCGAGGGATACAACTGGCCGGGAAACGTTCGTGAGTTACAAAACGTAATTGAGCGAGCGGTGATCCTGTGCGAGGGTGAAACGTTCTCCGTGGAAGAAAGCTGGCTAAAGAGAGAGGCACCCCCAAGGTTCGCCCGCCCGGAGCCGCTCAATGGCGTGCTCGTGAAGCAGGAAAAGCAAATTATTGAAGCTGCGCTGGCAGAAAGCAATGGCCGAATCTCAGGGGCGGCGGGGGCAGCGGCGAAACTGGGGCTGCCATCGCGCACGCTCGACTCAAAAATCAAGCGCCTGAAAATAAACAAATACAAATTCAAGCTCCCACCTAAGATTTGATTTTGATTTATCGAACCCGCCCACACTTTCCTCATCACAAAGGAATTCCTGAATAATCAGGACTCCCGCAGAACCTAAGTTGCCTCGTTACAAGCAATTGCGAACGGCTGAATTATTGCACGTTCGGAAACGCGGCTCCGGCGATGGTCCATGACTCTGAAGATCGAACGGACTTTTGGTGCTCGGGAAACGAGGATTCGCCTTAGCGGCCAGCTTCGATCCGAGCACCTCAGGCAAGTGAGGTCCGAGGTCGAAGGTGCTGTACAACCGGTTTTATTGGATTTAGAGGAGGTCGATCTCGTGGATGTCGATGGCGTTCGTTTTCTAAATGAGTGTGAGTCCACCGGCATCTCGATACTGCGCTGTTCGGCTTACATCAGGGAGTGGATGCTGCGAGAGCAAGGTAGATAAAAGGCACACCAAGAAGGTTAAGCAGGCGAGACTTCGGCAAATCATGCGACCGTGCGGAAGTGCGGGCTATATATGAAGCGAAGATAAAACATCGATAAGGAGAAGAAAATGACATCTACGCTGTCCAAACCAAGCATCGTGTTTTGCCACGGACTTTGGGCCGATGGCTCGTGCTTCAGCAAGCTGATCGTTCCCCTTCAGGCAGAGGGGTATGAGTGTATTGCGGCGCAGTACGGCCTCAACACAACGGCAGAGGACGTCGCCTTGGTGAAAGCAACGCTGGGCCGGGTCAGCAGCCCCGTTATCCTCGTCGGCCACTCCTACGGCGGAAGCGTCATCACCGGTGCCGGAACCGACGATCGTGTTGTCGGGCTGGTTTACATCTGCGCGCTCGCTCCAGACGCCGATGAAACGTCTCAGACGCAGCAGTCCAACTTCCCGAGGACCGACGTCTTCTCCCACATCGAAGTCGTGGATGGACGTATCTGGCTGCGTCCGGACGGCACGGAGTATTTCTGTGGGGACCTTTCGGAGCAGGAGCAGAAGCTCGTTTGGGCGACCCAGGGCGTCCCGAAACCCGACCTGTTCGACGCGAAAGTCGGGGGGACCGCCTGGAAGTCGAAGCCGAGCTGGTACATCGTCGGCAAAAAAGACCGCACCGTGCATCCCGATCTGGAGCGCGCCATGGCCAAGCGCATGGGCGCAACCACCTATGAGCTCGACAGCAGCCACGTGCCGATGCTCTCCCAACCCCAACGCGTGCTCGACGTCATCCGCACCGCTGCAAAGGCCGTGCAAGCAGGAACGGCAGGCAAAGCGGCGCAGGCGCCAGGGCGATGAAGGGGCGCTTCAACAGCCGGGAACTCAACGATGTCGCCGAGTGATGCTAACCCGGTAAAGGGTTCGAGCTCCCCGCCGAATGCAACCTATGCGGCTGTTCTGACCTGGGAAGTCTTCGTGACGCCGGGCATACCCATCGTTACTGCGGACCGGCCTCCGGGCGTCCGGGAGACATACTTTCAGGCGATGGCGTCAACCCTCATCTATGGGGCGAGGGATGCTGTCCTCGTGGATGCCTTCATGACGGTCAAGCAGGCGAATGCTTTGGCAGATTGGGTCGCATCAAAAAACAAAAACCTGACAACTATTTACATCACACATGGTCATGGAGACCATTGGTTTGGAATCGGTACTCTTCTTGAGCGATTCCCAAACGCCAAAGCAGTGGCATCGGCCGATGCAGTTACGGTAATGCGCCAGAATGCCTCCTCGCAATTCCTTCGTACGGTCTGGAAGGCAGCATTTCCCAGTCAGATTCCTAACAATCTTGTTATTGCGGAGGAGCTGAAAGGGAATGTCATCGATTTGGAAGGGCAAGAATTGGTCGCCGTGGAACTTGGTCACACGGACACGGATCACACAACCTGTTTGTATGTCCCTTCGATTGGACTCGTGGTTGCCGGTGATGCCGTCTACAACGACGTTCACCTCTATCTTGCCGACTCGACTGCGCAGAAGCGACGCGAGTGGATCGCCGCCCTCGACAAAATCGAGTCGCTCAACCCACGGGCAGTCGTCGCTGCACATAAGCGACCGGAGAACGACGACAATCCGAAGATTATCGAAGAGACGAGGCAGTACATCCGCGATTTCGACCGGTTGGCGCAAACCACGAAAACCGTTCAAGAGCTTTACGACAAGATGCTGGAGCTGTATCCGAACCGGGTTAATCCCGCGTGGGCCCTCTGGAGTTCCGCACGCGCAGTCAAACCAACGAGTCAGGCCGCGGGGAACACACAATGACCGAGACCGAGGTGGTCAGCACGCACGACCGATTCAACTGTGCTTTAAAGAGTCAAGATTGGGAGGAGCTAGCAGCGATCTATTCCGATGACTACATGCTCGTTCGTCCGGACGGTGCTGCGTTGTCCAAGCAGGAAGTGCTGAAGGACCTTCAAATCGGAGGACTTGAGTTCAAAGAGGTTGAGCTAGCGGATGTGAAGGTTCGCATCCACGGGGACGCCGCAATTTTAACGGGCGTAAGCCGGACAGTTACGTCGAGGCAGGCCAAGGAAACCGCATCTCATTTCCGGCTTGTTGCCGTCTACGTCGCTGATCGAAGCGGTCCGCGACTTGTTCATTTTCAGAGCGTCTCGCTGGCCGACTGAGTGGATGATGGCCCCCGCCCTCAAGCGCGTTGTGTGGGGCTGCCGAAAGCTGAACGATAGGAAGACTAAGTTGTCCGAAACCAATCGTGAGACGCTCGAAACACAGTTCGCCGCAGAGTAAACGGTGCTCCTGGGTCAATGCGGATGATCCGCTGTTGCTCCAATATCACGATCGGGAGTGGGGTGTCCCCGCTCATAGCGACCGCAAACACTTCGAGGTCCTGATCCTTTCAGGTGTACAAGCCGGATTGAACTGGTCGCTCGTCCTGAACAAGCGCGAAGGGTATCGTCGCGCATTTGACAAATTCGATCCCGAGAAAGTCGCGCGCTATTCTGAGAGACAAATTCAGAAACTTTTATCCGATCCCGAAATCATCCGCAACCGGATGAAGATTGAAGCTGCGGTACGCAACGCACGCGCATTTCTCAAGGTGCAGGAAGAGTTCGGAAAATTTGACTCTTACTGCTGGCGGTTCGTCGACGGGCGACCCAAACTCAACCGCTGGAAAACTACGCGACAGATCCCCGCGCGTTCACTCGAATCCGAGAAACTTAGCAAGGACCTCAAGGACAGAGGATTCAATTTCGTCGGCCCGACTGTCGCTTATGCCTACATGCAGGCGATTGGGATGGTGAACGATCACACCGTGGATTGTTTCCGTTATCGGGAGATCACGCGCGAGTTTACCGATGCAAAGTGAACGCAGAGCAATTGTTCAAAGATCGTCTATGAAGATCACCTCGCCGTCCCGCTCTTTCGGAATCCAAGGAGGATAGCTATGGCGGAACCTAATGCGGCGGCGCCTGTGAGGGTGATCGAAGAAATGCCTGCGTACTGGAGGGTAGTATTCGACTACCCACCCTTCAACATTGTTGACGCGGACATCTTCGAGTCCCTCCAGGATTTGCTTATTCGGATGGACACCAGCCAGAATCTGCGTGTCGTTGTCTTCGAGAGCGCGATTCCTGACTTCTACCTGGCGCACTTTGATCTGACTGGCAAGATTGGGAACATCACCACAGCTGTCGGAGCTTCCGGGCTTCCTATTCTCATGGATACGTTCGTGCGCCTCACGAAGTCCCCGGTTGTCAGCCTCGCAAAGATCCGAGGCTGCGTCCGCGGCGTGAGCAGCGAGTTTGTCCTCGCGTGCGACATGCGCTTCGCGTCGCGCGAGAACACGAGACTCGGTCATCCCGAGGTCGGGGTCGGAGTGCATCCTGGCGGCGGGGGTACCGAACGCCTTCCCCATCTGGTTGGCCGCGGCCGCGCACTCGAAATCGTTCTCAGCGCCAACGACTTCGATGGTGACACCGCGGAACGATACGGTTATGTCAACCGGGCACTTCCAGACGCCGAACTGGACGGCTTCGTCGAAGCTCTTGCGCGCAGGATTGCTTCCTTCGACCGGCGTGCCCTCGCCGCCGCGAAGAATCTCGTAAACCAGGTCTCGTTGCCGTCGGCCGATCGGCTTCTCGACGCGATCACCTCATTTGGGACCGCGCTGACGTGGCCTGAGGCCCAGCACCGAATACAAGCAGTGTTGGAGCGCGGACTGCAACGGGACACTGACTTCGAGAAAAGTTGGCCCGAGGTCCTCGGCAACCTCGTCGAGACGGAAAAGAAGGGTATGTCGCGATGATCGCCAAAATTGAGGTTGAGCGATTTAGCCTTACCTCGTCGCGACCGTTCGACGAAGTGTTAGCCGCGATTAAGGGTGCTGTGGGCAATCCTGACATGGTTGATTTTGCGAAAACGACGTCGGCCGCACGGACGTTTGTGGAACTCGAGAGCGCAGTGCGCAAGGGGCTCGGCAAGACCGGCCTGATGCGCTTCATGGAACTCGACCATGGGGCCGTTATTCGCAAAGCGAGGGGCCGCGATACGCCGCGCATGGTCCGCCTCATCATCGGCAATCCGCTCATCATGCAGGAAATGGCAAAGCGCGTTCCGGACGCCGGCTCCTACGCTCCCGTCACCGTACTCGTCGACGAACGCCCTGACGGAGTGCACATCTCGTTCGACAGGATGGCTAGTCTCCTGGCTCCTTACCGAAATTCCGAAGCCCTAGCAGTCGCGCGGGACCTCGACGAGAAAGTGGAAGCCCTTTTGTACGAGGCGGCAGGTTGAGCTGGCAACAGTTGCGGTGACCGAATGCCAAGTTTGGACGGAAAGGTATCACTAGTAACAGGCGGTACGAGTGGGATCGGCCTAGCGGCCGCGAATGCACTCGCAAGAGAGGGATCACACGTTTACATCACCGGTCGTCGGGAACGAGAACTCGCAACTGCCGTTCAGCAAATTGGCAGCAATGTGACCAGCGTGCAGGGTGAGGTATCGAATGCACAAGATCTCGACCGTCTATTCGCACACTTCAGGGGCGAGAAAGGCAAACTCGATATCCTCTTCGCGAATGCTGGAATTAGCAAATATGCGGCCCTCGGAAATATTACTGAGGAGCTCTACGATTCAATTTTCAACGTCAACGTCAAGGGGGTACTGTCCACAGTTCAGAAGGCGCCGATAAGCCGCGCATCGCGGGCACTATCGCCACGCTTGCCGCGTGCTCGAAACAGATCTTAAAAACAGTATTCGTGACCGTCTTGAAGAGGAGCCTATGACTAATCGATTGCAGTGGGACGTTTTTATCAGCAGCCAGATACCCTCCATCACCAACGACCTTCCGCCCGGTGCGAGCGAAATGAAATGGTCACCGATTTCCTCAACGCTCATCTCAGGCAAGCGCGACGCTGTGCTGGTAGATACCGCGATCACGGTCGAGCAAAACCAGAAGCTTGCGGAGTGGATCGCGGCCAGCGGGAAGAATCTGACAACGATTTACGCGACCCATGGCCACGGAGATCATTTCTTCGGCGTAAACACAATTCGAAAAGGATTTCCGAATGCGCAGTTCGTGGCAACGCGAGAAGTGATCGCGGTGATGCAAAAGCAGGCTTCAGCTCCCGTTGTCAGCGCATATTGGAAGGTCCGATTTCCCGGACAAATCGACTCAACGCTCGTCATTGCAGACGAACTCAAGGAAGGCGTTATCGAACTCGAAGGAGAGCAACTTGCGAGTGTTCCCCTTGGACACACCGATACGGACAGCACGACCTGCCTCCACGTCCCTTCGATCAGCCTGGTCGTGGCGGGCGACAGCGCCTATAACGATGTCCATCTGCATCTCGGAGAGTCAAACGCCGAAACGAGGAAGGATTGGATCGCGGCGCTTGATACCATCGAGTCTCTAAAGCCTGCGGCTGTTGTCGCGGGACACAAGAGGCCCGGGGCAGCAGATACGCCGAATATCATCGAAGAAACGCGAAAATACATTCGCGACTTTGACAGGACCGCTGCCAATACTCACACGGCGTTGGAACTCTACCACCAGATGCTTGTGCTTTATCCCGACCGTGTGAACCCCGCAGTCTTGTGGAATTCGGCACGAGCCGTCAAGCCTGGAAGCTGAATCTGGCGGCGCGCAGCGTCCCAGCGGCTGGCGGCAGCATGATCGGCAGCGACACCATCGACAGGCAGCGTGTTCTACGGACCTAATTGCAGAATGGCTCGCGAAATCAAAATTGGCAGTATGGCCGAACCGACCACTCCACTTCCCCTGACCGCTTCGCGCGCCGATCAGATCTTTCCGAGATTGACCTCGGCGCAAATCGAACGGGTTGCAACCCACGGCCGCACGCGCGCAGTTCGCAGCGCCGAGGTTTTGGTCGAACAAGGGGACAGGGCCATTCCATTCTTTGTCGTCATTTCAGGCGAATTGGAGGCTGTGCGGCCGACGTCCGCAACCGAAACGCTTATTTCGATTTTCAGCGCTGGTCAGTTCACCGGCGAGATCAATACGCTTTCGGGCCGTCGTGCGATGGCGCGTATTCGTGCGCGACAAGATGGAGAAGTCATCCAGCTCGATCGCGAAAGCCTCCTCGCCCTGGTGCAAACAGACGCGGAGCTGAGCGAGATCCTGATGCGTGCGTTCATTCTTCGGCGGGTGGAATTGCTAGCGCAAGGCATTGGCGATGCAACACTCCTAGGCTCCAGTCATTCGGCCGATACCCTTCGCATCAAGGAATTCTTCACGCGTAATGGCCACCCGTATACGTACATCGATCTGGAACGCGACGCCGACGTTCAGGGCCTCCTGGATCACTTCCATGTCTCTGTCGCTGAGACACCTGTCGTGATGTGTCGCGGCGAAACGGTTCTGCGTAATCCCACGAACCGTGACATCGCCAATTGTCTGGGTTTCAACGAGGCGGTGGACGAAGCGCGAGTGCGTGATTTGGTGGTCGTGGGCACAGGGCCTGCGGGGCTGGCCGCAGCCGTTTATGGTGCCTCGGAGGGCCTTGACGTCTTGCTGCTGGAGACCTACTCGCCTGGAGGGCAGGCGGGTTCCAGCTCAAGGATTGAGAACTATCTTGGATTTCCAGCCGGAATTTCCGGAAACGAACTAGCCGGTCGGGCATACACGCAGGCGCAGAAATTCGGAGCGCAGATGCTGCTCACCACGGGAACCGGGCTAACTTGCGACCGCAAGCCTTATTTAGTCGAGTTAGAAGATGGCACCAGGATCCCAGCGCGCGCGATCGTTATCGCTACTGGGGCCAAATACCGCAAGTTGCCGATTGAAAATCTGTCCCGCTTTGATGGTGCCGGTATTTATTACGGCGCAACTCTTGTTGAGGCGCAGTTATGCGGCGGCGAAGAAGTCATTGTGGTCGGCGGTGGAAATTCCGCGGGCCAGGCTGCTGTATTTTTGGCCGAGAGCGCAAAACACATGTACATACTCGTCAGAAGTTCTGGCCTTACTGACACAATGTCGAAATACCTCATTCGTCGAATCGAACAAACCCCTAACATCAGCCTGCTGACACACACGGAAGTTGTCGGCCTTGAAGGCGTCGACCATCTCGAACGGGTTACGTGGCGGAACACTCAAACCGGCAAAATCGAGAAAAAGAATGTCGCCCACGTGTTCGTAATGACAGGAGCGGATCCCAACACCAGCTGGCTCAGCGGTTGCGTCGTACTCGACAACAAAGGCTTCATTAAGACAGGTCCCGATCTTTCCCCAGAAGAGCTGACCGGCGCGCACTGGCCTCTCAGCCGCCGGCCCTACTTACTGGAAACCAGCCTGCCCGGAGTTTTCGCTGCCGGGGATGTTCGTGGAGGCAATGTCAAACGCGTCGCCTCGGCTGTCGGCGAAGGGTCGATCGCGATCTCGTTTGTCCACCAACTGTTGAGAGAGTAACCACGCCGGTTTGCCATTGTCCGCGACTGGATCATGCAAAGCGGAAGAGTGCCCTGTACCTGCTACCGTAGTCGAAGACCGCCTACTTGACACGCAGGAGGCCCGTGCTCCCTCTCCGTTTTTCCAATTACTTACGAGGTCTCTGACTGCGATTGTTGCCATTTCTCAGCGCGGAATTTCTCCTATTGTTTCCAAGTTGCACCAAAATGCAGCAGTGCAAAAATTTCCCGCCTGTAAGTCATTGCGCCAACGGAAGTTTGGTCGGGGCGCCGAGATTTGAACTCGGGACCTCCTGCGCCCAAGGCAGGCATTCCGATCAAAACAACCCTCTTGTTTTCAATGCTACCACTGAAACAAAACAACTTAGTCGTGATCGTCGCATGTGGCTGGCTGTGCTCGAATGTCCCCAAATGTTTGTAGGGTGGGCACAAAAGTTGGCACACTCGAAATGGTACGCTGGCCCAGGATTCGAACACGGGATCGTACGACGTTCGCACGCATCCTATGAGAACACCTTTCGCCGGTTGGGTGGGATCCTTGTTGCCTGGACGTAATTCCTATGCGTGCAACTCTACAAGGTGCTGACGCCGAACCTTGATTTTGCTTTCGTCCTTACGGGCAGCCGCCAGGTCGTAGGCCAGTTGCATCTGCAACCACGTCTCCGGCGTGCTTCCGAAGGCCTTGGATAGCCTTATAGCCATTTCCGGGCTGATGCCGGACTTACCGTTCACCACGTTGTTGAGAGCCTGCCGGGTGACGCCGAGTATTTTCGCGGCCGCCGTCACGGAGAGTTTCAAAGGTTCAAGGCAATCATGCCGGACGATGAGGCCGGGATGCGTGGGGTTTTTCATGGGCATGTTTTTCTTCTCCCTTTCTAATGGTAATCGATCAGCTCAACGTCAAAGGCATCATTCCCCTCAAAGCGGAAAACGATGCGCCAATTGGCCCGTACCGTCACGGACCACAGCCCCCTCAAGTCGCCTTTGAGTGGGTGCAGGCGGTAGCGGGGGAGATCCAGAGCTTGAGGCGTTGTGGCGGAATCGAGAACCGTGAGGATTCGCTCAACCGTATCCAAGAGGTCGGGGCGGATCCCACTTCGGTCGCCGCGTTCATAGAGGCGTTTCAAGCCTCGATGCTTAAAGCCCTAATCATCAGAACTATTGTAAAGTAATAATTGTCACTTGTCAATTCTTCGAGACAGAAACATTCCTATCGGCGAACTGGTGGACAGGCACAATGAAAATCGTGGAGCGAGTGAAAGGAATAAGGTTGTCGATACCATTCAGAAATACACCCGGATTTTGGGAGGCCCCGGCGTTCTGTCCACCCTGGCGGACAAAACCTCAGTGAAATTCGTTGGTCAGCCTAGGGGATATGACCGAAGTAAGTCCGATCGTCAAACCCTTGCTGTCGTCCAGCACTGTGGTAATAGCCGCAGACTGCCCGGGAAACTCTTGTGTTCCCGGCTGCTTGACATTTTGCGTCTGTCCGCGCAAAAACAGGGTCTGCGAGCCGCTGGCCGTAAGGCGGTAATCGAGCCGAGTAATGTATGTGTTGAACTTGGAGTCAGCGTTCGAGGAAAACCGATAACCTAGAGTGTTTGAACCATCGCCTGCACTCTCATTGGCGGTTGGGTACTTTTGGAGGACGTTCAGGACTGCTTGATTCACGCCGATTCCCAGTGGGTCGATCTGTTGGATTTGGGTTGGCCCGAGGGCATAGTAGCCGGATTGAACTCGGGTAACCCCGTTGACGGTGCCGCCGGGACATTGAGTCGGGTCGGCACATTTGTAGACAAGATCGCCTGCGCGCAAGGTGTCGCTCGGCACGGTTCGCAATACGCTGCTGCCCTGGGCGTCGCGCCGTCCTTCATAGTTGGCAAAGAAGAAGAGGCGGTTCTTCTTAATCGGCCCTCCAGCCGTGGCGCCGAACACATTGCGCAAAAGCTTGGGAGCCGTATTGGATTGGCCATTCGCTAACTGGGATGCCTTCAAGAACGGATCGTTGGCGCTAAAAATGGTGTTGCGATTGTACTCGCAGGCCGAGCCGTGAAAGCTGTTGGTGCCACCCTTGGTTACCAGCGCGACCTGAGCGCCGCTGGAATAGCCAGAGTCGGCATTGGCATTAGCGGTGGTGACTCTAAATTCCTGGACTGAGTCGGGCGGTACATTCAAAACGCTGGTAAAGGCGTAACCATTATTTTGGTCGTTGACCCCGATGCCATCGAGCGTGACGTTGGATTGGTCGCTGCGGGCGCCATTCACGGCGCCGCTCCGCGTGTCTGTCGCGGCATTCAGCTGATTCCCCAGGTATGCCACGCCTGGCTGGAGGCTCAGCAACTGAACCACGTTGCGATCGGCAATCGGCCATTCCGAGAGCTGATCTTGCTGGAGGGTGTTTCCGAGCGACGCATCGGTACGATTGATGAGCGGCGCAAGGCTTTCCACCGTTACCGATGTCGCGACACCCGCAATCTGAAAGCGAATGTTTACACTGGAGGGCGTTTTGACAACGAGGGTGATATTCGACACCACCAAGGATGTATAACCGGTGGCGGTTGCCTCCAGCCGATAGTCGCCCCGAGGCATATCGAGGAACCGGTGCAGGCCTGTCGCGTTGCTGGTGGTAGTACGCCGCAACCCTGTAGCCGTGTCGGTCAAAGTAATCTTTACGCCTGCGACGCTGGCACCGGATGGATCCGAGACGCTGCCATTCAGCAGGCTCGAGGATTACGAGTTCACCCGGGCTGCTAAAAATGCAAGCAGAACCAATAATCCGATGAATTGTCCGGCCCTTTCCGATCCAAAACCCACACTGCTCTGATACTTTTCTGTCATGACACCACCCCCTGAAGAAAGCGCCGCGCACAAAAAACCGTTAAAAGAACAATGTGGGCGTTTCCGAGACCCCTGCGAGGCGCCTCTTGATTTACCCGCGATTCCTTAACAACGGAATTCAATTTGACCACGCGGTCGCGCGTTCTAGCCGAGCGTTCGCCCGAAAACAACGATCGGAAGGTTGGCCGCTACGATCCATTTTGGTTCGCGGTTATTCTCCGCAACGCTGGAAGCAAACCTCCCAACGCTGCGGGAGCGGAATCCTTCTGTCCAAGTGCGAAATAGAGTTGTCGAAAGTGCCCAAACATCTCTTCATAAACCGCCGTAGTTGATTCTTCCGGCTCGAAAGTTCGATATGGCACACACAAGGCTTTCTGTGCGCTTTCAATCGTTCGAAACGCGCCGATCGCCATAAACGCGAAGATCGCAGACCCGAGACCGGTGATATCTCCGTCAGGAACCAGAACAGGTTTCTTCAGCACGTTCGCATAGACTTGATTCAAAAGTTTGTTCTTGCGCGGAATTCCACCCGTGTTAATCACGCGGTCGAGTCGCGTACCGAACTCTTCCAATCGCTCCAGAATAATTCTGGTGTGAAATGCTGTCCCTTCGATGGCTGCGAATAGTTCATCCTCGGCCTCGTGCAGAAGATTCCAGCCAATCGTCGCGCCTCCGAGTTCCGGATTCACGAGCACGGTGCGATCGCCGTTATCCCAGGTTAGCCGCATTAGTCCCGTTTGTCCGGGTTTGTAGCCGATAGCTTTTTCGGACAGCGCCTCGACCGTCGTCCTCGCGCGCCGCGCGATTGCATCGAAGATGTCACCGGTTGCGGACAGCCCAGCCTCGATGCCAGTATGTTCAGGATGAACTGAGCCCGGCACGATTCCGCACAGCCCAGGTACAAGTGTTTGTGAGTCGCTAACGGCGATGACGCATGTCGATGTTCCTATGACGTTAACTACATCCCCGAGTCTGACACCAGCCCCAACGGCGTCCCAGTGCGCGTCGAGTGCACCCACGGGTATCGGGATTCCAGGCTGCAGCCCCAATTTTTCCGCCCAGGTTGCGCAAAGCCTTCCGGCGGTCTTGTTGGAGGTGGAATAACGCCCACGTGCAATTTTGGTGCGCACGCCTTCAAGAAGCGGGTCTACTTCAAGCAGGAATTCGTCAGGGGGTAAGCCATGCCAAGTCTTGCTCCACATCCATTTGTGGCCCATGGCGCACACACTGCGCGGAACCTGATCGGGGTCATCAATTCCGCAGAGCACCGCGGCGACCAAGTCGCAGTGCTCAAGAGCGGTCAGCAAATTCTTGCGTTTCGCTGGATTGTTTCGCAGCCAGTGGAGTAATTTCGAGAATCCCCATTCGGAGGAATAGGTTCCGCCGCACCAGCGGATGGCCTCAAGTTCTATACGTCGAGCGACAGAAGTGATTCGCTGGGCCTCACGCCACGCCCGGTGATCACACCACATATAGTAATCATCCAGCGGTTCAAGCCTATTCCCAACCGGAACGACGCTCGACCCCGTCGTGTCGAGAGCAATCGCGGCAATAGATCGGCCATCGATTTTCGCAGAGTCAATTGCGAACCGTACTGCCGCAATCAACGCGGACATGTGATCAGCGTGGCTCTGGGTGGCGAACTCGGGGTCCTCACGTCTTCGGTGCAGGGGATAAGACGCAACGCCCGAGCCTATCCGTCCGCGGTCAGCGTCGAATATGGAGACGCGGACAGAAAGAGTACCGAAGTCGATACCCGCGACGATGCTCAAAAATGCTCCTCAACCTAACCCGAGAATGATTCGGTTCGGAACTTCTAAATGGCTATAGCCTTGAATCGTCGCGGAAGTCCCACCCGCAAAGATTAGCTTCAATTCCGAGTTCCCGAAATGCAACGGCCTTAGCGAGCAGAGCTCTCTCGGCACTATCCGCATTTTCGGCATAGGCGACCTGGATGTGATTCGATTTATGCCGTGCCATCAATTGATTGCGGTCCACGCCATGCAGCACAGCGTTCATGATCGGCCACTGTGGCGTGGTTAAGGCCCAGCGACGTTCTACTTCGGCCAAGGGTAGCTCGACTACGGTTCCGCGGCCAAGGTCCGCCTTTAGCTGATTGGCCTCGACAAAAACGCGGCTCCAAACAATTTCGCCGGGCTTGCTGATACCTTTCAGCGTACCGCCGCCCAAGGGGAAGTACATGGGAGGCTGGCGCTCACTGACAGCGCCTCTATAACCGCCGATAAAATGATTTGGCGGAGCGGCCCCGGAAATCTCCAGCACCCAGACAAAGTCATTGCCGTATGTTTCGCCATAGCGAATATCATGCAGCGTGGTTTCCGGAGCGAGATTCAGTTTTCGCCAGATCCGATTGGTAATCAGCGCGTCTAGCCCAGCGCACTCATCGACTTCATTGAAATGGGGAAGCGGCTGGCCGGAATAGAGGACGCGATCTGTGCCTGCCTGGCAAACCGGAGGCCGGTCCGCATTGTTTAGCAGCCCCTCGACGAGGTCTGAAGCGGGCGTTAGGTCTTTCAGCCCTTGCTGATATTGAATGCCGATCGCCGCGCAGCCAAACTCGTCGGCGATTCGTAGCGCGGCGACATACATTCGGCACTGTTCAAGAATCTGAGAGTCGGTGAGTTCAGTGTCCTCGCTGGAACCGGTCCGGAATTTCATTCCCTTTCGGTCGAGCCAGTCGCGCACGCCTTGCGCTTCCTCCAGGGACACCCGCCTCATCGCGGCGTACAGAGCCGACTGACTCAATCGCTCCTTGAAAATTCCCATGGGATGAAGGAGTTCGTCGGGAATGATTGCGTTGTACATCCCCATGCAGCCTTCGTCGAAGATGCCGAGAATCGCCTTGCTGCTGGTTAACTCCTCTGCGACGTCGTGGCCGACGATTTGCGGCAGGCCAGACACCGGCCGCGCGCCCAGGGCCTTCACATGGGACGCGTCGTGTTGGACGCGATCGCCCTGGAGCCAGCTTTGGAGGCGCGAAAGGAAATATTCGTCGCGGAAATCTGCGCTCCAAAGCGTGTCGTACCGTATGCCAGCTTTGGTAAGACACGCGTTCAAGTTCAACATCCCAACCAAGCCTGGCCATTCGCCACTCCAATTTGCCACAGTGAGGACAGGTCCATGGTGGTGGTACAGACCGCCCAAAACATGATGGCTGTACTGCCACACTGCCTCCGCGACGATGACTGGAGCGTCCTGTGGAATCGCGCGAAACACATCGATCCCGTATCGCTGGCTATCAACGAAACCGTGTCCTTTTTCGACCTGGTAGGGATGGGCTCGGTGTACTTGACAATGGAAACCGCGAATAGCCGCGGTAAGTGCATCTTCCATGGCCTGCTGCGCCGGCCAGCATTTTTGATTAGCCGAAGGCCGTAGGTCGCCGCTCGCGACGAGGAAAACCTTAGAAACCATAGGGTGCACCCTGCCCTTTTCGCAAACACGAAATCCGCAAAGTCTCGACACTGCAAAGGAGCATTTCTTTTTGCGCGCCGCCATTCTGCCATAATATGAATCGTTTCAAAAGAGGAAAATATATCCCTTTTCGTTCAAAATGCGCGCACCGAGGATTCAAAAGGCGTGCCGCGCAGATTGCAAGAGCGCATTTTCTGAGCATTTGCTTGAAAAGGCCGAGGATGGGCTTGACAGCAGTTTCCGTGGCGTGATTTAATGCGCAAAATGAAACGATTCATTCAGGCAAGGTCAGTTCGCGTACAAGTAGAATAGGGCGCCGGGAGATCCACCTATGTTCCGCATTCTTGCAATTCTTTTGGTTTCTTTTGGTTGTTTATTGCCTGCCGCAGCCGAGGTCAAAGTGCAGAAGACAGAATACAAAGGATGGAAAAACTGCTATCGGGTCAGCAACGGTGAGGTTGAACTGATCGTTACCGCGGACGTTGGGCCTCGGGTCATTCGCTACGGGTTCGTGGGTGGGCAGAATCTCTTCAAGGAATATGCCGAACAACTGGGTGGAGCGGGCGAAGAAAAATTTCAGCTCCGCGGAGGAGACCGTGTTTGGAAGGCCCCGGAAGATCCAATAGCGACATGGGCCCCAGACAACGTTGCAGTCGAGATAACTCCGACGGAAAACGGGCTGATCGCCAGGGCCCCGGCCGAACCGTTGACCTTACTGCAGAAGGAGATCGAAATCAGCCTGGCGCCGACGGGGACCGCTGTAGTTGTTTCGCATCGCATTACAAACAGGTCTTTGTTTGCGCTTGAGTTTTCTCCCTGGGTGCTCACGATGATGGCGCCCGGTGGGACGGCCATTTCTGGGTTCCCCCCGCGTGGCCGGCATCCGATCAACTTGGAAGCAACAAATCCTCTGGTTATGTGGGCTTACAGCAACTTGGCCGACAAGCGGTGGTCCTTCACGAAAAAGTATTTGGTGTTGCGCCAGGATCCCAAGAATGCAGAACCGCAAAAACTCGGACTCTTTAACTCCGACACGTGGGGTGCCTATCTTCTGAATGGCGAGGCGTTCATAAAGCAGGCCAAAGCGGACGCGACAAAGATCTACCCTGATTTTGGGTGTTCGTTCGAAACTTTTACGAATGCCGACTTTTTGGAAATGGAAACGCTTGGGCCTTTGACCAAAGTGCCGCCGGGCAAAATGGTGGAACAAGTAGAGCACTGGAGCCTTCATCGAGGAGTGAATCTGCCCGAATTGAGCGACGAGGCGATTGACCGCGTAGTTCTGCCGCTGGTAGGACCGGGGAATTCGCGTTGACGACGGTCGAAATACTTCTGTTCGCGAGCCTGTTCGCGAGAGTGAACACTTCCCGTCTCATCTCGCTGAGCCCGATCGACCTCACCATCATTGTTCTCTACTTTTGCCTAGTTCTCGGCTTGGGATTTTACATCCGCAAGTTTGCCAAAACGGGTGAGGACTTCTTCATTGCCGGTCGCGAGATGACGGCGTGGATTGCGGGGCTTAGTTTCATCTCCGCAAACCTCGGGTCTTTGGAGATGATGGGGTACGCCGCGGCCACCTATCAGTACGGAATTCTAATCGCGCATGCTTACTGGATCGCGGCCATACCCGCCATCCTGTTCCTGGCGCTGGTGATGCTTCCTTTCTATTACATCTGCAAAACGCATTCGGTCCCAGGTTATCTTCAGCTTCGCTACGGAACGGGCGCCCGTTCGCTCTCCGCGGTCTCGTTCGCCGTAATGACCATCCTCATGAGCGGCATCAACATGTACTCCATGGCTGTGATCATGAAGGTGATTCTGGGCTGGAACATTCATTTCAGCATTTGGGTCTCTTCGGTTACGGTCGCGATTTACGTCATGGCAGGCGGGCTGCTCTCTGCGATTTTCACGGAAGTCTTGCAATTCATGCTGATCTGGCTCGGATGTCTGGTCATACCCGTGGCGGGCCTGATTGAGACAGGGGGCTGGGCAGGGTTGGTTCGCCGCATTTCGGAGAATTTTCCCGGGCAAGACTTTACCCACATGTGGCGCACGCTGGGATCGTTTTCTGGCAACCCGATGGGCGTTCACTGGACCGGTATTGCATTTGGATGGGGTCTCGCAATTTCCTTTGGCTACTGGACGACCGACTTCCTGGTCGTGCAGCGCGTGATGGCTGCGAAGGATCTCCGATCGGCACAAATGGGAACGATCATCGGAAGCTTTTTCAAAATGTTGGTTCCCCTAATCGTGATTCTTCCCGGTCTGCTCGCGCTCGGAGTGCTCCCATTCAAGCTAGTTCCCGAGACCATGGTGAATACGCCTGGAGCGCATACCTACAACGAAGCATTGCCCTTGATGATGGCCCGCTATTGCGGTCCCGGTCTTCTAGGGCTTGGCGTTACCGCGTTGATCGCGGGATTCATGAGTGGAATGGCTGGAAACGTGAGTGCCTTTGCGACGGTCTGGACCTACGACATTTATAAGCCTTTGCTTAGAAAGCAAGCCAGCGACCAGCACTATCTGAGCATGGGTCGGTGGTGTTCGTTGCTCGGAGTTGTGGCCAGTATCGGCACAGCCTATTTGGTAATGAATTTCTCCAGCATCATCGTGTACGCGCAGGCAGTTTTCGTTTTCTTCATAGTGCCCATGTTCGGCACCGTCGTGTTCGGTATGATGTGGAAACGAACCACGCCCAGTGCCGGATTTTGGGGATTACTCGCAGGAATTTTGGTGTCGCTGCTCTTGTGGTTGTGGGTCAAATGGGATCCTAGCGCTGTACGTTACGTCGCGTTCTCTTCGAACGCCAAAGATATGGCGGAAAATGTGTATCGCGCGATGTGGTCTTTGATCGCCAACGTGGTAGTTACCGTTGTCGTGACGATGTTCACCAAACCCAAGCCGGACGAGGAACTGCAAGGATTGGTCTACGGTCTGACGGCTCTGCCGACGATGGGGGATCTCCCGATTTTCAAGCGGCCAACGATTTGGGCCGGTGCGGTGGCGATTGCGTTTGTGGTGCTGAACATCCTGTTCTGGTAGGCGAAGATGAGCACGAAAGCAATGATTTCTATCTGGTTTTTCGTAGGATGCCTGCTGGCGATCTATGGCGTTTTAATTCTTCTCGCAGGCTTCCAAGACCCCGCGGCCAATGATCCGAATGTCGCCATGCGGAACTTGCATCTGCAAATCTGGTGGGGCTTCGGCCTGCTGGGCATGGGACTGGCATACGGGGTTCATTTTCGTCCGCGCCGGCCGAAGTAGAACGTTGTTCGCGCGACCCAAAACCGAGTATCCGGCGCACGGAGAAGAAGCGGCCGGAATCGTGCAGTGCGTCACCTGTGGTGGCCAATCGCAATACTCGGAGTGCGGCATCGGTTTGGGTGCACCGTGAAAGCTTTGCTCTGGCTAACAATCATTCTTGCGTGCTCAGTGGTCTTAAACGCGCAAGAACAACACGGCCTCGTCGTGTTAGAAGCTACGGGTGGAAAGATCCGCGTGACGATTGTCCGCCATGGGCAAGGCGCGGACGAAGTCATCGAAGTTCGAGAGAATGAAAAATGGGTTCCTGCTCTAACGGTCAACGGGTTTGCCACCCACGTAATCGCCGATACTCCCGGCAAGCTTCAAGATTGCTCCGTTGAATCACTCAGCGCCGACCAAAATGCGAGCGCTATCGACATCGTTTCCAGCTGTACGGCCGGAAGGATGCAGCGCACTCTTTCTCTGACTTCGGAAGCGGACGTGATTGCAGTTCGCGTGCGTTTTACGCCGAAAGAAGGACTAGCAATTCATTCGGTCGAGGATAGGTACAGTTTTGCACCTGGAAGGCGTGCGGCGGACACGCCCGTTCTTGGTCCGGTTGATTTTGTCTGGAGCCAAAACATAAAAACTGGACCGGACAGTCTTATACCTCAATGGGACTTTAAGTCACCCGCCGTGATGCTTCAGCAGGGCTCGATCTTCACCGCCTTAATGCCGAGCTTGAATGCGCGATCACAACCGCCTCTTTCGCTGGATTTGGACGTGACGTCCGAATCCAAGCCCTGGATCTCTTACGGTGCTGTGCCGTCCGAACCTTACGGGCACAGCTATTTTCGCCGGGACTCGAAGTCGGTGATTTCGCTCGAATCGGGTGGCATCGAATATTCGTACGCGATCGTTGCCTCGTCTCAACCTCCCAAACTTGGTTACCGGCGAGTCGTACGAAGGTTGTGGCAAACGTTGGGGCACGACGGCTTGCTGCAGTCTGTGGATTTGCAGCAGAACGTGAGGCGACCGTCTCTTGCTACGTTCGATGAATGGCGGCAGGATGCCTGGATGCGTTATGCGGATGAAGTCTATCGGAGGGTTGATTGTCCGGGAGGCGGCTGCGGTACGTTGAGCAGCAATCGGAATTATTTGGGCCAATGGGATAAGCCAGAGGAAGATGCGTGGTTTAACGCTTGGTTCCAATCTTTACGAACCGCCTACGGCTGGTATCTCTACGGCGAAAGAACGCAAAATACCGAGATTCGACGAAAAGCAGAAAGTGTTCTTGCGCTTGCGCTCAAGAGCCCCCAACAGGACGGCGCATTCTCGACTATCTATCTGGTACCAAGCGATCGCTGGATCAAAGAGGATGGCTGGGCGGGCTTCCCCGATGACTATCACACGTTCTGCATGTCCTGGACCGCATACTGGATGCTCAAGTGGGCTGAAGATTTAACGCCGAATCGAAAAGATGAAATCGTGACGTTCGTACGCCGTTACGGAGATTTCCTCGTTAGCCACCAGGAACCGTCGGGGGTGATTCCGTCCTGGTTTGACTCCAACCTCAAGCCGCGCTCCGAGTTCCGGGAATTGAACGGTGAGACGGCCGGCTCAGCGCTCTTCTTGATTCACCTTTCCGAAATTACGCGTGAGAAGACCTACGCTGATGCGGGAAGGCGAGCCATGGAATTCATCGGGCGCGAAGTGCTGCCGCGGCAGCTCTGGTGGGACTTCGAGACTTTCAAATCGTGTGCCCGAAAGAACTTCGACTTCTACGATAGCGTGACAGCGCAATATCCTCAGAACAACCTGTCCACGATGCAAGCGGCAATGGCGTATCTGGAGCTTTACCGCGTTTCGAAGCAGCGCAGGTGGCTGGAGACCGGGTCGAACGTCCTCGACTATCTGTTGCTCACGCAACAAGTTTGGAGTCCGCCCTATTTCGATCCGAAATTGCTCGGCGGGTTCACCACGCAAAATACGGACGCGGAATGGAGCGACGCACGCCAGAGTTATGCGGCGGTTTTGCTCCTGGACTACTACCAAGAAACGGGAAACGTGGAATATCTAGAACGAGCGGTTGCGGCAGCACGCGCCACGTTTGCGGTTGCGCCATGGGAGAACTGGGCACACACAGGATTCCAGAACGAACCCGGCGCGATGACGGGATTTCATTGGGGTACGGGCAGTGCCATGACTTCGGTAGAGATCATGTCCGGCAAGCTGGGCGATGCATTTGTTGATGTTCGGCGAAAACATGCGGTTGGTTTCAATGGCTGCACGGTGAAGAAGTTAAAAATCTCAGGCAATACGATTTTACTCGATATTGAGGCCCTGCCACGCCTACATGAACTTAACATTCGATTTGCGGGAATAAATCAGAAGGTCCGCTACAAGCTGGCAGTGAACGGCAAAGATCCGATTGCAATCGAAGGCCAGGAACTCGTTCGCGATGGTTATATCGCGAAGCTACTCGCTAGGAACTAACCGCCTCGACATGATGGCGGTGTTGCCGGTGTTTCCCGGACCGAACACCGCCCCTTGTTGACACCACTGTTTCGAGCAACAGGTGAAAGCCTTCTAGGGCTTGCCCATGCTCGGTCCGCCCACATTGATCATCCTGGGGATGCGTTCGTCAACGGGCGGCAGAGGCTTTCGCAGTTTGTGCGGACCTTTTTGATACCAGTAAGCGACGGTATAGAAATTGTCGGAACGATGATTCGCGTGGCCGTGTTCGATGGTCATCTTGAAATACTTTGTGAACGGCACCGGTGAATCGGTATGGAATCGATAGACCATCCATTCGGCGCCGCGATTGTCGCCGCCATTCAGGGGATTTCCGTAGCGCTGAAAGGCGAAAGTAGGGTGGCTCGACCCGAACGGGTTAATCCCGCAGTTGCCGTAACACCACGCACCGAGGTAGTAGTCTTCCGAGCCGGTTCCGAGAATGTGCGGGGTTTGCCGGTCGTCCACAAACATCATGTCGTCGCCTTCACCCCACCAATCTCCCTGATTTTGCAACACACTCTGGGTGACCCCGACATAATGCCCAGGGCCTTCCGCTTCGAACATGACATAGTTAGATGGCCCATCTGTGTTTTTCGCATTGTCCACCTTGGGATCGCTGTTTGCTTTCCATTCATCCGTCCAACCCTGGTTCGGCTGCGCTTGGCGATATTCGGCGTAAAAATAGAACAGATTCTCTGGAAGCTTTTCGTGTTTCTGCCAATCGACGTTGTAGTAGAACGCCGAGATGGGCTCCTTGCCTTCATTAGTGATGGTTATGCGCGCCGACTTGCGGAACGGCATGGGGAAATAACTGTTGAGCGCCTTTTGCGAACCGACTGAAAGCGGTCCCGATTCGTAAACGAAATATTCGCCGAGCCCTAGCCCAAAAAAATCACCGATCGGAGTCTCGACTGCGGGGAGCGGATCGCCGTCCCAGAAAATGCGTAGTACGATTTTCTTCAAGTGGTAACGTTCGGGAGTGGCGATGGTGAACCACATGTGTGTGATGATTCCAGGGCCCTTCAGCTCTGCGATTGCGCGTTGCTCGCCCGCTTTGATCGGATTCTTCCAGTTGCCATCGTCGTTGCCGCCGGACGGGTCGGAAGACGATACACGCTCCTGGGTGTATGTCTTTTGGAGCGGGAGCGAAGACAAGTCCTGGGCGCTAGCCGGAACTGTAAGAAGGCCGATGATCAGCGACAGCACACCCGCCAACAAAGCAGGCCCTTTATAGTGGTGCCAGCAACGTTCGCGGAGAACAGAATACGATTTTTTCACAAGCATCTCCTTAGTCGGGTCGGGAAGTCTTTGTCGCGGAGCCACTGTCTGGGTCTGGCCGACGCAAGTGGGGAATAGGGGGCTCGGACGCCCAGGGCTCCGCTGGGGTAACTCCAAACACGAATACCTGGCCGGGCCGGTACCTTTGCCGAAGCTCAAAATTCTCGAACGCTACTCCGTTCGGAACGGGCTTGTGCGAACCCCAGTAGGAACGCCGCCCGTTCACTCGCACGCGGAGGTCCGGCTCAATGAATTGTGCAGGAACCTTCCAATATTGAGTAATCCGATGGAGCGGATAGCGCCAAAAGGTTGAGGGCGTGTTCATTTCGGAAGAAGGGATTGGCTCGTCGGTTGCGCAGAGCGCGATCGCATTGCCGTCCGCGCTTCTCAGCATTTCTTCTAGCGGGTAGTTTTCGTGCTCGAAAAACGCGTCGCCTGTTTCGCCGTTGAAGAGGACTCGGCTATCCACGACTCGGTTTTTCAGGAATAGCCAACGCAGCCGTTCGAAATTGCCCATGGTTGCGGTTAAAGTCAATTCTTCGAGCGCCGGACTGTCGCGATCCTGAAACACGGCCAAGTCCAGCTCGCTGGGGCGGTCACTGTCGATTGATGCGATGAGATAAACTCGAGCGCCATTCGCGGCAAATTGTTCGACGTCGATTCGTACGCTCAATCGCTCGATACGTTTCGGAGCTTCCGCCACCGTTGAAAGCACACCGCGAAAGTCAGTCGCCGGATCGACCCACAGGCGCTTACCGGCGATTCCGCCGTCCAAGGTGCTCCGTTCGAGTTCGCTGAAGGCCATCCGGTCAAAACGCTTGCCCGGCCCAAGGACAACGGGTTCTATCGCAATGAAGTTGAGAAGTTGAGGGCGGCCGGTGTCGGTGGAAATCACGCCCACGCGCACCAGTCCACGAGGGCCTGGCAAACCGCCTTCGGAGGGAAGACCAAACAAAATTCCGTCCCTGCGGCCCCAGATCAAGGGGTCTCCGGCATTTTGCGGGCGAATCCACGGTCCTTGGTCGTCGCCTGCGGCAACGGAAACCAGCAACAGCCAAAGAAAGGCAATAGACCCAATGAAAGCGGTTCGCGAGGCCAAGGACGCGCGCGGGGCGTGAGCGGTGGCAGCAAGAGATTGGTGAGACAAAACGGTTCGCATGCGGAAAGTCCTTGTAAGCGTGAGCAGCGCCAATCTTGTACCATATTGGATGAATCGTTTCAAACTGCCAAAAACAAGTGTTCACTTAGGACTAAGATGGTTTTTGGCTTCGCACTGCTGTACTATCTGTCCAGAAAAGGCGCGCCCGCGGATACGCAGACTCCTTAAATAGAACGGTCGGTAGACTTGGCATGTCGACAATCATTGAAGTCGCGAAACGAGCTGGGGTTTCCGTCGGAACGGTCTCCAACGTCTTAAGCGGCAACCCGCAAGTTGGCCGCGAACTGCGCGAGCGGGTCGAAACCGCGATCCGCGAGATGGATTACCATCCCAACGAAGTTGCGCGCAGCCTGAAAGTCAACCAGACCTACATGCTTGGCATGGTTCTGCCGGATATTACCAATCCTTTTTTTCCCGACATCATGCGTGGCGCCGAGGAGAAAGCCCTGCAACGACGCTACTTTCTGGTTACGGCCAATACCGATGAGCAGATCGAAAGAGAACAGCACATCATTTCGGCCCTGCGGTCGCGCCGCGTTGATGGAATCCTTCTTGCTTGCGCGCCAGGAAAAGACAGCAGCCATATTCGGCGAGTCGTGGCAGCGGGAATTCCCGTCGTCTGTCTGGACAGAGCTGCCGTTGGCATAAAGGTGGATTCCGTCATGCTGGACAACGTGCAAGGCGCGCAGGACTGTGTCCGGCATCTGCTGCGGGTTGGTTATCGCAATATCGCCGTCATAACCGGTCCGCTTGAACTGCAGATTGCGAGAGAACGCTTCCGGGGCTACGAAGAAGCCCATCGCGAAGCTGGTGTGAGCGTGAATCGAGAGTGGGTTCTCGAGGGTGACTTCCGAGAGGAATCTGGATATCGCCTGACAAAGGAATTATTGCTTCGGCGCGTCCGGCCGTCCGCGATATTCGTCTGCAACGGAATGATGACCTTGGGCGTGCTGCAGGCGTTCGAAGAAATGGGCCTTCACTACCCGGATGACCTTGGCTTGGCAACGTTCGACGACATTGCAGGCGACCATTCCTTTCACCCGCGACTGACGGTTGTGGCGCAACCCACCTACGAAATGGGCGCCCAAGGAGCAACCCTGCTTATGGATCGTATCGATGGCACGCTCAAGGGCAGACCTGTCGTGATTCGTCTTAAACCCACTCTGATTGTCCGCGGGTCAACCAAAATTCGAGCTTCCGCCGCCGCGACACCCCTCCGTTCCACCGCAAGCTGAACGCCGCAACCTCTGCACAAAAACCTTGACAGGTGGTTTTGCGTGTGATTGAATTCGTGGCACTGAAACGATTCATAGCGGGTTTTAGCTTACTTTACGTTGTTATTCCGGGTTCGCTATGAAAGGGTTCATATCACAGGCTTCTTGGGGAGGAGCCCTCATGAACATAAAATCTGTTTTTCGCTTGCTCACCGCGCTCGTTGTTTTGTTTGTTCCATTGCGCGCAAATGCCCAGGCCGACCGCGGTGCGATCCGTGGTGAAGCCCAGGACACACAGAAGGGGGGCATCGCAGGGGCGCAGCTTTCTTTAAGAAATACGGCCACGGGAGTGGTCGCAACCTCAACGTCAGGCGCCGGCGGTGAATTCAGCTTCCTGAATCTTGTCCCTGGCCTGTACACCCTCACCGTCCAAGCGACGGGGTTCGCGACTTTTACGCAAGAACAGATGATGGTCGAGGTTGGGAAGACGATCACGCTGAGTTTGATGCTTCGTCCCGGAGAGGTAAAGGACGTCGTCACGGTCACAACGAATCTGGCGGAGGTTGAGACACAGACGTCGGATATCGGGACGAGTGTTACGCCACGAGAGATCAGGGATTTGCCGGTTCCCTTGAGCGGTGACAGCCGCAATCCCCTGAGCTTCGCTCTACTGACGCCCGGTGTAGCCGGGTCGACTCCCGGCGCGACGCCGGACTATCGCCTGCACATCAGCGGCGGGATCAGCTACTCGAATGAGGTTTACATTGACGGAATTCCGGTCAGCGGCACCGCTCTCGCCGGGGATATCTCCCAGAACCATCCTTCGATTGAATCCATTGGCGAGTTTAAGATGGTCAACAACATTCAAAACGCACAATACGGGTTTTCGAATGGCCTGGTCTCGTTTGCCTTCAAGTCGGGCACAAACGCTTACCACGGCACCTTGTACGATTACCTGCAAAACGACGCGCTGAACGCCACAGGTTTTATCGGGAACGCCACGGGCCAGAAGAAAGCGCCGCTCAAGCAGAACGAGTATGGAGGAAATTTCGGAGGGCCCGTTTGGATACCGAAGGTCTATGAGGGGAAGAACAAGACATTTTTCTTCGTCGACTATACTGGCTTTAAATTTCGTCCCAGTTCGAACAACGCCAGCCTGACCACATTCCCGAATAAGTTTCGCGCGGGGGACTTCTCTCAGTTGCTGGGTCCGCAACTCACTGTGAACGGGAGCCCCGTTTTCGATGCCGCGGGGAACCCAATTTTCGCGGGCGAAATTTACGACCCATTTTCTGTCCACACTGTGACCGGTCCGGACGGCAACCAATATCAAGTGAGGGACCCTTTCGCTAACAATATGATTCCGAGTGGCACGTTCAGCGCGGTTTCCCAGAACATCCTTCCGTTCTTTCCCACCGCGTCTAATGACGGCCTTTTCAACAACCTGCTCCGGGTCCAAAGCTCCAAAGTGGATGAGCACCGTGTCGTTGTGAAAATCGACGAGCATATCTCCGAGAAGCAGACGATTTCGGGCAGCGCATTTTGGGGCGGCTATCTGAATGGGAACAACGGAGTCCTAAATGCGCTGGACTCGGCCATAACCGACGCGCCAACCAAACAGTTCCGTGTCACCCATAACTACACTTTTTCTCCGACT
>Ga0137403_10001470_pt2 | contig 26646 bp, 21 predicted proteins | sample CZOMad2_1_16fung_FD_122057 | JGI IMG/M metagenome (GOLD analysis project Ga0137403, IMG submission 122057) | Vadose zone soil fungal communities from Angelo Coast Range Reserve, California, USA - CZOMad2_1_16fungal (Hybrid Assembly) | ecosystem: Environmental > Terrestrial > Soil > Vadose zone... | reverse complement strand
TCGCGCCGCGGCGAGTGGATGTCGCCCTCGTTGTAGAGCTTCGCCATCCCCGGCTTCAGCGGATACGCGCGCACGTGGCGGACCTTGCCCGGCTTGCCGTCCTTCGCGGGCTCGGCCAGCTGCCAGTCGCTCATCACCGTCTCGCCCTCGGCCTGGCCGTAGATCGCCCAGTACTTGCCGTGATCGTGGGGCAGGCTCTCCTTGGCCCCGTGGTTGACGTGGGCCAGGATGCAGAAGCCGAGCTGCGGGTCCTCGTAGAGGATCTTGCGCTCCGGCACGTCGTCGCCGAGATGCTTCGCGATGAAGGCCTTGTCCGTCAGCACGTCGCGCAGCAGCGCGCAGACCTTTTCGCGGCCCTGCGGATTGGGCTCGGCGGCGAGGAGACGATGGGCGGCGGCGGCGAAATCTTCGAGCGTGTGGCTCACGGTCGGCCTCCTTCGTGGTGGACGGCTGTCGGCTCGGCGAGCGCCGTGAGCCGGTCGACGTCGAACTCCTTGTAGAGATCGAGACAGAACAGCTCGGGCGCCACCCGGAATTGTACGCGCTCGTCGAGCAGATGGCGCAGGCTCGTCATCGCCTGGTGGCTGACGACCTCGTCCAGCGCGCCGGGCTCCAGCGCGGCGGCGGCGAGCGCCACCATCTGGGTGCGGATCCCGCTGGTCTCGACGCGCACGGGCCGCGTGCCCGCCAGGCCCTCGGCCCAGCGCGCCACGCCGAGAAGCTGCGCGGCCTGGATGCCGAGCGGCCGCTCACCGAGCGTGGCCAGGAGCATCTGGAAGTTTGCGCCCGTCTTCTGCGGCCGCGCCGTCACGTCGCCGCCGAGGTCGGCGCCCGGTGAAACCGGCTGCTCCGGCACCATGTCGCCGAAGAAGAGCAGGTCGACCGCGAGCACGTGCTCGCCACGAGAGAGGCGCTCGGCGACGATCTCGCCGGCCGCGCGGCGGCCCCCATCGTGCAGCACGATCGTCAGCGGCGCGTCCGTCGCGGGCTGGGCGGGCGCCAGCCACACCGCGGTCGCGCCCAGGCCGCTGTCGAGCTCGAGCCGATACGCGAGCGTCGAGGCGTCGTCGAGCCGATCGCTCCACAGCCGCCAGGCCCGCGTGACCGCGGAGGGGCGGTAGCGGAGCACGTCGTCGGCCAGCCTGGCGCGCTCGACGGCGCGCGCGGCCGGCGCCGGTCGCTGCAGCCGCGCCGCGAGGGCCTTGGCGACGCCGAGGATCGTGAGGTTGTCGGCCGGCACGCCCACGGCGAGATCGCGCGCGCTCTTGATCTCCTCCGTGGCGACCAGCTCGCTGCTCGGCAGCGGCAGACCGAAGTGCTGCGCGAAGAAGCGATAGGCCGTGCGGCGGTTGTCGCGCTCGTAGTTGTGGGTGCCGGGCTCGACGTTCTCGTGCCACGCGAGGTTCTGCGCCCGGCCGAAGAGCGCGAAGAACGGCTTGATCGCGTCGTGGACCGCAGGCTTCACCAGCGCGGCGCGGAAGCAGCACTCGTCGTTGGCGTTGTGGATCAGCAGGGTGGGCCGCGGCGCTCGCAGCGCGACGAGGTGAGGATAGTCGATCGTGCGAGCGAGGTCGCTCGCGTTCTCTTCGATCTCGTCCGTCTCGGACGGGTGAGAGATCGTCGTGTCGAGCGAGCCGATGCCCGCGACCTCCACGACGGCGGCGACGCGCTCGTCCAGCGCCCCGAGCACCACGCTCTGCCACCCCCCGCCGGAGAGTCCCGTCACGCCGAGCCGCGCGCGGTCCACGTTCGGCCGCTGGACGAGAGACTCCAGCGCGCGCTGCATCGCCAGGTAGTGGAAGCCGAGAGCGTTGGCTCCCACGAGATCGAGATGCGCCCCGAAATCGTGCGCGTTGTCGGGATGCATCAGCTCGCCGAAGCCCGGCCACTCCGGCGTCAACGCGATCATTCCGAGCTTGGCCAGCGCAACACAGCGGTGCTGGGCGTGGGCCACGGCCTTGCCGTCCCTCTCGTGCCCGACCAGGTTGAGGACCGCGGGCATCGGCTTCGGCGACTGCGCAGGCTCGCAGAGGACCGCCGGCACCCGGAAGCCGGGGACGACCTCGTATCGGAGCTTGCGGATGCGGTACTCGGGGGGCGAGGGAACGACGCCGAGGTCCTCCACCTTCAGGGGTGCACCGACCCACTCCCGCGGCCAGCCGCGCAGGACCATCTTGTCCAGGAGGTCCCGGCGGAGGCGCCGGGCCTCGGCCGTCCACTGGGCCTCGGTGCTGGGGGCGGGAGGCTTGGGGCTCCGGCGCGCCAGGTACTGGGTGAGCTGGTGGGTCGTGACCGCTGGCGGCTGGAGCTCTGTGTTCAGGGCGCCGCCGACCCGATGCGGATCAGCGGCCGCGTCGGCGACCGGGAGGGCGGCGAAGGCCATAACCGTCAGCGCGCGGCGCATATGTGGTCGGAGTAACACAGGGTTGGGTGCTGGTCCAGTGGGGAAACCTCGAAGCCGACTCCTCATGGAGTGGCGACGATTTCGTTGGCGTCGTTCGGATCGACCTCTACGCGGTAGCCCCATTCCGACAGTTGCGCGGTGCATGCGACCTTGAGTTGTTCGCTGTGAACGGACAAGAGCAGGACGGGACGCCGTGTCGGTAGGACGCTTCGGCCGCCAGCGAGGACTCGTAGCTCTGCTCCCTCGACGTCGCACTTGATAACGGTGGGCGGGGGGTATCCTTTGGAGCCGACCATCTCGTCGAGCGTCGTGGCGCGCACAGGCACGCCCGTATCGCCGACGTACGCCGTCGCCGAACCGGCGGCGACCAGGTGAACGGATCCAGCGCGATCGAGGACGACACCCTCGAAGACTTCAACGCCTGAGCAATGGTTCAAGGCGAGGTGCCGGCGCAGGTAGGCGAGGTTACGCGGCAGTGGCTCAACGGCCACGACACGTGCCCCAAGCTTCGCCGCCATGAGCGTATAGAAGCCGGCATTGGCGCCGAGGTCATAGAAGACCCCACCTGGTCTGGTGAAGCGCCGGACTGCCGCCTGTTTGCTTGGCTCGTAGGTGCCCAGCCAACAGCCGTGGGTATGGGCCCCGACGATCCAGCGGCTCCCCCTCAGCGGACCGGACATGACCGGTAAGGCGACCCCTCGGGGTATCAGCGCGAGGGGCCAACGCATGATGCGCCCGGCGATGGTTCGTTTATCCAATCGAGCGAGTTCCCGCAGCACCGTGCCCAATTCTAGGGGGCTTGTAGGAATTACGAGAATACGAAAAAGATTCGCTAGTTAGCCGATCCCTCCGCTAGAATCGTCAGGTGGCTCAAGTGGGTCAACGCCGAGCCCTGATCACCGGCATCACCGGGCAGGACGGGTCGTACCTCGCCGAGTTCCTTCTCGAAAAGGGGTACCACGTCGTCGGCATGGTGCGCCGCGCTTCGACGGAGTCATTCGAGCGCATCGCACACCTACGCGAGCGTATCGAGATCCGGGAAGGCGACCTGCTCGACCAGCTCTCGCTCATCACGTTGCTCCACCACGTCGACCCGCACGAGATCTATAACCTGGCGGCCCAGTCCTTCGTGCCGACGTCCTGGGAGCAGCCGATCCTCACGAGCGAGGTCACCGCGCTTGGGGCGACCCGCCTGCTCGAGGCCATCCGCGTGGTCGATCGCAGCATCAAGTTCTACCAGGCGTCGTCGTCGGAGATGTTCGGCAAGGTCCGGGAGACGCCCCAGACCGAGCTGACGCCGTTCCATCCGCGCAGTCCCTACGGCGTCGCCAAGACCTACGCGCATTACCTCACGATCAACTACCGCGAATCCTACGGGATCTTCACGTGCTCGGGCATCCTCTTCAACCACGAGTCTCCGCGCCGTGGCAAGCAGTTCGTCACCCGCAAGGTCACCGACGGCGTCGCACGCATCAAGGCCGGTCGGGCCAAGGAGCTGCGGCTGGGCAACCTGGACGCCAAGCGCGACTGGGGCTTTGCCGGTGACTACGTCCAGGCGATGTGGATGATGCTCCAGCAACCCAAGGCCGACGACTTCGTGGTGGCGTCGGGGCAGACCCACTCCGTGCGCGAGCTCTGCCAGATCGCCTTCGCGCGCGCGGGGCTGGACTGGCAGAAATACGTGGTGGTGGATCCGGCGTTCGTACGGCCCGCGGAGGTCGATTTGCTGATCGGCGACGCGTCCAAGGCACGCCGCGTCCTGGGTTGGACGCCGAAACACTCGTTCCAGCAGCTGATCGAGATGATGGTGGACGCGGACCTCGAGGACATCCGGGAACGCTGAGGCCCGGGCATTTCCCAGGAGATGACGCGCTTTTCGGATGTCGCGCGGCGGTGGCAGGCGGAACTCGAGGCCGGGGGTTACGAGCGCCGCGTCACGACGTCGGCGGAATTTCGACGACTCCGGCGATTGTCTCGAACGTGGCGCACCATCCTGAAAGCGACGTGCCTTCGGCCCGGTGCCGCCGTGTTCGAGTTCGGCTGCGGCGGCGGCAATCAGCTGGTTCCGCTCGCCCTGCGCGGCTATCGGGGCGCCGGCATCGACTGTTCCGAAGACGTTCTGGCTCGTTGCCGCCGGCTCGTGGCCGACGCCGAGCGCTTTTCAGGCCGCCGCCTGGACATCCGTCTCCATCACGGGGACTTCCTGGATTTTCGATGCGACGAGCCTCATGATCTGGTGTTCAACTTCGGCGTCATCGAGCACTTCCTCGACGGCGCCGAGCGCCGCCGGGCCGTCGCCCGCATGTTCAGTCTCTGCGCGCCCGGAGGGCATGTGGTTTCTGTGGTGCCGGGCGGAACCCACCCGCTTCGTGCGCGCATGAGGGCGGAGGGGCTGGGCGGCTACCGTGTGCCGGAGATCGACTATACGCCGGCGCTCATGGAGGCCGAGATGCGCGAGGCCGGCGCGAGCGTCGTGCGCGTCATTCCGCACAATCTGTTCGGATATCGACTCCTCGTGCCGGCGACGGGTTTCCCGCGGCTCCGCCATCGGCTCGTATTCTGGGGCGCGCAGCTCTTGCCCCGTGTCCGTTCGAGGTTCACGTTTCGGCACGCGGCGTCGTTCATCTGCGTTGCTCGCAAGAGCACGGGGTGAGGGTCGTGCCGATCGCGACGGGTACGACTCGCGTCGTTCAGTCGCTGACCGCGATCCTGTCCGGGAAGATCGTGTTGACCGTTGGCAGCCTGCTCCTCGTGCCGTTGTACCTGACGCATTGGTCGCCGACCGTCTACGGCGAGTGGCTCGCGCTGTCAGCCGCCGTCGCCTACCTTTCGGCCCTGGATCTCGGCATGAACATGGGCGCGGTCAACCGCCTCACTCAGGCGTACGCGCGTGGCGATACCGCCGAGTACACAGCCGTTCAGCGGGCGGGAGTGGCCTTCTACGGCGGTGTCGCCCTGATGGGAACGGTGGGACTCGCCGGGGTCGTCGCTGTCGCTCCGATTCGTGAACGCCTGGGATTGGTGGAACTGACGCCGTGGGAGGTGGCGTTCACCGCCTGGATCCTCGGCTGTCTGATCCTGTGGGGGATGCCGTCCGGCTTCGTTCTCGCGACGTATCGCTCGAGGGGCGACCTCGCGACGTCGCAATGGATCGGCAACGGTTTGCAGATATTCGTGATCGTGGCGACGGCCATCGCATTGGTCCTCGGAGGTCGTCCCACCGTCATTGCTCTGGTGCAGCTCGTCTCGCTGGTGCTCATGACCGCGCTCGTGATGCGGCACCTGTGGTCCCGGCACCGATCGCTCGCTACGTCGTTCGGCCCCTGGCCGGAGGGAATGCTGACGAGCCTGCTGCGGCCCAGCCTGCTGTTTGTGCTCGTGATCGTGGCCAACGCCATGACGTTGCAGGGAAGCGTGATCGTGGTCTCCGTCGCCCTCGGCGGCGGCGCCGTCGCCCTGTTCGTGACACTGCGAACGCTCGCGAACGTCATTCGTCAGGTGGTCAACACGCTGGTCATCGCCGTCTGGCCGGAGATCACCCGCCTGGACGTTCTCGGTGAGCGTGCCGTGCTGCGCTCGGCCCATTCCCTCGTCGTTGTCGTGACGAGCTCGGTGTGCGTGGCGTTTGGAGCAGCGCTGTGGTGGGAGGGCGCCGAGGTCATCTCCGTCTGGACACGCGGGGTGTTGACGGCCGACGTGACGACGCTTCGCCTGCTGCTGATCCTGCTCGTGCTCCAGTCTCCGTGGATCGTCGGCTTCGTGTTCATGGCCGCGTCCAACCGTCACGCCCGCGTGTCGATCGCCTCCCTGACATCGAGCGTCATCGGGCTGGTCCTGGCCATCTTCCTCGTACACCGTTTCGGCATGGCCGGCGTGGTCGCCGGCCTCATCGTCGGCGACGTCGTCGCCTGCTGTCACTTCGTCGTGCGCGACGCCTGCGACCGGGTCGGCGAGGAATACACCCGGTTCGCTCTCCGGCTCTGGTCGTGTCTGATGATCGTGTCAATCGCCGCGCTGTTCTCGGGCTGGGCCGCTCATGTGGCCGTCGGAGGGCATTTCGTGTTTCGGTGGCTCGTCGTCGGTCTGGCGACATCGCTGGCGACCGGCGCCACGACCTGGACGCTCTGGTTGAGCTCCAACGATCGCGAGCTGTTGTCGAAACGATTCCGTCCGGCTGCCGCACGCATGGCGAGCGCGAAGGCGTAACGCCCATGTGCGGTATCGCCGGGCGCTTCCTGCTCGATCGTCCCGCCGATGCAGACGCGGTCCGAGCCGTACTGCGCATGCTCGACGCGCAGGTCCATCGCGGTCCGAATGATTGGGGCATCCTCCTTCCGGAGGCAACCGCGCAGAGCGCATCCGTGCGCTCCCTGCTCGAGTCGCGCGGTCTCGACCACGTCCGGACGTATCCCGCCGGGCCCGGCGCTCCGTCCGTCGTTCTCGGCGCGCGCCGGTTGTCGATCATCGATCTCTCGCCGCGCGGGCGTATGCCCATGGGGACGGCGGGAGGACGGCTGTGGATCAGCTACAACGGCGAGATCTACAACTTCCGCGAGCTCCGTGACGAGCTGCGGGAACGCGGGTACACGTTCGAATCGGACACCGATACCGAGACGATCCTTCACGGCTACGAGGCGTGGGGGCCGGACGTCGTCTCGCACTTGCGCGGCATGTTCGGCTTCGTCGTATTCGACGCTCGTCGGCCGGACGCGCCGGAGCTCTTCCTGGCGAGGGACCGTTTCGGCATCAAGCCGATGTACTGGGCGCGTCGCGACTGCACGCTCCACTTCGCCTCCGAGGTCCGCGCGCTGATGGCGGGCGGTGCGATGCCGAACGAACCGGAGCCGCGTGGCTTCCACGGCTTCCTCGTGCACGGATCGGTCCCGAGTCCCTGGACGACGGTGCGCGACGTCTTCTCGCTTCCGGCCGCTCACACGCTCGCAATCGACGAGCGCTCGTACTCGTATCCGCGGCCGACGCGCTATTGGGCGCTGCCGTCGCCGGCGGCCGATGCCGTGGCGACCGATGAGGCGGTGACGGAGACACGACGGTTGCTCGAGGAGGCCGTTCGCCAGCATCTCGTCAGTGACGTACCGCTGGGCGTGTTCCTGTCGGGTGGGCTCGACTCCTCGGCGATCACGGCGATGGCGGCGCGGCACCTTCGCCAGCCGCTCACGACCGTCAGCGTGACGTTCGACGAGGCGGAGTTCTCGGAGGGCGACTACGCGGAGCGCGTCGCCCGCCGCGTCGGCGCCAAGCACGTCGATGTTCGCGTGCGCGCTGCCGACTTCGCCGGCGCAATTCCGAAGATCTTCGACGCGATGGACCAGCCGTCGATCGACGGCGTCAACAGCTATTTCATCGCCAAGGCCGCGCGAGAGGTCGGTCTCACCGTGGTGCTCTCCGGGCTGGGAAGCGACGAGATCTTCTGGGGGTACTCGGGTTTCCGCCTGGGGCCCCGCATCGCCCGCATCGCGCGGATCCCCGGGGTTCGTTGGATCGCCCGGCTCGCCGCTCGACTGGCCGCGCGCCAGCGCTCCTCGTGGGAGAAGCTCGAGTTCCTCCGTGAGCCTGGGCCGCTGGCCGCCTATCTCGCGATACGTGGCCTCTTCCCACCCGATCGTGCGGCCCGGATCCTCGGGGCCGGTCATTTGCCGCTGAACAGCCTGGAAGCCGGTGATCCGGTCACGCCGGCGCGCTATGGTGAAATGGAGGTGCAGTTCTACCTTCAGGATCAGCTGCTGCGCGACACCGATGTGTTCGCGATGGCCCATTCGATCGAGGTGCGCGTGCCGTATCTCGACCATCGCCTCGCGGAGCACGTGGCCAGGCTGGCGCCGTCGCTGAAAGTTTCACGCGCGACGAACAAACCGCTTCTGCGTGCGGCCGTGGGGTCCGATCTCGATGACGAGACGCTCAATCGCCGCAAGATGGGGTTCACGTTTCCGTTCGAGTATTGGATGCGCCGCGTCGACGTCAGCCTCGATGCGGCTGGTGACACTGCCGTCGACAACCCTGAGACGTCGCGCATCGAGAATGATTTCCGGAGAGGCAAGGTTCACTGGTCACGCTTCTGGGCCGTGACCGTTTTGCGTGGAATGCATCGCCGCCATCATTTGCCGGCGTGGCCGCGACGGAGTCACCCACGCCAAGTTCTCGTCCTCCTCTCCGAAGCGTATGCGACCAAGGGAGGCATCCAGGCGTTCGGACAGAGCCTGCTCCGTGCGATGGGTGAGGCGTTCCCGCTGGCGGAGATCCGGGTCGTCAGCGCCAACGACGTCGGAATGCCGCCGGGTGCGGAGGCTGCCGGACGGGTGTTCTTCCGTGGATGCGGACCGAGGACGGCGCCGCTGCGAAGGGCTCGCATGGCGGCCGCCGTATGGCGCGCGGCGCTCATTCACCGGCCGGATCTGCTCGTGTGCGGCCACATCAACTTCGCATCGGTCGCGTGGAGCCTCCGCGTCTTCATCCCGCGCGTGACGCTTCTGGCGTACGGCATCGACGCGTGGGCGCCGTCGCTTCGACTCCGACGGGCCGCGCGCCGTCTCGATCAGGTGTTGGCCATCAGTCGTTACACCGCCGCTCGGATGGCCGAATGGGGCGTGGAGAGAGAACGGCTCAAGATCGTGCCCGTCACGGTGGACGGCGAGACCTTTCGCCGAGTGCGCTCTCCCCGCGCGGCCGGAGGTCCGGTATTGCTGACCGTAGCCCGCCTGGACACGGGCGAACGCTCGAAGGGCGTCGACCTGGTGATCGCGGAGATGCCCGCCCTGCGAGCCCGATTCCCCGGTCTCCGCTACGTCATCGGAGGAACGGGCGACGACATTCCTCGCCTGATGGCGCTCGCCCAAAGATTGGGTGTCGCAGACGCCGTCGACTTCATCGGGGCCATATCCGAGCAAGAGCTTCCCGAGCGATTCTCGACCGCCGATGTCTTCGTGATGCCATCGCGCAAGGAAGGCTTCGGTATCGTCTTCATCGAGTCGCTCACGTGCGGCACGCCGGTGATCGCCTGCGGCCTGGAAGGCTCGCGCGACGCGCTTCTCGATGGCCGGGTGGGGCTGCTCATCGACCCCGACGAGCACGGTGCGCTGCGATCTGCGATCGAGCAGGTTCTTTCCCGCTCGTGCCCTTCGCGGTTGCTCGATCCCGCCCGCCTCCGGCGCGAGACACTCGACGCCTTCGGGACCGACACGTTCCGGCGATTGCTGCGCGACGCTCTCGAACCCGAGCTCGTCGGATGAGCGCGCCGTACCGCGTCGCCTACCTCACGTCTCACCCGATCCAGTACCAGGCGCCGCTGTTCCGTGCGCTGGCGCGCCGACCCGGGGTGGATCTGACGGTCTTCTTCTGCTCGGACCAGGGGGCCCGCCGGTATCGTGATCCGGGATTCGGGACCGAGCTCGCATGGGACGTTCCGCTGCTGGACGGCTACCGATCCGTCGTCCTGCCGAACTTGAACCGCCGGGGAGGGCCGGGCTCGTTCCTCGGTCTCGTCAATGCGCGGATCGTCACCGAGCTGCGGCATGGCGGCTTCGACGCCGTCATCGTTCACGGCTGGGCGTACGCCACGAACTGGCTGGCGTTCGTCGCCGCCGCGATCCTGGGCGTCCCGCTGATCATTCGTGGGGAGAGCAACGGGCTTCGGGAACCGCACGGGTGGCGTCGCGTGGTGAAGCGGCTGGCGCTCGGCTGGCTCTTTCGGCGCGCCTCGGCCTTCCTCGCCATCGGCAGCCTGAACCGGCGCTTCTATCGCGAGTACGGCGTGCCCGCCGACCGGGTGTTCTTCGCCCCGTACGCCGTCGACAACGCGTGCTTCCAGAAGGCGGCCCAACGCCTGCCACCGCGCGCGACGCTGCGGGCCGAGCGCGGAATCCCGGACGACACGACGGTGTTCCTCTTCTGCGGGAAGCTCACTCCGGTCAAGCGACCGATCGACGCCCTGGCGGCGTTCCAGCGTCTCGACAATCGAGAGCGCGCGGCGCTCCTGTTCGTCGGGGACGGCCCGTTGCGAGCCGAGATCGAAGCGCACGCGGCGGGCATGCCGAACGTGAGTGTCACGGGGTTTCGCAATCAGAGCGAGCTGCCGCGCGAGTACGCGGTGGCGGACGTGCTCCTGCTGCCGTCGGAGTTCGAGCCCTGGGGACTGGTGGTCAACGAGGCGCTGAACTTCGGCCTGGCGGTCGTCGCCAGCGACCAGGTGGGGGCGGCAGCCGACCTCGTCCGCGCTGAAGACGGCGGTCACATCGTGCCCGTTGGCGATGTCGCGGCACTGTCTCGCGTGATGCATCGATGCATGGAGGAGCGCGCCGGGCGGCCGCGCGCCAGCACGAAGCGTCTCATCGACGAGTGGACGGTCGAGCATTGCGCGGACGGCATCCTGGACGCGCTGGCGGCCTTGAGGAGTCGGTCGTGAACGGGTCGGTCGCGCGCTGGAGGCTCCCCTCCGACACCCAGATGGCGGCCGATGGACACGAGAGACCAGTCCAGCCGAGGATCGCCGCCGCCGCGGTGCTGGCCCTCATCCTTCTCTTCCTTCCTTTTCGAAGTCTGGACGCGGCGGTGGATCGTGAGTGGATCGTGTGGGCAAGCGCCGCCCTGCTGCTCGTATTGCCGGGCGTCGCCTACGTCGACGCCCGTCGCAGCGGACATAACCCGTGGATCGATCCGGTGTTCCTCGTCACGGCATTCTTCGGCTTCAAGTACGGCTTCGGCGCCCTCGCGGCGAACTATTGGTCGGTGCTTTCGTGGAGGGACACGCCGGGCGCGGCGACGATCTTCGAGCGATGGGGCATCTGGGACAACCTGCCTGCGGCCTGTCATCTCTTTGCGCTGGCGGGCCTGGGCCTCTTCATCGGTGCTTCACTCCGGCCTCTGCGTGTGTTCGACACGCTGCCGGCTCTTCGCTGGCCGGTCGACAATCGCCGGTTTCGGGTGAGGCTCTATGTCTACACGCCGGTGGCGATGGCGCTGTTCGTGACGGGGAGGCGCTTCCTGCCGGTGATGATTCGTGACACCGCCCTTCTGTTCGGGTGGATCTCGTGGGTGATCATCGTCATCGCCGCCGTCCAGGGCTTGAGGCGCGATAGCGGCGACCGTCGGGCCTGGGCGGGCATCGTGGCCATCATTGCGGTTGGACACGTCATGCTCGGGCTCGAAATCGGCATGCGGGGGGCATTCGTCTACCCGCTGCTGCTCGTCGCGGCGGGCTACGCAATTGCGCGCGGCCACCTGCCATGGGGGCGTGTCCTCATCGTCGGAACCGTGTTGCTCTTCCTCGTGATCCCCTGGCTCACGTTCTACAAGTTCCAGTCTCAAGACACCCCGATCATGGATCGCATCCGCGGCGCTACGGACGCGATGTCGGAAGTGGACGCCCGTGGCGCGCTCGACCGCGGTATCGAGGCGCTCGTTGGTCGCTCGGTGGGAGTTGTCGGCATGACCGCCGTCTTCATTCAGGACGTTCCGGATCTCTCCCCGTTCGAGTATGGACGGACTTTTCTCATCCAGGCGACCCATCTCGTGCCCCGGGTGCTCTGGCCGGACAAGCCGAACATGAGCGAGCAGCTCAATGCGTACAGTCGGCGCGCGGGTCTGATCGACGAAGAGGACGATAGCACCACGGCGACGTTCGACGCCGTGTCCGAATACTACGTGAATTTCGGAATCATCGGCGTCTTCGTCCTGAGCCTGCTTCACGGCTATTATCTGAGATCCCTTCATCGCTGGCTGGTGGAGCGGTCGCTGTTCATCATCGGCGCCCCGATGTTTGTTGTCTTCGTTCTGATCAACTTCGATTTCTTCGGGGTGTTCCAGACGATGCTCGCTCATACGCGCCAGATCCCGGTGTGGACCGCTATTCTCTATTTTCTGAGCCGTGACACCGAGGCGGGCTTCTCGTGACACACTCGCGTGAGACGTCTTCGAAGCCGCTGAGAGTCGCAGTGTCGACGATCGGGCGATTTTGGATGTTCGATCTCGCTCGTCAACTCCGAACGCTGGGTGACGAAGTGCAGTTGTTCACCGGCTATCCGTTGATGAAGGTGGATAGCGATCTTCGGCCGATCACACGGACGCGTCCCTGGTGGACGTTAGCCACATACGCACGCACGCTGATGCCGCCGCCGGTGACGGGGACCTGGTGGGCGCAGCGGAACCTCGACGATTTCGGATCCTGGCTTTCCAGAACTGTCGATCCGAAGTCGGTGGATGTTCTAGACGCGATTGCGGCCACAGGGTTGGAGGCAGGGCGAGCATTTCATCGGGAGGGCAAGCCCTGGATTTGCAATCGCGGATCCACACACATCCTTGCTCAGAAAGCCTTGCTGGAAGAGGAGCATCGGCGGTGGGGCGCGAGGGCGCCCGACTTCAGTCGCGGGATCGACCGGTGTCTTGCCGAGTACGAGGAGAGCGACGCGATCATTGTTCCCTCGCACTTTGTGAAGCGCTCGTTTGGCGAGTACGGCGTCCCGCTCGACAAGGTGAGTGTGTGTCGGTACGGAGTGGATCTAACAGACTTCGCACCTCAGCCGAAGCAAGACGGGCGCTTTCGCGTCCTGTTCGTCGGCGCCTACTCAGTGCGCAAGGGGATCGGCGACCTCTTCGACGCGGTACGGTCACTGGTGACCAAGCGGCAGTGCGAGTTGTGGATGGTCGGAAACGAGACCCCTGACGGCCGGGCGCTTGTCGAGCGAAACGCGGACATCATCATCAACAAAGGCCCCCAGCCGCGGCGGTCACTTTCCTGGTTCTACAGCCAAGCGACGGCACTGGTCCTGCCGTCCGTCGAGGAAGGCCTCGCCCTCGTGTTGGCACAGGCGATGGCCTGCGGTGTTCCCGTGATCGCGTCGGAGAACACCGGGGCGCGTGATCTGATCGTCGACGGCGTCGAAGGCTTTATCGTTCCGCCGCGCGCCCCTGGGGAAATCCGCGACCGTGTTCAGTGGATGATGGACAATCCCGAGCGCCGGAACGAGATGGCAGCGGCAGCGCGGCGGCGGGTTGGCGAGTTCGGCGGCTGGAACGAGTTTACTCAGGCCTCTCGGGCTATTTATCGCCGACTCATCGGACAGCCGGTGGCGTACTGAGTGCGGAGACCCATATGAGGGTCAGCGTCGTGCTGACGACTTACAACCGCGCGAGCGTGCTGGCGCGGACCATTGAGGAGATTCTGAACCAGACGCTCACTGATTTTGAATTGATCGTCAGCGACGACTACTCGTCCGACGCGACGACGGAGGTGGTGCGCGCCTACGAAAAACGTGATTCGCGCGTTCGCTACCGGCGTAACGAGCGGAACCTCGGCATGCCCGGAAATCTCAACGCGGGTATTGCCGAGGCGTGTGGGGAATACGTCGCGAATCTTCACGACGGCGATCTTCACGCTGGCGACCTTCTGGAGAAATGGACGGCGGCACTCGACGACTGTCCGAGAGCAGCGTTCGTGTTCAACGCATATCGTGTCATCGACGGCAGTGGGCGAACCGTCGCAGTCTACCGCGAAAACTTGGCGCCATGTCAGCCGGGCAGCCGGCTTCTCACGGACGTGATCTTCCGTCGGTGGCGATTTGATTCACCGGTTCGCGGAACGGTGATGGCCCGGCGGGCAGTGTATCGAGATCTCGGGCCCTTTCAGGCGAGGTTCGGATTCTGCTCGGACGTTGATATGTGGATGCGGATGGCCAATGCCTATCATGTTGCCTACGTGAATGAGCCGTTGATCGTCGTTCCCGATTTGAAGACCTTGCCGCGCCAGATCGACGTCAATCACTATGAGTCACAGCGTCTCGTCGAGCGAATGTTCTGGGAAGGACGGCGGCGATACTTCCAGGGCCATCCTGTGCTCATGGCGATGGAGTCTGGTCGGCACCTCTTACACGTCGCCGGCGCTCGGGGGTTGGCGTTGGCGGCTCATGCGAAACAGGGTTTGCGATCCCTGTGGAAGCGCAGCGGACTGCGATGAAGGAACGACCGGAGGGCGGGCGTGATTACCGTGATGAATTCTACGCCGCATATTCGATGGCGACCGACTCTGTACACGTGGACGAGAGAATGGCGTGGCGACAGTTCGGGAGCCGGTGGCAGCAGTGGCTGCCAAACGACCGGTCGGCGCCGGTGCTCGATATTGGCTGCGGGAGTGGAGTATTCGTGCGTTTCCTGCGGTCGTGCGGGTTCGCCAATGTCACGGGCGTCGATCGGTCGGCGTCGGAGACTACCCGTGCTCACGCGAGCGGAACTGGCGGTGTGGTGTGCGACGATGCGGTGTCGTTTTTAGGCGCACGCCGGGACGCCTACGGCCTCGTCGCGGCCCTGAACGTCTTCGAGCACCTGCGTAAGGAAGAGGTTCTCGACCTCCTTCGGGTCGTCCATGGGGCGCTTCGATCTGGCGGTCGGGTGCTGATCGTGACCCCGAACGGGCTCTCGCCGTTCAGCGGGACTACGCGGTACTGGGACTTTTCACACGAGCTGGCGTTCACGCCGGCCTCGTGGAGGCAGCTCGCGCGAATCTCCGGCTTCCGCGAGCCCATCTTCGAGGAATACGGTCCGATTGCACACTCGCTCGCCGGCGTCGTCCGGTCCGCGCTCTGGCGCATCGTTGCGCTCGCCATCGAGGCCGTCGCCTGGATCGAGGTCGGCGGCCCGCGTGACCCATCGCGCGTCTACACGGCCGACATGAAGGTGATCCTGACGAAATGAAGATCCTGTACGTCGGCCCCGACTATCGCGGGTCGAACGGGACCTGCTGGCGTGACGCGTTCGTGGCGCTCGGCTGCGACGTGCGCACGGTCGACGGCGAGCGCCTGTTGTCCTGGCCGGTCACGCCAGCCGAGCGAGTGGCCGCGAAGCTGGGCGCCCGACCGCCGTGGCGACGCGTGAGCGACCTCAACGAGGCCATCGGAGCCGCCGCGAAGGAGTTCCGACCGCAGACGACGTTCTTCGTACAGGCGCGCTTCGTCCGCTCGGAGACCATCGCGGCGATCGCCGAGTACGGTCCGGCGGTCGTCTACTGCAACGACGACATGTTCAATCCGGCGAACCGGACCTTCACGTTCGAAGGGGCGGTGCGGCAGGCGGACTGCCTGATCACGACGAAATCGTTCAACGTGCCCGAGTTTCTGCGGGCCGGGGCGCGTCGCGTCCTGTATCAGCCGAACGCGTTCGACCCGGCCATCCATTTTTCCGCTCGGCCGTCGCCGGCCGACGTGGAGGCCATGGCGGGGGACGTCGCGTTCGTCGGGACGTTCCGCCCCGACCGCGCCGACTACCTGGCCGAGGTCGTGAGGCGTCTGCACGAGCGCACGGTGAACGTCTGGGGGGGCGGCTGGGAGAAGATGCGCCGGGCCGTCTACTGGCACCGGCGGCGGCGATGGGCACCGCTGCGACGCCGCATCCGCGGCGGCGAGCTCTGGTGCGAGGACATGGGCAAGGCGATCCAGGCGAACAAGATCGCTCTGGGTCTTCTCTATCACGTCAACCGTGACCTGCATACGTCCCGGTCGTTCGAGATCCCGGCCTGTGGCGGCTTCATGCTGGCGCAGCGGACGGCGGAGCACCAGGAGTATTTCGAGGAGGATCGCGAAGCCGTCTACTTCGGCTCGCTGGACGAGCTGATCGACAAAGCCCGCTACTACCTGCGTCACGACGACGCGCGCCTGGCGATCGCGAGAGCCGGCCACGTGCGCTGCTTGAAATCCGGATATCGCTACGTCGACCGCGCGCGCTCGCTGCTTTCGGCGCTCGGCCGGGGACCGCGATGAACATCCTTCACGTCGCGCCGGCGTTCTATCCCGCTCTGGTGTACGGCGGCCCGATGAGGTCCATTTACGACCTGTGCCGCGCGCTGGCGGATGCCGGCGACACCGTCCGGGTGCTCACGACGGACGCCAACGGCCCCGAACGCATCACGGCGCCGGCCGGCCGCGAGGTGCCGCTCGTGACACGCGGCGGTTCGTCGATCAGGGTGCTCTACGCGCGCCGGAGGGCACGACACACCGTGTCGCCGGAGCTGCTCCGCGCGCTGCCCGGACGAATGCGATGGGCTGACGTCGCCCACCTGACTGCGGTCTACTCGTTCCCGACGCTGCCGACGCTTCTGGCCGCGCGCATGACCGGTACACCGCTCGTGGTGTCGCCGCGCGGCAGCTTCGGGTCCTGGGGGCAGCGCCACCACCGCGCCCGGAAGGTGCCGTTCAACGTGTTGTTACGCCGGCTGGCGCGCGGCGTGACGTTTCACGCCACGGCGGCGAGTGAAGCGGCCGACATCCGGAAGGTGATGGGCGACGTGCGGATCGCCACGGTGCCGAACGGCGTCGATGCCTCCGAGTTCGCGACGCTGCCCTCCGACGGCGGCGCGTGGCTGCGTCACGCGGCCTCCCTGAAGCCGGAAGACGGCCCGCTCATCGGGTGCCTGGGGCGGATTCACGAGAAGAAGGGCCTGGACCGTCTCGTTCGCGCCGTGCCTGGGTTGCGGGAGCGATGGCCGCACCTACAGGTGGTCCTGGCGGGCCCCGACGACGGGCTGGAGCAGGCACGGCTGACGGCGGTGGCGGCGCGTGAGGGGGTGCGAGATCGGGTCCACTTTCTGGGCGGGATGTATGGCCCCGAGCGGATCGCCTTCCTTTCCGGGCTCGACGTGTTCGTGCTGCCCTCGCTCGACGAGAACTTCGGCAATGCCATCGCCGAGGCGCTCGCGGCTGGCACGCCGGTCGTGGCCAGTCGCCATTGCCCGTGGCCGGAGCTGGAGGGCCAGCGCTGTGGAAGGTGGATCGATGCCGAGCCGGCTGCGATCGTCGCTGCCGTGGACGCGACGCTGCGCGACGAGCCGAGGGCGATGGGCGAGCGGGGTCGCGCGTTCATCCTCCGGGAGCGGCACGTCAGCGCGGTCGCCGCGCAGATGCAGCGCGTGTATCGGGAGGCGGGGCGGGCATCGTGACCACGGCGACGCGCGTGTGTCCTCTCTGTGGTCAGGATGTTCGTCCTTCGAGGGGCGTCCGGCACCGCTGGCAGCTCGTCGACTGCGAGGCCTGCGGGCACGTGATGGCGCCGCAGGCGAACGGCGAGGCGCTGCAGCAGCGGCATTTCGGTGACGCCTTCGCCGGCACCGACGACGGGTGGACGCGCGCGGTGGATCGCGCCAACGCCCGGCGTGTGCTGCGGATCCTCCGACACGCCGTGACACCGGGCGCGCGGGTGCTCGAGATCGGTCCCGGTCACGGCGCGCTGCTGATGGCGCTGGCCGCGGGCGGATTCCACGTCGAGGGCCTCGAGCTGTCTCCGGCGGTCGCTCTGGCGACGAGCCAGCGGAGCCGTGCCGCGGTGCGGGTGGGCACGATCGAGCGCTACTCGCGGGACACGGGCGCGGCCTACGACGCGATCGTCATGCGCCACGTCCTCGAGCACATGCCGGACCCCGTCGGCGCCGTGGAGGCCCTCCACCGGCTGTTGGCGCCCGACGGCGTCGCCTACGTCGCGGTGCCGAACATCGGGGCGCCGGAGTCCGCGCTGCCCGGGTGGACGGGGTATCAGCCATATCATCTGCATTACTTCCGGCCGGCTGGGCTCCGCGCCCTGTTCGAGCGGTTCGGCTTCAGCGTCGTGAGCGCCCGGACCCGGGAGCCGTTCAGCGGCTGGGTGAACGCGGTGGTGAACTCACTGCGGGCTCGTCGGGACCACGATCCGGCGCCTGCAGGCCGTCCCGGCGGGATCGTCGTCGGGGCCTACAACGTCGCGCGGCTCGCAATCGGGACGCTGCTGGCGCCCCTGCGCGTCGTGCAGGCGTGGAGTGGGCGCGGCGAGGAGATCGAGCTGCTCGTGCGGAAGCGCGCGTGACCAGGAAGGTCTGCATCGTCTCCTCGTGCGGCGGGCACCTCACGGAGGTCCGCGCGCTGCGCGCCGCGTACGCGCGGTATCGTCACTTCTACGTGCTGAACGACCGCGTGCTCCTCCCCGCCGACATGGAGGACAAGACCTACTTCATCCGGCACTCGGAGCGCGACCTGCTCTTCGTCGTCAATCTGTTCGAGGCGTGGCGCATCTTGAGACGCGAGCGACCGGACGTGATCCTGAGCACGGGCGCAGGGCCGGTGGTGCCGTTCGCTCTCGTCGGCCGGCTCCTGGGCATCCCGACGGTGTTCGTCGAGACCTTCACGCGAATTTCGACGCCATCGCTGACCGCGCGGATCATGTACCACCTCGCGGCGCGCTTCATCTACCAGTGGCCTTCCCTGGCGCGCTATTTTCCGCGCGGAATGTACGGCGGAGTGCTCGCATGACGTTCGTGACCGTCGGCAACGCCAGGGATGCCTTCCGGCGTCTGCTCGACGCCGTGGACCAGCTTGCTGGCGACGGCCTGCTGCCCACGCCGATCGTGATCCAGTCGGGGAACAACCCGGGGTTCGTGTCGCCGCACGCCGTCACGCGCGCGTTCATGCCCATGGAGGAGTTCGAGGACCACGTCCGCCTCGCGCGCCTCCTCATCTCCCATGCTGGCGCCGGAACCGTGCTCCACGCGATGGCGGCCCGTAAGGTGCCGGTGGTCATGCCCCGGCGGGCGAGGTATGGCGAGCTGGTCGACGATCACCAGGCGGAGCTCGTCGAATATCTCGCGAGGGCCGGCCGCGTGATTCCCGCCTGGGAGCCGGCGGATCTGCCGGAGGCGGTGCGGACGGCGTTGTCGCGCGCGAGCGAGCCGTCGCCGCGGCCCGCCGACGGTCTCGTTCGGGTGGTGAGCGCGTGCCTCGAGGAGCTTCTGGCGTGAGTGGCGCGGCGCGCACCGTGCTGGGCGTCAACGTCTTCCATGGCGACGCCTCCGCGGCGATCGTTCGCGACGGGCGGCTCATCGCCGCCGTCGAGGAGGAGCGGTTCCGACGGATCAAGCACGTCGCCGGCGTACCGATCGAAGCGATCCGCGCCTGCCTGAAGGCCGCGAACCTGACCGCCGACGCGGTGGATGCCTTCGCCGTCTCGCGCAACCCGCGCGCGAACATCCTGCGTCGGGCGTGGTTCGTCGCCCGCAGTCGGCCCCGGCTCGCCCTCGTCACCAATCGTCTGCGCAACGCCCGCAAGGTCCACGATGTCGCGAGCGCCGTGGCCGACGCCACCGGCCTGGATGCCGCGACGGTGCGGCAGCGGCTGCACCGTGTCGAGCATCATCCAGCGCATCTCGCCAGCGCGTTCTTCGTGTCGCCCTTCGACGAGGCCGCGGTGTGCGCGATCGACGGCTTCGGTGACTTCGTCAGCACGTCGTGGGCGGTCGGCCGTGGCCATCGTCTGGAGCGGGTCGGCCGCGTCTACTTCCCGCACTCGCTGGGCCTCCTGTACCTGGCGGTGACCCAGCACCTGGGATTCTGGAAGTACGGCGACGAGTTCAAGGTGATGGGGCTCGCGCCATACGCGACGCCCGACTACGCCGACCGGCTACGCCGCGTCGTCCGTCTCGGCGCCGATGGACGCTTCGGGCTCGACCTGACGTATTTCCGCCACTGGTCCGAGGGTGTGAGCATGACGTGGGCCGACGGCGAGCCGGTCATCGGCCCCGCCTTCACACCGAAGCTCGAGGCGCTGCTCGGGCCGGCGCGGGGAGCCGACGAGCCGTTGACGGCGCGTCACGAAGCCATCGCGGCGTCGCTCCAGGCCGTCTTCGAGGAGGCCGCGCTGCACGTCCTCGACGCGCTTCACCGCCGCACGCGGTTGCCCCGTCTCTGCCTGGCCGGCGGCTGCGCGATGAACAGCGTGCTCAACGGCAAGATCCGCGAGCGTACGCCGTTCCGCGAGGTCTACGTCCAGCCGGCGGCGGCCGACAACGGCACGGCGCTGGGCGCCGCGTTCTACGCCTGGCACCACGGGCTCGGCCAGCCCCGGAGCTTCGTCATGGAGCACGGCTACTGGGGGCCGGAGTTCGACGACGCCGAGATCGAGCGCGTCCTGTCGGCGCAGCGTGGCCGTCTCGCCGACGAGCGCTGCGTCGTGCAGCAGCAGTCCGACGAAGACGCGCTGTGCCGCTGGACGGCGGACCGCATCGCCGGCGGCCGGATCGTCGGATGGTTCCAGGGGCGCATGGAATGGGGCGCACGCGCCCTCGGCAACCGCAGCATCCTGGCCGACCCTCGACGCGCCGACATGCGTGAGATCATCAACACCCGGATCAAGCTCCGTGAGAAGTTCCGGCCCTTCGCGCCCTCGATCCTGGACGAGGCGGTGGACGATTACTTCGTCGGCGCCGTCCCGGACCCTTTCATGGTGCACGTCTATCCGGTACGTGCCGACAAGCGTGCCGTCATCCCGGCCGTCACCCACGTGGACGGCTCCGGCCGGCTGCAGACCGTGAGCCGGACGTCGAACCCGCGGTACTGGACGCTGATCAAGGCGTTCGAGAAGGTGACCGGCGTGCCGGTGTTGCTGAACACCTCGTTCAATGAGAACGAACCAATCGTCCATCGACCCGAGGAGGCGCTGGATTGCTTCCTGCGGACCCGCATGGACGCGATCGTCCTGGGATCCTGGACGGTCGAACGACCGCAAGGCTGACGAGGAGCGCGATGGAGTGGAAGGGGCGAAGGGTGCTCGTCACGGGGGGGGCGTCGTTCATCGGCTCGCATCTCGTGGACGCGCTCATCGCCCGCGGGGCGCGGATACGCGTCGTCGACAACCTGAGCAGCGGACACGAAGCGAATCTTCGCGAGCACCTCGCGAAAGGAACGGTCGAGCTCGTCCGTGCGGATCTCACCGAGCCCGACGTCGCTCCGCGGGTGGTGGACGGTATGAGCGTGGTCTTCCATCTCGCCGCCGACCACGGCGGGCGCGGCTACGTCGACCTGCACCAGGCGGCCTGCGCGGCCAACATGGCGCTCGACGGCATGGTCTTCCAGGCCTGTCGACGTGCCAGGGTCGACCAGGTCGTCTTCGCCTCGTCGGGCTGCGTCTATCCAAACCACCTCCAGACCGATCCAGGGGAGCTGCTCTACCTGACGGAAGAGATGGTCGGGCCGCCCTACGACGCTGACAACATGTACGGGTGGGCGAAGCTCATGGGGGAAATGACGCTCCGTGCGTACGGTCGAGATTGGGGGCTGAAGTCGGCCTCGTGCCGCTACTTCACGGTCTACGGGGATCGCGGTCACGAGAATCACGCGGTCATCGCGATGATCGCGCGGGCGTTCGTGAAGCAGGATCCGTTCGTGGTGTGGGGCAACGGTGAGCAGATCCGCAACTGGACTCACGTCAGCGACATCGTGACCGGCACCATCCTGGCCGCCGAGCGGATCGACGACGGCACCGCCGTCAACCTGGGCACGAAGGAGCGCACGCGCGTGATCGACGCGGTTCGAGAAGTGCTTCGCTACACGGGCCACCAGGCGCGGATCGAGCTGCACCCGGAGATGCCCACCGGACCCATGAACCGAGTGGCCGACAATGCCCTGGGACGGAAGCTGCTCGGCTGGGAGCCGCGAGTCGAGTTCATGGATGGCCTGCGCCGGACGATCGACTGGTACTTCTCGACCAAGGACCCGGAGGCGATTCGGCGCACCCTGCAGACGCGGCTCACCGAGCGCCAGCCATGACGCCGCTGCACGTCGCGTTCTTCAACCGGTCGTTCCATCCCGATACGTCGGCGACCGGTCAGCTGCTCACCGAGCTCTGCGAGAGCCTGGTCCGCGATCACGGCTGCCGTGTCTCGGTGGTGGCGGGCCAGCCTCTGCTTGTCGCCGGCAACGACACGGACGCCGCGCGCTCTGGCTGGCTGGTGAGTCGCGAACGCCACGCGGGCGTCGACATTCTGAGGGCGCGCGGCACCCGATTCTCGAAGGCGCGGTTCATCGGCCGGGCTACGAACTACGTGACCTATTTCGTCTCGGCGTGCGTTGCCGGCCTGCGCCTGGACCGTCCCGATGTCGTGGTCGCGCTGACCGATCCTCCGATCATCGGGCTCGCGGGATATCTCGCCGCGCGCCGGTTCCGTGCGCCGTTCGTGATGGCGTACAAGGACGTGTTCCCGGAGGTGGCGCGGCTTCTCGAGGACTTCCAGAGCGAGACCGTGAATCGTGTTCTCCAGGCGGTGACCTGCTTCCTCGCCGCGCGCGCCGACCGCGTCGCCGCGCTGGGCGACACGATGAGGCGGCGCCTCATCGAGGGCAAGGGGGCCGATCCCGCGCGGACCGTCGTCATCCACGATTGGATCGACTGCGACGCCGTCACCCCGACCCCGCGCGACAACGAGTTCGCGCGCGCGAATGGATTCACCGACAAGTTCGTCGTGATGCACTCGGGGAACCTCGGGCTGTCGCAAGGCCTGGAGACGCTCGTGGACGCCGCGGCGCTGCTCAAGCACGTTGTCGACATCGAGGTCGTGTTCGTGGGGGAAGGGATCAAGAAAGCGGCATTGATCGCTCAGACTCGGGCGCTCGGATTGCGCAACGTCCGATTCCTGCCGTTCACGCCGAAAGAGCGCCTGGCGGAGTCGTTCGGGGCGGCTGACGTCTTCGTCATTTCGCTCAAGCCCGGGCTGGCCGGCTACGTCGTGCCCAGCAAGCTCTACGGGATTCTCGCCTCGGGCCGTCCCTACGTGGCCGCGGTGGAGCCCGAGTCCGAGGTGTGGAGCATCACCGAGCGATATCAGAGCGGCCTCCTGGTCGAGCCCGGGAAGCCGCGCGATCTCGCCGAGAGCATCCTGAAGCTCCATCACGACCGCGGGCTGGCCACGCGGCTTGGCGCGAACGCGCGCCGGGCGGCCCTGGAGTTCGATCGCCGACGCCAGGTGCGGGCGTACCACGATCTGTTCGCCGGGCTGCTGGCGGGCGCGAAGACGGCAGGCGAGTTGCGGACACCCGTCGCCAAGCGCGCGCTGGACGTCGTGCTGTCGGGCACGGGGCTCGCCGTTGCCGCGCCGCTGATGGGTGTGATCGCCTGTGCCGTGAAGCTCGGCGATGGCGGGCCGGTGTTCTATCGACAGCCGCGCGTGGGACGCGGTGGCCGCCGCTTCGACGGCTGGAAGTTCCGCTCGATGATCCCGGAGTCCGACTCGCGCTTCGGCCCGCTGCAGGCGGCGACCGCCGACGCTCGGATCACCGCCGTCGGTCGAGTCCTTCGGGCGACCGCGATGGACGAGCTGCCCCAGCTCTGGAGCATCTTCCGCGGCGACATGAGCTTCGTCGGTCCGCGCGCGCTCATGGCGGAGGAGATCGAGGTCAACGGCGCCGGTGAGGCCGTGCCGATCGAGAAGATTCCCGGCTATGTCGAGCGACATCGGGTGGTGCCCGGCCTCACCGGTGTCGCGCAGATCTACGCCGATCGGGACGTTCCGCGCCGTCAGAAGTTCCGATACGACAGGCTCTATATCAGGAGGCAGTCGTTCTGGCTGGACGTCCGCCTCATTGCGCTGTCCTTCTGGATCACGTTCCGCGGCGCGTGGGAACGACGCGGTGGCAAGCTGTGAGCGGGCCGGACCTGGGACGGCGCGGGTTTCTCTTCGCGGCCGGCGCCGCGGCGGCGGCCGGCGTCTCCGCTCCCGCGCCCGCGGCGGCGGCGGCAGCGGTGTTCGACGTGCGCAGCCATGGCGCCGTCGGTGATGGCGCGGCCGATGATACACGGGCGATCCAGGCCACCATCGATGCGACGCCCTCCGGCGCCGGCGTCGTCTCGTTCCCACCGGGCGTCTACCGCATCACCGCGCCGCTGAGCGTGATCGATGCCGCGGGGTACGGCCATCGCCAGGGCATCAGAATCCTCGGCAGTGCCGGCGGCGCCAGCGGTGCAGCCCTGGGTTGCGAGATCATCTGGGACGGTCCAGCCGACGAGCCGATGTGGCGCCTCTGGTCTCGCGACTGCGTTCTCAGCCATCTGGCGCTTCGTGTTGGGCGAGGCCGCCGCTGCCTCGCCGCGATCGACATCGATCAAGCCCCCGACCGGCAGACGGCATGCACGAATAACACCTTCGAGCATCTCTTCATCACCAAGGCCGCAGGCGCCATGCGCTATGGTGTCCGGATCGGGGCGCGAGGCGCGACGAACGTCGAGATGATGGGATTCGACACCTGTTATTTCGGAAACATCGACGAAGCGTGCGTGTTCATCGCCTCACGCACCGGGCAGTCGAAGGCTCACCGCTTCTACAAGTGCGGATTCTTGCAGGCGCCGTTCGGCATTTTCCACGAGACCGGATCGTTCGTGACGTTCGGGTGCGCCTTTGGCTACCACACCGACGCCGCGGTCCGGCTGGGATCGATCACGGACTACATCGCGATCAACGAGTCGGATTCGGAAGGCTGCGCGCGCTTTCTGAAGACCGGGGGCGGAAGCCGCGCCAGCTGGGCGGTGAAGATCAACGGAGGCCGCCTCGCCCTCAACGGATTGGCGGCGGACGGCCGGTTCATCGACTTCACCGACGGCGGCCCGCTGATCCTCGAGAACGTGCTCTTCGGCGACGTGCCCGACTCTCGGTTCCGGATCCGCGCCCACGCGGCGGAGCCCGGCTCGATGCTTCTGGCGCTGGGCAACGTCTTCCCCAACGACAGCCCCTTCGATCTCAACGGCCGCTGCCGGTTGATCGCGTTCGGCAATCGGGGCGTCGACGGCTCGGGCCGCCCCGTGCCCCTCGACGACGAGGTGAGCGCGGGCGGTGATGCGGAGGGGCGGTTGACCCTCTCGACCGTCGGATCCATCAGCGCGACCCGGACGAAAGCGCGTAATCTTCGCGGCTCGGTCCGGTTCGCCGAGACCGCGGCCAGCGCCACCGTCCGCTTCGAGACGCCGGAGCCCGACGCCCGTTATTTCGTTTCGGCCGTGGTGTCGGAGATCATCGGTCAGCCGGCCACGGGCGCCCGTCGCGTGGCAGTCACGGGGAAGAGCGCTACCGGATTCACGGTCATACTCGAAGAAGCCCCTGGCCGCGGCCACGCCGTCGGGGTCGACTGGATTCTGGTCCGCTAAAGTTTGGCTGTAACGAGCCGACCCTTATACTGACCATCGTGCTGGACGTCGCGATCATCCGCGGTGGCCCCGCCGGTCTCCTCACCGCAGCACACCTGGCCCAGTCGGGCCTGGACGTCGGCGTCTTCGACAGGTCGTTCGTCGGGTGGTGATGCCCGCCGTGACGGAACTGAACACGGCGGGCGAGGTCTCGCCGATCGGGAAGATCTCCGACTGCGACGACGTCCTCTTGTCGTTCTGCATAACGTTGCGCCGAGCCTGGGCCTGGGAACGCCGCCGACCGAAGTTCTGATGCCGGACGAAAAGTACGAGGTGCCACTCGCACGGCGGGTACGGGCGAGACGACTATGGACGCCTGTTCCATATGGTTCGATGGTCAACGATGCAGCTCGCATATCCGGTGTCGTTGATTGGACTGATGTCGCGCCAGGAAATGGTCGGATCACCGCGACGGCGACGGAGGGACTGGCGCTTCGACAACGCCGGCTCATCATTCCCGCCCATCAGCAAAAGCCTCAATGCTTGGAACAATGGCGACACAAATATGCAGATCTTGTCACTTGGGCTGGGACGGAGACGGGCGATTGCGTTAGTCTGTTCGACGTCATCGAACACCTCGTTCGACGGGATGCAGATGACGTCCTCACGCGCCTAGAGCGGTCGTATCGGCTGGTCGTTGTTTTCACACCACGCGGTTTCATGCGCCAGGACCCGACCACGAACGCGGAGCTCACTAATGATCCGACAATGTGGCATCGAAGCGGCTTCGTCGCGCGCGATTTTGAGGATCGGGGGTATCTCACTTATGTTTGGCCGCTGTATCATCCCGGCGCCGGTGTCGGGGCGATTCTTGCGCTACGTCCTTCTATGGAGGACGCAACAATAGTCGATGGAGCGGTGATATCGCGTTATCGCTTACTCGCGAGTCGCGAAAGCACGATTCGCGCGATCGGTCGATGGGCCCGAGCACGTTTGGTTCAGGCACTCGTACTAAAGAGAGGGACTGGCGCTCGTTAGTCTTTGGGCCTACTGGCTTCCCTCCGTATACTGGTTCCCGTGCTGGACGTCGCGATCATCGGCGGTGGCCCCGCCGGTCTCCTCACCGCAGCACACCTGGCCCAGTCGGGCCTGGACGTCGGCGTCTTCGAAGAACACTCCCAGATCGGTGAGCCGGCGCACTGCACGGGCATCGTCTCGCTCGAGACCGCCGAGCTGGCCAAGATTCCCGACGACATCGTTCTCGGACGCCTCATCCGCGCCCGCCTGAAGGGCCCGGGGACATCCGCCGCGGAGTTCACGTGGCCGGGCGACGCCGAGAC
>Ga0137403_10001809_pt1 | contig 26650 bp, 19 predicted proteins | sample CZOMad2_1_16fung_FD_122057 | JGI IMG/M metagenome (GOLD analysis project Ga0137403, IMG submission 122057) | Vadose zone soil fungal communities from Angelo Coast Range Reserve, California, USA - CZOMad2_1_16fungal (Hybrid Assembly) | ecosystem: Environmental > Terrestrial > Soil > Vadose zone... | reverse complement strand
GGTCACGATCGTAAGCGCGGTGTCCATGAAGACCATTTGAAACAGGGACAGAACCATGACGCCCACGTCATAAGTGGCGCCGGAGAGGAAGAAGCCCTTGGTGCCCCACAGGCCCCAGTCGTGCCCCAGTAGGTGAACGGTGAACTCATGGCTGAGGGGGTTGACGCCACCCAGCATTGCGGTGCCGGCAGCTCCGCCCATCTGGATGGCGTATCCGCATACCCAATAGGCAAACAGACCAAAGCCGTAAACCATGAAATTCATCATCATGGTGTGATTGGCATTTTTGGCGCGGCACAGTCCGGTTTCAACGATAGCGAAACCGGCCTGCATGAACATGACAAGAAACCCGGTAACCAGGGTCCAGACAAAATTGATCGCGATGCGGTTCTGTCCAGCCTGGTTCACCAGATCTATTAGTGTTAGGGGTTTGGCCGAATCGGCGTGAACCACGTCGTTCGCGGTTCCGGTCTTGGTACCGCTGGGATCTCCAGCGGCCAGATCGTCGGCGGAAGGTCCACTGACGTTGAGAGGTGCGTCTACCGCGATAGGCGGTGGTGCAGGCGCAGCTGCAGGAGCGCTGGGCGCAGCGGTTTGACCCTGGGCCCAGGCCGGTAGACCACATACGAGCAGCGCTGCGATCGCCGCCCACAAACATGGTTTCAACCATGTGCAACATTTCATTGCATATCTCCTAGTGAGGTTGAACGCGGGCTTAAGCGTCACCGCGTTCCCGATGTCTTAAGAATCCATCCAGCCCGAACCGATTGCAGCCTTGTCACTGTTTCCAGACTGCTTGCTTCTGATGAGACTTGTTCAGCAGACTGAGAATCGCGAACAGCGTGATGCCGATTCCCAGGATGCAAAGAAACATCCTCGCCCCGGTGGACGAAGTCATGTTGAGCGCGACAACCGGAAGCAACCATCCGAAAAGCGCCAGTAATACTCCAACTAGCTTCATGTTGTTTCCCTCTTTCGTTGAAACTGAGTCAATCTATCTATGTGAGCTATACAGGTTTGATCTTGTAGAAGCCGGCCGCAGAGACGAACAGCAACCCTGCTCCTACAATGGCGAAGACCATGCCGAGGCCGCCACCGCCGTGCAAACCCGCCACGAAGGATGTGAAGCCAACCAAAGTGGTTCCCAAATATATTCCTTGCTTTGAATTCGCGCCCATTGCTTTGCTCCTTACGTCGAGTATTTGAACGGTGGCAAACTTAGAACCCCGTCCGTCGTGTTTGTTGGAAGTAAAAGCCAAACCTGCCTCCTACAAAAATCTGTTCGCTTTCTTCAACTGCACGATTGGCGCGGGCACGGCCTGGGCGCTGGAACCAGGGGTGGTTTGAGATGAGCCCAAGCCGTTGGCCCACATAAAAGCGGCATCACTGCCACTGGGTAGAAATCGTTCTTCCTGCAAACAATTACACACCAGGCGAAGCTGCGGTTTTTTCAAGTTGACTGCCTCCTGGCTACTTGGCATCCGCGCTGCTAAACGCATATACCATACCGACCGTTACTGTGTTCTGGGCATCCTTTAACAGCCCTGTCCGGTATGGGAAAACGTCCTGGTCCGACATGTCGCGGCGGAATTCCAGCCGGGTGATAATCTTGCTCGCCAGCAGGCGCTCTAGCGTCAGCGTAAATTCGCCCAGGTTCTGTGCCGTACCCGTCGTGAACCCATTGTGATCCTTGAACCATTCGCCGCGAGTGGCGACGGCCCACTTCGCGTTAGGGGCATATTTGATATATCCAGCGAAGCCGCTCCACCACACCGGTGATGCCGGCGCAAACGCTTCGTGGCCGTAATCGTAGTTCGCCATCAGTGATAGCTTGCTGTTGGGGTTAAAAGTCACGACAGTGTCCGTCAAATGCCGGAAGTTCGAGTTGTTGTTCCCCTGTTCCGGTCCAACGTAATAGTTTTCGATCAAGCCGAGTTTCTTGGTGGGATTCACAGCAAGAGTGAATCCGGTCGTCTTGCCGCTGTTGTTGTCTACACTGTTGTTCCAGCCGTTCAGCAGGAAACCACTCAGCGAGACCTTACTGTTGAATGCGTACTTCGCTCTGACGCCGAAATGGAAGTACGGAATAGCCCAAGAAAAAAGCAGACCGCGCGAGTAGTTCCAGTTGTCCTTGGTTTCAATGACCTCTGCGCCCGCGTTGGTCACGAACTTCCCGACGTCGATCTGCAGACCCTTGCCCGCAGGCGCGAGATAGGAGAGATAGCCTTCCTTGAGGTACTGAGAGAAGTTTGTTTCAGTGGATGGCGGAAGCAAGGTGCCCGGGGGCGTTGGAGTAACGGGAACATTTGGCGAGGCTATCTCGGTAGCATTCACCAGATTCATCGCCTGTCCGAAGCCGAGCGAGACATGGTAGCCGACGCGGCTCGCAGTGGCATCGGGTGGCTTGTCCGCAATCAGTTCGATCATATTCAGACCAAACTGACCTGAATTAATATCGAAGTTGCGGAGCGCCGTCGTGCGCTGGAAGGGCTGGTTCGAGTTGTAGCCGTAGTAGACATCGACGAACCCGCTCAACGTGGTCGGCCCTAGCAGACCGGCGAGTCCGGTAGGTGCGGGCGTGGCCGGCGCAGCGGCGGGAAGCGCAGTCGCAGCCGCAGCCGCGGCAGGGGCAGCCGCGGCGGCAGCAGCTTTCTGCGCCTCCATCTGACTCTTGAGATCTGCCAGTTGTTTTTCCAAAGAGTCGATACGGCTGGAAAGATCGGGCGCAGGCTCGCTTTGAGCCAGAGCGCGATTCCCTACGCCGCACACAATTCCGAGACTCACGGCCAAAGCCAAAACCCTCCAACGGAAGGCACAATTCATCTGGACGACTCGCTTTCTCCCCTAGTCACGTTTGGTTGCGCACCTAGGTGCACGCCCCGGTAACCAGCGTGGTGCACAGTACCGCCCTGCGGCCGTCAGAGTCCAATGCATAATTCTTTTCGCGCTTATCACAAATACTTTTAAAAACATTAATTTATGGGAGAGATAAGAGAAATTTATTACTCGGTCGGGGGAGTAGGGATGACGACCTTAGGAAGGCAGCAACGACAGGAAGGCAGCAACGACCAGCTTGATCGACTCTTCGTCGGCCCAGCAAGCCGCCAGCTGTCATCCTGAGCGGAGACAATTCATTCGCTCACCGATGAATGGTCGGAATCGAAGGACCCTACCGCCTGAAATGGCCCTTGCGCCGTGGAGTTGCCGGCTGAATACTCGCAGGAACCTGCCTCGTCTCGCTGCTAGGGGTCCTTCGACTGCGCGACTGCTTCGCGAAGCGAAGCAGCCGCTCCGCTCAGGATGACAAATGTAGAACGTTTAAGTTGGTACTATGGTACATTGGTACCATGAAACCAGACGCAAGCATCCTGGTAGAACGCGTGCAGACCGGTGTTCGGCTGGAAAAGCGCCTGCTTAAAGTGCTCAAGGCCTTCGCCGAGTACCACGACTTGACCCTGGGCGACCTGCTGGAGGGAATTGTGTTGCATGCTTTCGAGGGCAAGACCCCGTTCACTCAAGCGTCTCTCAACCGAATCAAAGATCTGAAAAAGTTCTACGGTCTGGAGTTGGATTCGAGGGCCAGCCATCGCCTGAAAGAGGATGAGAGAAAACCTAGGCCATCCCGATGACTGATCAGGAACTGATTGAACAATTTGAGGACGGCACTCTTCCCATTGAGGGTTTCCACCATCGCGAGCATGTTCGAACCGCCTTCCTATATCTGACCAAGTACCCCGTTCTTGAAGCCCTGCAGATATTCTCCAGGACCTTGCGAAGATTTGCCGAGACCCGCGGGAAGCCACAGCTTTACCACCAGACCATAACCTGGGCCTACATCTTTCTTATTCAGGAGCGCATGGCGAGGGCCGGAAGCAAACAGAGCTGGGAAGAGTTCGCCCGCGACAATCCCGACCTGTTGGTGTGGAACGACGGGATCCTGACCCGATTCTATCGCTCCGAAACGCTCACCTCTGAGCTGGCGCGAACAGTCTTTCTCCTCCCTGACCTGCGGACCTAGAGCCGGCATCCGGCACTCCGCTGATTGGCCGGAATTGCGCTTGCTTCGGTCACGCGGTCGAAATCGAGTAAAAATAGGTAGGATAGTCCCGATGTATTCCGGCATTCGTCGAACCGCCTTAACCGACGGACTACCCCTGGAACTCTCGATTGCTGTGATCCGCGCGAGGCCAAAGCCGGACGCGAGATGGCAGGAGTGGGCTCTAAACCGCGAAGAATACTTCACATGAAATCAGGCCCTGATGGCAAATGACTTCAAACGGCTGCGGAAGCAGATCTGACGACAGGAGAAAGTTTCCATGACGCAGGAAGAAATACGGCTAGCGGAATCAGAAGCGCGCACCAAGCATTGGAAGCGCTGGGGGCCTTACCTCAGCGAGCGCGCCTGGGGCACGGTCCGCGAAGACTACAGTCCGTACGGAACTGCCTGGGAGAGCCTGCCTCACGATCACGCCCGCTCGCATGCTTATCGCTGGAACGAAGACGGCCTGGCCGGAATCAGCGACCGCCAGCAGACGGTTTGTTTTGCCTTGGCCCTGTGGAACGAACGCGATCCCATCCTGAAGGAGCGGTTATTCGGTCTGACCGGCAATGAAGGAAATCACGGCGAGGACGTGAAGGAATACTACTTTTATCTCGACAGCACGCCGACGCATTCCTACATGAAATATCTCTACAAATATCCACAGGCGGAATTTCCCTATGCGAAGTTGGCGGGCGAGAACCGGCAACGAGGCAAGAGCCAGCCCGAATACGAACTTCTGGACACGGGCGTATTCGACGACGACCGTTACTTCGATGTATTCGTGGAATACGCCAAGGAGGACGTGGAAGACATCCTAATCAAGATCACGGTTTCAAACCGCGGCCCGGAAACGGCCAATCTCCACCTGTTACCCACGATCTGGTTCCGCAACACCTGGTCCTGGGGCGAGGGAAATGCTGAGCCCATACTCAAACCGGAAAGTAATTCGCCTGACCCGGTGATAGTTTTGGACCATCCTGAGTCGGGCAGACGCTGGTTGTATTGCGAGGGTTCGCCAGAATTGCTTTTTACCGGGAATGACACGAATGCAAAGCGCCTGTTCGGTGTCGACAATCGAACTCCCTACGTTAAGGACGGTATCAACGATTACATCGTTCACGGCTCCAAAGAAGCCGTAAATCCGAGGCACTCCGGTACCAAGGCGTCGGCCCATTACAAACTGAACGTGGGTGCGGGTGAAACCGTTGTCGTTCGTCTGCGCCTGACCAAAGCTGAGCTGAAAACAAAGAATGCCTTCGACGGCTTCGACCGGACCCTGGCGTTGCGTCTGAGCGAGGCGGATGAATTTTATGCGACCCTGATTCCGCAGGATCTTACGCCGGACGCGAAAAATGTCATGCGCCAGGGCTTTGGTGGCATGCTGTGGTCCAAGCAGTTTTATCACTACGTGGTGAAGCGATGGCTGGACGGCGATCCCGGCAATCCGCCTCCGCCTCCGGAGCGCCGCAATGGCCGCAATCACGATTGGCCGCATCTCTACAACGCCGACGTTATATCCATGCCCGACAAATGGGAGTACCCATGGTACGCTGCGTGGGACCTGGCATTTCACTGCATTCCGCTGGCCCTGGTGGATTCAGATTTCGCCAAAGAGCAGCTCGTCCTGATGCTGCGTGAGTGGTACATGCACCCCAACGGACAGATTCCCGCCTACGAGTGGGCACTCGGCGACGTAAATCCGCCAGTGCATGCCTGGGCTGCGTGGCGCGTGTACAAGATCGACAAGAAGCACAAGGGGAAGGGCGATCGCGAATTTCTGCAGCGAGTCTTCCATAAGCTGATGTTGAATTTCACCTGGTGGGTGAACCGCAAAGATGCCAGCGGCATGAACATCTTCCAGGGGGGATTTCTGGGACTGGACAACATCGGCGTGTTCGACCGCGGCGCACCCCTACCCACCGGAGGCTACATCGAGCAATCCGACGGGACCAGTTGGATGGCGATGTACACCTTGAACCTGGCGGCGATTGCGCTCGAACTGGCGCGGGAAGACCCGGCTTACGAAGATGTGGCCAGCAAATTCTGGGAGCACTTCATTTATATCGCCCACGCCATGAGCCATCGTGGCCACGATGGTGTGGGATTGTGGAATGAAGAAGACGGATTCTTCTACGACGTCCTGCGCCTGCCCGACGGCGCCAAGTTTCCCATGAAGATTCGTTCCATGGTGGGCCTGATTCCTCTTTTTGCAGTGGAAACACTGGAACAGGAAGTATTGGACCGACACCCAGGCTTCAAACGAAGGTTGGAGTGGTTCGTAAAGAACCGCCCTGACCTTACCGACAACATGGCTTGCATGACGACCGAAGGCAAGGGCGCCCGCCGGCTGCTGGCGATCGCCAATCCAGACCAGCTCCGTGACATTCTCAAATATATGCTGGATGAAAGAGAATTTCTTTCCCCGTATGGTATCCGCGCCTTGTCCCAGTTTCACCGCGACCATCCCTATACGCTCAGCGTCAATGGTATGGAATATCGTGTGGATTACGAGCCGGGAGAATCATCAACCGGCCTGTTTGGAGGAAACTCCAACTGGCGCGGCCCCATCTGGTTTCCGACCAACTTTCTCCTGGTGGAGTCCCTGCAAAAGTTTCACCACTATCTCGGAGAAGACTTCAAGGTCGAGTTCCCGACCGGCTCAGGAAAGATGATGACTCTGTGGGAAGTGGCCGGCGAACTATCGCGCCGTATGACCAACATATTCCTGCGCGACGAGAAGGGACACCGTCCGGTGTTCGGTAATCTCGAGAAATTCCAAACCGATCCGCACTGGCGCGACCTGGTGCTGTTTCACGAATACTTCCACGGTGACTCCGGCGCCGGAGTTGGCGCCAGCCATCAGACCGGCTGGACCGGAATTGTGACCAAGTTGATGCGGCAGAGCGGAGAATCGCATACCCGCAAGAAGCCCAAGTCGCAGCCGCCAAACGTCGTAGCCGCAGATTGAATTTCAAACCGTCTTCAGGATGTTGACATCACCCATAGGAGCGATCAAAGTGTTCTGCCAGGTGGCAGATTCACAGGCCACGTAAGGGCAGGTGTCCCTCCTGCGAGGCGGGGGCGAGGCCCTGCAAGTTTTGGCGAGGCTACCGCTCGCCCACCCAGACGAGGACGTCTGGCCTACGTGGATCGTGCCTCGGTTGTGATTTAGATAGAGGAGTTGCCATGATTGAGTTCAACCAAGAAATCTGCGGCAATCTGGACTCGGCTCTGCGTCGTGAATGGCTGGAAACCAACGGCCTGGGCGGCTTTGCTTCGTCTACCATCACGGGTCTGAACACGCGCCGCTATCATGGCCTGCTGGTCGCAGCCACCAAGCCACCGGTTGGCCGGGAAGTTCTCCTATCGAAGCTGGAAGAGACCCTGTTCATCGATGGCCAGCCGTTTGACCTCTCCTGCAACCGATATCCGGGCGTTGTCCATCCCCAGGGTTTTCGTTATCTCACAGACTTCCGTCTCGATCCGTTCCCCATTTTCACTTATGACATCGAAGGCATCGTGATCGAGAAGACGGTTTTCATGGTCTATGGCGAAAACACCACAGTCGTGCAGTATGAACGCAAACCCAGGAATCGATCGCAACCTTCCAACAGCTTGCGTCTCGAGATCCGGCCTTTGATCGCGTTCCGCGACTACCACTCCACGACCCACGCCAATGGCGGGCTGAATGCCGCGGTCGAGCAGGCGCCAGAGTTGGCCGCGGTGGCGCCTTATCCCGGATTGCCCACTTTATACCTGGCCCACAACGCTGTGGCACTACAGAAGACCGGCGATTGGTACAGGAATTTCGAATACGATATCGAGCGAGAGCGTGGCTTGGATTTCACAGAGGACCTTTTCAATCACTTTATCCTGCGCTTCGATCTGCTTTCGAACCACCAAGCCTCAATCATCGCGTCCGTCAAGCATCGTGATGTCGCAAGGGCAAGCCAGTATCGTCAGTCCGAGATCAAGCGCCGCCAGGTTGCGGTGCAGTCTTCTCCCCTGAAAGACGAATTTGCCCAGACTCTTACTGCCGCGTGCGACCAATACATTGTTGCCCGGGGGGACAAAAAGACCATCATCGCCGGGTATCACTGGTTCAGCGATTGGGGACGCGACACTATGATTTCCCTACCCGGCCTCACCCTGCCCACTGGAAGGCATGACGTGGCCCGCAGCATTCTGAGTACATTTGCCCGCCACGTGGACCAGGGAATGCTTCCCAACCGTTTCCCCGATGCGGGAGAGACCCCGGAATACAACACGGTCGACGCGACCTTGTGGTTCTTCGAAGCCGCGCGCGCCTACCTCGCCTACACCGGAGACGAAGAGTTTGTCCACGCCGAACTCTATCCCGTGTTCACCGACATTATTTCCTGGCACGCTCGCGGCACGCGCTACGGAATCAAACTCGACTCCAGCGGCTTGCTGACCTCCGGCGAACCCGGAGTCCAGCTCACCTGGATGGACGCCAAAGTCGGCGACTGGGTCGTAACTCCGCGCCGGGGCAAGCCGGTGGAGATTCAGGCGCTCTGGTACAACGCGCTTTGCATCATGGAAGAATTGGCCCGCAGATTTGGAGACGACGCCGCCCAAAAACGTTACCGCAACATGGCCACAATGGCGAACTGGGCGTTCAATCGCCTGTTCTGGAACGAGAAGGACAACTGCCTGTATGACGTGGTCAGCGACGGGCCTCCAGACGCTTCCATCCGTCCCAATCAGATTTTCGCTGTCAGCCTGCCCTACACCATGCTGTCGCCAGATCGCTCCCGGAGCGTGGTCGAGAAAGTTCGCGAGCATCTGCTCACTCCGTACGGTCTGCGTACTCTCGCGCCCAGCGATCCGCAGTATCGCGGGCGCTATACGGGTGGCCCGGTTGAACGCGACGGCGCATACCACCAGGGAACGGTCTGGCCGTGGTTGATCGGACCATTCATCAGCGCGTATCTGAAGGTGAACGGAACGAGCGACGCTGCCCGCAAACAGGCGTCCGAATGGCTGCAGCCGTTGAAAGATCATCTCTCTGATGCAGCACTCGGCCACATCTCGGAAATTTTCGATGGCGATGCGCCTCAGCGTCCGGCCGGGTGCGTGGCCCAGGCATGGAGCGTAGGTGAAGTCCTGCGCGCCTACGTCGATGACGTAAAGGGAATTCGTCCGAGACCGCCCCAGTTCTCGATGGAGGACGGGCGCGCCGCCCGTCTCGCTCCCGACCCGCCCGTGTCCACATCCACCAAGTGAAGGCCCCCCAGTCAAACGTCAAAAGCTGCGGGCGAGCGCTCGCGCCACACAAAGAGTACTCAAAGCTTCAGATATCACCGCCGTAGACAGGGATCACCGCTCCATTCACATCTTTGCCGGCATCGCCGACCAGCCAAGTGATCAAGGCGGCAACCGCAGCCGGACGGACCCATTTGGAGAAGTCCGAGTTCGGCATGAACTTCCGGTTGATCGGCGTATCCATGGTTCCGGGCAGGATCACGTTGGCGGTGATTCCTTTGTCCTTATTTTCCTGCGCCACCGTCCTTACGAGCGAGACCATGGCGGCCTTGGAAGCGCTGTAAGCGCCGACGCCGGCGCCAGGTTCCAGCGCAGCCCGACTGCCGATCGCGACAATGCGTCCATTCCCCGTCTGGCGCATGACCGGGACCGCCTCCCGGAGAACATAGAAGGTGCTGTACAGGTTCACCTCGAACATGCGTTGGAAGGTGGCGTCGTCGGTTTCGGCAAGGGACTGGCCTCCGGCGAACCCGCCCACGGTGTGAACCAGAATGTCCAGCCTGCCGAAGTGGGATACCAGGCTGGCGATAGCCTTCTTCGCTCCATCTCGGGTGCAAAGTTCCGCTGGCAGCGCAGTAAAGTTCGGGCTGTTGAATTCTGACTGCTGAATTTCTCGTGATAAGCCGACCACCGTGGCGCCGGCATCGAGCAGCGCCTGTGTGACGTGGGTTCCCAGGCCTCCGTTGGCTCCAGTAACCAGTGCGATCTTGCCTTTCATCGGGCCTCCTGTAATTGCTACTTGATTCCGCTCCTCCGTCAATAGTAGCGGAGAGCCGGATGTCCAATAAACCGGCTATGCCGGAGACATTTCCATCTGTTATGATCCGCCCGCCGCGAGATGCCGCTCGGATACTTCTGTGTGATTTTCCGGGCCCATCCTGTCCCGGAAATGGAGGGCAACTTCATGGACGCAAGTCGGCCCTTGTTCATTCCGGTGATCCTGGGCACGGCCAGGATGGGCCGCATGAGCCTGCACGCAGCCCGCCTTGTCACCCGGGAAGTGGGGAAGCGCGCCGGGGTTGAAACCGAACTCATCGACATCACACAACTTCCCCTGCCCACGGATGATGCGGGAGAAGCCATCAAAGCTCCCGGCTACTCATCCAAGGTGGAGCGGGCGGACGCGCTGATCATCGTGGCTCCGGAATACAATCACGGCTACTCCGGCTTGTTGAAGCACGTGCTCGACAGTTGCCTCAAGGAATACATTCACAAGGCAGTCGGAATCGTTGGCGTTTCCGCCGGACCATTCGGTGGCACCCGGATGATCCAAAACCTGCTTCCGGTGATGCGAGAGTTGGGGCTGGTGACGATTTTCTGGGACGTGAATTTCTCCAGCGTGCAGAAAGTTTTCGACAAAGATGGCAAGCTGCTCGATGAAGCTTTTATCGGTCGCATGGACAAGTTTCTGAAAGAGCTGATCTGGATGGCCAAGACCCTGCGCCAGGGACGCGAGCAGATTCCCCTGGGTTGAGTCGTGACACTGCATGGTTAACAAATGACAACTGATGACAAAATGATTTGCCCGATGTGTCGGGTTGAGATGAACCATCACTCCGACAAACTCGTCTACACCACTGACTCACAAACAGTTCGGATGGGCGAAACGCTGGGCGAATACCTGGAAGAATTCCACACTTGCCCGAAGTGTGGCGGGGTTGCGTCGCGGCATGCTGCCTGAATGGACTATCCCGATCAGCGGGCCTCCGTCCTCCCGCCCCAGAAACGTGATTTGACAAAAACTGTCAGCCGATTGATCCACCGTGTCATTGGAGTAGCAGAAGTCGCGGATCGTGACCCAGGATCGCCTCTAAATCCATGATTCTGCAAGCCACGAAAACTTTCCGTTTCGCCTTGGCGTGGCCCTTTAAGTGCGGCTGCCAGCCGGGCGACAGGCAGGTCATCTAACCGCATCGGGGGCTCCTTGGGAAAAGGGAATCGGCGACAGAAGCGCATCAAGATGGTTTTGCCGGTCCGGATTTCAGGGAAAGACTCGGCCAACAATCCCGTAAATGAACTGGCGCATACTCTGGACATAACTCCCAACGGTGCTCGCCTGGGCGCAATTCGCCACGTATTGAAGATCGGCGACAAACTCACGCTGCAATATCGGCAGCGAAGGATCCAGTTCAAAGTGGTCTGGGTCAAACCGATGGAAGGAACCAGGGAGTATCAAGTCGGTTTGGCAGGACTCAGCACCGTCGGGGAAAACTGGGGGCTTGAGCTTCCCGACTCAAATCTGGCAGATGAATACCAGAGCACCACAAGTTCCTAGCTCGTCAGCAATCCCAATCCACGCTAACGATCCCACTTGCCACCCCACTGAAAATCCTAGGCCGCGGCGCCATAAAGTTGGCGCAACGACTTCACGTTGGTTGCCGGCTTTTCATGGAGCAGGAGCTCCGTAGCTTGCACACGGCGGTCAGCATGAAACCAGCGTTGAACCACGCCATCGTGCAGGAAGTTGGCCAGAGCGATCAGGCTCATGCCCTGATGGTGGGCCATCCAGCAGCGCACCAGTTCGTGGCGATGCCTCCAGGAGCGGCGTCCAGAAGTAGTGCTGTAATCGGCCGACTCGTAGAACCCGTACGGGCCTAGCCATCCTTCGCCTTCCATGCGTCGCAGATTGCGCAGCGCCGCCGTTGGGTCGACGTGTAGTGCCAGGAACGTGGAATAGGGCGAAATGACCAGCGCGTTGGGGTCGCCCTGGTGCAGCGAAATATCCGGAAGCCCAAACGCCTGATACTGGTAGATCCCGCCCTCATCTCGTTTCGCGTAGGCCGATTCCGAAATTCCCCAGGGCACGCTCTTCTCCGTGCCGAAAATCTGCTGCAGGCGTACTGCGGCAATACGCGAGTTGTCCAGAAGCGTATTGGGGTAGGTACGCATCCACAGTACCGGCATCAGGTACTCGAACATGGTCCCGGTCCAGGAGAGGAGAACCGGAAATCCGTGCTCGCGGGTGTGCGATCTGCCCAACAGAAACCACACGTCCTGCGGGATATCTTCCTTGGCGATGGCGACGAATACGGCGATGCGCGCCTCCGAAGCCAGCAAGTCGTAACAGGCAGACGCGTGCTTTCCCGACTCCACCTCGAAACCGAGCGACAACAACTTGCGCCGCGGATCGAGCAGAAAGCGGAAGTCCATTTCGTCCGCCAACTTTCCGGCCGTCTCTGCGATTTGTTTGAGATCTTCGATCAGAGCGAGGGCCCGCGAACGCGCGTCCGGCAACATGGCTTGTAGCCGTTGATACAGGGCCTTGCGGTCTCCGGAGCCGTTGGCATGGTCGAGCGCAAACTGCAGACGGACTGCCAGTAGATCCACAACTTCCGGCAGGCGCTGGATGGTCATGCTTTGTGAGTCGAATTTGAAATCCAGCGTGGCATCTTTCCAGAGCGGGACAAACTCTGGCAGCATCCACGGAGCATAGACCTGCACTGCCTTCCTGAGATTTCTGACCCGGGAAAGAGATTCGGTCGCGTACCAGTGCACATCCGATTCGTATTTAGGGTTCTTCGTTTCCAGGTCGCTCTCGAGCAATCCCTCTTCTGAGGGCGCCAGCAGCCGCTGCAACCAGCTTCTTTTCCTGATCTGCTCCAGAAACGTTCGGAAGCGCTTTTGTGGAAATGCATGCCCGTCAACCAGAATCCGGAGATGATCGGCCAAGCCTTCCGCCAGCTGTTTCTCCAGCAACGGACGCTGCAAGAGGTCCAAACAGCCTTGCTGCAATGTCCAGAGCGACGCAACCAGGTTGCCGCTATCCACGGAAGACACGAAGCGGGGCCGAAGCGGCTCGAGAGTGCGCGTGTCATACCAATTGAGCAAGTGGCCGCGAGAGCGCTGAAGCTTGGCCACGGTGGCCAAAGTTCGAAGTGTCTGTTCGGTGAATTCAGGAACGGTGAGAAAGCCAAACTCGCAGGCCACCTGGCGGGCGTTCAATAGAAAACCCAGGTTGGTAGGGGACATACGACCTGCGACGGCCGCGGGTTCTTCCTGCACATTATCCGGGATCAGCCAGTGGTGCTCTTTGGTACTAAACTCGGCGAAATACCGCCAGGTCCGGAGCGCGGTTCCACCAAGAAACAACTCGTCTTTGTCAGAAGTTTCACTGCGAAGGGCCCGGGAAGGCAGGTTGAGCCACATCGAAATCCATTTACTGCAGGCCCAGAGCAGCAGGATGGGCAGTGCGGCGAAAAAAGCGCGGCGGCCGGTGAAGAACACCAGGGTGCCCAAGGCCAGCGCGAGCGCGGGCATCCAATCCAGATAGATATCGACCGGCGTACGCTTGCGGACGCTCAACTCGCTTTCGGCCGCAGTCTCCCATTCCAGAAGCCGCCGCCGGGTTACCAGCCGCCGGACTAGAGTTCGCACCACCGCATCAAGCGAGAGCAGCATTTGGTGGGGCAGGAAGGACAGCGTGAAAAACATGCTGGCATTGGCGTTCAGCAGCGCGGTGCGGGCGTCCTTGACCACCTGCGATTTCTGCTCCACCGCAGCCCGCACCAGATTGAACAAGAACTGGAACCATGCAGGCACAAACAAAATGCCGAGGGTCGCCAGCGTCCAATACAGCGGGTTTCCTGGAAGTATCAACCAGCCGAACACCAGCAGCAGGAAGGTCGCCGGCTCCACCAGGCTGCGGCGTAGATTGTCCAGAATCTTCCACTGCGAAACCAGCGAGATGGGATTGGGGACCTTGCGCCCCGACTCATCCGGCACGCGCGACAACAGCCAGCCCGTGATCTGCCAATCTCCGCGCAGCCACCGGTGTTTGCGCCGGTTGTACGCATTGTAGTGTGAGGGATAGTCCTCGATGATCTCAATGTCGGTGGCCAGCCCGGCGCGCGCATACGCGCCTTCGATCAGGTCATGACTGAGCAGAGCATTGCGTGGAAAGCGCCGGTCCAGCACGCGGTGCACGGTATCGACTTCATAGATACCTTTGCCGGCGAAGATACCTTCGCCATATAGATCCTGATAAACGTCGGAAATCGCGCGGGTGTAAATATCAAAACCGGTCTCTCCCGAGTAGAGACTAGCCAGCCGTGAGCGCGAGGCGCTTTGTACGCTGACTCCCACGCGCGGTTGCAGGATGCCGTAGCCGGCAACAACAATGTTCTTCTCCGGGTCCGGGTCGATGATCGCCTGGTTCAGAGGATGCGCCATCGCCCCAATCATGCGATCGGCCGACCCCCGAGGCAATTCCGTGTCCGCATCCAGGGTGATGACAAAACGAATCTGCGGCAAGATGGACAGGTCGCCCACTTTCACGGGGAAACTGTCGTGTTCATTGCGCAGCAGCTTGTTCAAGTCCATCAGCTTGCCGCGTTTTCGCTCCCAACCCATCCACACTCGCTCGCGCGGGTTGTAGACCCGGTGGCGATGGAACAGGAGAAACGATCCCGAAGCCTGACTGGCGTACTTCTCGTTGAGTTCGCCCACCAGTTGCGCACAATAATCAATCAGCGGATCAGCCTCCGACGCCGGCACTGAAGTATCCGGCAGGTCGGTGAGCAATGCGAAATGAATGTTGGGATCGTGATTGCCCAGGAATCGCACCTCCAGGTCGTCCGCCAGGCGGCGAACCTGTTCCTGGTTGAACAGCATGCTGGGAATGGCCACCAGGGTGGTGCAGTTGTCCGGAACGCCCTCAGAAAAATCCAGCTTGGGCAAAATCTGGGGTTCCAGCATGGAAGTGACCAGATAATTCACCAGCTGGATGGCGCTCTGCGAAGCCGGCAGCAGCAGCATCGCCATGGAGATGAAGATCAAGGCGGGAGAAGTGTAAGTATTGGTTAAGAGCAGCACAATCGCCGACATAATGGCGAGCGTGAGGATTTCGGTTCCAGGCAAATAGAACTCGTTGGGATGTCGTCGCAAGAAAGATGCAATCCGCTGGCCCATCGGAGGCCGAAAGCCCACTCGCTCGGCGAGAGCAGTGACGCCTTCGGCGAGCAGATAGTATCCGATATGCCCGCGGCGCGACGCCAGGCGCGGACTGGAGTGCGTCTCCTGGTGCGCCGACCGCGCCAGAGCGAGAGCTGCGGCAGCAACTTCTGCCTCGGTCAAATCGGAGTGCTCGGCGAAGTTTGCGACCTCGGTGCGGTAAAGATCACGGCTCTCAAAATCCATGCGCGCGTAAGCGCCGGCGGGGTCCTGACGCAGAACACGATCGAACAGCACCATCGGTTCGAGAACGCTCTTCCAGGAAATGTGGCCAATATCGCGAAGGCTTCTTACGCAAACACCTGCCCCGTACGAGCCTTCGGGATCCTCCGCCACTTTCGATCCGCGGGCTGCGATTTCTTCCAGCAAGACCAGCTTGAGGGCTGGAACCAGCGCCCACAGCTCGATCATCCTCAAAACTGTGCTCTGCTGAAAAGCCTGTACATACGCGACCAGCGAGCTCTCACTGAAATCGTAGCCGCTGGTGGCCAGAAATCCCGCGGCCAGAGCAACCACCCGAGGAGCCACGGCACCGTCCGGTGTGCGGACGTGCGGAAGCTTGCGCACCCTCTTGAAACCTTCCTTCGTACTCCGGAGGTCACCATGGAGAAGGCGGAGGTTGTCATTCAGCCAGCGAAAATCGTCTCCCACGGCGTTCTTGGACGGCGGTCCATGAAAATGGCGTAGAACCGGTCTGATCGCGCGCCCCAGGGCACGATAACGCTCGGAGAAAAAGCGGGATGAGCGCGTCCCGGGCAGCCATACCAGTCTTCTCCCCAGGTCGGCCGCCGCCAAACTCAAGGCCTCCAGGTTAGGCCCGGTTTCTTTGGAGGGCTCAGGCTGACGCTCCGCTTCCGCGTTCAACATCTCGATATGGGTGTCTGGCGGCATTGCTTGTAAACCTTAGGGCTTCTAACGATAACTGGCGGCCTGCAGTTCGAACATTTCCTTGTACCGCCCACCCAGCCGAGCCAGTTGGTCGTGACTTCCTTCTTCCGCGATCTTTCCGTTGGCTAGAACTACGATGCGGTCGGCCATGCGCACGGTGGAAAAGCGGTGAGAAATAAAGAGCGCCATCTTTCCCGCGGTGAGTTCGGCGAAGCGCTGGAAGACCTCAAACTCGCTGCGTGCATCGAGCGCAGCGGTGGGCTCGTCCAAGATTAGGAGCTGCGCATCCCGCAAATAAGCGCGCGCCAGGGCAACTTTCTGCCACTCGCCACCCGAAAGATCGACGCCGGTTTCGAAGCGCCGGCCCAGCATTTGATCGTAGCCGCCGATCTTCGCGATCACCGCATCTGCCAGGCTCTTCCGTGCGGCCGTTTCGAGCAACCCGAGATCGTCAATTTCCTCAATCCGGCCGACCGCGATATTCTCACGCGCCGTCATCTCATAGCGCATAAAGTCTTGAAAGATAACACCAATCTCACGATACAAGTCTTCCAGACGATACTCTTTCAGGTCAACGCCGTCGAGCAGCACCTGGCCCTCGGTAGGATCGTAAAGCCTGGTGATCAGCTTTACGATAGTCGTCTTACCCTCGCCGTTCTCGCCGATCAGAGCAACCCGTTCCCCGGGACGAAGATGGAAGTTCAGCCCGTCCAGCACCAACCGCGAGCTTCCCGGATAGCGAAAAGATACATTGCGGAATTCAAATCCGCGAACCATCGGCCGCGGCGCCGGAAGCGCATCCGGCTTGGACTGGATGGTCGGTTGCATATCAAAGAAGGCCAGCAGGTCAGTCAGGAAAAGGGCCTGGTCCGCGATGCCGGAAACGGTGGAGAAAATTTGCTGGATGTTGCTGCTGGCCTGCAGGATTGCGCCCGACAGTAGATACCACAATCCCAGGCTGTACACGCCGGTGACGGTCCGCCAGATGACGAATGCATAGGCGGAGTAATAGCCCATGAAGGCGATCACCGACAGAAAGGCGCCGGCGATCAATTTCCGCCGCGAAAGAGCTACGTTCTCTTCGTAGATCCCGTCGGAAAGTTTGGTGAATCGCTGGGTGAGAAACGTGCTGAGTCCAAATAGTTTGAGTTCCTTCGCGGCTTCTTTGCTTCCCCCAACCTGGCGTAGATAGTCCAACTGGCGTCGGATCGGAGTCTGGCGGAAATTCTTGGCGTATCCCAGAAAAGCGAAATGGCTTTCACCCAGGAACGCCGGGAGCACTCCCGCAATCAGCAACAACATCAACCAGGGAGAGTAGACGACAATCGTAGCTGACAAAGTGATGGTCGTAATGACCAGCTGGATCAGCCGCCCGATCTGTTGAATCATGCCCAGGCGGTCTGTCGCCTGCACCCGCGCCCGCTCCAGCCGGTCGTAAAACACCGGGTCTTCATAGGCGATAAGGTCCAGCTCCGCGGCGTGCTTCATCACCTGGATGCTTACGTGGCGGGTATACTTGTCCGCCAGCAGCGAGTCGGAGTAATCAATGGCGCGCGCCAGAACGCCGCCCAGAACCGCCAGCCCGAATTCTCCCGCCACCAGCCACCACAGTCTGGGAGATATGGGTTGCTCCGAGACTTTCGCGTGAACGATGGCGTCAACGATCAGCTTGGGAATCCAAAGCAACGCTAGCGGAAGTAACGAGGCGAAAAGCCGCGATATCAGTCCAAAGATCACTACTCCGGGCCCGGATTGCCACACGATCTTGAGCACCGGCGGAGTATTACGGAGCGCGGAAAGGCGCTCTTGCCAGCTGCTCAGGAAGCTTTGCTGCTCCGCCATGCATGAATCCTAACTAAGTTCGAGTGTTTCTAGAAGCTGTACCCACAAATCATAGAAGATAATAGCCGGTGGAGCCTACGCTGCAGTGACTGCTATCGGCGTGCAATGTAGATGCCTCAGGGCCTCGTAAGGTTTGTCGGTTCATAGAGTTAAGCAAGACCTGGTGGTGTGGGGCGACACTCTTGTCCGCCGCTTTTGACTTGGACTTTAGCGGTCCTGTCCGTGCAAAACGATACCGGCTCTACAAAAGCCTCCCGCAAAACGTCAACGGCGGCGGACCAGAGTGTCCGCCCCACACTACCTGGAACTATCTGATTCCTATTACGGCCAGGCCATCAACCGGGAGCGTCACACTCAGCTCGCCGCCCTTCAGTTCTTGAATCTCCGGCGGTCCAATCTCCGCCGCGTCCCGCAGCTTCTGCAGTTGCGCCTGGGTGGGATACACCGGCGATCCCATCTTCTCGTAAGCGAGATGCGGATCACCATGGTCCCGATCAACTCGCGAGATTGATGCGTGGCGTGCGCCGCCGACATTCTTGAACCGCAGAACGACGGACTTGGCAGTGCCCGTTTGATCTGGAGGAATGAGATTCCACACTGCGACCACTAATAAACCATCCGAGGCGCGGGTCACGATCGCAGAATCGGAATCCAGCGCGAGGCGCTCACGACCAAGCTGGTGCAGAACTTTGAACGCCGCGAACGCCGGTTTGGGAATCCCTCCAGCTGCAATCAGGCCGTAACCACCATAGAAAGGTTGTTTCACAACGCCCTGCTCTTCGAAAACGTCGGAGAAGCTCCAGTACGACATTTCATCCACCAACCCGTCACACTGGCGGATGGTGTCGGCCATCCACGGGCCCATATATATGGAGTCGGTGATCTCCTTCTCATTTTTGTAACTGGCGTTGAATTCGCTCCAGATCAAGGGGAGGCTGGGAAGGGCTGAGGCCTTGATCTGATCATGCACCTTTTTTACAGCCCGGCAGACCATGCGCTCGCGCGGAATACTTTCGTTAGTGCCGAACACATCTGGTGCGCCATCGTTTCCATATACGTGGGTGGAAACGAAATCAACCGGGATGTGCTTGTCAACGCAATGCTGGATGAAAGCATCGGCCCAGGCGGCTTGCGCTGTGGCCGGACCGCCCACGCGGAAACGATCACTCACTCGCTTAACGGCTGTGACCGAGTGATCGTAAAGCTCCCAGTAGGTCGATTGTTTGGGCTCGCCCACCCAGAAATCGATATTAGGTTCGTTCCAGACTTCGAAGTACCACTTCGCAACCTCATCCACGCCGTAGCGATCCATCAGATGTTTCGTAAACTGGTAGATCAGGTCGTCCCATTTGGCCCAATCTTTGGGAGGCGCAACATTTTGCTTGTACCAGAAAGCATGCAGGGCATCCCTGGACGCCAGTTTCTTCGGCATGAAACTCAGTTCGACGAAAGGCCGCACGCCGTTCTGCAAGAGTCCGTCATAAACCTGGTCAACATAGGAGAAGTTGTAAACCGGCCGGCCGGCGCTGTCCTCGTCGTACACGCCCATTTCATCGAGAAAAATAGCGTGAAAACGAATGTACTCCACGTCCGTTACTTTTTTCACCCGGCGCAGGTCCTGGCGATAGCTTTCCCGCATACTGAGGCTGGCTCGGCCCGATCCAAACATGTGCTCCCAGAAGTGTGGAAACGGATGTGCGGGCGCGGCCGCGTCGATCACGAGAACCTCCGGCGTGCCGGCGGCCGGCTGGGCAAGCGCCGCCCAAGAAGGCGCCAGTATCGCCAACAGAAGCAAACGAAGCACATTACGACGGGAGTTGATCACGAGTTGCTCCTTAGGGTTTCCGTTTGTCTAATTTCCCGGTGCCGAAACGCCGGCGAGGAATCCCCCATCCAGAACCAGGCTCTGGCCGGTCATGAAACTGGCTGCGCCGGAGCACATCCACACGACTGCTTCAGCCACCTCGAGCGGTCTGCCAAACCGGCCGATCGGGTGAAGCCCAAGCGACCTTTTATTGGCATCCGGCAATCCAAACAAACGCTCGGCCATGGCGGTCTCGATCACCGCCGGGCAAACCGCGTTGACCCTGATTCCAGTTTTTGCGACCTCGAGTGCTGCCGACTTGGTAAGGCCCAAAACACCGTGCTTGCTGGCAGAATAGGTCGCCACCCCATGGCCTCCAATAAAACCGGCAACCGATGACATATTGACGATTGCCCCACCGCGGCCCTGCTTCAGCATTTGTTGCATCTCAAACTTCAGGCAGAGCCATGTGCCTTTGAGATTGATGGCAATCGTCCGGTCCCAGTCTGCCTCGCTCTGCTCGATGATAGGCACCCAATTGCCCTCGGTGCCGGCGTTATTGAAGGCATAGTCGAGTCCGCCAAAGGCCTTGACGGTTTTTTCAACCACAGCCTTGACATCCGATGCCTGCGATACGTCCGTCGGGACGAACACTCCTTCGCCGCCCACGCCGCGGATCAGTTCGACCGTTTCGTTGCCCTCATTTTCACGGCGACCAGCGACCACCACTCGGGCACCTCTTTTCGCGAAGAGAACCGCGGTCTCGCGTCCGATGCCTGAGGTTCCACCCGTCACCAAGGCTACCTTGTCTTCGCACTCCCCCATCGTGATCTCCAATTGTTGATCCAGGTTTCGCATGGGAGCAACGCGCTCCCCTTCCGCACTCGCTGCGCATACCGTAAGTCTTTTCGAAGCGTCCCGGAGTTACGTGGAGGATTCTACATGCAAGTGATTCCGGCAGCACCGCCCCGACAGGAAATCGCCACGGATCAACCTTCCTGTGCATTTTGTCTGGCTTAGAGCGCGGTAAACCCAGTAGCGGCAGCGACGGCGGGAAAAGAGGGGCAGCTCAGGATGCCGCTTCACTCGAACACGGATACGACGTCTTCATATGCTCGTCCAGCGCGCGATTCAGTTGTCGGATCAAATCCAGCAACTTCTGGGGGTCCTCTTCATCGCGTGCCGCCTCGGCCAGTTGTTTCCAATCATGACAGTCTATTTCAGTCATGGCTGTCCTCCTGGAAGATTTGAGCAAATAGGTTATTGCAGTTGATTTGCCAAAGTGCCAGGGCATGTATTTTCTGTAGGTTATGGAAATCAGCGAAATGCATTCGTCGGCAGAATCGAGCAATTCGTACCTACCCTCCTACTATAGATCCGCGCCTCACGACGATGGGAGCCATCGACAACCCGGGGCGAATTCTGCCCATCGCGATGGTTCCCCTCGATTTCCATCTCGAACCATTTCCGCCTCGACTCGTGGCTCGTATCCATCCCATAAAGAAATTCGATTGGACTCAGTTTGTATGCAGCGTCTAAGGTTTCCGCGGGGAGTAGAACCGGAATGGAATTCCTAACCGATTCAGAACTACCCCCTAAGTGAGGGCAGTCATCCGCGACAAGCGCAATGCCTGGCAGCGCTTACGCAGTGGGATCAGCGTCTCGGTCGTCATCGAGTTGACGGCCTACAGAGGGAAGGCGGTACGCAGCCTGGAGGGAGCCCAATCGTAAACTAGTCGCTTCATGGTCCAACAGTTACACTAAGAGAGCGCGAGCAAACGCGCCCAAAATCCTAAATTGAGTTCACACAAAGAGACCATTCAGAACATGAGCCAACCTGCTGCCGCGCATGATGAAAATTACGTCCTGACCCTCGAGGAAATCGGCAATCTGGCCACCGAGGGTGGCAAGTCGGCCGAGACTTTGATGAACGTCGTCGCCTTGATCGCCAAGCGCTTTCAAACCGACGTGTGTTCCGCTTACCTGCTGGAGCCGGACCGGGCCAACCTGGTACTGGCGGCCACGCTGGGGCTCCGCCCTCAATGTATTGGCACCCTCCGCATGGGCCTGCATGAAGGTCTTGCCGGTCTGGTGGCCGAGCGGGTGGGTCCGGTTGCGGTGGAACAGGTAAAGAACCATCCTCGCTTTAAATACTTCAGTGAAGCCGGCGAAGACGCTTATCAATCGTTCCTGGGTGTTCCGCTTATTGATCGCGGTGTTTTGCAGGGCGTCTTAGTGATCCAGACGATCGCGCCCCGCGTCTTTCGCGAGGATGAAGTGCGAATGTTGACCGAGGCCGCGGCCCAGGTTGGTTCGGTGGTAAGCGAAGCGCGGACGCTCGACCGCTTTATCGCTCCGGCCCAGGAGCGGCTCTGGGCGCTGGCCCGTAACCTCTGGTGGTGCTGGGACCACGACACCAGCAGTTTGTTCCGCGACATTGACCCGGTACGCTGGCGACAGCTCAATCACAATCCCATCGCCCTGCTGTCGGAGATTCCGCTGGCCGTGATCGAGCGCCGCGCCCGCGAACTCGTACTGCACAGCCGGATCAACTATGCCTATCGCCGCCAGCGCGAGTATCTCGATGCCGACCGCACCTGGGGAGCTCGACATGCCGGTATTCTGCGGCCTCGTCCGGTAGCTTACTTCTCCGCCGAATTCGGTTTGCACGTTTCCATTCCGGAATATTCCGGCGGACTGGGCGTGCTGGCCGGCGATCACGTCAAGAGCGCCTCCGACCTGGGCATTCCGCTGGTGGCCGTGGGATTGTTTTACGGTCAGGGATACTTCCGCCAACGCCTCGACCGTACCGGTTGGCAGCAAGAAGAATACATTCAGACCGATGTCAATCAGTTGCCCATGGAAGCTGCCATCGGAGCCAACGGCGAACCCGTAACAGTGCATGTGGAGACTCGCGGCGGAACTATCCGGGCGAAAGTCTGGCGCATGAAGGTCGGGCGCTGCGATCTGCTGCTGATCGACTCCAACGTTGAAGGCAACCATCCCGAGGACCGTGAACTTACCTCGCGCTTATACGGGGGAGATTCGCGAATCCGGATCCGTCAGGAATTGCTGCTGGGGATCGGAGGTTTCCGCGCTCTCAAAGCCATGGGCATTACACCCGGCGTTCTGCACCTCAACGAAGGCCACAGCGGGTTCGCTGTTCTGGAAGCGATTCGCGACCGCATGCAGAGCGAAGGAATCGGCTTCGATCATGCCGTCCGCCGCGTCTCCCGCGAGACGGTTTTCACCACTCATACCCCGGTGCCCGCCGGCCACGACCGGTTTTACGCGGACTTGATGGAAGAGCATCTGGGTCCGATGCGCGACGCGTTAGGCATCTCCCAGGAAAAACTCATGGAGTTGGGACGCGAGAATCCTGGCAACCAGAGCGAAGAGTTCTGCATGACCGTCCTGGGTTTGAAACTCGCGCGCCGCGCTAATGCAGTTTCCGCATTGCACGGAGAAGTTTCCCGGCATATGTGGACCGGCCTCTATCCCGGCAAGCCCGAAGACGAAGTTCCCATCGGACACATCACCAACGGCGTGCACGTCCCCTCCTGGCTGGCGCCGCAAATGTTCCGCCTTTACGACCGCCACTTGGGGACGGGCTGGCAAGAGCACAACGCCGATCCGGCGATCTGGGAAGGCATTGAGGACGTGGACGATGCCGAACTCTGGGAAACCCACCTCCACCTGAAATCCCGGCTGCTCGATTTCGTGCGCCACCGGGTGGTCGAACAGGCCGAACGCCGCGACGAGTCTTCCGAAATGCTGGCCCGGCTGGGCCGGGTGTTAAGTCCGGATGCTCTGACCATCGGATTTGCCCGCCGCTTCGCAACCTACAAGCGGGCTGACCTGATTCTGGCCGACATCCAAAAGCTCACATCGATGGTGAACGATCCCAAGCGGCCGGTGCAGTTTATCTTTGCGGGCAAGGCGCATCCCCGGGATGAACCCGGCAAGAAAGTACTGCAGCAGATCGCCAAACTGATGCGTCACATGGAGTTTGCCGACAAGTTTGTCTTTGTCGAAGACTACGACATTAACGTGGGCCGGCATTTCGTGCAGGGGGTCGATGTCTGGCTGAACAATCCTCGCCGGCCGCTTGAAGCGTCGGGTACCAGCGGTCAGAAAGTGGTCCTGAACGGCGGTCTCAACCTGTCGGTTCTCGATGGCTGGTGGGCCGAGGCCTACGACGGCCTGAACGGATTCGCCATCGGAAGCGGCAGAACTCATTCCGACATGAGCATTCACGATAATCGCGACGGAGAAGATTTGTACCGAGTCCTGCGCGAAGAGGTGATCCCGCTCTATTACGACCGCGACCGCGACGGTCTGCCCCGTGGCTGGATCAAGCGCATGAAGCGCACTATCCGGACGCTGGGCTGGCGCTTCAACGCCAATCGCATGGTGATGGACTACGTCACGAAATGCTACGTGCCCGCCGCCGGAGGCATGTCAAGCGATCTCAGCAAGAAATTGTAGTTGGGTCGGCGCGATGGTTTTCCTGTGCACCGATGCTCACCAAACCCACTGCAACAAGGCGTCATCCTTCACCCGGCTTCCGCCGGGTCCAGGATCTCGCGCATCGGCAGAGCTCTGGTATTAGGGAGGTGCGAGCCGGGCAACCAGGTCCCTACCGACTCGCACGGGATCCTTCACGGCCTAAAGGCGGTTCAGGATGACGCCGGTCAGGAATTAGGCTACGGACACAGATCAATCGGCGGCGAATACTTCGGCAGAATCCCTTTTGTCCGAGCGCGGCAAAGTTGCTACCACCTGAGTGCCGTGGCTGTCCGAATCCATTTCCACCTGCCCCCCGAGTTCGTGGATGCGTTCGCGCATTCCCGCCAGCCCCACGCCGCCGTGGGCGCTATTGCGGCGAAAGCGGTCCAGAACGTCCGCAGGAATTCCCTTGCCGTAATCCCTCACCCGCAGCACAACCTTATCCTCGAAGAGTCGTACCGACACGTCCGCCTTTTTGCTCGTGGAATGACGATGAACGTTGGTCAGGCTTTCCTGCAGAACGCGGAATAGGGCCAGCTCCAGCGAACTGGGTAGCCGGCCGAGGTTTTCCGGCATGTCGAGAGCTGTTTGAACGCCGCTGCGTTTGGCGAAGCCCTCCACATACCATTTTGCCGCGGAGGCAAAACCGGTTTCGTCCAGCAAGGGCGGATGCAAGAGGTGCGAGATGGTGCGGGTCTCGGTCATGGCCTGGTCGAGAAGCTTCGTGCATTCCGCAATCAAAAGATTGTCGGGCACAGACTTGCCCAGCATTGCCAGGTTCATTTTCGCGCCCACCAAGTATTGCCCGAGACTGTCGTGAAGTTCGCGGGAGAATTTCCGGCGCTCCTGGTCCTGCAGTTCCAGCAAACGCACGCTGAGAGTGCGCAACGACGCTTCGGCCTGTTCTCGCGCTCTCAATTCCGCGTTGAGCATTCGGTAGTGCAGAAAGAACAGGGCGAGCGCCAACACGAATGCAGCACACAAGATGTACGCGGTAATGCGAAAAAGCCGCTCCGACTGTCCCCTGCGCAGGTTCAGAAGCTGTTGTTCCTCGTCTTGCATTTTCTGTAACAGGGCATCGGCTTCCGCGGACACATCGATGATCTGCTGCCGCAGTAACCCCTGCTTCTGAACCTCGGTTGACCCGCCATGCTTCAACTGGACCGACTGGTTTAACAGGTCTAAGCGGCGGTTGGTAATCCTGGCCAGGCTCTTGCCCAGCTCCGTCTGTTCGGGATTGTCAGAGGTGAGGTCGTCGATCAACTTCAATTTTCCGGGAATCTCGCCTGCCGCCGCCTGATATTCCTCAAAAAAAGATTCATTGCCGCTATCGACAAAGCGGGTGCGCGCGCGTCCGGCGCGCGTACTGATGTTGTTGATATCGGCCAAGGCGGACTGAACGTCGCGGGTGTGACTGACCCAGCGCTGCGCGGTGCGGAGACGGACCGCGGCGAAGTAAGCGGACAGTCCACAAAGAAGAAGCAGGACTACAGCGGTGCCAAATGCGAGCTGGGTTCGCCTCCGTTGCGACACTCGTTGGTTCACAGGTCTTTTGCCTTTGACGTCCCGAGCACAGAAAAACTCTGATTCAACGGTAGCGATGCCGTGATGGTGTGTCGTGATTTACGCGCACAAAGATTTTATACCAGCTAGGGGAGAATGAAGAACTAGTGTTGGGCATCGAAACAGAGAAGCGATGCGATCGTGAGCATTTGTAGTGCATCGCCTGCTCACCCTTGGTCGCGGTTTGAGGTCAACCGCCAAGACCCTGAAAGCGGAAATGAGAACCCCGGAATTGGCGGAAGCGTGCGCGAGTCGAAAACACCAAGAAACGTACATTCAATAACATACAGAGAGCGGATGGCAGATCTCTCTCTCGCCAGTCCGTTGATTTTTGGCGTGATTTAGCAGGGCGAAGAAATCGATCAATCGGCGACGAAGTCCTTCTGAAGCTCCAAATTGAAGATATGATCTTCGCGATCCACGTTTTAAATCGTTTGGTCTTTATCGATCTAGGCGAGGAGAAACGGAACAAGCGAGGATCCGACACTGGGTCTCGCGCCGGTATCAATTTTTATGGCTACGTAAAGAATAATCCCGTCAACAGGCAGACCCAACGGGCCTTCAGGAAACAACCCAAACTATCAGGCCTGCTTCTGCATGAGAACATTCGCATTTCCGGTAGGGTCAGCGTGCCAATATGAGTGCATATGCGAACCGATCGGATTGCCCCTAGTGTGGATTCCGGTCACAGCTCTGGCAAAGACGTGTGGGTTGTACACGTCGAAGTGTGGCTGGCAGGTTTGTCCACGCTTTGCAGTAGTAGAAAG
>Ga0137403_10001807_pt1 | contig 26654 bp, 26 predicted proteins | sample CZOMad2_1_16fung_FD_122057 | JGI IMG/M metagenome (GOLD analysis project Ga0137403, IMG submission 122057) | Vadose zone soil fungal communities from Angelo Coast Range Reserve, California, USA - CZOMad2_1_16fungal (Hybrid Assembly) | ecosystem: Environmental > Terrestrial > Soil > Vadose zone... | reverse complement strand
ATGCTCGACATGAGCCGCTCGATGATCAACAACGGCTACTTCCTGCCGGCCAAGAAGGTCGCGCTCGCGCTGACCTCACTGATCCGCGGCCAGTTCCCGCGCGACAACCTGTACATCCTCGGGTTCTCGCTCTACGCGCGCCAGTTCAAGGCCGAGGAGCTTCCGAAGCTCTCGTGGAGCGAGTGGAACATTGGCACCAACATGCATCACGGCTTTCAGGAATCGCGGCGGCTCCTGGGGCGGCAGAAGGGCGGCAACAAGCAGATCATCATGATCACCGACGGCGAGCCGACCGCGCACATGGAAGGCACCCAGGCGGACTTCTCCTATCCGCCGACCCGCCGCACGTTCGAGGAGACGCTGAAGGAAGTGCAGCGCTGCACGCGCGAGGGGATCACGATCAACACGTTCATGCTCGAGCAGAGCCGCATGCTCACGCAGTTCATCGAGCAGATGGCCCGCATCAACAAGGGCCGCGCGTTCTTCGCCAGCCCGGACCGCCTCGGCGAATACATCCTCGTCGACTACGTCCGCAACAAGCGCCGCGCGATCGCGTAGCGGCGTCGGGGCGCGGCGCGCCGTCCGGGCAGTCTAGCGGGCCGCCACCGTCACTCCACCTTGATCAGATCAGCCTGGCGAAGTACGGCGGCATGATCCCAATAGATCCGCTCGCATGCGAGCTTGTCGCCGCGAAACTGCACGACCACCACGACGTCAATGGCGATCTTCTTGTGCGTCGGCGGCACGTTCGGCAAGAGCCACGGCATCGGCTTTTCGTGCGTGAAGGTGAGGCGCAGTTCATCAACGAGTTGTCCCTCGCCGACGACGCGATTCACGGGCGTGGTCTGTAGATCGTCAGGCCACGAGGGGATGAAGTCATCCCGATAGAAAGCTCGCAGCGCATCCTTCCCCCGACCCCCGGTGTTCACGGGCATATGGTTGACGTAGGCATCTTCGACCATGGTGGCCAGGGTCGCCTCGACGTCCTTGCTCTCGAACTCCCCTTTGAGATGCTCTGCCCACAGGTGCTCGAGTTGTTGCGGCGAGAAAGTCATGTTCCGTTCCTTTCTCTGATGCGGGAGACCAATACGGGTCTGTCGCGTAATTCTGCCTCTTCCCTACGACGATCAACACCGGATACTGCCGCCGACAGCGCCGGTGCCGAGCGTGTTGCGTAAGCTCCTGGAAAGTCACTGAATACTAGTTAGGCGATACAGGGGACATGACAGCGGTTGAGACGGATCGGCTTCGCTTGCGTCCCTGGCGCGAAGAAGATGGCGTGGAACTTCAACGCCTCTTGAGCGATGCGGCTGTCAGGGGTGGTCGAAACCTGCCTCCCGAGCGAATCGCCAGACTCGCCGAAAGCAGCTTGCGACAATGGCGTGTGAACGGGTTCGGCCCATGGGCGGCCGTCGAGAAGGCCACCGGCTCCTGGATCGGCAGGCTCGGGCTCGATGAGCTCGATGACTGGCCAGGTGGCGACAAGATCGAGGTAGGGTTCGAGCTTCACCAGGCCTGGTGGGGCCGCGGCCTCGCCACCGAAGGAGCTGTGGCGGCGCTTGACTTCGGCTTCGAGCAGCACGGCCTCGAGCGCATCATCAGTGTCACGGCCGCCGCGCACACCGCGGCTCGTCGCGTGATGGAGAAGGCAGGGCTCACCTACAGAGGCACGCGCTATTGGATGAATCCCGAAGTTCCGGTCGTCTGGTACGCCGTCGACCGCGCCGCATGGAAAGCGAGAAAGTCCTGACCACGCGACGAACCCGCTCCTAACCCGCTGCCTAACCCCGCGCGGCGGCCGGCTCCCCCAGCGGGGTCGCTCGGCTCTGGCCCTTCATCAGCCACCGAATCAGCGGTGTGGCGATGAAGGTGCTGACCAGCGCCATCATCACGAGCATCGAGAAGATGTCGGTCGGCAGGAGCCCCAGATCCTTGCCGATGTTGAGGACGATGAGCTCCATCAGCCCCCGCGTGTTCATGCAGACGCCGATCGTGAGCGCGCTCCGATGCCCTTCGCCCACGAGCCGGGCGGCGGCGTAGGCACCGCCGAACTTGCTGACGAAGGCCACGGCGAACACCCCGAGGAGGGTCACCAGACCCGCCCAACCCTGAATCGCGCCGACGTCGGTGCGCAGGCCGGTATAGGCGAAGAAGATCGGCAGAAAGAACGCCCAGACGATCGGGGAGACCCGACGTTTCCACTCCTCGACGAACTGCCGATCGTCGTGGACCGCCACGCCGATCACGAAACCGCCGATGATCGCAAAGACTCCCAGGTTGCTGGTGATCGCGGCGGAGGCGAAGAGCAGGATCACGACGTAGGGGACAAACGTCAGCCGCATCTCGCCGTGCCGAGCAAGATGGTCTGCGATGGCGCGACGGAGTGGCTTGCGGAGAACGAAGAAGACAAGCGCCAGGTACGCGGCCAGGCCGGCCACCCGCGGGACCGCCCAGCCCCAACTGAACGCGCCTTTCACGAGCAATGAAATCGCCCCGAGAATGATCCACCCCGAGACGTCGTCGATCGCCGCGGCGCCGATGGTGAGCGCCGCCGTCCGCGTGTGCGAGAGTCCGAGCTCTATGAAGATGCGGCCCAGGATCGGAATCGCCGTGATCGACATGGCCACCGCGAAGAAGAGCTGGAAGCCGGACAGCGGCACGGGCTCCGACAACCTCGCGTGGAACCACGGGGCCGAGAGATAGCCCATCGCGAAGGGGATCGCGAGTCCGATCAGGCTGATGACGACGATCGGTCGGCGGTTTCCGCCCAGGTGCCGCGTGAACTCGAACTCGAGGCCGATCTGGAACATCAGGAAGATCAGACCGATCTGGGCCAAGCCGGTGAAGATCGTGCCGGTGCCGGGATGAAACAGCCCGTGCATGAAGTTCGGCGCGAGAGCCCCGAACAGGCTCGGTCCTAGCAGAAGACCGGCGAGGATCTCACCCGACACGTCGGTCTGTCCGAGCCGCCGGACGACCCCGGTCACCAGCCGTGTTGCAAGGAGGATCACGATGAGCTGATAGAGCAGGCGGAGCGTGATTTCCTCCGCGCCTGCGCCCACGGCGGATTCGGTGCCGGCCGAAGCGCCCGGAAGCTGCGCGACGGCCGTCGAGCCGAGCACTACGGCTCTGGCGTCATGCCGCGCCGGCCAGATTGTAGAGCCGAGCGCAGTTGTCCCAGAGGATCTTCCGCTTGCTCGTCTCCGAGAGTGGAAGCTTGAGGAAGAGGTTCGTCGACTCCGGGAAGTGCGAGTCGGAGTGCGGATAGTCGGTCGAGAAGACGAGCGTGTCGTCGCCGAGCTTCTGGACGACCCACTCGACCTGATCCTCGTCGGGATCGACGCTGATGAAGCACTGCCGACGGAAGTACTCGCTCGGCGGCGCCTGGAGCTTCGTCGTCTCGCCGCTCTTCGCCATCTCCCAGTATTCGTCGAGCCGCCAGAGGAGCCACGGCAGCCAGCTGCAGTTGCCCTCGAGGAACGCGACGCGCAGACGCGGGAACCGCTCGAGGACGCCGCCGGCCGTCATCGAGGCGACGGCCGCCATCAGCTCCACCGGGTTGTTCAGCCCGCCGGCGATCGTCGTGCTGGGGGCCGAGAGATAGCGGTTCACGAAGTGCGTGTCGGAGTAGTTGTTGGGCGCGGGATGGAAGCAGATCGGGACGTTCAGGCGCTCGGCCTCCGCCCACACGGGGTCCATCGCCCGGTCATGCAGGTTCACGCCGTTGACCGGATTGGGCATCATCTGGGCCGCGACGAAGCCGAGCTCCTTGACGGCCCGTCGCATCTCGCCTGCCGCCAGGGTCGCGTCGTGCAAGGTGACGAGCGCCGCGGCCTGCATCCGCGACGGATCCGGCTTGCGGAAGTCCGCCGCCCAGTCGTTCCACGCCCGGCAGAGCGCCAGCGCGAACGCGGGCTCGAAGGCGTCGACGCACACGACCGGAAGCGTGCGGAAGAGCACCGCGATGTCGAGCCCCTCGGCGTCCATCGCGCGGAGCTGCGAGACCGAATCGAACCGCGCGGCGGCGTAGTCCTTCAGCACGGTGGCGGCGCGCTTTTCCGCGTCGACCCGCCCGCGGCCGAGCGGCCGCGGGAACGTGAAGTCGCCGACCGTCCACTGGCTCGTGTAGGCGCCGCGCGTCGCGGTGGGCCGGGGCGTGCGATCACGAAAAGTCGGGTCGAGATAGCGATCGTAGAGGTCTGAGGGCTCGATCACGTGCAGATCGCTGTCGAGGACACGGAAGCCGGCTTTCATTTCGCCCTCCCGGTATGGTCGGCGATGACCTGCGCGACGCACGAGGTCACCCTCGCGCCGGTCGGCAGGTGGAGGAACTCATTGGGCCCGTGGGCGTTCGAGCCCGGGCCCATCGCGCCGGTGATGAGGAACTGCGCCTCGGGGAAGCGCTCACCCAGCATGCTCATGAACGGAATCGACCCACCGAGCCCGGCGAACATCGCCGGCTTGCCGAAGTAGCTGATCGACGCGCGATTGATCGATTCGAGAAGCAGGGGATTCGTCGCCGGCGCGTTCCAACCGTTGCCCGCGTCGCCGTAGGTATCGAGCGTGACGCGCGCGCCGTAGGGCGGATCGGCCTCGAGAATTTCCTTGAGCCGGCGCACCGCGCGGCCGGCCTCGCACGTCGGCGGCAGGCGGAGCGAGAGCTTGAGCGAAGTCTTCGGGCGGAGGACGTTGCCGCCGTCGGCGGGCACCGGAAGCCCGGCGGCGCCGGTGATCGCGAGCGCCGGCCGCCACGTGTTGTTCAGGATCAGCTCGTACGCGTCGGTGCTCACCGGTCTGGCGCCCGGAGGGAACGGGAAGCGGTCGTAGATCTCGGTGCCGAGCACCTTCGCGACCTCGCGCGCCTCGGCGACCCGCTCGCGCGGGATCTCGACGTGGAAATCGCGCGGGAGGATCTCGCCCGTCCGCGAGTCCTCGATGCGCTCGAGCAGCTGGCGCAGGACGCGGAAGCTCGAAGCCACGATGCCGCTGGCCGCGCCGGAGTGCACGCCCTCCGTCAGCACCTCGGCCGTGAGGACGCCGCCGACCACGCCGCGGAGCGACGTCGTGCCCCAGAGCTGCTCGTAGTTGCCGCAGCCCGAGTCGAGGCACACGACCAGGCTCGGCGTACCGAGCTTGGCCTTGAGCGCGTCGACGTAGAACGGGAGATCGGGGCTCCCGCTCTCCTCGCACGCCTCGATGAGCACGACGCAGCGCGCGTGCCGCGCCCGCTGCTCCTGCAGCGCCTGGATCGCGGTGAGCGCCGCGAACGTGGCGTAGCCGTCGTCGCCGACGCCGCGGCCGTAGAGCTTGTCGCCGCGCTGCACCGGCGTCCACGGCCCGGTGCCCTCGGCCCAGCCGATCATCTCGGGCTGCTTGTCCAGATGGCCGTAGAGCAGCACCGTGTCGGTGCCGGTGCCGGGCGCCTCCATGAAGATCACGGGCGTGCGACCTTCGAGCCGAACGACTTCGATGCGGAGCCCCTCGATCGGCCGCTCGCCGGCCCAGCCGCGAAGCAGCTCGACCGCCCGGTCGATGTGGCCATGCTCGCGCCACTGGGCGTCGAACATCGGCGACTTCGCGGGAATCTTGACGTACTCGTGGAGGGTCGGAACGATGCTCTGGTCCCACGTCTTCTGGACGAAGTCGCGGATCTTACCGGTGTCGAGCGCCATGGGGACTCCTCAGGAAGCGATGCGCAGGCCCGAACGAATCTCCCAGAGCTCCTGGAGCTCGAGCGGCGCGTCGGCGATTCGCGCGAGCTTGCCGCAGAGGCGACAGTGGATGAACGCCGGCTCGCGACCGACGTACGTGCTGTCGCACTTGGGGCACCGTGCCTGCGGCGCCGCGAGGAACCGCTTCGCGGCCCGCTGCAGCGTGTGCTCGGGAGTGAGATGGATCACCGTCGCGGGGGCCGGAGCGGCTTTCCGTTTCACGCGTTTCGCTTTCGCCAGCTTCATGGGCGAGGGACATTGTAGCGTATCTTTGTCCGAATGAGGGTCGGTGTAGTCTTGGACGGGCGGCGGTCGGCTGCCGAGATCGCCGAGCTCGCGCGGCTGGCCGAGACGAACGGCTTCTCCCACGTGTGGCTGTCCGGCGGCGCCAGAACGAAGGACCATTTCGTGCGGCTCGCGCTGGCGGCCGCCGCCACTCGCCGGATCAGGCTGGGCCCGATCGCGCTGAGCCCGTTCGAGATGCACCCCGTGCACATCGGCCTGGCGCTCTTGACGCTCGACGAGGTCGCGCCGGGCCGTGCGTGCCTGGTGCTCGGCGCGGGCGGTGATCTGGCCGCGACGCTCCGGCCGCCGAAGCGCGGCCGCGTGGAAGCCGTCGCGGAGTGCCTCGACATTCTTCGCGCCCAGGCGGCCGGCGGCGAGATCAACTACGCGGGCGCCCACTATCGAGTCACCGGGCTATTTTCGCCGTGGAGCCGGGTGGCGATGGATCGGCTCTATCTCGGCGCGAATCGGCCGCGGATGCTGCGGCTCGGCGCCCACAAGGCTGACGGCGTGATGGTGACCGACATGCCGCTCGCCTACCTCGGCGCGCTGATCGAGCGGCTCCGAGCTGAGCTCGCCGAGGCCGGCCGCGATCCGCGCGGGTTCGCGATCAGTAACTGGTTCGTCTGGAACGTCCAGGAGACTCGCGCTGAAGCCGAGCGCCTCGCCCGACGCCAGCTCGGCTTTCGTCTGTATTACATCCGCGACGTCGCGTCCTCGATCGGGCTCGGCGAGGCCGAGGCGCGGGAGCTGGCGGCGAAGCAGCCCGAGATGCTGCGCGCGATCTTCCAGGGCCGGGAGGCCTGGTCGCCGCCCCCGCCGGTCGTGGATCGCGTGATCGAGCACCTCACCTTGACCTCGGACCGCGGCGGGCTCGATGGGTGCGTCGGGCGTCTCCTGGAGTTCGAGCGGCTGGGCCTCAGCGAGATCGCGCTGGCTCCGCATGGCGATCCCGCCGCCGCAATCAAGCTGATCGGCGACGCCGTGATCCCCACGGTCGACCGCGACGGAGGTTCCCGCGTTGCGTGACTGGCGGCCCGCCGATGTCGTATTCTGTGCCTGGAGGGCGCATGATCAAGCTAGACCACCTGACGATCGCGGTGACCAACTGCGATAAGTCACGCGACTGGTACATCGAGACACTCGGGCTCAAGCTCGAGTTCGAGATTCCAGAACGCCGTACCTCGGCGGTGCAGGACGAGTTCGGCTTCACGCTGTTCCTCGCCGAGACGCCGGGGGGCCCCGGGCGCCCGAGCTGTGTCCTGACCTTCCAGGTCAGCGACGTCGAAGCCAAGCATCGCCAGCTGGTGGCCGCTGGCGTGCAGTTCGTCCATCCTCCGCAGAAGACGTTCTGGGGCTACGGCGCCGATCTGAAGGATCCTGACGGCTATCACATCTGGCTGTGGGACGAGAAGACGATGCGGGAGAAGGGCGAGGCATGAGCTCCGAGCTGGTCGCGGCGCGCTGGGACTCCGAGTACCGCGCGGGCCGCTACGTCGCGGAGCGCCCGCTTCCGTTCGTCGACCGGATCATCACCACAGTCCGAGCCCACCCCGAGGCGATCGCCGGCGTCGGGCTCTACGTCGGCTGCGGCAACGGCCGCAACTACCTGCCGCTGGTCGACGCCGGGCTCGCTCTCCACGGGCTCGATGTCTCGCGAGAAGCGCTCGAGCAGCTCGTGGCCCGCCGCGCCACTCTGAAGCCCCAACTGACGTGCGCGGATTTTCGAGAGCTCGAGATCGAATCGCCCGTCGACTACCTCGTGGCGATTCAGGTCTTCCAGCACGGCGCCCAGGCCGAGGCGGCGGCGTACTTCGCCAAAGCGGCGGCGGCGCTCAAGCCCGGCGGGCTCTTCTTCCTGCGCGTGAACTCGGCGTCGACCGAGATCTGCTTCCGGCACACGATCATCGATCGCAACAACTTTGGCGGGCTGACGGTGCGGTACGACGAAGGGCCCAAGAGCGGGCTCTGCGTCCACTTCTACTCGCGCGCAGAGCTCCTCGAGCTCGCCCGCGCGTGGTTCAGTCTCCTGGCCGGGCCGAGCGAGGACGTGACGGAGCGAACCCCGCCGCAGACAGGGAGCTGGTCGCAGTGGGAAGTGATCTGGCAGAGACTGTAGCGAGAAAAAGCTGAGGCCACGCCGCCAAGCCAGCGTGGCCCCGGTGCCGCGATCGAGAGTCGCCTGGGTTAGTCGCCGGACTGGATGGAGAGCAGCGGATCGGTGCTGCCGTCCAGGCCGACATGGCGCTCCACCTCGGTGACGACCTTCTTGCCGTCCTTCGACTGGTAGGCCGCCTGCACGTAGTTGCCGGGCGATAGGCTGGCTTCCTGGCCCTCGGTGACCCAGAGGCGCGTGCCGTCCTCCAGGACGATCGTGTGGTTGCTGGTGTCCATCGACCGAATCGTACCCCGCGTCTCCTCGGCCAACGCGGTCAGCGAAAAGCCGAGCGTCATCGCCAGCGCCAATCCCAGTGTCTTCACCATAGGTGATCTCCTTCGTCTATTGTCGGTCACCTCTAGGTATGGCAATTGGCGTGCCGGATCGCGGCGGTCTCGATGAGTCGATTTCGCGTGCACTTGGCCGGCACGGTCGCGTTTTGGGGAACCGATTGACCGTGGCAGAACGCCACACCGTGGCGAAGCGCCACAGTGTCCTATCGGCGTAAGAAGCGCTTCAATCCCGATTCTTCGAGGAAGGCGGCGATCGATGACGCCGAGATCAAGGTCGTCTCGCCCGCCACCGGGACCTCGAGTACCCGTTCCTGCATTTCTGGGATCGCCACCTTCGCCATGCGGTAGCTCTCGACGATCCCCACCAGCTCGCCGGTCTCCGCGTCGAACACGCCGCCGCCGCTGGACCCATAGCTCACCGTGGCGCTCACCATTCGTGCCGGCCCTGCCACCGGGAGCTCTCCCGGGGGAGCCTCGATCTGGCTGACGGCGCCCCGCACGACCGTGAACCGCTGACCCCACGGAAACGCGACGAGCAGGATCTCGTCGCCGAGCGTCGCGGCCATCTTCAGGCGGGCGGGGGTGACGTCGGAATATTCCGTCTCGATGATGGCGAGGTCATGATCGCGGCTCACGAAGGCGACCGTCGCCGGCGTCATATTGGTCCGGCCCGGCAGGCGGACATAGATCTGTTGCGGCTGCGAGGGCTCGAGGAAATGCCGGGCGGTGGCGATCCACATGCGCCGGGAGGCGAAGTCCGCCGCGACGACGACCCCGGACGCCGCTCGGCGGATGCCCGCTTCGTGCTCGGACTTGAGCTGCACGGTGGACGCGAGGACGCCGCGGATCATCTCGCCGCGGTCCGGGGCGCGGACCGCGGAAACGCACCCTGCCGTGGCGAGCGCGAGCCCGGCGAGCAGGACCGCGTGTTTCAACTCTCATCCTCGGTCGCCTGGCGCTCGAGGATCCGGTAGAGCGTGCGCCGGTCGATGCCGAGAAGCTCGGCGGCGCGCAGCTTGTTCCCTCCGGATTCCTCCAGCACCTTGTTCACATACCAGCGCTTCACGTCCTCCAGGGTCATGCCGTCCGCCGGCAGACGCGGCGCGCGATCGCGCTCCTCGCCGAGGTGCGGTGGGAAGTCGTCGGGCAGGAGCGTCTCCGATGACGACAGCGCCATCGCGCGCTCGATGACGTGCTCGAGCTCGCGCACGTTCCCCGGCCATCGATAGCCGGTGAGAAGCGCGACCGATTCGGGCGCGAGGCGCTTGATGGCGCGGCCGCTGCGGCGCGCGAAGATCTCGAGGAAGTGCTGGGCGAGGAGCGGAATGTCCGAGGCCCGCTCGCGCAGGGGCGGCACCGTGATCGTGACGACGTTCAGACGATAGTAGAGGTCGTCGCGGAATCCGCCGTCGGCCACGAGGCGGCGCAGGTCGCGGTTGGTCGCAACCACGACCCGCACGTCGAACGGGATCTCGTCGTTACCACCCACGCGGCGGATGGAGCGCTCCTGGAGCGTTCGTAAGAGTTTGGCCTGGAGCGGCGCTGTGAGCTCGCCGATCTCGTCGAGGAAGCACGTGCCGCCGGTGGAGGTCTCGAGGAGGCCGCGCCGCGCCGCGAACGCGCCGGTGAACGCGCCGCGCTCGTGACCGAAGAGCTCCGACTCGAAGAGAGTCTCCGGCAGCGCCGCGCAGTCCACCACGATGAAGGGGCGGGCGGCGCGGCCGCTGGCGCCGTGGATCGCCCGGGCGACGAGCTCCTTGCCGGTGCCGGTCTCGCCCTGGATCAGCACCGTCGTATCGAGCGCCGCCACCCGCGCGATGAGCTTGTAGATCTCCACCATCTGGTGCGACTGGCCGATCAGTCCCTCGAAGCCGTAGCGCGCCCCGAGCTCCTGCCGATACTGGAGATTCTCCCGGGCCAGCCGGCGCGCGTCGAGCGTGCGCCGGACGACGATCTTGATCTCCTCCATCCGGAAGGGCTTGGAGAGGTAGTCGAACGCGCCGGCGTTCACGGCGGCGATTGCCGTCTCGATCGTGGCGAAGGCCGTGAGGATGACGACCGGCAGGTCGGGTTGGATCATCGCCAGCTGCTTGAGGACGGCGAGCCCGTCGAGGTCGGGCATGCGCAGATCGACCAGCGCCATGTCAAATGGCTCGGCTCCGGCGAGCCGCAGGGCCTCTTCACCGCCGCCGGCGACTCGCACCCGGTAACCCTCGCGGCCGAGCGTCTCGGCCAGGAGCTCGCGCGCCACCTGATCGTCGTCCACGATCAGGAGCAGCGGCGAGGCGGCGGTCACCCTTCGCTCCGCACGGCCGGCAGGCAGACGCGGAACGTGCAACCGCTCCCTTCGTTGCTGTCGAGCTCGATCCGCCCCTTGTGTTCGCGCACGATCTCGCCCGTGATGAAGAGCCCGAGCCCTGTGCCGTGTCCGGCCTCCTTCGTCGAAAAGAACGGTTCGAAGATGTGCTTGCGGTCGGCCGGCGAGATCCCGAGACCGGTGTCGGCGATGGCGATCTCCACCTCATCCCGGCTCGGCCGGGTCCGAGTCGTCATCTCGACTCGCCCGTCGGGCGGCGTGGCGTCGATCGCGTTGGTGAGGAGGTTCAGGATCACCTGCTGAAGCTGATCGCGCTGGCCCAGGACCGTCGGCAGCCGGGGCTCGGTGCGCACGTCGAGGGTGAGCCGGGCGCCGGCGAGTCCCGGGCGGACCAGCTCGGCGGTGTCGCGAACCAGCGCGTTGAGGTCGACCGCGGTCGGCTCACTGGGCACGCGGCGCGTGGCGTCGAGGAGCCGGCTGATGATCTCGATGACGCGCGCCACTTGCGCCTCGATGATGGCGAGGCGCCGCGTGACGTCCTCGGACAGGAGAGCCGGCGGCAGGTCCTTGCGGAGCAGCTCCAGATGGCCCGCGACCGAGTGCAGCGGCGTGCCGACCTCGTGGGCGACCTCGGCCATGACCCGCCCGGAGAGCGCGAGCCGCTCGGCGTGACTCAGTCGCCGTTGCATCTCGTAGAGCAGCACGTTCAGCTGCTCGACCTGCCGGACCCGATGGTCGAGCTCGCCGGTGGCCTCGGCGATGCGCGTCCTGAGCTCCTCGCTGAACCGCGCGATCCGCGCGACCATTTCGTTGAAGTGCCTGGCGAGCACGCCGAACTCGTCCGTCGTCGCCACCGTGACCGGGGCGGGCACTCCGTCGTCCGAGACCGCCGAGATCGCGTCCATGAAGCGCCGGATCGGGCGGTCCACGACGATCTGGATGGCGACGGTCATCAAGACGCCCATCAGCACCAGCGACACGCCGGCGAGCGTGAGCGCCCAGAACTGGATCCTTCCGATCAGCTGGTCGGAGCGCTGCGCGGAGAACTTCACGGCCACCGCCCCCGCCACGGCGCCCTCGAGCGTGATCGGGGCCATCACCTCCCAGTGGTGCTCCCTCCCCCTGCTGACGGCCCGCGAGACCACGCGGCCGCGTTGCACGTCTTCGGCGTCGCTCCAGTTGAACGACAGCTGGCTCCTGGGCTCGTTCGACGCCACGAGCGTCGTCCCCTCCGCATCGAAGGTGAGGACGTCGAGCTGGAGCACGGTGGGACGGATCTCGAGGAAGCCCACGATGAGCTGGTGGAGCGCCGGGCCGCTTCCGAGCTCTCGGCCGCCCCCAATGGCGGCCGCCACCTCACGCGCGTAGATGATCGCGCGATTTTGTAGATCCTCTTCGATCGCCCGACGCGCGAGGCCGAGGCTGACCCAGGTGAACCCCGAGGAGACGACGAGGATGACCAGGGTGCTGAACAGCGTGAGCTTGTGGCGGACGCTGAGGCGCAAACGGCCCCTCGCCCGTCACCCGACGGCGACGATCAGGCGCTCTCCGCGGCGGCGGCGCTGCAATTCTGAATTCAGGATCACAGCCGGGGACGGTAGCACGGCCCCCCAGCCCTCGGCAACGCGCCCAACGGAAGCTGGTAAGATCAGAGAACCAGGAGGACGTGGCCATGTGGGGATCGCGGTCGAAGCTGGCGATGCCGTCGAAGGACAAGGCGCTTCCGGGCCGGACCGAGCGTATGCGGGTGCCGACTGCGCACTTCGTGAACCATCATCCGCTGACGGCGCCGTTCCCGGCGGGGCTCGAGACCGCGATGTTCGGCCTCGGCTGCTTCTGGGGAGCCGAGCGCAAGTTCTGGGAGGCGCCCGGCGTGTTCACGACGGCGGCCGGCTACGCCGCGGGCTTCACGCGCAATCCCACGTACGAAGAGGTGTGCTCGGGCCTCACTGGCCACAACGAGGTCGTCCTCGTGCTTTTTGACCCAAAGCGCATCAACTACGACGGCGTGCTGAAGATCTTCTGGGAGAGTCATGACCCGACCCAGGGGATGCGTCAGGGCAACGACGTCGGCACGCAGTATCGCTCGGGCATCTACGTCTACACGCCCGAACAGCGCCGCCAGGCCGAAGCCTCACGCGACGCGTATCAGCGCATGCTCTCGAAGGCGGGCTTCGGCGCGATCACGACCGAGATTCTCGACGCGCCCGAGTTCTACTATGCCGAGGACTATCACCAGCAGTATCTCGCCAAGAACCCCGGCGGCTACTGCGGTCTCGGCGGCACCGGCGTCGCGTGTCCGACCGGCCTCGTCGAAGCGGCGGGTCGTAGCGCGTCCTAGCGCCCCCGGGCGCGTCCTAGCGCCCCCGGGCGCGTCCTAGCGCCCCTTCAGCGCCTGCCACACGCGCTCCGGTCGGAGCGGCATGTCGAGGTGCCGCACGCCGAAGGGTCGGAGCGCATCGACCACCGCGTTGACGATCGCCGGCGTGGCGCCGATCGTGGCCGCCTCGCCGATACCCTTGGCGCCCATCGGATTGCGCGGCGTGGGTGTCACCGTCTGGTCGGTCTGGAACGACGGCAGATCGTCGGCGTGCGGCACCGCGTAGTCCATGAGCGAGCCCGTCACGAGCTGCCCGTCCGGTGCGTAGACCAGCTCCTCGAGCAGCGCCTGGGCGATGCCCTGGGCGAGGCCGCCGTGCACCTGTCCGGCCACGAGCATGGGGCTGATGCGCACGCCGCAGTCGTCGACCGAGATGAAAGCGCGCACCGTGACCTGACCGGTGTCGCGATCGGCTTCCACCACCGCGATGTGGGCGCCGAACGGATAGACGAGGTTGGGTGGACGGAAGAACTCCGTCGACTCGAGCCCTGACTCGATCCCCTCCGGCAGGCCCTCGCCGTAGGCCTTCGCGGCGATCGCGTCGAGCGTGAGCGCCTTGTCCGGCACACCCTTCACCTGATAGCGGCCCTCGGTGAAGACGACGTCGTCGGGTGCGGCTTCGAGCATGTGGGCCGCAAGGCGCCGCGCCTTGGCCTGGACCTTGAGCGCCGCCCCCATGATGGCCGAGCCGCCCACGACCAGGCTCCGGCTGCCGCCCGTGCCGTTGCCCATCGGCGTATTCAAGGTGTCGCCGTGACGCACCACGATCTTGTCGAACGGTACCCCGAGATGATCGGAGAGGATCTGCGAGAACGACGTCTCATGTCCCTGGCCGTGCGCCGAGGTGCCCGTGTACGCGGTCACGGTGCCTCCGGGCTCCACGCGCACCACCGCGCTCTCGAACGGGCCGAAGCCGCACATCTCGACGTAGCAGGACATGCCGATGCCGAGGAGCTTGCGGTCCTGGCGCTGCAGGCGCTCTTTCTGCTCCGCCCGGAGCTTCGCGTAGCCCGACACCTCGAGCGCCTTCGTGAGCGCGCGGTCGTACTCACCGCTGTCGTAGTTCTGGCCGGTCGGCGCCGCGTACGGGAACGCGCTCGGCGGGATGAAGTTCTTTCGCCGTACGTCCTCGGGCGCGCGGCCGAGCTCGGCCGCGACCACGTCGATCAAGCGCTCGAGGTAGTACGCCGCTTCCGGCCGCCCGGCGCCTCGATAGGCGGCGACGCTGGTCGAGTTGGTGAAGACGCACGTGGACTGCAGGTCGACGTTCGTGAACTTGTAGACGCCGACGCCCATACTCAAGGTGAGGTCGGGGATGAACGTGAAGACCGGGTAGGCGCCGATGTCGGCCGTCACCCGCATGCGCAGCGCCGTGATCGTGCCGTCGTCCTCGACGGCCGCCTCGAGGTCGGTGATCTGCGCGCGCCCGTGCGTGGTCGCCATCATGTGCTCGACCCGCGTCTCGGTCCAGCGAAGCGGGATCCGGTAGAGTCGCGCGAGCGCGGCGAGGGTCGCGTCCTCGGGATAGCAGCCGAACTTCACGCCGAAGCCGCCGCCCACTTCCGGGGCGATGACGCGGATCAAGTTCTGCGGCATCCCGAGCGCCGTCGCCAGATCGTTGCGCAGGCCGTGAGGCGCCTGGTTCGTCGCCCAGACGACGAGGCCGCCCGAGGTCGGATCGGGCGCCGCCAGGGTCGCGCGTCCTTCCATCGGCACGCCGCAGAGTCGCTGGCTGACCATGCGCTGCTTCACGACGCGCTTGGCCTTCGCGAACACGGCATCCGGGTCGCCGGACTTGATCGTGGTCTGGTGCTCGACGTTGCCCGGCGCGTCGTCGTGGAGCTGCGGAGCGCCCTTGGCCATCGCGCCGAACAGGTCGGTCACGGCGGGCAGCGGCTCCCAGTCGACGACGACGTCGGCGGCGGCGTCCACGGCGACCTCTTCCGACGTGGCGATGACCGCGGCCACGGCCTCGCCGACGTGCCGCACGCGGTCCACCGACAACGGATAGTGCTTGCGCCCGATGTTCGCCGACGCGTCGCTGCTGCCGCCTTCACCGGCACCGGCGATTGGCAGCGGCGCGCAGAGCGTGCGGATCTCGTTGCCGATCACCACCTTGAAGACGCCCGGGCGTTTGAGCGCCGGCGCGGCGTCGATCCGACGGACGCGCGCGTGGGCGTGCGGGCTCCGGACGAACGCGACGTAGCGCATACCCGGCAGCGCCAGGTCGCCCACGTAGGTCGAGGTGCCCGTGATCAGACGCGGGTCTTCCTTACGCTTGACTTCCGCACCCATCAGTCGTGGAGTCGCCATGGTCAGTTAGAATACCGCATGCACGCTCGTCGTCCAGGCCTCGTCGTCTTGACGCTTCTCGCGTTCACTCTGGCCGCCTGTGCCGCCGGAGGGTCCGGTGTCGCGGAGCGACCCGAGAGCACTCGCGCGCCGATCGATCACATCATCGTGCTGTTCCTCGAGAACCGCACGTTCGACCATCTCTTTGGCACCTATCCGGGCGCCGACGGGCTCGAGGGCTACCGCGGGCGACAGGCGGACAGGAGTGGTGTCGCGTACGCGAATCTCCCGCCTCCGCTCGGGCGCGACGGCAAGCCCGATGCGCGCTTCCCCACCGATCTGGCCAACGCGCCCTTCCTGTTGCAGAAGTACGTCGCGCCGTTCGACCTGACCAACAATCCGATCCACCGCTTCTATCACATGCAGCGTCAGTACGGCGCCGGCGCCGACGGTGTCCCGATGGGCAAGTGGGTGGCCGAGGGCACCAGCGGCGGGACCAGCATGGGGTACTTCGATCGTTACGCGAGTCCGGCGCAATGGAAGCTGGCCGACGAGTTCGTGCTGCTCGATCACTGGTTCCAGGGTATCCACGGCGGCTCGTTCGCGAACCACTTCTATCTGATCTCGGCGGGGCTCGCGCGGTACCCGGATGCGCCGCCCAGGGAGCGCGCGGTCGGGGTCGGGCCTGACGGTCGAGTCGAGAAGGACGGCGACGTCGATCCCGAGGGTTGGGTCGTCAACAACCTCGATCCGCCCTATCCGCCTCAGCGGACCGACCTCATCCTCCGCACGCCGCAGACCGCGCCGACGATCGCCGATCGGCTCGACGCCGCCGGGATCAGCTGGGCGTGGTACGCCACGGGCTGGGGGAGCGGCGCCGACGCCGTGAAACAGGGCCTGGTGCCCCACCACAACCCGTTCCAGTACGTGAAACGCATCATGGAAACGCCCGAGGGACTCGCCCACATCCGGGACGCGTCCTACTTCAGCCGGGCGCTTCGCGAGGGCGGCTTACCTGCGGTCGCGTTCGTGAAGCCTCACGCCAGGGACAATGCGCACGCGGCGTCCTCGACGGTCGGCGCGGGCGACCGCTGGATCGCCGAAATGGTGCGCGAGGTGATGGCGAGCCGTTACTGGCCGCGCGTCGCGGTCGTGATCACCTACGACGAAGGCGGCGGCTGGTTCGATCACGTGAGGCCTCCCGTCGTCGACCGCTTCGGGCTCGGGACGCGCGTGCCGACCTTGATCGTGTCGCCCTACGCGAAGCGCGGCTTCGTCGGCCACGGCGAGTACGATCACGCCTCGGTGCTGAAGCTGATCGAGTGGCGCTTCGGGCTCGAGCCCCTCACCGATCGCGATCGGCGAGCGGCGGCGCCGCTCGAAGCCTTCGACTTCACGCAGGCGCCGCGCGCGCCGGTGGGGCTGCCATGAATCGCCGTCCCGGGAGGACCTGACCGTGGCCGACGGGCTCGAAGCGATCGAGATCGAGACCGCCGAGTCTCCAGGCGCGAGCATCATCTGGATGCACGGGCTCGGGGCCGATGGCCACGACTTCGTGGACGTGGTGCCCGAGCTCGGCCTGCCGGCGCGCCCGGGCGTGCGGTTCGTGTTCCCTCACGCGCCGATGCAGCCCGTGACGATCAACGGCGGCTACGTGATGCGCGCGTGGTATGACATCCGCGACGACGGCGGCGCGCGGCGCGAGGATCCCGCCGGCGTGCGGGCCTCGCAGAAGGCGATCGAGGCGCTGATCGAGCGCGAGAAGGAACGCGGTATCCCGGCCGCGACGATCGTGCTCGCGGGATTTTCGCAAGGTGGGGCGATGGCCCTGCATACCGGCCTGCGCCACCCCGAGCGGCTGGCCGGTGTCATGGCGCTCTCGTGCTCGCTGCCGCTCGCCGACACGCTCGGTACCGAGGCCGCTCCGGCCAACCGCGACGTGCCCATCTTCATGGCGCACGGGACCCACGACCCGATGATTCCGATGGCGCGCGCGGTGCGGGCGCGGGAAACGCTCACGGGACTCGGCTATCGCGTGGAGTGGCACGAGTACCCGATGCCACACTCCGTGTGCCTGGAGGAGATTCGCGACATCTCGGCCTGGCTCGGGACCGTCCTCAGCCGCGAGCGACCAGCCTGAGATCCTCGAGCAGCATCGCGTAGAGTTCAGCCTGCTGCGCCTCGGTCTCGCCGCGTAGGACCGCCGAGGGGTGGTAGGTGGCGATCGTCTTCGCGGCCCACCGCGTCGCCGCAAAGCGGCCGCGGTCCTTGGTGATCCTGAACTTGTCGCCGAAGATCGCGCGAGCCGCCGTCGCGCCGAGGCAGACGAGGATGTCCGGCTTGATCAGGGCCAGCTCGGCTTCGAGCCACGGGCGGCAGGCGTTGAGCTCGGTCGCGCGCGGCGTCTGGTGGATCCGGCGCTTGCCGCGCTGCTCGAACTTGAAGTGCTTGACCGCGTTGGTGACGTAGACCTTCTCGCGCTCCAGACCCGCTTCGGCCAGCGCTTTGTCGAATACCTCGCCGGCCGGCCCGACGAACGGCGCGCCCTGCCGATCTTCCTGGTCGCCCGGCTGTTCGCCGATGAACACGATCCGCGCGTCGGCTGACCCGCGGCCGAAAACGGTCTGGGTGGCGTGGCGGTAGAGATCGCAGCCGGTGCAGCGCGCCGCCGCCGCTTTGAGCTCGCCGAGGCCTGCGCCTGCGGGAACAAACGGCGCGGCGCCTTCACCGTCCGACGCCGCTGCCTTTTGAGCGACGAGCGCGTGGAGGCGTCGCACGCCGGCGTCGCTCGTGTCCTTCAGCAGATCGCGGTTCTCGTGGGTGAGCCTCCAGACCGTGTCGTACAGCACCTGCCAGCGAGCGGGATCGGACGCCGCCGCGGCTTGACGCGCGATGTCCAGGAACTCCCGCGGCACTTTCACGGCGACCGATGACGGTGCATCGTCGAGAAGCGAGGGCTGTCCAGCATTCGAGCCTTCGCGCCAGCGCACCTCTGCCGGCGGCACCTCCTCGCGCAACAGAGCGCGCGCCGCGGCCTGCCAGCTCTCGAACGTCGGCTCGATCTCGACCGTCTTCATTTTCTCGCGCTCGGCACCAGGCCGATCGACGTTGTGTCGAGGAGGTTGGCCCACTACCTCATGTTACCTGCGCCGTGAAGTCTACTCGATCCCTCAGGATCCCACGGCGTCAGCGCTTGCGGTCGCGTCCGAAAAAACCGTCTTTGGGTCGCGCGTGCGCGTGGAAGTGGTCGGGGATGTTGCGCATGTGACCGTCCACCCAGAACTCGCCGAGCCGTGCCGTGGCGACCTCGCGCAGTTTCTCGCGCATGTGCGTCACGTGAGCTTCGGGCGGCGCGGTGCCGTGGAAGCGCCACACGACCATTGGCGTCTCGCAGATCTCGCACTCGGCGATCCAGCAGATGTCGTCCTCGAAGAACCACGGCGTCATCTTCAGAGCCTTGCAAAGGTCGCAGTCCTTGACCTTGGTGAACTCGGGACCGGTCGGGGCAGGCGTGCTCATGGCCCATACCCTACCGTAGCCGGCGTCGGCGCGATCATCCTTGCCGAACCCGAGAGGGCGCGGCGAGGAGGCCCAGCGCCGCCAGGATGAGCGCTCCGGCCAGGAGCCAGAACACGGGCTCGTATCCGCCGAGCGCCACCTGCAGGAGCGCGGCGGCGAACGGCGCGATGGCGCGCGCACCGTTGGCTCCGAGCGCGATCGCGCCACTGATCGAGCCGTAGTGGCGTGGGCCGAAGATCTCAGCGATGGTGGTTGCGCGAGCCAGGGTGGCCATGCCGTTCGCCGCGCCGAGCATGACGACCATCGGCGCGAGGGTGCCCAGACGCCGTACCAGCGCGAGCTGGGCCAGCGCCGTCGCCTGGAAGAGGAAGATGCCGACCGTGAGCGTCCGGTGGCCGAAGCGCGCGACGAGCGGCCCGAAGACGACCCGAGCCGGCAGCTGCATGGCGCCCATCCAGCCGATCATGGCCGCCGCCAGGGTGGGCGAGTAGCCGCGATCGCTCAGATACGGGATGAGATGGACCGTGACCGTGTTCGTCGTGAAGTTGCTGGCGAGGAACGCGAGCCCCAACACCCAGAAGACCCCGGTCTTTGCGGCGGCGCCGAGCGTCAGCCCCGGCACGGCGGCGCTCGGGCCCGACGCCGCGTCTCGCCCACCGGCTCGTGGCGGGCGCCGCAAGACGAGCGCGTGGATCGGGATCGTCGGCACCGCGAGAATCAGGGCCAGGGCGGATAGCGCCCCGCGCCAGCCGAGCCGGTTGACCAGCCACGCCTCGAACGGCATGAAGATCGTGCTCGCCAGCGCCGCGACGAGCGTCACGATCAGCAGGGCTCGGTCGCGGTCCTTCAAGGGGAACCAGCCGACGACCGCCGCGAAGGCGGGCTCGTAGAGCGTCGCCGCCATCGCGAGACCCATGAGCGCCCAGACCGCGTAGAGCGCGCCGAGACTCTCGATACGCGACCACACCAGGAGCAGCGCCGTCGCCAGACACGAGCCGAGCGTCATCACGCCCCGGGCGCCATGACGATCGATCCAGCGCCCGACCGGCAGCGCGATGAGCGCGGAGGTCAGAAGCCCGATCGAGAGCGCGCCGGTGAGCTCGACGCGCGAGTAGCCGAGGTCGGCCTCCATCGGCCGGAGCATGACCGGGAAGCCGTAATAGAGGATGCCCCAGGACACCGTCTCGGTGATCGAAAGGCCGGCCACGACGATCCAGCCGTAGTAGACGCGCGGGAAAGCGGTCAGCGCGATCTCGCCCCTTGGGCTCGGCGGCTCAGCGGCCGTCCGACGGCGCCGCGCGAAGCATCATGCACGTGCTCACCGCATGGGCGACGAGCTTGTCGCCCGCGTCGAGCACGTCGCATTCGATGAGCCCGAGCGTGCGTCCGGCGTTCTTCACGCGTGCGTGCGCCGAGACGCGGCCCGTGCGGACCGCGCGCAGGAAGTTCACCTTCATCTCGACCGTCGTGTAGCTCTCGCCTTCACCGAGGGTCGTCATGTAGGCCCAGCCCATCGCGGCGTCGGCGATCGCGGCGAGAACGCCACCCTGCACGGTGCCCATCGGGTTGCCGTGCGCGGCCGTCGCGTCGAGCTCGACGAGCGCCTCGCCCGCCGAGAACGACGCGAGCCGCATGCCGAGAAGCGTGGCCGCCGCGGGTGGCGGGACCTCGCCCCGCAGCAACGCCTCCATGCCGTCCAGCATCTTCGCCATCGCCGCTCTCTTTCTCGGATTGGATCACCGCCGCGAAGGCGGCATCCCGCGTGTGTCGCGCCTGCGAGCGCGTCACTGTAGGCTTCCGCGCGCGCTCTCGTCAACCGGAGGCGTGCGGCCGCGTGCTCGTCTCCGTCTCACCGGCGCGGGTCACGGCTGGCCGGGCGGGCACGTGCGGCTCCCGGAGAAGATCATAGGCCCGGAGACGGCCACGATCGACGCCGCACTGGAAGTCTGGCGGTTCGTATCGCGCTTCCGCCGCCCCGATGCGCCCGCGTCCGAGGCGCGCTGAGCGCGGCATCTTCGCGGCGCCGGGCGCCCCGGGTGATACGATCGGTTCGTGAAGCAGCGCGGATTCGGGTACATCGAGATCGTCATCGTGCTGGCGGTGGTGGCGGTCGCCGGATACCTGCTGATGCAGTACTTCACCTCGACCGCGAAGACGGTCGAGAAGATGCAGCAAGACCGTCCGCTCGCGCGCACCAAGCTCGCCGCCGATCAGGCCACCTTGACGTCGGTGCAGGGGCTCGTGCGGAACTATCAGGCCGAGAAGGGCCAGTTTCCGCCCGACAAGGCCACCGTGGTGGGGCTTCTCGCCTCGCCGCCCCGGTTCCAGTGCCCGGGCAACGATTTCGAATACGACCCCGCCACGGGCGCACTCGGCCTCACCATCAACGACGACTCGCGCTGCTGACCACCCGCGAATTCCCCGAGGCGCGCGGCTGACGCACCTCGTGACATCGGGAATCGCCGCCTTGCATGCGTTACACTCATCGGGATGAGCGAGGAACCGAGGGAAAAGCCCAGCAACTTCATCCGGGACATAATCCTGGAGCACAACGCCAGCGGGCGCTTCGGCGGCAACGTGATCACGCGGTTCCCGCCCGAGCCCAACGGGTATCTCCACATCGGCCACGCTCAGGCGATCTCGATCAACTTCGGCCTGGCCCGCGAGTTCGGCGGCCGCTGCCACCTGCGATTCGACGACACCAACCCGACCAAGGAGAGCCAGGAGTACGTCGACTCGATCGTCGATACGGTTCGCTGGCTCGGCTACGACTGGGGCAAGCACCTCTACTACGCGAGCGACCATTTCGAGCAGCTCTATGCGTGGGCGGTGCAGCTCATCAAGGCCGGCAAAGCGTACGTCGACGATCTGACGCAGGAACAGATCTCGGAGTATCGCGGCACCCTCACCGAGCCCGGGCGCGAGAGCCCGTACCGCCGCCGCTCCGTCGAGGAGAATCTGGATCTGTTCGCCCGCATGCGCGCCGGCGAGTTCGACGACGGTACCAAGACCCTGCGCGCGAAGATCGACATGGCCGCCGGCAACATCAACCTGCGCGATCCGGTCATGTATCGCATTCGCAAGGCGTCGCACCATCGCACCGGCGACGCGTGGTGCATCTATCCCATGTACGATTGGGCTCACGGCCAGTCGGACTCGATCGAGGGCATCACGCACTCGATCTGCACGCTCGAGTACGAAGACCACCGCCCGCTCTACGACTGGTACCTCGACCAGCTCGGCGTGCATCACCCGCAGCAGATCGAGTTCGCGCGGCTCAACCTGTCCCACACGGTCCTGTCCAAGCGCAAGCTGCTCGAGCTGGTGCAGCAGGGGCTCGTCTCCGGCTGGGACGATCCGCGCATGCCGACCCTGGCGGGTCTGCGCCGGCGCGGGTACACGCCGGAGGCCATTCGCGATTTCGCCGAGCGTGTCGGCACCGCGAAGGCCGCCAAGGTCGTGGACATCGCGTTCCTCGAGCACTGCCTGCGCGAGGACCTCAATCGCCGCGCCGAGCGGCGCATGGCCGTGCTCCGGCCCCTCAAGCTGGTGATCGAAAACTATCCCGAGGGACAGGTGGAGGCGATGGAGGCGGTGAACAATCCCGAGGATCCGGGAGCCGGTACCCGCAAGGTGCCCTTCTCACGCATGCTCTATATCGAGCAGGACGATTTCCGCGACCCGACGCCGCCCAAATATTTCCGACTGTCGCCCGGCGCCGAGGTGCGTCTGCGCTACGCCTACATCGTGAAGTGCACCGGCGTAGAGCGCGACAGCTCCGGGCAGGTCACGACGGTGCAGTGTACGTACGACCCGGAATCGCGCGGCGGTGACTCGCGCGGGCGGCGAGTGAAGGGGACCATCCACTGGGTCTCGGCGTCCCACTCGATCCCGGCCGAGGTCCGGCTCTATGACCACCTCTTCGCGGTGCCCAAGCCCGACGACCTCGAGGACTGGCATACCGCCCTGAACCCGAGCTCGCTCGAGGTCGTGCGCGGCGCGCGTCTCGAGCCGGCGCTGGCGGGCTCCGACCGCGGCTCGCGCGTGCAGTTCGAGCGTCAGGGGTATTTCTGCGTCGACGAGCGCGACTCGTCGCCGGCCCGGCTGGTGTTCAATCGCACCGTGGGGCTGCGCGACACGTGGGCGAAGATCGAGAGCAAAGGGTAGGAGAGGTAGGTATGAGCACAGCCGACTCGGCCCGAGGACACGCGACCGTGATCCAGCCCAGCGAGGGCGACTCCTTCTGGCAGCCGGTGCCGGCCAACGGGCACGCTGATCCGAAGCTGACGCCCGCCAACACCACGTACGACGCGCTGTCGATGGGCTATCAGACCATCGCGCCCAGGAGCCGCGTGCGCGAGCACTCGCACGGCGACCAGATCGAGCTGCAGATCTGTTTTCGCGGCCGCGGCCGTGTCGTGGTCGACAGCGTGAGCCATCCCCTGGTGCCGGGCACCGCGTGCTTCCTCGGCTACGACGTCAAGCACGAGATCATCAACGAGACCGATGAGGAGCTCGTGATGCTCTGGCTGGTGTCGCCGGCCGGGCTCGAGAACTTCTTCAAGGCGATCGGGCGACCGCGCACGGCCGGCGAGGCCGCGCCCGCGCCGTTCGCGCGGCCGGAGAACGTGGTCGAGATCGAGCGCGCGCTCGGCATGAACGACACGCGCCCCTGGCCGAACGCGCCGGGGCGCTAGCCTCGACCTTAGCCCGTGGGCGAGACACGGGTCGATCTCCTCCATCTTCTCGAGGATTTGCGCGACGCGTATCCCGGCCCGACCGAGGCGACGATCCTCACCGAGATCGTCGCGAACTCGCTCGACTCGGGCGCGACGACGATCGCGATCTCCACTGACTCCGTCGCGCCGGCGCTGACTATCGTGGACGACGGCGCCGGCATGCGGCGGCGCGATCTGGCGCGCTATCACGACGTCGCCGCCAGCACGAAGGAGCGCGGCGCCGGCATCGGCTTTGCCGGCGTCGGCATCAAGATCGCGCTTCTGGTCTGCGCGGAAGTCGTCACCGAGACGCGGCGGGGCAAGCACCACGTCGCGTCGTCGTGGCGGCTGGCCTCGCGCAACAGGGCGCCATGGCGCTGGGTCCCGCCGGAGGGCCGGGTGGCGGCGCGGGGAACGGCCGTGCGGCTCGTGCCCGAAACGGCGCTCTCGCCGCTGGTCGATCCGGGCTTCGTCGAGGGCGTGCTGCGCAGAGCCTTTCAGCCCCTCTTCGATCCTGCGCTCGCCCCCATCATGCGCGAACAGTATCCGCGCGGCGTCGCCGTCATCCTGAACGGGCGTGCGCTCGATCCCCACGGCGCGGAGGCCCCTGAGGTCGCGCCTATCGCGATTCGCGTCGCGCGTAGGCGCAAGCCCGCCGGCGCGGGCTATCTCGTGCGGATGGCGGAGACGCTACCCGAGGAGCTCCGGGGTGTCGCCGTCAGCACCTTCGGCAAAGTGATCCGTCGTGGCTGGGACTGGCTCTCGCTGGCGCCTGCGGCGGCCGACCGGGTCGCGGGCCTGATCGAGGTGCCGGCGCTCGCGGAGAGCCTCACGCTGAACAAGGCCGACTTCATCCGCGCGGGTGCGCGCGGCGCGATCTACCTCGCCTACCGGAAGGCGATCCAGGAGGCCGTCGCGCACCAACTCACTGTCTGGGGTGATTCGGGCGAGCCGGCCGATCGGGCCCGGCGTCGGGCCGCCCGCCCGGTCGAACGCGACCTCGAGGCGGTCCTCGCCGACCTGGCTGACGAATTCCCCCTCCTGGCGCCGCTGGTCGAGCAGCGTGCGGGCGGCCAACGCCGGCTGTTGGCGGCCGGCCCCGCGCCCGGAACGCTCGGGTGGGGCGGGTCCCTACCCGCGATGCGCGAAGTCGCAGCCGCCGATGCACCCTCCGTGACGCCGACAATCGAGTCGGCCGCGGACGAGGCGGCGACGGAGCCGCCCGCGCAACCCGCGGCGTTGGGCCACTTCGCCGACGGTGCGCGTGCGCGTCGGCCAGTCCGCTACGGGCTGAGCATCGGATTCGAGACGCGCCCTGACGATCCGGAGCTCGGGCGACTCGTCGAGTCGACCGTGTGGGTGAACGAAGCGCACCCAGCATACCGGCGGGCCGCCGCGTCGCGCTCAGAGGGCTATCACACGGCTCTCGCGGTCGCGCTGGCCCTGGCCCCACTGGCCGTCGATCCGGCGAAGGAGCATGCCTTCATCACCGCGTTCCTCGCGAGCTGGGGCGCCGCCATCGAGCGGCGGAGGGGCCGCAAGCGCCGGTGAGCCTGGCCGACGGCGGTGGCTATGCCGGTGGGAGCAGGTCGGCCACGGCGATGGACTGGCCGGGCACGGCGAGAGGGGAGATCGTAGCGCCTGGCGCGAGGCGTTGCGTGCTCCTGTACTCCCAGCCGAATGGCGCGGACACGATCGGCGCCGGCTGCCGGTAGACCTCGAGTACGGCCTCGCGCAGATTGACGATCCAGTAGTCGGCGACCCCGGCGCGGGCGTAGAGGCCGCTCTTGTGTTCGCGATCGACCCTCAGTGAGGTCTCGGCGATCTCGATGACCAGTGCAGGCGCCGAGGGATACGAGCTCACGTAGTCCCACGCTCCTCCGCGAACGACGACAACGTCCGGCTCCGGCTCCGAGGCGTCGTCGAGCGCGAGGGGCAGCTGCGGTCGCACGTGAAAGCCGGCGCCGAACGCCCGAGCCAGCACTTGACACAGCGCCGCCACGGCTGCGCTGTGTCGGCTGCCTTGAGGCTCTCGCACCACGAGGAGCCCGTCGAGCAGCTCGAGGTGTTCGTCTTCCCGGAAGATCCCTTGGTCGACGAGCCGCTCGTACTCCATACGTGTCCAGCGCCGGGTCTTCTGGGGCGAGTCGTCGATCGTCATCGGTCCAATGATAGCGAGGCGCGCCGAGCCCGATCAATGAGTAGGAATGGATACCCGGCTGGGAACCGGCTATGCTCGCGCCCATGCCGCGGATCGACGTCGCCGTGCCCAATATCCCGCAGCCGCTGGCGAGCTACACGCCGGCCGCCCGCGCGGGCGATCTCGTGTTCGCGGCAGGCCATCTCGCGAGCGACTTCAAGCAGGGCGTCGCCCCCGAGGCGCGCCTCGACCCCGCGTTTCCCTTCTACGGCTCGGCCATCAAGAAACAGACGCGCTACGTCCTCGAAAATCTGGCGCGGACGTTCGAGGCCGCCGGGACCTCGCTGAGCCACGTGGTGAAGGCGCAGGTGTTCCTCACCGACCTGGCGCACTTCAACGGGTTCGACGAGGTCTGGCGCGAGTTCTTTCCAACGCCGCCGCCGCGGACGACGATCGGCACGAGCGGTCTCTTGGTCCCGGGCTGTCTCGTCGAGGTCGATCTGACCGCCACGATGCCGAGGGCGGCCGGTCGGGTGGTGAGCTCGTCCGGGCCGCGGCCGCTGGCGAGCTACTCCGAAGCGGTCGTGGTGGGCGATCTCGTGTTCGCCGCCGGTCAGCTCGCCAGCGACTTCAAGACCGGCGTCCCGCGCGAGGCGCGCGTCGACCCGGCATTTCCGTTCTACGGGTCCGACATCAAGCGGCAGACGCGCTTCATTCTGGAGAACCTGGCGCGGACGTTCGAGGCCGCGGGGACCTCGCTCGACCGCGTCGTCAAGGCCCAGGTCTTCCACACGGACCTGAACAACTTCTTCGCCTTCGACGAGGTCTGGCGCGAGTTCTT
>Ga0137403_10001805_pt1 | contig 26694 bp, 19 predicted proteins | sample CZOMad2_1_16fung_FD_122057 | JGI IMG/M metagenome (GOLD analysis project Ga0137403, IMG submission 122057) | Vadose zone soil fungal communities from Angelo Coast Range Reserve, California, USA - CZOMad2_1_16fungal (Hybrid Assembly) | ecosystem: Environmental > Terrestrial > Soil > Vadose zone... | reverse complement strand
CCTGTTGGGGGGGGCAAACTCAAAGACGTGCCGCCAGGCATCGGAACCCTCCAAGAAATGCTGGCCAAATACAGGCTAACAGAGTCAAATTTGGCGCGGTTTGTAATCACGGCAACTCCAGGAGAGCCAAAAAGAATTCAGTATCTGCCTATGGTGATCGAGCAGCTGGAATGTATGGGGGAATTTCTTCAACTCATCATTGAGACGAGGGCTGTGTTTCGCGACCGATATCACACATCTGATGATTACTGCGCCAGAGAAGCTGTACAAAATTTCTTCTGCAGATCAGGCTTCTATCTTGGCATCTTTGAAGGAAAAGGTATTAATGCTGAGGGGACTTTTGAAAAGTATGTGGGAGCCTTTCAAGCTGATAAAATCCAAGTAACCTATTTGACTCTACTTGAGGGCGTTCAATTCGCTTCTACCTCATCCTGTATGAACTTTAGCACCTTTCAAATCCGGCGTTTTTCTGCTGAGGAGTTGGCAGATATCGCAGGAAATCCAATCAACCGAATCTTCTACCCGCAGTCTGTCATCGATGTAGAGCGACTTCAGGGGTATTGGTTCCTCTCGACCACACGCCCGCATCCTCGTCCCCATCCTCTCAGAACATTCGCCACACTCGATTGGAACATGATAGGTCGGATAAAACCCGAATACCAGAACGATAGTAAAGAGTTTCGATCCGGCTCTCCCCACCAACTCCTCGCTCCCTTTGCCTGGGAGGATGGGAATATAGATGAATTTGGGCGAGGTGCATGTGATCTCCCTTTAGTCCTGGGTTTTGACAATGACCTGATATCCTTTCCTGCAGCTGCACCAAGTCTCTCAGGACTGCCAGCAGGCATACGGGTTGATCCTGATACAGGAGAAGAAAGTGAACATCCCGCGATTTGGATGCGTCTCGACGAAGAGGAGACGGACCAGCTCAAAGCATTTGTCCTGCGAATGGAGAAATTGTTTGGTGTGCTAAAACCCCAGGCATTGGGATGGGACTTCTTGAAAAGAGCTCTCGCGTACTTTATGAAAGCTTCTCGCTCAAGAGGCATGGATCAGATTGGTGAAAGTGAAAATAGCAAAGGAGCAATCGAGCACCTTAAGAATCGGGTTAGCCAGGTCTTAAGAAATAAAAGCATCAAGAAAAATCACAGAAAAACGACACCGAGAAAAGAATTATATGAATTCCGTAATACCTTAGTGCATGGCAAGCGATTCAATGATGCTGACCCAGTGCTTAGAAGTCATCTCGCCAAGGCCCGAACCTTGGCGAGGAAAACGTTGCTGTGGTCTCTTCATTACCTGTATACCGTCCAGGTCAGTATGAGCAAGAGTCAAGAGGGGGCCAATGTTCCATCGCGAGACCAGCTTCTCAAAATTCTTGATGAATACGAGAAAACTCAGCAATCGCCGAACTGGCTCATGAATTCACTTCCCGTCGGATTCCCTTACGTCCAGGGATGGATCGAGTAATATCAGCGGGAGGAAGCCTCTTCAGGTCAGCGACGAAAATTCAGCCGTCGAGGATTCGCCATCGAAATGCGACTCCGGTCTAGCCATGCGCTTTGGGTTCTGGGCTGACCTCGGCGGCAATGGCCGCGTCGATCTCGTGACGGTAGCCATCAGAGAAGGTCAAAGCCTCATGCACCTGGGCTTCGGTCAGGTCGTACTCGTCAGCGATTTCCGCTGAGGAAAGGTACCATGGTTGTGCCGCCACCACCAGCCTCTGCACTCTTAAGCCCGTTCCGCGTATGACTGCTACAGGCTCTCCGCTGGTGCCACGTCGATAGGTGATGCGCGGAAATGCTGGATCATCGAGATGTTGATTCAAGGTCTTTCCTTCCTTTCTCTGTCGCCACCGAACACTTCCCCGTTGCCCGCACGTCTTGGGGTCGAGGAGGTCGCGCAAGCTGGCCTCCAGCAGGCTGCAACCGAGCAGGGCCAGCGCAACGATGGCGCCAGGGAAGATCGCATAGGTCGGTGCAAGGCGCAGGGAGGATTGCGCTTCCTTCCCCATGTAAGCCCAGTTCGAATGCGCTGGTCGAGCCAGCCATAGAGCACATCACGGCGGCGTTTCGCCCTCAGGTGTGCTCCCCCTCACGATGTCCCGATCACTGTTCTCGATCAAGGGTACGGCACCCCCGAATGTCTCCCGGAAGCCGTGGATATGACATTGAAAAAAATGCAATCGTCCGGTCATGCACCTGCAAAAATTGCAATTATGTAAAATCGCAACAACACTATACCACCTTTTTCGCTAATAATAAGACAAATGTCATGGCACTACGAAGGAAACGCCTTCTCAGCGCTCACCACATGTTTTAAAACCATTTCTGGTATTTCTGCCGCCCTTAACGATCGCAATCACGTCTCGTGAAACGAGGAACGGCTGAAATCATTCTCATGCCAGTGTGTAGCAGGGGCTTGTCCTTGTCTTTTTTCTCTGAAAGTGCGATTACTGACGCGCTCGCGGCGCTCGGGTCTGGAGATGTGCCATGGTCTGGGGCGTAAGAGAGTGCACCACCGTGGAAATTAGATGCAGGGCATGAAAGTTGTATAACCCTGAGGAAGATTTGTCTGTCAAGGCAGAGGAGCGTGTCCGATGTGGGATCTCTTGATTCAACAGGCTCGGGTCGTTGACGGTAGCGGTGCACCATCGTTCGTCACCGATGTCGCTATCCGCGGTGATACCATCGCACAGGTGGGGACGATCACGTCCTCACAGGCCAGGGTCGTGGTCGACGGCACAGGGCTGACGCTGGCGCCTGGCTTTATCGATCTTCATACCCACTCCGATTACACGCTCCTGGTCAATCCTCTGGCCGAAAGCAAGGTGCATCAAGGTGTCACCACCGAGGTGATCGGGAACTGCGGCACCTCACCGGCGCCACTAGGTGAGGAGGCCTTTCCGATTATTCGAGCGCGCATGCAGCAGCAATACCGGTTGGATGTCAGCTGGCGCACGCTGGCTGGCTACCTGGAACGACTGGCCGAATCGGGGACCGCAGTAAACGTCGTCCCCATCGTCGGTCATGGGACCATTCGCAGCGCCGTCATGGGTTATACCCAGCGACCACCGACGACGAGTGAATTGACGCATATGCAAACGCTGATCGCCGAGGCCATGACCGACGGGGCCTTCGGCCTGTCAACGGGGCTGGTGTATGCTCCCGGCTGTTATGCCGACACGGATGAGATCGTCGAGCTTGCAAAGGTGGTGGGGCAGGCCGGCGGTATGTATTTCTCCCACATACGCGGCGAGAGCGGTTCGGTGCTGGAGGCCGCGCAAGAGGCAATTACTGTGGGCCAACGGGCTGGCGTCGCGGTACAGATCAGTCATCTCAAAACGGCCGGCCGCGAGAACTGGGAGAAAACTCCAGCCTTGCTTGACCTGTTGGACCAGGCAAATGCGCGCGGTCTCGACGTGACTGGCGATATGTATCCCTATACCGCTGGTGCGACCTCCCTGGGTGCCTTGCTTCCTCCATGGGTGCACGAGGGCGGGCTGACCAAGCTGTTGCCACGCCTGCGAGATGAGCAGGTCAGGGCACGCATCCGTCGCGACATCGAGCAAGGAGTCGACGGCTGGTGGAATCCGGCACGCGCCGCCGGCTGGTCTGGGGTGCAGATCAGTCGCGCCCCGCAGCATCGATCCTACCAGGGCATGCGCCTCAGCGACATCGCCCCCCTGCGCCAGCAAGACCCCTTAGAGGCTGCGTTGGACATCCTCCTGGCCGAGGAAGGCAATGCCGGGGTGGTGCTGTTCATGATGGGTGATGTCCAGGTGCAGACGATTTTGCAGCATCGGCGGGTGATGATCGGCTCCGATGCAGGCGCCACCGCACCCTATGGTGTGCTTGGGCAGGGTCACCCGCATCCCCGTGCCTATGGGACATTCCCGCGTATCTTGGGCACTTATGTGCGCGAACGTGGAGTGATCTCCCTGGAGGAAGCGATCTTCCGGATGACTGGGTTAACCGCCTGGCGGCTTGGCCTGAGCGATCGTGGACTCGTGCGTCCGGGCTACAAAGCTGATTTGGTGATATTTGACGCGCAACATATTGCCGATCAGGCTACTTACGACATGCCGCACGCCTACCCAACGGGTATCCGTTGGGTCCTTGTCAATGGACAAGTCATCCTGCGTGACGGTGAACGCCTACCTGTTCTCTCCGGCCGTGTCCTGCCTCGGGCCGGCGGCTCGCCCGGACGCCATGAGCTGTCGGGTACGGAGGCTTGAAGCTCGACAGCACCGATGGATCAGGTACGGAGGAGAGCTAACGAGTGCAACCACGCGTCAGGAACCGCGCAATGCCCCCACACTCCCGTGCTGGTTCCCGGAGCTATGTGCTAGAGCTGATGGTCTACTCGTGGACGATGCAAGCCCGCACGTAGCAGTGCTGTATGGCTCGCTGTCGTGAGCCTCACATGCACGTGTCAAGGCGGTCAGGTGGCTTGGAGCGGTGTAGTAGATGCCTGGAGGAAGAAGAAGAACGATGCGTCCCTATGATGTGGGGTCGGCGGGGGATCCCGCCGCAGTGGAACATCCACGTATCGAAGTACGTGGGAAATTTTTGTGGTCTGGTGCAACTAAATTTTTCATGCGTGGTGTCTCGTATGGTCCCTTTCAACCGGATGCCATGGGTAGCCCATTTCCCAGCGCGGAGCAGATCAACCAGGACCTGGCGCTGATGCGACAGGCGGGCATCAACACCATCCGCACATATAACGTGCCGCCGCAACGCTTGCTCGATCTCGCGTTGCAGTGGAATATTCAGGTGTTGGTCGGCATTCCCTGGGAGCAGCATATTTGCTTCCTCGACGACCGCCAGACGGCGCGCAACATCCGTGCCGCCGTCTCGCGTGCGGTGCGCTTCTGTAACGGGCATCCCAGCATCCTCGCCTACTTCATCGGCAATGAAGTCCCGTCGCCGATCGTGCGCTGGCATGGCCACAAGAAGGTGAGCCAGTTCCTGGCGCAGCTCTATGAGACGGCCAAAGCCATCGATCCGCTCACCCTGGCGACTTACGCCAATTATCCGCCAACCGAGTATTTACAGACCGACTTCGCCGACTTCTACGCTTTTAATATCTATCTCCACACTGAACCCGCCTATCGCCGCTATGTCGCGCGATTGCACAACCTGGCTGGCGACAAACCCCTGGTGTTGAGCGAGTTTGGCATGGATGCTATCCGCTCTGGAGAAGACTATCAAGCTGACACGCTGGCCTGGCAGGTGCGCATCGCGTTCGAGATGGGCGCCGCCGGCACGGTGGTGTTCACCTGGACGGATGATTGGTTCACCGGCGGCTATCAGATCACCGACTGGGCCTTTGGCCTGGTGCGTGGCGATCGGACGCCACGGAAGGCCTATGTGGCGGTGCAAGGAGCCTATCAAGCCCCATGTCCACCCTTGCCCGAAGATGCCCCGAAAATCTCCGTCGTGGTGTGTGCGTACAATGCCGAGCCGACGATGCGCGACTGCCTGGAGTCACTGACCAAACTCTCGTATCCCCACTATGAGGCGGTGATCGTCGACGACGGCTCGACCGACCGCACCGGCGCCATCGCCGATGAGTACCCTCAGTTCAAAATCGTTCATCAACCGAATCGCGGTCTCAGTGCGGCTCGCAACGTTGGCATGGCGGCCGCGACAGGCGACATCATCGCCTACCTCGATTCGGATGCCATGGCCGATCCAGATTGGCTCACCTATCTGGCCTGGAAGTTCAAGCGCACCGACCACGCCGGCGTCGGCGGACCGAATCTGCCGCCTCCAGAGGAGGGTTGGTTGGCCAACTGCGTGGCCTCGTCGCCTGGCTCACCGACGCATATTTTGCTCGACGATGACACCGCCGAGCACATCCCGGGCTGTAATATGGCGTTCCGCAAAGATGCGCTGGCTGAGATCGGCGGCTTTGATACGACCTACACGGCGGCGGGTGATGATGTCGACATTTGCTGGCGTTTGCAGGAACGCGGCCATCGCATCGGCTTCAGTCCAGCGGCTATTGTGTGGCACCACCGTCGCAAGACCATCAAGTCCTATCTGAAGCAGCAGATGGGCTATGGCAAGGCTGAAGCCATGCTCCTCCAGAAGCATCCAGATCGGTTTAACGCGGTCGGCTGTGCCAGATGGGCTGGCCGCATCTACGGCGGCATCCGCACCGGCCTGTCAACCGCCAAGGGGTTTATCTACTATGGCCCATTCGGGTCCGGCTTGTTTCAGCGTGTGTATCATGCCCCGCACTCCTGGCTGGCTGACCTGCCCCTGTCGCTGGAATGGAATATCCTCACGGTGCTGTTGCTGCTGGGGGGATTCCTTTCACCCCTGTTGTGGATTCTGGGTGGCCTGAGCGGCATGGCGTCGGCGTGGGCGGTCGTGCAACAGACGATGCTGACGGACATCCCCGTGTCGCACCATCGTCGGCTGGGCAAACTCCTCGTGGGGGCGCTGCACTATATTCAGCCACTGGCACGCGGTTGGGCTCGCGTCAAGCGCGTTTGGCAGCAGCAACCACGTGCCACTCGCTGGCCGGGTTTCTTCCAACGCTTTCCGTGGGGAACTTGGAGGTGGCGGGTAATGCTTTCGTATTGGACGGAAGACGGGATTGAAAAAGATGCCATCCTCCAATCACTGATCCAGCAATTGCGTGAGGGCGGCTATCCGACACTGCACGACTCGGGTTGGAAGCCGTGGGATCTAGCCATCGACGAACATCTGTGGTCACGCATTCCCATTGAGGTCGTCGTCGAAAACCACGGCGGGTCAAAGCGCCTGGCCCGCTTCAGGCTCTCCTGGCATTTGGCCCCGGTCGCTAAGGTGATCCTCTGGACGTGCGGCGTTTTCCTGGTCCTTGGGATGCTGGGATCCAAGGCATGGCTGGTCGCCGTGGCAGGTGTTGCCGCTCTGGCCGGCTTCTCGTGGGTGACGCTCAAGAGTGGGTCGGCTATCCAAGAGATGAGCCAGATGATTAGAGATGTTGCAACCAGGTTGAAGCTCGTACCGATCAATGGCACACATAAAAGGGCTTGAGACGCTGAGCGAAGTTGCACGGAGAGTTGCGGCGTCTGCACCTCCGTGCACGGCCACCAAAAACCTCAGACGAAAGAATGATAGATATGCTGAACGCACGACCTCCAGTCAGCGCCATTGGCTTATGCCTACGCGCCATGGCTTATTTTCGCACCCATTGGCAACTCCTCACCGTCGGTCTGCTCTTGACTGGACTTGGGATCGGCACCGAATTGCTCAAGCCCTGGCCGCTGAAGTTCATCATCGATTCGGTGCTAGTGGATGACGCACCTGGTTCCGGGATCGATCAGACGCTCCTGGCTTTGCTTGGAGCTGATAGATCGGCGCTGCTCGCCACCCTCTGTGTTGGCATCCTGGTTGTGTACCTGAGCGCCGGCACGTTGCAGCTCGTGAGCAAGTATTTGCTTGTGAAGGTGAGCTTGCGCGTGCTGACACAGGTGCGCTGCGATCTGTTTCGACATTTGCAGCGTCTATCGTTGCGGTTTCATGATCGGAATCGCCTCGGCGACTCACTCTATACGCTCAATACCAACATCTACGCCATGCAGGGGATCTTCTGCGACGGCTTCATGCCGGTCCTGGAGGCGAGCGTAACCGTGATCGGCATGATGGTGATCATGCTAGGCATGGATTGGCAGCTCACCCTGCTTTCGATCGCCACCGTTCCGGTGCAGGTGCTCATCACCAAATACTACGCCGATCGTATTCGCCATGCTTCGAGCGACTTCCATGCAGCGGAAGGACATGTCAGCGCCTCCGCTGAGGGCACTCTATCCTCGGTCCGCCTGGTACAAGCGTTCGCCCGCGAAGACTACGAAGCCGAGAAATTCTCATACAAGTGCCAACAGAGCTACTCCTCAAACCTGCGACTGACCATGACCCAACTGTGGTCAGGGGTAGTGGTGAGCGGGGTTACCGCGGCAAGCCTTGGCAGTGTGACCTATGTCGGGGCCTCACACGCCCTCAGCGGACAGATCTCTACCGGCGAACTGTTGGTCTTTTTGGCTTATCTGCAAATGTTATACACGCCTTTGCAGACCCTAAGCTATTCCTCATGGTCTGTCGGCTGGGCGGTCGCCGGGGCGCAGCGGGTTTTCGAGATCCTTGATGAGCCGGAGGATATTCGTGACATGCCTGGAGCCGTGGAGTTGAAGCGGGTCCGTGGTGCCATCGAATTTCGTGACGTGGGCTTCTCCTATGGTGCAGATCGCCCGGTGTTTGCACATTTGAGCTTCGCGGTGAATCCTGGCGAGACCGTGGCGATTGTCGGCACCAGTGGTGTCGGTAAGACGACCTTGCTCAGCCTGATCTTGCGCTTTTATGACTCAACAGCGGGGACAATCCTCCTCGATGGTGCCGATATCCGTACGTTGAAATTGCGGAGCCTGCGCGAACAGATCAGCATCGTGCTGCAAGACCCAATCTTATTAGGATCGACGATCCAAGAGAATATCGCCTATGGTCAACTCACGGCCTCGTTTGAGGCCATCGTCAGTGCCGCCAAGGCCGCGGGGGCACACGATTTCATCATGCGGTTCCCCGACGGTTACCGGTCCGAGGTCGGTGAGCGTGGTATTCGGCTGTCGGTTGGGCAACGGCAGCGTATCACCATCGCCCGCGCCTTCTTGAAGGATGCCCCTATCTTGATACTCGATGAACCCACCTCGGCACTGGATTCACGCACTGAGGCGACTGTGGTGGACAGCCTTGAACGCCTCATGCATGGACGTACAACCTTTGTCGTCACACACCGACTCTCTCTGGCACGCCAGGCCTCTAAGGTCATAGCGTTGAACCCGGAATCGCTGCAGATCGCCGATTCGCTCGATGATCTCCTCCGACATGGCGCTCTCTATCAGGAAGTTTACGATCTTGGTCAGTCTCCAGAACCCAGCGTCGCGAGCCGCACGCCGTGATTTCTTGCCCACCCAGTGGAATCTGTCCACCACCGGTGCGATGAGGCGACATAGGCGGCATAGATGACTACGAGGACGACACCAACGAGGTGAGGTTATGGTACATATCTCAGATTTGGCAGACCCACGCTATCTGGACGAAGTTGGATGGTTCCTGTACCACGAGCGCTACGAACGCCAGCAATTCGGTGGCTCATATGACGACGAACGTCTGGAATACTCGCGTTTACTGCTGGCGGAAGTGTTGGGATACTGCGGGCAAGACCACGAGTGGTTGGCAGATAAAGCTGTCGTGAGCGTCGGTTGTGGCTGTACCGGTGATCTAGCTGCCTGGCCGGCAGCGGTCAAGATTGCCGTCGATCCTTTACTGTACACCTATCAGAAGTTGGCTATGCTTCTCGATGATATCGAGGGCACGAGCCGGACGGTACAGTTGGCGATGAGTGCTGAGGACCTTCCATTGTTGGATGAGTGTGCACACCTTGTCATCTGTCGTAATGCCTTGGATCACATGCAAGAGCCGGCGAAGGCCTTGCAACACATGTGGAGGATCCTCAAGGCGGACGGGAGGTTATTTGTCAGTGTTGATATTGGAGGCGTCCCCACTCCAGATGAGCCAACCGTTTTTTCGGTAGAGAGCCTCTTGGATCTTCTGCGATAGGGGCGATTCGAGATCGTCCAACAGACGAGTGATCAGGAGCCTCACAGCGCCTGGCGCCCCTGCAGTATGCGTATTCTGGCGCGGAAAAAACTGCACACCGGCATGACACTGGATAAAGATGAGATCCTCCAGGCGTATCTGGGACGACTAGGCGAACACGAGTGAAGGTGATGGGTCACGCATGGAGGTCCGGGGGAACACACGCATGACATCGCGACTTCGTATCATCGTCACTGGCCTCATTGCCCAATACCCTCTTGGCGGTGTGACGTGGGACTATGTGCAGTATGTCCTCGGGCTCGCGCAGCTCGGCCATGATGTGTACTATATCGAGGATACGGGGCAATGGCCCTACAATCCTGGCGAGGGAGGACTGGGCAAGGGCTGCGACTTCAACATCGAATACCTCGCCGGCATCATGTCGCGTTACGGCCTGGCCGACCAGTGGGCCTACCGTTTTCCTTGGCAATCCCAGTGGTTTGGGCTTTCCGGCACGAAACGGCAAGAGGTCATCCAATCCGCTGATCTGCTTATCAACATCTCTGGCACACTCGAGCGGCCGGAAGAGTATCGGCAGGTACGTCGATTGGCCTATATCGACTCCGATCCGGTCTTCACGCAAGTGAAGCTGGCGCGGGGGCAGCTCGATTTTCGTAAATGGATCGATCTGCATGATGTCCAGTTCAGCTTCGGGGAGTGTCTGTCGTCGGCTGTGCCTGCCACCGGGCACCAGTGGCGTCCGACGCGACAGCCGATCGTGCTGTCGGAGTGGCACCCCGAGGTACCCCACCGTGAGGTCTTCACGACCGTGATGAACTGGACGAGTTACAAGCCAGTAGTGTATGGCCGTCAGAGCTACGGCCAGAAAGACATAGAGTTCATGAGGTTCCAGGAGTTGCCGAATCTCGTGGCCCCGACGGTGCTGGAGATCGCTGTCAATACTGGCAAGACCAGACGTACCCCACGTCAACTATTGGCACACAAGGGATGGCAGGTGGTCGATCCTGCCAAGGTCTGTCCCGATCTGGACACCTATCGCCAGTACATCGAGTCTTCGAGAGCGGAGTGGAGCGTCGCCAAGAATGGGTATGTGTTAGGCCAGCCCGGCTGGTTCAGTTGCCGTTCAGCCTGTTATCTGGCGGCTGGTAGGCCAGTGGCTGTCCAGGATACTGGCTTCAGCAATGTACTTCCAGTGGGCGAGGGTCTCCTCACCTTCACGACAGTGGAGGAGGCCGTAGCCGCGATCAACGAGATTGAAGCGAACTATCCCCGACATGCGAAAACTGCACGCGCGCTGGCGATGGAATATTTCGATGCGCCAAGAGTCTTGACGCGCTTGATCGATGAGGCGCTGCAGGCTTGACAAGCCTGTGGGCAGCGAGTGGTCAGGGGTGAAGGGGCAGGGGAGAAGTCATGGGCGTGGCAAAACCAAAAGTCATCGTGGTGTTGGGGATCATGGGGACCATGCCGGTGGCGGGTACTGGTGTGGCCTGGAACACTATCCAGCATCTTGTGGGACTGCGCCGCCTAGGATATGAGGTCTACTATGTGGAAGCCACGGGTGTGTGGCCGTTTAACGCCAGCACCGACGATTGCACGTTTCCGGTCACCTACATTAGTCGCTTGCTGAGCCGCTTTGGTTTCCAGGACAAATGGGCCTACGTCGCCGCCCATAGCGACGGTCGCTGTTATGGTTTGTCTGAGCTGCAGGTCAAGGAGCTGTATGCTCGCGCCGATGCGATCGTCAACCTGTTCGGGGGGACGATCCTGGGTGACGAACACATGATGTGCCCGATACGGATCTATCTTGAAACCGACCCGGTGGTGCATCAACTGCGTATCGCCAACGGTGAACAACGTTATATCGATCTGGTTGAGGCACACACAGCGCTGTTCACCTGGGGCACCAACTATGGTGCGCCGGATTGTGGTGTGCCGGTCGCGCCCTTCACATATACACCGACCCGCTCCCCGGTGCAGCTCGAATATTGGGAGATGCCCTGCGATCCAGCGGCCAGGTACTTCACGACGGTGGGCCATTGGGATCAGTCGGTCAAAGACCTGGAATACAATGGCGAACGTTATTCCTGGAGTAAGCACCACGAGTTTCTGAAAATCCTTGAGCTGCCACGCCACACGCGTCAGGAATTTTCCCTAGCCCTGGCCATCGACGATCCAGCAGCTGTGCAGATGCTCGAAGGTTATGGGTGGCATGTGGAAGACGCCTATGAGGCGTCAAAGACCCTGGAGAGCTATCGAGAGTTCATCTGGTGCTCGCGCGGCGAGCTTACGGTCGCGAAGGATATGAATGTGCGTTTGCGGAGTGGTTGGTTCAGTGAGCGCAGCGCCTGTTATCTCGCCGCTGGCAAGCCGGTAGTAACCCAGGAGACGGGGTTTAGCAAATCACTCCCGACCGGGCTGGGATTGTATGCGTTTCGCACGCTCGAGGATATCCTTGCTGCCATTGAGGCGATCAATAGTGACTACCAGAAACATGCCCAAGCTGCCAGGGAAATTGCCGCAGAATACTTCGATGCCGAAAAGGTGCTGCAACAGGTGATGGTCGAGGCAGGAGCGTAGCGGAGGGCGAATGCTGTGCTGGCACACGTATCCAATGGTGCGCGTGTGGCGTCGATGGTTTCGACCAAATATCTCATCGTCAATGCGGATGATTTTGGTCAGAGTTCCGGGGTGAATGGCGGCATCATCAGGGCGCATCGCTGTGGGATCGTCACCAGTGCCAGCCTGATGGTGCGCTGGCCAGCTTCCGCTGAGGCGTCGGCATACGCCCGGGAACATCCGAGCCTTAGCCTCGGGCTGCATGTCGATCTGGGTGAAAAAGTCTTTCGTGCGGGAGACTGGGTCCCCCTGTATACCGTCGTCCCCTTGCAGGATACAACCGTCCTCCGCGATGAAATCTTGAGCCAACTGGATGTGTTCCATCGCCTTATGGGCCATGGTCCCAGTCATCTCGATTCGCACCAGCATGTCCATCTGCGGGAACCGCTGCGCACCATTCTCATCGAGGTCGCTCAGCAGCTCGGGATTCCGCTCCGACATTATTGTCCGGAGATTGGCTATCGCGGGGGATTCTATGGGCAAACGGCCGAAGGTGCTCCCCTAGCCGGTGTGATCAGCGTCGATGGCCTGATTCACATCCTAGAGACTGTGCCAGCGGGCTGTACGGAGCTTGGATGCCATCCTGCCGATCAATGCGACCTTGACACAATGTATCGCCAGGAGCGTCTGGAGGAACTCAGAGTCCTGTGTCATCCAAGAGTGCGGGCCGCGATCACGGCCATGAGCATTGAGTTGCGTTCTTTTGCCAACCTTCCCAATCGCCGCGAACTGTCCGTGCGCCACGGCTCTCCCTAGACTCGCTTTTTACAGAGAACTGTAAACACTGGCATCCGTGCAGGCATAGTGAGATGCAACCGTCAACGGCAGCGGTGCTTGACTATAGGAGAAGTGATGGAGAAGCTGTTGCCCGAGCAATTACAACATTTATGGCAATCGGTTCTCGCGCAAGAACTCACCACCGAAGAGTTCAGTGGCATGCAAGAGCGCTTGACGGACGAATACCGGGCCACATGGAAGCAGGCCCTGCTCCTGTATGGACACCAAGACCTGCAAGACAGCCTGCTCGGCGAAATCGGCCGGTATGAGGGATGTGCTGACGTGGTGGAACTTCAGCGTCGCTGCCAAAACGCCGTCGCCAATGTGCGGCAGGAGTGGCAGGAGCATGTCAATCCGGAAGATCCACATTCTGTGGAACAGTTCTATGAGGCGAGTCAGGCCATGCTCTATGAGCTGATGTGGTGGCACACCCTTAGCGAGGATGCTTCTCCGCTAGCCTATGTGACCGCCTTGCGCTTTGCCCAGCAGCGGGGGTGCCGCCACTTCTTGGACTTCGGCTCGGGGGTGGGATCGGGGGCCATTCTCTTTGCCCGCCATGGATTCCAGGTAACCCTGGCAGACATCGGCCCGCGTCTGCTAGATTTCAGCCAGTGGCGGTTAGAGCTGCGAGGTTTGCCAGCCCACTATATCAACCTCAACACGTCGCGGCTTCCCAGCCAGGCGTTCGATTTCGTCACTGCCATGGACGTCTTCGAACACCTGATTGACCCGCCCGGTGCCGCGGAACAGCTCTGGGCCGCCTTGAAGCCAGGAGGGTTCCTTTTTGCCAGGCTTGCTGCAGAGCCCGATGAGGACCGTCCGCAGCATATCGTCCAGGATTTCGAGCCTACCTTTGAACGCTTACGGTTACTCGGTTTCATTGAGGTGTGGCGCGACGAGTGGCTCTGGGGACACCAGGTTTTTCAAAAAGTGTGAGGCAGTAAGGGAGCAGAGGCCAATGAGCGAACGCCAGCAGGTCAACCAACAAGCCCGGGGTTTTTTCCAGGATCTGTGGACACGCGGTGATTTTTGGGACTTCGAGAGCTCAGACTACGAGAAAGCTCGTCTTGCCCGGCTTTTGAAGATGCTCTCCGGCCGCCGCTATGGACGCGTGCTCGAGATCGGCTGTGGATCAGGGCATTTCACGCGACTTCTGGCGCAGATCGCCGACCAGATCGTCGCGCTCGATATCGCGCCAGCGGCGATCGAGCGTGCCCGCTCCCTGGAAATCGGACCCGCCAAGGTCGACTTCCGCGTTGCCAATATTATGGAATACAAACCAGGCTCGGACGGCCCTTGGGATCTCGTCGTCATGACCGAGACAATCTGCTATCTGGGTTGGCTCTATCCGTTTTTCGACGTCGCGTGGCTGGCGGCTGAGATCTTTACGGCCACGCGTGCGGGCGGATGGTTGCTCCTGGCCAACACTCTGGGGGAGGTCAATGATATGTTGCTTCTGCCGTGGATCATCCGCACATATCACGATCTATTTCGCAATGTCGGCTACCAAATCGAGGCCGAGGACCTCTTTAAGGGGACCAAAAAGGACGTCGACTTCGAAGTGCTCATGTCACTCTTCAACAAAGTGACCGACGGGCCCGCAGCTAGCATCATCCTGTAGGCTATTGCTTCCCCTCTTAACCAGCGTCTCAGAATACGATAGTCCGCTTATAGGGATGCTTCTATGTGGTGGTCATGGGTACTTGCATTGTTCGTGGTGCTTTACGCCAGGCCCGGTATCGCGTGCACTGACCTCACGGAAGCGCCGAATTCACGTTGGCGTACTATGGTCGATGAAGGCGTGTTTTGGCTCGTCACCCCTTGCGGTCAGCGCTTCTTCTCGCTCGGTATTAATGCGATGGAGGGAGGGGAGCCCTCGCGCCTAGACAAAGGACGCTTGGCCTACCATTGGGGAACCTTCTATCCCGATCTAGATGCTTGGGGTCAGTTGGCACGCGAGCGGGTCTTGTCCTGGGGGTTCAATACGGCTGGAGGCTGGTCACTCCATCCTATCATGTTGCAACTCCCGGTCATGCCCTACCTTGAGCTAGGACGAGGGTCCCGCTTTCATTGGTTCGACCCGCTGCATCCCGCCACCGGCGAGCGCATGCGGGAGTTGGCCCGCCAACTAGTCGTGCCCTACAAAGGCAATCCGTTCCGCATCGGCTATTTCACAGACAACGAAGTGGGTTGGTGGAACGGGCCGCTGTTCACCTATTATTTGAAGCAGCCTGCCACAAATTATACCAAACAACATCTGATCGCGTTCTTGCGCAATCATTATCGCGACGACTGGGAACGGTTCACACGCGATTTCGTCCCTAACCCGGGTGTCAGCTCATTTCAGCAGTTACTCCATAACACGGGGGTTTACCCACTATTGCGACCCGGCAGCGAGGGAATTCAGGTTATACGACAGTGGACGCAAGTTATCGCTGGCCATTATTATCGACTGGCCCATGACGCTCTGCGCGAAGCAGACCCCGATGCGTTGATCCTGGGCGATCGCCTCCCAATCTATTACGATCCGATCGCCGTGCAGGCGATGCTTCCATATGTCGATGTCGTCTCTGCCAACTATAATGTTGACAGCCCCGATGGCTGGCTGGCCCGCTACTTCTTCGACGGTCTCCGTCGACTGGCGGGTGACAAACCTCTCCTCATCTCCGAATGGTTTTTTGCCGCCAACGAAAATCGCTCTGGCAACCGCAACAATGGCCACTTGATGACGGTGGAAACTCAGGACGAACGCTTGCGCGGCGCCCAGGTAGCAGCCGAACGCTTCGCTCGGGAGCCCCAGGTCGTCGGAATGCATTGGTTCCAGTATCAAGATCATCCCCATGGAGGGCGCGGAGATGGGGAGGATTATAACTTCGGTCTCGTAGATATCCATGACCAGCCTTATGAGAAGCTTGTCGAAATGTTCAGCCGCGTCAATCCTCGCCTAGCTCACCTCCATCAACAGTCAAGGCCCGCCCCTTTACATTCTCCTGACGCGCCATACGAGATTCCAAGAGCGGCGATCGAGGTCCGCGACCGCTCGCTGGCGGAATGGCCGAAGGAGCAGGCATTGATCGCACCTCTTATGGCTCCTGAACCGGAGATCCCGTTCGGGGACCTATATGTGGCCTGGGATCCTGAAGGCCTGCATCTAGCCGCGATTGCCATGGATTATTACGATCCCGACTTACTCGCCTACGATGGTGAATTCCCACTCGGGGAAGCTTTCCGCATCGATTGGGGCGTGGATGCAGGAGCGGGGCCGCAGCGCTTCGCGCTCTACATCATCCCGCCCAAGCTGTCCACCGACCGAATCAACACCACCATGCGCGCCCTATTGTGTCGGATGCAGGCTGGGGCATGTGAGGCGGTGCCCATGGCCGTTGCCACCTACTTCGGCAGCGAGCAACCTCGGATCACAGTCGAGTTGTTCCTCCCCTGGCAGGCCGTCGGCATAGCCGAGCCACTGGTGCAAGGCGAAGTGCGAATGATGCTTGCGGCGACGGCGTGGCATCGCTCCCGGTGGATGTCCTGGAACGGTCTGCCACCAAAGGAGGCGATGGAGGATCCAATGACATGGCGGGTTATGAATCTTGCGGGGCGTTAAAATACCCCGTTAACGCTGCTGGCCTTGTCTACAGGAGCAATGCGCTAGTGGCTTGTGGATGACCCATTTGGCACGCGGTCATGTCGTCGAGATTCTTATCGAGATAGAGCCAGACGATCAAATGGCGTCTTATTCCCACGTAAAGACAGGCGGCTGGAAGTGCCCGAAGCGGAGAGGACAGAGAAGCGATGTTACCGATTGATTGGACGACGCTGGGACTGCAGTTTGGGGCTTTCGTCGTGATCCTGGCGTACGCCATTGCTGAATCCCGCGGAGTCACGAGACAGCGAGAGAGTCAGCTCAGCATCATTGGTCTCTGGGTGAGCCGGGTCTTGTTGCCCGTGACCAGCCACCGTGAGCGGTTCGTCGTCTCTGCTTGCGTGCTCGCTGCTGCGGTCTCCGCTATTCTGATCGGGCAGTTCATCTTCCAAGACTTTCCTTACTCAGGGGATGAGTGGTCCTATTTCCTCCAGGCAGAAATCTTCAGCCGGGGTCGCCTGCACGTCGACTCTCCCCTTTACCAGAAGTTTTTTGATGTGTCAGCGATGGTCAATAACGGCAGGTTCTATTCTTGGGCCCCTCCGGGCTGGCCCCTCCTCCTCGTACCGGGGATCTTGCTGGGAGTCCCCTGGCTGGTGAACCCGGTGCTTGGTGCGCTGACCCTCCTCGTCATCTACCGCATAGGTGTGCTGGTGTACGGCAGGTCTGCGGCGTTGCTGGCTCCCTTCTTCGTGCTTTTCTCCCCTTTCTTCCTCTTACATTCGGCCTCGTATTTCGCCCACCCCAGCAGCCTCCTCTTCATCGCCCTATTCGTCTTCTTCTATGCCAGGGGAATCGAACGAAAGGCGAGCCACGATTTCATTCTGGCGGGGCTCTGTGGTTCGATGTCATTCCTGATTCGTCCCTTCGATCAAGTGGCGATCTTCTCTCCTTTGGGGGTTTATCTCCTTTTCCTGGTTTTAAAGCGAAAGATAGCGGTGCAGCAATTGCTGTGGTTTGGCGTGAGTCACGCCATCGGTGGTCTGCTGCTGCTCGCGTATAATTACTTGCAAACTGGCAACCCTCTGACTATGGGATACCACGTCGGCTACGCTTACCCCCTCTTTGATCTCCTTATGCTCGGACGGCAATTCATTCCCGAGTACTTCCTCCATCTCCTCGTATGGACGTTCCCATTCGCTCCGCTCCTCGCCCTCATCTACAGTTTCTGGCCAGGTGAGACGGGGAAGAGGAGCCTGACAGAACAGCGGTGGGATATCTTGTTGTTCCTCGCATTCCTTTCCAACATCTTCTGGTATGCCTTTGTGCCATTCCATTACTGGGACGCGTACGGCCCACGCTATTACTATGGGAGCTTTTTTGCGGTGGCACTATTGGGGGCGAGAGGGGCAGTGGCACTGACAAATCGTCTCAATCCTCGCTGGGGAAGCGGAGCGCGGGCAGGCTTTGCAGCCGTCGCGCTCGGGATCTGTTTAAGCCTCAGCTTAGGCTGGGTCTTCCCGGTCAAGCTAGCCGAGGCCTACGAGCGTATCGAGGCTCGTCTAGCCCTGTTTGATAAGATCAAACAAGAGAAGCTCCAGAACGCCGTTGTGTTTATCCGGTCCGTCAGAGAAGGCTCTGCTCCCTGGGATCTGACTAGGAATGCCTCTGATTTCCAGGGGTCAGTGCTCTACGTCAACGACTTAGGGAGTTTGAACCATTTCCTCATCAGGCAGTACCCGGGCAGAAGATTTTTTCGTTACGAATACAATGAAACTCAGGGGCCGATCCTGCGCGAAATCATCCCTGACGAAGCGATCGATGCCGGAGGTTAGTGGCAGCAAGGAGGGGCTGTCTCATGATGGATAAATGTCTGGCCGTCGTCATCCCTGCGTACAACGAAGAGCGGACCATCATTGAGGTAATCCGTGGCCTGAAGCAGCATGGGTTTGTGACCCTCATCGTCGTCGATGACGGTAGCAGCGACCGAACCGGTGAGCTGGCTGGTCAACAGGGCGTTATACTCCTTACCCATATCCTGAACCGTGGCCTTGGAGGAGCGTTGGGGACGGGGATCAACGCTGCTCTGCGTCTCGGCGCGGAGGCTATTGTGACCTTCGACGCCGACGGCCAGCATGATCCTGACGATATCGCTCGTCTTCTCGAGCCTATCGCCAAAGGGGAAGCGGATGTGGTGATCGGGAGCAGGATGCTGGATTCGACTGGCATGCCTTATCCGCGCCGGTTAGCGAACTGGACCGCGAATGTCGTCACTTACCTTCTCTTCCGAGGCTGGACGACAGATTCCCAGTCAGGTCTGCGGGCTTTCTCGAGCGAAGCGGCAGCTCGCATGCAGATCATGACCAGTGGCATGGAAGTCAGCTCAGAGATCATCGCTGAAACGGTGAGAAACCGGCTGAAATGGAAGGAGGTACCCGTGAAAGCCATCTACACCGAGTACTCCCTGTCCAAAGGTCAGAGCTTTACGGTCGGACTGGGGACATTGATGAAACTCATCCTCGCCAGAGTCCAGAGGTCAATGCTATGAAACCCGCTCAGCTTCTCCTGCTGGCCTTTGTTCTGGTTGCCTTGGCGCGCGTGATCCAGTCGTTCAGCCAGCGCCGTATGCCCATGGCTGACTTCCTCTTTTGGATCCTGGTGTGGATGGGAACCGCCTCGGTTATCATCTTCCCTGATGCCACCTCCTTTCTCGCTCACCTCCTTGGCATTGGCCGAGGTGCGGACCTCATCATTTATACGAGCTTGCTCATCAGCTTCTACCTCATTTTTCGGCTCTATTTAGCGCTCGTCCGCCTGGAACAGGCGATCACGGAGGTCGTCAGAGCGATGGCCTTGCAGCAGCTGCCGGAGTCAATCGATTCGAGGTCGGACCGCGGCGAATAACCAATGCCCAGCGCTGCTATGACTTCCAATGTCAAGAGTTGTCAGCAGATTTTTTAAGGTTTCATGCTGTTTTTTTCCCCTTCGTGCATGGGAAGAGCCGGAGCCAGTAATACGCGACGGTTGATCCTGCTGCTATCCGTGGGTTGGGTACCACCTTACGTGCATCCGTCGGGTGCCTGCCTCTGTCTAGGCTCGAGTATCCTCCACTAGCCTCTTAACGCCGCCGAGGGTTACACCACACCGGGGCTGCGTCTCTCCCGATGCACGTTGGAACCTTTCCGAGTTGCACTATTCTGAGGAATGCGTGCCAGTATGATCCGTCTGAGTCTTACGGGATGACCGGTACCTCCTTGGCAATGGCCCACATGAATCCCGCCAGCTCACGCGCGATGGCGACGGTGACCACGTTAGCATGTTTGCCTCGTGCCACGAGTTGTCGGTAGCGTTTGCACAGCCTGACCTGGGCCTTCCAGCTGATGTCCTGGATGATCTTGGGCTGTATTTCGAGTCGCAGTTGGAGGTGTCAGCTCACCTTGGCGGGATAGCGATAGGCCCAGGCGCCTTCCACGAGAGCCCGTCGGGCATGGGTGTTCCCGGCTTTGGTAATCGAACCCTGCTGGCGCCGCTCCCCTGAGGAGTACTCTGAAGGGATCAAGCCCAAAAACTTCATCAGTTCTCTTGGGGTATCGAACCGGCTAAGGTCCCCAATTTCTGCCACCATCGTGACCGCCACGGTGAATTGCACCCCCCGCAGCGCCTGGAGGGCCTCAACCACCGGGTGCAAGCGCCACGCTTTGACGTGATCGTGGAGTTCTTGTTCCAGACGCTGGAGGCGTTCGGTGTGTTCGGTGACGGCGCGGACATATTCTTGAAAGACGATTTGTTGTGCCGGTGTCGGGCAGACCACTTCCGAGAGCCACCGGAGATGGGCCGGGTTCCAATTGGCCCGGCCCACGTAGCGGATATCGTGTCCGAGCAAGAACGCTTTGAGACGAAACTTGGCGTCTTTGAGATCGCTGAGGGTATCTTCACGAGCCCGGCTGAGGTCGCGAATGGCTTCGTCTTCCACCTTGGGGACATCGACCGCGGTGAGATCGCCTGAGCGCGCCAGACGGGCCAGTGGCACGGCATCCCGGCGGTCCGTTTTGACGCGGTCACCGGCCTTTTTAGGAATCAGCGACGGCGCCACGACCCAGCAGTCGTAGCCTTTTTTGCTTAGATAGCGATAGAGCCAGTAGCCACAGGGGCCCGCTTCATAGACAAACACCAGATGTTTGGCCTTCGATTGCATCTTGCGGACGAGTTGATCGATGTCACACTGACGCGTCCCAATGGTGCCCAGGTAGGTCACCTCAGCGCCGTGATCTTGGGCGACATATGCCACAGCAATCGTCTCTTTATGGACATCCATGCCGATGAACAGTGTGCTAGACTGCGCCATGGTTGACCTCCGAGGTTGTAGGTGATGGTTCGCCATCAGGCGGCTCTGGTTTCTGGTAAGCTCACCCGCGTCACATCGGGGGTCAACCTACCACTGTTCGGAAGTCATTATGTCTAGTGCAGGAGGCTTCTTCGTGGAAAGGTGGCAGAAAATCAAAGACCGCTTATGCTTTCCGCTCCTCGCATTCCTCTCCTCGGAGCACGCCCGAGGTCTCCGCCTCACCCCCATTGATGAGGAACGAGTGGCGACCGCGCTGGGCCATTGCCGGGGCTTGTTGCTCGACATCGGATGTGGGACGAACGAGCTCGCGAGAGGTTACAGAGCGCGACAGGGCTCGGCGATCGGGGTGGATGTACATCCATGGCCGGGAGCGGATGTGGTGTGTGATACCACGAGGCTGCCGTTCCCGGATAGACACTTCGACACCGTGGTCATGCTCGCCTGCTTGAACCACGTGCCGCGGTCGAAGAGGAGCCAGGTATTGCAGGAAGCCAGGAGGGTTCTCAAGCACGATGGGCAACTGCTGATCACGATGATCAATCCTGTGGTCGGCGTTGTCGTGCATGCCATCAGGCGGCGCTATGACCTCGATCAGCTCGAGCGCGGCATCGGGGAGGAGGAAGCGAAGGGACTCTGGGACAAGGAGGTGAAAGAGCTTCTGGCCGAGCGCCGTCTTCGCCTCGCGGAGACCATCCCGTTCGTATTTGGCCTTAACCGCCTCTATATTGCGGAAAAAGACCGTACGGGCGATAATCAGCCATAAGGCGATTTTAGCCGCTGTGCTCTCTGGCACCGCGAGCCGCCTGGAGGGGCTCGTGGGAGCCCGTCGTGTCCATGTTCGCCCGAAGTCTGTGCGAAGGATTGAGGTGCGGCATTGAGCTCCTCTAATCTGACGGCACCCAAGGCCTTTGTGCCCCCATTGTTCGGTGAAGGTCGGTCGCTCGATTGGGCGACCAACATGGGATGAATACGCCATGTGTACGTTACCCACGCACGCTGGTTCCCGGATGTGGATCGCTTTGGCTCTGAGTGTCCTGATACTGGGGGCGTTGTTGCTGCGTTTGCACGCCGTCTGGCAAAGGATCCCTGAGGCGCCGGATGAGCTGGCCTTGCATTTGGTCGGTGACGAGAGCGGCTACGAGGAGTTAGCCTACGCTTGGCTGCAAGGGGTGTTTTTTCAATCGCCTGTGCGGGTGCCGGTGTACCCGATGTTTATCGCCGGGGTATATTCCGCCTTGGGCGAGCGCTCCTTGGCCAAGCTGTTGTATGTTCAGGCCTTCGTCGGCGTGGTGACAATCCCGTTGACGTACATACTGGCTCGGCGCTTCACTGGGATCATTCCCGCGCTCGTGGCGGCGGGAATCGTCGCAGTCGATGACTTACTGATCGATCACGCCCGGTACATTTATGCCGAGATCTTGTACACTCCTCTCCTTTTAGTGGCGCTGCTGGCGCTGCTGTGGGCTTTGCAGGCACCGCGGCTGTGGCGATTCGCAGGGGCTGGGGGGAGCATGGCCTTGGTCACCCTGTGCCGTCCCACCAGCGCACTGCTCCCACTGATTCTGCCCTTGTTGCTGCCATGGGGCTGGCGCCTGCATCAGAAGGCTGGCGTCTGCATGGCGTATGGCCTCGCAATGCTGGCAGTCATCGCGCCGTGGACCTACCACAACTGGCGCACATTTCACCGCTTCCTCCCGTTGAGCATCTCAGCCGGAGCCCTGTGGCAGGGCAGTCCGGAGTTTTATCACCTGGGAGAACATCAGCGGAACATGGACGATATCTGGGCCATTGAGCTCAACCCGCAGCGCAATGGCGGTCATGACCCGCACATGATCGAGGGTGATCGGTACTTCACCCAGCGCGGGATCCAATCGATCAGGGCTGAGCCGATGGTGTACGTCATATACTCGCTGAAGAAAGCCGGTTATTTGTGGGTTGGGTGGGGCTATTGGGAGATGTACGACTGGCACATGAGGCGCAGCTGGTTCTCGTACCCGCCGCTGAAGGTGCTCCGCATACTTGTGGCGCGGCAGCTGCCCGTTGTCGCCTTGGCCGCATTGGTGTTCTTGGCCATCCGCGGTCGGATCCGACCGCTGGTGCCATTCGTCGCCGTTTGCGCATATTTCACGCTGGTCCACATGATCACTTGGGCCGAGATGCGTTACAGCGAGCCGCTGCACCCGCTGCTGGCAATTATCGTGGTGACGGCCGCTAGCGAGGGATCCGACGTCTTCAAACGCAGGAAGGGAGCGCTATCTCTTCACAGCTAGGGCCCGCCGATGACTCGGCAAAGCGTACAATCGACGTCTCATACGGGATTATCATCAGAGAATGACTATGCGCCCGACGCGGCTATGCGCTTTGCTGATTGCTCTCCTCCTCGGACCGGTTTTGGTCGCCCGCCTGGGAGGCTGTAACTTGGTCCGGCACCACATCCCAACGCCCCCGTCATTTCAGGCCAATGCCGGCCCTCTCGTCGCTGTCTCCCCCGCGACGCTCTCACTGTCTGGCGCCTGGCAGTTCGCGGTTGACCCCGATGCTGAAGGGCATACTCGGGGGTGGGCCCAGCCGGCTTTCGATGACACCGGCTGGCTCTCAGTCACGGTCCCACACACCTGGAACGTCATGCCGGAGTATGCCGACTATGCAGGCATCGCCTGGTATCGACGGCAGCTCACGCTACCTCCGATAGCCGGGGAGGCCCATGTGCGCCTGCGCTTCAGCGCGGTCTTCTACCTGGCCCAGGTCTGGTGGAACGGGGTCTACCTGGGTGAACACGAAGGCGGCTACACCCCCTTCGAGTTCGACGTCAGTGGCCTGGCCCGCCCTGGCGCGGCAAACGTTCTCACCGTACGGGTGGACAACCAGCGAGCCATGGACCGCCTGCCTGCAGCCCTTCCCACTCACTGGTCGTACGATTGGTGGCATTATGGAGGGATCGTGCGCGAGGTTGCCCTTCACCTCTCCAGCCGAGCCTTCATTGCACAGCAGCGGCTGGTGGCCGTCCCCGCCTTGGTCGATGTAGGCCGGGCCGCAGCGGCCACCCTCACCGCCACAGTGACGCTGACCAATGCCTCGGCACAACCGGTGGAGGGGACGCTGATGGGCGAGGTGTGCCACGAGACCGGGGGCCCGGCAGCGTTGATCGCCACCCCAGCCACGGCCATCCACCTGCCCCCGGGTGCGAGCCAGGAGATCACCCTAACCGCCATTCTGTCAGACCCTATGCTCTGGCACTTTGATCACCCATACCTATATCGCTGGGAAGCCACCCTTCGAGCCATCAACGGCCAAATCTTCCACACCGCGGATGAGATGTTCGGTGTCCGGGCGATCGAGCTGCGCGGGGCTCGCCTCTATCTCAATGGCGAGCCTGTGCGGCTGGTGGGGCTCACTCGCCACGCAGACTCCCCGGCATACGGCCTAGCTGAGCCCGTCACCGTGATAGCGGCTGACTTTTCCGACCTGAAGCGTTTGAATGCCGTCCTCTCCCGTCCGATACATTACCCCCAGGCGGACTCTGTCCTTGACTATGCCGATCGCCACGGCCTGCTGCTGATCCCCGAGATCCCGGTCTGGCAGCTCTCAGCAACTCAGTTGGCGCACCCGCGCATCCGCATGCTGGCGCGCCAGCAGCTCCGAGAAATGATCCGCTCCCACGCCAATCATCCTGCCGTCTGGGCCTGGAGCCTGGGCAACGAATTCGCCTCTGACACCGGGGCCGGGCACGCCTTTGTACGCGAGATGATCGCGGTGGCCAAAACACTCGACCCCACCCGTCCAGTGGGGTTTGCTTCCAACCGCCTGGGGTATCAGCCCTGGGCCGATGCTACCGGTCTCGCCGACATCGTGCTGATGAACGCCTACTATGGGACCTGGAGCGGGCCGAAGATACAGCTTGGCCCCGCGCTCGATGCCATCCATACCACCTGGCCTGACAAACCGGTCATCATCTCGGAGTATGGCTTTGCCCCGCGCTGGGAGTACATCCATCGGCGGGCCGACGCTGACCCGTCGCAATTTTACGCGCTCTCCCCTGAGCAGGCGTCGGACGCCGAGGCCGCCGACCACCTGCGCCAGCAGCTCATCCATGAGCAACTGCCGGTGTTCCGGAGCCGGCCGTTCATCGCCGGCACCATCTTCTTTACCTACCAGGACCACCGCACGCCGAACGAGCTGATGATGGGCGTGGTCGATGCGTGGCGTCAGCGACGCGGCTCTTGGGCCGTGCTGCGTGAGGCATACGCCCCGGCGGTGCTGGACGCTGTCCGCATGTCCCCGGCCTCAGGTGGCACCGAGCGCGCCACGGTGGTCCTGCGGGCCCGTGGTCCGATGGCGCGCGACCTACCGGTCTATACCCTCCAGGGGTACCGGCTTGAATGGATAGTGGCCGGGTCGGACGGGCGGTCAGTTTTCGCGCAGGGCGTCATTGCTCTGCCCACGCTCCCCCCGGGCACCACGTGGTCGGGGACCGTGGAGTGGACCGCGCCGAAGGCAGACCATCGGCTCACCGTACGGCTCCTCCGCCCGACGGGGTTTGCCGTACTCGAACACACCTATAATGCGCACGGCGAGCGGCGGTGAGGTGGGCATGGATTGGCTCTTGCGCTGTGGCCTTCGGCTGTGGGGAGGGTGTGCGCTGCAGTCGACGCACGCCGCCAACAGGCGAAATGGTGGGAGCTGCGTGCCGCGCTCAGCCTCATCCTTCTGTGGCAATGCTAGGACAAGCCGAGGCCGGCTAGGGCCTGGCCGGGACTTAGAGCTGGCATACCGAGGAATTTGTGATGGCGGACCTCAAAGAGGCCGGGGCACTCCTAGAGGAGCTGGCGTAATCCCGATTCTATAGTCTTCCTCCCGTCCGATGATGGATCACCTGCGATGGTTCTTGGCACCCTTAGAGGGCAGGCTGAAGCCCAAAACTTCGCGGGCGTTCTGCCCATAACGTTCTGATACTGAGCAGTCCCGTGGTCGGGAAATCCATGCGGGCGCGCCGGCTGGCAACGATCCTGCCGGCCATGACCCTGGCTGAGGCCATGGAGACCACCCGCCCCTTTCGTGACTCTGTTGGGTAACTCCTCGCGGGGTTATAGCTCACCAGGCCTTTTTACTGCACTCTGCTACAGAAATAATTTCTGTAGTAAAAAATATTGGGCGCGTACCACCATAGCGCCGATCACTTGGGACACCAGACAGCTGCTCCGAGAGGCCTGGGGCACGTGGCAGCCGCCGCAGCGCCGTGGGAGGGCGTGTCGGTGGACGCGCCCCAGGATGATAGGCTAGGCTTGCAGGCAGCCCGAGAGTCCCTGTCATGCTAGGAGGTGCGCCATGAGCTTTCGCCCCGAACCCCTCCCCCCCATTCCCGACGCGACCGCGGCGGCCGTGCGGGCTGCCTTCCCCAAAGGCAACCTCTATCTGGACCTGCACGCGGCGTTCGGCACGCTCGATGACGATCAGCTCTTTGCCGATCTCTATCCCCCCGAGGGCCGCCCCGTAGAAGTGGCCCCCTGGCGCTTGGCGCTCGTCGTCGTGATGCAGTCTATGGAAGGGCTCACCGACCGCCAGGCCGCCGATGCCGTCCGTCGCTGCATGGATTGGACATATGCCCTCAGCCTCGACTTGCACGACCCGGGCTTTGACTTCACCTTGTTGCACGATTTTCGTCAGCGGTTGCTCACCCATGCGGCTGCACAGCGTCTGTTCGACACGTTTCTGAGCACCTGTAAAGCGCACGGTTGGATCAACGCACGGGGCACCCA